>Ga0335069_10011095_pt1 | contig 12736 bp, 5 predicted proteins | sample Lox_Sample_11_FD_206714 | JGI IMG/M metagenome (GOLD analysis project Ga0335069, IMG submission 206714) | Soil microbial communities from Loxahatchee National Wildlife Refuge, Florida, United States - Lox_Sample_1.1 | ecosystem: Environmental > Terrestrial > Soil > Wetlands | place: USA: Florida... | reverse complement strand
AACGGCGATGTATTCGTCCACCAGATTCGACAACACATGGGTTTGGAACGAATGAAACCGCTTTTCGGCCTTCTGGCGCGAACGGATGACCCAGGGAAAAGTGAGGGTCATGAACCCAATCCGATCAATGCCGGCGCGGTCAATCAAGTCCTGGAGGTTTCGTCTTAATGTCTCGGCTTTCCGGGCGATGGCACTGTGCCTGCCCAGCGGTTTCTGTTGAACTTCTCCTTTGGATTTTTCTCTTCTCGGTGCAGTTGTAAGTAAAAGACAAGGAAGGGGGCCAGCCCCGGCGCTGCGCGCCGGGGCCGTCCCCCGGACCTCGTCTGGCTTCACCGAGCAGACGGTGTTGCTCGACGTCAGGCCGGCGTCGTGATCAAGCAGTATTCGGTTGTCAGGCATAAGGTGCCGAACCCGCGATCATCGTTTCCTTGCCCTCATCAGGAAGGCTCGGTCAAGTGTCTCGCCAGTTCTGGCACCCCCTTTTACCACATGATTTCTTTAGCTATTTGGAGGCTGTTTTCGACCACACGAAAACTCCCGAACGCATACCCCCTGCATACCCCCTGTTCGCGAACGCTCGCGAACCAAAAAAAGTCAAAAAAATGTTTGACATGTTTCAGAATGGATTTTTTGAAGATTGCAAATCATCGGCGGCCAAGGCTCGTCATCACCGCGCCTATTCTCGCGGGGTGGCCCGCCTGCCTAGGCACTGCCGCCTATAAACGGAAGAGCAGTCAAGTTGCGCTACCCTTGAAATGAGAAAACGCCCGTGAACACGAGCGTTTTTGCGTTTTTGACCGGTCAAATTATCGGTCAAATTTAGTCGTCAGTTTCGTCCGATTCAGACCCGTGCACCAGTCCGCGCCGGTCAATCTCCCGCGCACTGCTGGCGTCGTAGTCATCCGCCATTTGCTGCAAATGCCCCGATCGGACGTGGAACTGTTTGGTGTCAGCCGCGACATGATCCGGCTTCTGCTGCGTAATTTGAAGGCCGCCGGGCGCGTCGAATATCTTGGCCGTGGTCCGGGCTCAAAATGGTGAAAGAAGGCAAGGAAGAGGGTAGGAACTCAAAACCAGGCAACAAACCAAGTCGTAAGCCGGCACAACTAATTGATTCGCTGCACGAGTCAGAATGGAAAATACGCAAGCAGCGGATTGATGCCAAGCTCCGCTCGCTTGATCGGCCTTGGCAGATTGCTTGCCTTATTCGCGTGGACTCTTTCTATCCCTTGGACAGGCGTCTCGCTGCCCAGCCATTTCAACCGGGAGCCGTGACCGAGTACCGAAACCTCAACGTCACAATAAATTCATTGACATAATGTTCATGGCCTTATAATTAAGCATTACTTTCAATTTGATGCGCCGGTTGTCAGGGGGCGTATCAGGAAAGGATTGCATGGGACCAGATGGGTATCGGGTTGTACGCAGACAGCTGGGGCGCTTTAGGCTGGGGGAAGGGAATTGTCTTTCAAGGGGTGTTTCGCCCGGCTCCCTCCCTCTTCAGATTCCTTCTCCGATGCTATGAAAACTTCATGGATAATTATCATGCTGATGGGTTTTGCCTTCTTCAAGGCGCAAGGACAGAGTGCGGTTGCTGGTTCGCCGACGGTTGTTTCTGCGCCGTCCACTTTACCCGAGTCAGGAGCAAGTCGAATCACTGAGCGTGGGTCATATTTTAAGAAAGTGGAATTCGTAAAACCCACGGTTGACACTATCGGCCGGGCTCTGGTGAAAACCAGCAGGTACACGGTGCTGGCGAACGGTTTGAATTACCTCGATGCCAGCAGCAACTGGGTCGAATCCTGTCCGGTGGTACGGAGTTTTGCCGGGGGTATCGTCTGCACTGGTGCCAGTTATCGGGTGATTCTCAGTTCTAACTTGAACAGGGATGACGCTGTGGACCTTGAAACGCCTGACAAACAGCGCATCATTTCACACCCTTTAGGCATCGGCTTTTACGATCCGGATTCCGGAAAAAGTGTATTGTTGGCGCAAATCCAGGACTGCCGGGCCGAAGCTCTTTCCAGCAACCAGGTCGTTTACCGGGATGCTTTTGCGAGCGAAGGAATAGAAGCATCTGTGATATACACCTACGGGATCGGCCGTTTTCATCAAGATGTCGTCTTGACCCGTAAGCCCGCATTATCGCCATCGGACTTTGGCCTGGGGACCCGGGCTCGTCTGGAGATGATGAGTGAACTGGTCGAATTCCCCTTGTTGACCAATGAAGTTCAAGTATTAAAACAGGAAAAGAATCAGGCGAAGCGGGTTGCAATGGCCGAACCAGACTTGGTGGATGAAACTCCGATTTTCACCGAACAATGGCGCATGACCAGTGGAAAGGCGTTTTTGAATGCACGAGGCAACTCAAGGGCCCTCTGTGGAATGACTGTAACTAAACACCTTTTAAATAGCGGGGCTGGCCGTGCCGTGCTCGTTGAGGCAGTGGAATGGGATGCAATTGTCGGAACTTTAAACAGTTTGCCGGCACAGGCGGTCACCGTGAAATCCTTACCAGCGGTAACTTCCGTTCGAAAATTGCCACACACCAACCTGTCTAAGAAATCGAAACTCGCTTTTGAAACCCGTTTGGCTCAAATCACTCAGTCTAAGCCCGTGCTGCTCGCGTACGACTTTGCAGTTGGCCGCACTGCGCCCGCAGGTTTTGTCATCGATTATGAAGTGCTGCAAAATGCCAATAACGTCTGGCTGGAGGGAGGCACCTACTATTGCCCTAACGAGGTTGACTTTTATGGCTTGGAAACACTGGACGCACAATCGCTCTTAATCAAATTCGGCCCCAACGGCGATATCATGATCCATGATCATTGGGACGATTTTCCGGCCGATGACATAGACCTGACCTCGGTGGATGATGACACCATGGGTGACGTTATTGATGGCAGCAGCGGGAATCCCTCGGGCTACTGCGGTGGTATATTGATTGCGCCGGGCTGCACGTTTCAGGATTACGGCCCGAATTGTGATTTTCGCTTTCAAACGGTGGGGATCAGTTTCGGGGCCAATCCCTCATCTTCCAGTTTGCCCTTCTGGAATTGCTACATTAGAAACTGTTGGATTGGCTTCGACCTTGGAAATACGTCGGATCTCTATGTCCCAATCAACAATGTTTTCGTCTGTGGAACGGAACAACTGATCCAGAATGGCGATAATGACAATGTTCAAATCGGGTACACCGACGAAGCCAACCATTGGTGCTCCGACCTCGACAACGACGGCTTCGACGACAATTGGGAGCGGCAATACTTTGGCCACTTGGGCGTGGACGGAAACGCCGACCCGGACGGAGACGGGTTCAGTAACGTGCAAGAATTTCTCAACGGCACCGACCCGACAGACCGCGACAGCATTCCACCAGTGCGTTTGGGTTACTGGCGATTTGACAACACCAACACTTGGGAAGGTGAAACGGGACAGCTGCCGCTGACAACCAACAATCTTGTTGGCGTCCGAAGTTGGAGTACCAACGCGGTGCTGATTGACAGTACCAACCCAGCAATCCTCTGTTATCGGGATGCCGAAGCCAATGGGCATGCTAACATAAATCTGCGTAGCGGAACCGTTCGTTTCTGGTTCAAGCCAGATTGGAGCAGCGCCGACCAAGGTGGAACCGGCCCGCAAAATTCGGGCCGATTGATTGAGGTGGGTGATTATCACCCTGAATTTACCAACGGCTGGTGGGCGCTTTTTTTGAATTCTGGCGGAACGCAATTAACGTTCGGTTCATCCACCAACGGGGCCGGGAACACAAGTTTTTCAGCCAACATTTCTTGGGCATTCAAACATTGGCACCAGATCGCCTTGACGTATTCGCCCACAAACGCAGTGTTGTATTTTGATGGGCAGGCAGCCGCCACTAATGATACCGGGCCAAATTACTATCCGAACCTGGAGGTACGCGCTAATGGTTTCAGAATTGGCAGCGATGCTGGTGGCGGGAATCAAGCTCGTGGAGTTTTTGAAGACTTGGAAACCTTCAGCTATCGGTTGAACGCAAACGATATTTTCACTGATTACGCTGCCGTGACTAATTCGATGCCAGCTCTACCCACTGTGGTCCTGACTCATCCAACAAACGGAGGCACCTATTTTGTTTCGGCTGACCGAACTTTATCAATTACAGTCAACGCGCAGGCAGCGACGGGTTTAGCAATTCAAAATGTTGCCTATAGTTATGAGCAAGAATCGCTTGGTGATCCTGAAATTGGCGTTTCGACCCAAAGCCCATTTTCATTTAACTGGCAGAATACCAACTGGACAGATGCTTTTCGGGGGAGATATACAGTTAAGGCGGTGGCAGAAGATAATACCGGGGTAGCCTCTGACGCTGCTTATGCGTCCCATTTTGAAGTTGACCTGGATGCAGATGGGAACGGGTTGCCAGATTACTGGGAAATTCAATATTTCGGCACCAATGGTTTGGATCCGAATTCAGTTCCTACCGGGAATCACCAGACTATTCTATATGATTATCAGCACGGCATTGATCCGACAGATTATTATCACGGCATATTGCCGCATTTGGGAATTGCTGCTGGCGAGGGGCAGAATGGAGCTGATTATTTATTCCTTCCGACTCCTTTGACCGTATCGGTGGTTGATTACGATGGTGTGGCGTTAACCAATGCTCCCGTCGTATTCACAGTGACCAGCGGCATTGCTCAAATCGCCGCCACAACAACTGAGACTCCCAGTTCCACGCTTTCTTTGCGGACAGATGGCAATGGCTTGGTTTCTATCTGGTGCTATTTCCCGCCCGGAATTTATGACACCAACATGGTTGATTCCGCCAGCACAATTCAGGCGCAGGCATTGAACGCTGTGAACTCAGCACACGTTACGTTTCATGAGGGCATGGTTAGGCTGGCAATGATCAGCGGCGACAATCAGGGTGGAGATTGGGGGTCGTTTCTCCCAATGCCGGTCACTGTTCAAGAACTCGGAATAAATTCGGCCGTATTGACCAATGCCCCCCTGGTTTTTTCCGTTGCCGACGGAACAGCGCTGCTGGCAGCAACAACCGGTGATACGCCAGTATCCTCACTTGCCGTGGAAACGGATTCCCATGGCCAGGCCAATGTTTGGATCTATCTTCCTCCCTCCAGTTCCAATCCTCCAGCGAGTACAATTTGGGCACGTGCCTCCGTTCACACAAATGCTGTTGCTATCCCTATCAACGAATATGCGTTGCTTGGACATTGGCGCTTCGACGATACCAACACTTGGACCGGAACGCGCGGCCAATTGCCATTACTGGCCAGCAATGTTGTTGGCGCCATCAGTTGGAGCAGCAATGCGGTACTGGTGGACAGCACCAACACGGCATTGCTTGCCTACCGAGTTGTGGAGACCAATGGGAACGCCAGCATTAATTGCCAGACGGGTTCAATCCTTTTCTATTTCAAGCCGGATTGGAACAGTGGGGCTGGTCCCGGATCTTGGGGCCGATTGATTGAAATGGGTAATTACAGCTCTGACCTCACCAATGGCTGGTGGTCACTTTTTCTCAATCCTGACGGGACGCAACTCATGTTTGCCATGTCCACCAATGGTGCCGGCACGACGAATTTGATCGCCAGCATTTTATGGGCTTCCAATACATGGTATCAAATCGCCTTGGCATATTCGCCCACCAACAGTGCCTTGTTCGTAGATGGTCAGTTGGCGGCCACAGGCGATGGTATCACCGATTGCCTGAATGCCGACGAACTGGCTGATGGTTTCAGAATCGGAAGCGACCGAGATGGCAACAACCAGGCCGCCGGCGCTTTTGACGAACTGGAAACTTTTGCTCAACCTCTGACTACCATTGGCAATCCGATGGAGACTTATTGGCTCGGCATCCCAGACTATCTATCGAACGGCAGTGGTAGGTTGAGTGCGTGGGAATTGCTGTATTTTGGCCATTTCGGGTTGGACCCGTTTGGCGACTGCGACAATGACGGCACCAACAACTTGCAGGAATTTTTGAACGGCACCGATCCGAATAAAATCAGCTTCTCCTTCTCAGTGCCGAACCAATACGTTGTTACCAATGTCGTCAACGGTGTCATTGCAATCTTGGGTGGCATTCCTTCGAGCATTGCCGTGCTGGTAGATGGTTCCACGGAGACAAACTGGGCACCCCTCACTTCATCAAACATCACCGTGAACATCGGTACGAATCCAGGGATGCACAATGTCTGGATTGGCCTGCGCGGGCGACTAGAGACTTCTTATCAGGCTTGGGAAAGAACAACCCTTATCCTGAATTCTAATTCGCCTACGCTCGCCATCACCAGTCCAATGGACAACGCCACGTTCAATGCCTCACGGGTGAACTTATCCGGCAATTTCACCGCTACGGCTTTGAAAGGCATCACAGTCAATGGCATTTTGGCGTACGTGAACGGCACCAATTTCGAAGTTCGGAATGTACCGCTGGACGCCGGGACCAATATTATCACTGCCGTTGTCGAAGATTTAACCGGCATGACCAATGCTGCCTCCATAACTGTGACTGCAACCACCAACGTTGACGGCAGTCTAAACGATCCGGTCCAGCTTTCCGCCACCCCTGTTGCCGGATTTGCTCCATTGTCAGTCACCTTCTCAAATCAAGCCAACGCGCTGGGAACGCTCCAACAAGTGCTTTGGGATTTCAACGGGGACGGCATTACAGATTTTACCACCAACAATGCAGGCCCAGTCACTTGGAGTTACACGACCTCCGGCGAGTATTTCCCAGTGGTGACACTTCAAACGGAAATGGGGAGATTTTCCAGCATTGGCGGGTGGAACGGTTATTCATTGAATTCGACTAATCAACCTATACGCATCAACGTCCAGATGCCAGCGACGCTGACGGCAACGCTAACTAACTTTCCCAATCCGGTGGATCTCAAATGGGATAGCAGTCATTTGTACGTGCTGTCGGGGAGCGGTGCGGCTATTTATGAGTTTGCGACCAACGGTGACACTATCCGTTCTCTATCACTTCCCAACGGCTCGCATCCATCTGGTCTGGACGTGGACGGAGCGGGCAACGTTTATGTAACGGTGACGGCGAGTAACCAGGTCTGGAAATTCAATCCCGCTACAAATTATTCCTTCCAAGCCGACACGAACTTTGGTGTCGGTGGCTGCATTGGATTGACCAACGGAGCCATCGGCTCCGACACCAACGAATTCAACGGGCCGTATGACGTGGCGGTGTCACCGGATGGACAGGCCATATCTGTGTCGGATTCAGGCAACCATCGAATTCAGCAGTTCTCGGCGGCGAGTGGCGCCTATCTTGCCAATTTCGGCTCCCAAGGTAGTAATGTCGGCCAGTTCAATTCGCCCAAAGGACTGACGTATGATGACGGCGGCACGCTGTACATCGTGGATTCGGTAAACAACCGGCTCGTGTTGGCGGAAGGTTCGGCGGTCATGGAGGCAACCGGAACTGGCGGGAATGGGTTAGGGCAATTCAGCGGAGCATTAAATATCAGCGTTGGCAAGCGCGGCGCGTACGTGGCTGACGCCAGCAACAATCGGATTCAGAAATTTGATTTGCCGGCCCAAGGGCTGTTCGAAATCACTTCGGGCAATGTGGGCTATGCCGTCTCGACCAATCTCAATTCTCCTGCGGCTGTTGCCGCCGTGGATAATCTGACCAACGAGTTGTTTTACGTGGCCGATACCGGAAACAACCGGGTCATTCTGTGCCATTTGCCGGACAACAACCCCGATGAAATACAGGCGGTTTGGAATGGGATGACAACGTGTGTAGCCAAGGGAGATATTTCGGGGGCGGCGCAGTATTTCTGCAGCAAGACTGCGGACGGCTATCAGCAGGCGTTCCTTTGCATTGGCTTGGCCAAGATCAGTTCTGACATCAGTGACATCGGGCCGCCGACACCGGTATATATCCGAAACAATCTGGCCCAGTATTACTTTGAACAGACAGTTAATGGAGCGACACTCCTCTTTCCTATCCAATTCGTGAGGGAAAACGGCACGTGGAAAATTTTTGAATTCTAAGTTTATGAACAAAATGCAAAACCAACTGATTGGCTTCAGTCTAACCTTGGCATCGGCCGTTATTTGGCTGAACGCCGTTCAATCCACTACAGCGTCTGAGCCGGTGTACAACGGCAAGGCGCTCAGCGAATGGCTGGTCACCATGAAAACCAATTCAACGGATGCGGAAGCCATCCGCCAAATCGGCACCAACGGTCTGCCCACGTTACTGAACATCATCAGTGTGGAAGAATGGGACCGGCAAAAGGTGCTGGGCAGGCTTAAAAGTAAGGATTTTCGGGAAGCTGCCGGCAACAAGAATGTGCCAACAATGGTCTTCCGAAGGTTTGCGGTGGATGGGTTTGGGATTTTGGGAACCAACGCCGAGCCGGCGATACCGGAGCTCAAACGGTTGTTGTACGCGAGTCCGGAGTGCCGTCCGGAAGTAGCCAGCGCCTTGGTCCGGATCGGGCCAAAAGGTTTCGCCGTGCTAACCAATGCTATAACTGATAAGGACATGGTAGGATATCTGGTTGAGACAATCGGTCAGCAGGGTGGCGGTGATGTCACGGCTATTACCCATTTTTTGATTGGTGCTCTCAAAATCAACGATGAGGGGATTCGTGGGAACGCGGCCTATTACCTCTCCGGGAAAGATGCGACTCTGGCTGTGCCAGCATTGATTCCGATGCTGGATGACCCTCAGGATTATCCGCGGCAACGTGCGGCTCTTGCGCTGGCCAGCTTTGGTCCGGTGGCGAAGAGTGCGGTCCCGAAACTGTGGTCGCATTATACCAACAGCCCGGATGTTTTTGTGATGGGTGCATTAAAGGCGATAGACCGAGAGACGGCAGGCCGGGCGGAAGAATTCTTGGTCAACAGTGGGCCGCTGAATGATGCGCGTTTCGGCTACACACGGACTATGCTGACTAATGGACTGGAACTAATTGCAGGAGGGAATATTGACACAGAAATCTTTGTCGTAACTAATCGTGTTCTTGCCAATGCCGAATTGCTCGATCCAAAGACCGGAAAGTGGACGGAAACCGGCAAAATGAATATTGCGCGGTTTGGGCACAAAGCAACTTTGTTGCCTGACGGGAAAGTCCTCGTTTCGGCGGGCCATGGTGCCCCCTCAATCCGCGGCCAGTTTCCTCCCTTTCTTTCCAGTTCCGAATTGTACGATCCAGTCACCGGCACATGGACGGTAGTCGCAGACAAATGAACTTATGAAATTTAAATTGCGCATTCTTCTGTGCGGGCTGTTCTTGCAGGTGGGGCTTTTTGCCTGCCTAGCACACGATAATACAACAATACATCCGAGGATTTCTGAGAGTGCTGCGAAGTCGTCATCTGGCCTGAATAATTTTCTCGCCGAAGGCTTCGGATACAGCCTGGGAGGAACCAATCTTTCCTTCAAAGATCCCGAAGCAAAAAAGGATCCCCAAAGCCCGATAGAATGGATTAAGGATGGAAGCCGTTGTGAGGACAAACCCTGGTGGCGTGGTAATAACCATTTCTATGACCCCACCAAGAAGCCGGCCATTGGATTAACCGATGGCGTGAATTTAGGAGGCAAACCTTCATTCGTATGGGCGACCGTTAAAACTAATGCAAGCTACGGGGTACTCTTGGCCGAGCAGCTTTCATACGCATGGCCGGAAACACGAGCTTACCAAATTGACGCGCTGACAAACTCCAGCAGCATGGGGAGACAAACGAACCTGGCGGCCATGCTGTTTTATCTGGGCCACGTCATTCATCTGAATCAGGACCTGACCGTACCTGCCCATGTACGAAATGACAATCACGCCCTTACAGCGAATATCTTTGAAGCTGCAACGATGTGGACGGAAGCCTATGGGAAAGAAACCTATTCTAAACAGACCAATGGCTTTCCGGAAAAGGGACATGGCTGGTCGTGGTGGCAAAGCATGGGCGGTTTTCAAAAACTGGAGGATTTCTGGAACCGGGATATGTTGAGAACCAATGGGGCAGATGCGTTGAACTTCGACGCGCAAACCGACAACAGAGTGCCATTGGGCCTATCCGAGTTCAGTAACGGTAATTTCATTTCCGAGGATGCGACCTATGCGAATTTTTTTCCGAATAGAGGTACACATTGGTTTCAATTCCCACGTCTTGAGGACACAACCCAGCCAAACCTGAAGCTGCTCCGTTGGGGCGCGGGAGAACTCGAGGTCAGAACCAATACAATTGCGCTCTTGAGCGGCATATCAGGCCAACACCCTTATCTTTCTAAAACCAAACTTGGCATTTTCGTCACCAATCATAGTGCGTTGCATTACGAAGCAGTCAGAAATCCCGGAAAGCTGAACACGTACCAAATGCACGTCATGTTGACACTCAACGACTCAAACGTACTACAAGAATATCATTCTATTCTCATCCCCAAAGCGATTGAATATAGCGCCGGCATTCTGGATTATTTCTTCCGTGGAACCATTGGGGTATCAGTTTCCGGCACCACCATCACCATCCGCAACCTTTCAGGCCAGGGTTTCAAGGGCGGGACATTCTTTTTGTTTAAGGACGCCACCAACGGTAACCGCAGCTACGTTGACCAATTCGCCCAGAGCGGAACGTTGCCGAACTACGGTACGAAGATTGTAACGGAGAATGATTTAAGCACGGCAGGTCCGGATACAAAATACCTTCTGGTTTATCAGGGGACCATCGGTGTTGATGGCGGCCATAATGCCCTTGATCGGGTGGATGCCGGAATTGGTATTGCGGCAAAAACTTTCACTCCGGGCGATGGCGGCAACTATTGCGACGGGGTGCCAATAAACATACAAGGTTTTGACTGGGAATCACCAGAATGGGCTTGTATTTTGGGAAACCCGGTTGACCAAGCGAATGGAGAATTTATATCGGGAGGTACGAGTGTCAGTTTTTCAAAAGCCGGATTGCTCGCCCGAGTTGCTTATCTGTCCAATACCAGCGATTGCGGTGCGACCGTGACTTTTTCCGCTCATTTCAATTGGGGTTGGAATGCATCGCCTGCATTCTGGTGTACCACCAGTCCATATGGATATGGTTCGGAGATGTCTTACCATCCAAGTTGGGCTCATTGGCTGGGTCCGTACGAGGGCGCTGACCCGGGAAATGATAATCCGCAATTCTGGATCAGCGTTCCTGCACATTCGGTCACTCCGGTTTATCTAATCTTTGGCAGCAATAATGGAGATTTTTCCGGTTATTTATCGATCAATTACTGATTGACACCCCAGTCGGCTTAGGGTTGAAGATGGTTCAGAAAGGCATTCATTGCAACGTACCAGTCATGCCTCATGCCTGTGCCATAACCCGCGCCACGTCCGCCCGCTACGCAGAGACGGTTGAGTAGATTTAAAGCTCGAGCACCAGGTCTTTTTCCCGCTTCGCTCCCTTCTGCTTCTTATCTCGTTCTCTCGCCCTCACGGCGTCACCACCAAGACCAGCCCGCCCCTCGCGGCTCCTTCTGAAGACCACTTCCACGGGGGAGGGCTGGCGGTTCCGCTTTCTCGTGCAGGGCGACAGACCGAAGACGAACAGCAGAACACAAAAAAAAGACCATGAAAACGAATACAAATTCTAAATCGGGACTCAAGAGCCGATCCGAACAGTCCAACACAGCCAAAACCGGTTTGGCCCAAATCAATTTTATTCAACGGCGGGTGAATCGTTCTTTGAACACCGAAAACTTGCTCGCTTTGCTGCATTCTGAAACGCCGGATTTATTTAAGCTGGCCGAGGTGGTTGGCCAGTGGGTTTGGATTCAGTTTGCCGAGAAGCAGCCCAAGGAGATTACCAGCCGGTTGGCCGAGCTTGGGTTTCATTGGAATGACGCCCGCCAGACGTGGCAGCACCCGTGCGGCACCATCGCCGATGAACGCGCCACCTATGACCCCCGCAAGCGGTACGGCAGCTATTTCGCCGCCCAAGTGAAGCCTGCATGAAAGGGGAGGATGCCATGAATACCACTTCGATTTTCCCCGGCTTTACCGACCTCGTTAAACCGTTCCGGTTCCCGGCCTGGCCGCATGAATTCAAGGTGACGGCGTTAAGGGAATGCCCAACGCCGGAGGCGTTGCAGCAATGCGATACACCGGACAAAGCCGCTGATTACTGGCGGTTGCATATTGCGACGAATCCTTATTTCAACCCGGAATGTGAATGTCTGGCGGTGCTGTTGCTCAACACCCGCCGACGGATTAAAGGGCATCATCTGGCTTCCATTGGCACGCAGGACACGATTTTAGTGCATCCGCGTGAGGTGTTCCGGGTGGCCATCGTAACCGCCGCCAGTGCGGTGATTGTGATGCATAATCATCCCAGCGGCGAAAGCACGCCCTCGGAAGCGGACATCAAGGTGACGCGGGATTTGATCCGCGCCGGCCAGCTTTTGAAACTGGAAGTGCTGGACCATGTGGTGGTCGGCAACGGCAATTTTTCATCACTCCGAACCCTTGGGTATTTCTATCAATGAATCTCGATTCACTGTCAGTCAAAGTGTCAGTGACGGCAGCCGCCTGTTGCCGAAAATTCTGACGAATTAACCCGAATAGTCTTTAATTTTACCAGTGATTCGCTAATTTCCCTTTGTTTGAATCAATGCAACAGACCGTGTTCATCTGTGGTTAAAAATATCCCGCTTTTTTCCGGTCCTCCATCGCGGCCTCGGACGCCTTGTCGTCGGCGCGGCTGCCGCGTTCCGACGACAAGG
>Ga0335069_10011093_pt1 | contig 12737 bp, 15 predicted proteins | sample Lox_Sample_11_FD_206714 | JGI IMG/M metagenome (GOLD analysis project Ga0335069, IMG submission 206714) | Soil microbial communities from Loxahatchee National Wildlife Refuge, Florida, United States - Lox_Sample_1.1 | ecosystem: Environmental > Terrestrial > Soil > Wetlands | place: USA... | reverse complement strand
AAAATCTTTGATGTCCGGGTGGTTCACGTTCATCACGACCATCTTGGCGGCCCGGCGCGTGGTGCCGCCCGAGCGGATGGTGTTGGCGACTCCGTCGGCTCCCTTCATGAACGACACCGGACCCGACGAGTAACCACCCTTGGACAACGGTTCTTTGCTGGAGCGCAGTTTTGAAATGTCCAATCCGGACCCGGATCCGCCCTTGAAGATGATGCCCTCGTCCCGGTACCACTCCAGGATGGACTGCATGTTGTCTTCCACCGACAGGATGAAACACGCCGAGCATTGCGGCTTGTCGTAGACGCCCATATTGAACCAGACGGGCGAGTTGAACGATGCGTACTGGTTGACCACTAGCCACGCGAGGTCTTCGGAGAACCGGCGCGCGTCATCGGGCGTGGCGAAGTAGCCGCCGCGCATGCCCCAGAATCCAAGCGTGTTCACGATGCGGTCGATCATCTGACGCACGGACCGTTCGCGCTCCGGCGTGTCCAGCTGCCCGCGGAAATATTTCGACGCGACGATATCGGTCGCCGTCTGACTCCAGAACACGGGGACCTCGACGCCTTTCTGTTCGAATACCACAGTGCCATTGCCACGCGTGATGCGCGCATCACGCGTCTCCCATACGATCTCTTCGTACGGATGCTTGGCTGCATCGCCGAACAGTCGCTCCCACGTGAACGCGGTGCGTTCACCGGACACTTTCTGTGCCGTCTCCTGACCGTTGCTTGCCGGGCTCCGACGAATGATGTCCTCCATGGATGCGTTTATTAGGACCTCCATTGTAGGGGCCGGGTGCCTTGAACGCAAATGTGGATAAAATCCTTGACCGACTACTTCATCTTCCGTCTGATGAACGCGGGAATATCCAGGTCGAAATCCGAATCAATGCTCGGGTCGGTGATGGTTTCTTTCACCTCGGATCGCGTCGGCTGCATATGGTAGCCCTGCTCGGAGTGCCGTTCCTGTTCCGGGCGCGCCGTACGGACCGGTTCGCCGGTAAACATGTCCAATGCCGGCCGGGCGATGTTCGGGATGGCCTGCGGCCGCATCGGCTGGTACCCACCGGCGAATCCGGTCGCGATGACCGTGACCTTGATCTCGCCTTTCTTCAGATCATCGCCGCCGAATCCCATGCCGAAGATGATGTTGGCATCCTTGTCGACGTGCTGGGTGACGACACTGGCCGCTTCGGCGACTTCCGCCATCGCCAGGTCCTCACCGCCGCGTACATTGATGAGCACCCCCTTGGCACCGTCGATTGACACGTCCAGCAACGGCGAATTCACTGCCATCTTCGTGGCTTCGATGGCACGATCGTCACCTTCGGCGACGCCGATGCCCATCAGTGCGGAGCCGGAGTTTGCCATGACCTTTTTGACGTCATTGAAATCGGCGTTGATGTAGTCGTTCTTGGTGATGAGGTCTGATATTCCCTGCACGCCCTGGCGCAGGATGTCGTCGACGACGGCGAATGCCTGGCCCACGGGGGTCTTGCGATCGATGATAGACAGGAGGCGGTCGTTGGGGATGACGATGATGGAGTCGACTTTTTCCTTCAGCAGAGCCAGGCCCTCTTCGGCGATGCGCATGCGCGCCGCACCCTCGAACATGAATGGCTTGGTCACCACAGCGACGGTCAGTGCGCCCATCTCACGAGCGATGTCGGCGACGATCGGCGAGGCACCGGTCCCCGTGCCGCCACCCAGACCGGTCGCTATGAACACCATGTCCGCACCCTTGAGCGCGTTCTGGACTTCTTCTTTTGTATCGATGGCCGCCTGACGGCCGATCTCCGGGTTCATGCCAGCGCCCAGGCCACGGGTCAGCGATTTGCCGATATGGACCTTACTGGTTGCGGGATTATTGTGGAGCGCCTGCGCATCCGTGTTGATCGCGATGAACTCGACCCCATGGATATGCGAGTTGATCATCTGCGTGAGCGCATTGCACCCCGAACCTCCGATACCGACCACTTTCAGGCGTGCGAACGTCTCGAATTGGGGTCGTACCTGCGGCATATGTGCTTGGGGTCTATCATAATAGAAAAAGGGGTGCAAATAGGCCCCCTCCTCGTGTGAACATCCCTGTGGATAACTCCCCTAGGGCAGGAAATTCTTCAGCCAGTCTCCGGCACGGCGTATCCAGCCGGTACCGGACATCGAAGATGACGATTGACCGGTCTCACCGACCTCATGATTGAATTCCCACAAAATGAGCCCGATGGCGACCGCGAATGACGGATCCGTAGCGGCATCGAATGCATCCACGCCCATCAGGCGGTGACCCCGCACGGGAAGACCCAGACCGTCGCGCACCATCGGCAGGATGCCGTTGAGCTTGGAACCTCCGCCGGACACGACGACACCCGCCGGAAGCTTGCCGGCGCGCCCGCATTTCTTCAGCTCCGTAGCGACCATGTCCATGACCTCATCGGCACGTGCATCGATAGCTTGCATCAGCTTGCGACGGTCGACCGCGTACGTTTCATCCATATACGATGTGAGGTCGACGACTTCCGGCTTGCGTCGCTTGTCGACGGGCTCGTTGACCGCACCCAGTTCGGTCTTGATACGCTCGGCGACATCCAGCGATGTACGGAGCATAATGGCCAAATCCCGAGTGATATGCACGGAACCCAGCGGCAGGATCGCCGCGTGAAGCATATCGCCCTTGTCCCAGACCGTCAGCGAGCAGGTACCCCCGCCTACGTCCAGGTGTGCCACTCCGAACTGCTTCTGATGCTTGTCGACGGATGACAGTGACGCTGCCAATGGCGCGAATACGAATCCGGCGACTTCGACGCCGCACTCGTTGACCACTTTGGCGAGGTTACGCAGGTGTCGCGACGGCCCATGTACCAGGGTCACGTCAGCTTCCAGGCGGACACCTTTCATACCGATGGGGTCGTGCACATGTTCGGAATCGTCGATGACGAACTCCCGCGGGATCACATGGATGAGCTCGCGGTTCGGCGGCAGGGAGACCGCGGCCGCCGCGTCAATGACACGCTTGACGTCGGTCTCACCGATTTCCTGGTCCGCGCGGCCGACGGCGATGACGCCGCGACTGGACTGCATCGCGACATGGACACCGGACGCACCCACCCAGGCGCGTCGGATGGGAACACCGGCCATCGCTGACGCGTCCGCCAGTGCGGCCCGGACGTTATTGACCGATTCCTGTACGTCCACCACCTCGCCACCATCAAGACCGGACGTGCTGGATGCCGTACCGACACCGATGATCTCGGGCTGTTGAGCGTGCGGATCCACGCGTGCGACGGCCACTTTTACCGTTGCGTTGCCGATATCGATGCCGGTGATGGTATGGGATTGCATCAGAGAAGTCGTTTGATGATGCGCTGTTCGATGGATGTCATTCGGGAGTGACTGTAGCCCGCCAAGTGCAGAAGTCCATGCACGATGGTCCAGGTCATCTGACCGCGCACTGTATTCCCCGCGGCCTTTGCTTTTTCACGCACGACCGCAGGGCAGATGAACAAATCACCCAACGATACCGCAGTATATCCTGCAATCGGCCGTATGGGGAGTGCAAAACTAAGGACATCCGTGGGCTTGTCTTTGTGACGCCAGGTACGGTTGAGGGTTCGTATCTGTGTGGGCCCAACCAGCACGATACCCAGTTCACCTGTGTGCCGCTTCGGAATCTTCAGTGAGGGTTCCGCTGCCACGACGACGCGCCGAAAGAACGCCGGGCCCCAGGTGCGGCTGGTGGTGCGGTTCTTCAGGACGAGATCGACCATGTTGCGTTATGCGCCCAGGGCTTCTTTCACCAAAGCACTGGCACGGGCGCCATCGAACCGTCCCTTGATGGCAACCGATATCTTCCCCATGACTTTGCCCATGTCTTTAGGACCGGCAGCGCCGGTCGCGGTGACGGCGTCTGCGATGAGCGCCTTCACGGCGTCCTCGCTCATCTGTTCGGGCATGTATCTCTGGAGGATCGCCAGCTCGGCGGATTCTGACGCGACCAGCTCCGGCCTGCCGCCGGCTTGGTAGGTCGCGATGGATTCCTTGTGCTTCTTGATCTCGGTCGAGAGGGCTTCGATGACTTCTTCGTCCGTCAGTTCCGATGCCTCGCCTGTCTTGGCGCGTTTGGCCAGTTCTCGATTCTGGATGACCGACAAGAGGAACGACAGCGTTCCACGCGTCGTGGTGTCGCCTGCCTTGAACGCCGCCTTCATGTCGTCCTTAATGGTGTCTTTGAGTGACATTCGTATGGGATTAGAGGTCGATCGTCTGCTTCATCCGGCGCTTCGCTTCCTCGAAGTTTTCTTCGGTGTACTTTCCTTGTTTCTGCAGGTCGGTGCGCAGCTTGCGCAAGTGCACGCCCATGATGGCACGGTTCTTTTCTTTGCGTTCGGTGACACGCTTCGGGCGGTATTTGAGCGTCTTCTTGCGAATGACGACGCCGGACTGCTGGACGAAACGCGAAAAGCGCCGGAGCAATGAACCGGTCGATTCGTTCTGCTTTCGTTGTACTTCTACCATTGCATTGCCTCCCTTCTATATATGACACCCGTCATGCGACGATTTTCGCTCCGAGCGGTTTGCCGCCCAACAGGTGTATATGCAAATGCGGCACCAATTTCCCGCCGTGTTCCCCTTCGTTCAAAATCAGACGGTATCCCCTCGTCAATCCCTCCCGTTGCGCGACCTTGTGCGCTGTCGCGATGAGCTTGCCTAGCAGTTCGGGACTGGCGTCACTGACGCCGTCAACATGCTCGATGGGCATGACCAAAAGATGCACCGGCGCCTGCGGCTTGATGTCACGGATGACCAGCACGTCATCGTCACGGTAGACCTCGTCGGTCTTCAACTCCCCCTTGATGATCTTGCAGAACACGTCGTCGATCATGGCCGTGCTTTCAACCGTTTCTTGAGCTCATCGATGATCTTCTCCAGCGGAATGGTCTCCTGGATGCCGGTGTCCATCTCGCGGACGATGACCGTGCCTTCCAACGCTTCTTTCTGGCCGAAGATGAGCGCGAACCGGGCATTGTAGCGCGCAGCCATCCGGAGCTGCCCCTTGATGGTATCGCGCGACAGCGAATACCGTACGTCGATGCCGGCTTTGCGGATATCCTCGAACAGCATCAGCGAGCGCTTCTTCGCCGCCTCGCCCAACTGCGACAGAAAGACCTTGGCATGCGCCTGAACATCCGGAACGTTGGCGTTGCGTCCCTTCAGCCGTGCGACGACCGCATCGATGTCCATCGTCCATCCGGCGGATGCGGTCTTCGCTCCGCCCAACAGTTCCGCCAACCGGTCCATACGACCGCCACGGATGACCGTCAATCCGGGTACCGCCGGAATTTCGCCCTCGGCGGCGATAGGATCAACCACGAATTCCCATATCGTGTGCGTCGCGAAGTCATCCGACGTCACCAACGTATGGTCGATGATGTAGGGAACCTTGCCTTCGTCCAAAAATTCCAGAAAGCGACGGAAGAACAACCGTGCGGGTTCCGACAGGTGATCCACCGACTGTGGAGCCTCCTTCGCCAGGTCGGCATCTTCGGTCGCCAATATCGTCAATGCCGCACATGGATCGTCTTTGGCGACCGCAGCGGTGCGCGCCGACAGCTTGCGTGCGTTGTGCTTGAAGAAATCACGGAGCGCGCGGGCATATACGGGCTTGGACAGCGCATCACCCATCGTATTGATGCGGATGGTGAACGAACCGAGCGACAGCGCTTCCATGATGCGGCAACCGAGGAACAAAAGTTCGGCATCCACGGCTTCGGTCTCATCCCCGATGGTCTGCACGCCCAGCGAGTAGTGCATCACAGTGCCGCGCTCGGTCGGTTCCACGACCGGACCGTTGGCGAACAGTTTCACCGGGTGCGGCAACGCTTGCATGCCGTATTGCAAATAGACGCGCATCAGCGACGGCGCCATGTCGGCACGCAACGCGAGCGCCGCGCCGTGACTGCGGGCGACCGCGAGTTTCTTCATCCGATCAGGCTCGCTGGACGCGACCGGCCGCGTGAACGTCTCGGCGAGTTCCACCGGTGCCAGATCGGCGCGCTCGAAACTGTAGTCCGCCAATAGGCCGTTCGCCTTCTTCCACACAAAACGCCAGAACTTCTGGTCGTCCGGGATGATGTCGAAATATCCTTCTGGGAGTACGGGAACGTCTGCTTTCTTTTTTGCGGTCATGGGGTTCGCCGGGTGCCACCTCCTATTGCACCACGGGCGGATAGTCTGTGCGGGGAATGAAACCGATTTTGTTGAGCGGCCAGAGCCGGAGCCATGCCATGCCGGCGAAGAACTGACTTTGATCAACGGGACCGAAGAAGCGGGAGTCCGAACTGTGCTCGCGGTTGTCGCCCATCATGAAATACTCGCCGGGAGCCAGAGTGATCTTGTGCCCGCACCAAGGCGTCTGGTCCGTACAGTAGGTATGGTTCTCCGTCGGCAGATACACGGTCTCGTTGAGGACGAATCCGTTCGGGTATCGATCGTTGAAGATGTGTACGGTGTCATCACCCGGGATCAGGATCGTCTCACCCGGCAGGGCGATGATACGCTTGATGAAGTACTGGCTCGGGTCGCCGGGGTACTTGAAGATGACGACGTCGCCGCGTTGCGGAGGACCGAGACGGTACGTCCACTTGTCCACGAGGATGTACTCCTGATCGTGGAAGTTGGGCACCATACTGGACCCCTTGACGAAGAACGGCTGGATCAGGAAGTACCGAATGGGCAGGATGATGACGAGCGCGATGAGAACCACCTTGAGAGTCTCCCAGATGAACTCTGAGACTTCGCGCAGCCATCCTCCTTGCTTCACCTCTCCTTCCATTTGTGCAGATTATCACACTTTTCTGACCTTTTCAACTCCCCTCCATTCCGTTACACTCCATGGCATGAAACTCATCGTCGGTATCGGCAATCCGGACCCGGAGTACGCACAGACCCGCCACAATGTGGGCTGGCAGTTCCTGGACTGGCTCATCAAGAAGCACGGCGACAAAGACATCGACGGCATCCGCGTGCAGTACCTCAAACCGGACACTTACGTGAACAAGTCCGGCGACGCGGTCCTGCCGGCGATGAAGAAAGCGAAGGCCAAGCCTGCCGATGTCATCGTCGTACACGATGACCTGGATATCCCGTTCGGCAACTGCAAACTGTCGTTCGAGAAGGATTCCGCCGGCCACAAGGGCGTGGAGTCCATCATGAAGGCGCTGAAGACCAAGAAGTTCTGGCGTGTGCGCATCGGCACGGGTGTGCGGGCGCTCGACAAAGCCCGCGAGCAGTCCGATAAGAAACGTGACGAGTTCGTGCGCGACTTCGTGCTCCACACGTTCACGCCGTCGCAGCGCGAAGGGCTCAAAGACGTGTTCAAAGCCTGCGAGGTCCGCGTTCTGCAGGCACTGAAGTCATAAGAAAACGTCCCGGGTTTCCCCGGGACGGTCAGCTAGGCGACCGCGGTCGCGACCGCAGCACGTACTTCCTTCACCGCCTGCTTCAGGCGCTGCCTGACACGGTCGACGGCCTGCGCCGCCATCGCCAGGTCCTGGAGCAACGCCTGCCGGTCGCGTTCCGTCCTGCTGGTGAACACGCGGACCAGGTGCGCGTCGGACATGTCCAGCACGGCGCCCGCATCCTGTTGCACCTTGTCGGAGAACCGCCGGATGAGCGCGAACTCGTCGGCGGGTTTGCGGCCCCGGCGGTGCTTGTGCAGACCCTTCTTCAGGATGACGCCGTCGATGAGCCGTTGCGCATGGATCAGGCCCAGCTTCCGGCTCGTGATGCGCTTCCACTGGATGAGCTGCTCGTCGCGCGGGAGCGTCGACAGCCGGAACGCCAGGACCAGCGGGATGCGGTTCTTCTTCTTCACCGTCGGCTCGAGCAGCCGCCGCAGGTCCGGCACGAGCCGTGCCAGGCTGAGGTACGACTGCACCCACGACGCCGACTTCGAGAACACGCGCGCCGTCGCATCGATCTGCACGCCGGTCGGAAGCGATGTGATGCGCTTGGACATCCTGATGTTCTCCACCGCACGCGCGATCTCCAGCGGCGTGTGGTCGGCGCGGTTCAGGTTTGCCCGCACGGACTTCTCGTACTGCTCCTCAGGGTCCTGGGCGTCCTCCACGAGCGCACGGAACGGGCGGTCCAACAGCGAGCACACCTTGAGGCGCCGTTCGCCGTCGATGAGCTCGAACTGCTGCTCCGTGCCGCTCCAGAGCACACGCACCTTCCCGACCGTCTCCTGCCCCTTCTCCGCGATGGACTCCTGGAGTTCACGGAGCTTCCTCGGGTCGAAGTACGTCCGCGGCTGTCCCTTGAAGCGCCGCACGCACCGCCACGGGATGTCGACAACGCGCTGCTCCTCCACGAACTCGCGCAATTGCTGCGACGTGAATGTCATGCCCACCTCTGGACTCAAAGATCAATGGCCTATGGTGGACCGTCGGAGCCGAGTTGGCAAGACGTACGAAAAAAGGCCCCGAGGATGTCCTCGGGGCCCGGCACTACTGCAACTGCACTTCTTGGGACCGACGCTCGTCGCGACGTTTCTCCGACCTACGCTTGGCGTCCCTGCGGTGCTGCGCCGCCGCGCGGGCGACCTCACGGAGCCCGGCCTTCATGATGGTGATGTACGTCTTCAAGCTGAGACGGACCGCGTCCACGTGCGGTGCGGTGAGCGAGCCGTTCAGGATGTTGCCGGCCTTCTTCTGGTGGCACAGCTGCGGAACTTCGGTGATGGTCCACTCGTGCGCCAGCTTCTCCGGCGGCAGAGGGCTCGTGTTGCCCATCACCTCCCAGCAGGCGGCGCGCAGACGCGCGACGATGGGGGTGACGTCCAGTCCGTTGGCGAAGAGCGAGATGTGACCGGTCCTGGGTAGGACCCGCACGATGACATGGGGCCGGCGGGGACCATGTGCCCGGACAGCGGACACGATACGACGGTTGTCGGAGACGACGACCGCCACGCGGTACGTGACTCCCGACTCCTCGACGGTGAACGTCCCGCCGTCGGGATGCGTCCCGTGCTTCGCCGCCATGATGGACGCCCACTGGTCGACGGCCTTCAGGAACAGCCGCTGCTCGGCGAGGCGTGCGTTGAGCATCTCGCGGACGAAGTACGTGACCTCGCCGATGGAGGCGCCGTCATGGAACAGAGCGTCTACGATGTTCGGGATCTCCATGAAGCCAGGCACGCGGGGTGGCTTGCCGTCCAGGCCGAAGACGTCCGTCTCATAGTTGAGAATCCAGCTGATGGACTCGTCGCCGGCCAGTCCGATGGCTTGTGCGGCGTGGATCGGACCGGAGAAGAGGTACTTCGGATTGCTCAGGAGATCGTTCTTGGTAAGGCCGAGAACCCAATCCACGGCCAACTGCCAGTAACCGCGCATGCCGGTGATGTCGCGGTATTTCGCGGTACCCGACAGCGTGTTGTACACGGCATCGAACACTCGGAAGGACCGCTTCAGCATGACCATGTTGCTGGCACCGGCGTGGAACCCGGCCTTCATGATGTCCGACCAGTCGAAGGCGGTGCCCTCGGCATCCTGGTCGTTGGCGAGGGTCCACTGGACCATCCTCTCCAACGCCGTGTCGCCGCGGCCGAGCCGGTCGGCCATCAGCGTTGCCGCGCACTCGTTGCCCGTCTGACCGTCGCGATGCTCGTCGAACTCACGTCCGCCGACACCGACCTCCAGGATGCGCTCCCGCTTGCACGGGAGGTGCGTGGGCATGTCGCGGCCGGCGTCACAGAAGAGCACGCGGCCCTCCCGCAGTGCCCGTTGGATGCCCAGGAACGTCTCACGCCCGAACCGCGCGGCCATCCAGATGGCCATCGCTTCGTCGGGGTGGGGTTCGTAGTGCGTCGCGATGCACTCCACCACCTGCGTGCGCAGGGGCCCGGCAGTCGACATCTTCATGATTCACCTCATTCGCCCCGAGAAAGGAGCTCTGCTTGTGAACGATCAGGCTGCTATTCATTATTATAGCATTAAAACTGGCTATTAGTCAACTTCCCTAGCCCTGGTTCTGGACGATGCGGATGATGAGCGCGGTCGCGGCGACCAAGCCTGCGGCGAACGCGGCGATGGCGATGTATTTCCATACGAGCGGGCGGCGCTTCTGGACCAGGAGGAATTCGTTCTCCATCTGCTGGATGGCCGTCTCCACTTCCTTATCGGAACGGGTGGGGAATTCCTTGAACGGATCTGCTCCCGGAGACGCCGTCGAAACCACCTGCTGCAGATACGCCTCGTTGAAGAATTTGATGACGTCGTACCGCGAGATGACCCCCACGAGCACACCGGCGGCGTCCACGACGCAGAGCGGATTGACGCGATGATGGTCGGCGAACAGTTTGGCCGCATCTTCCAGGGTCGCCTCGGGCGCGATGGAAATGACCTTCGTGTTCATGATGCTGGTCGCCTTGATGTCCTTGAGCTTGGCGAAGTACGCGTCGATGACGCGCCGGTCACCCTTCTCTCGGGCGATCTGCTCCATGAGCTTGATGAGCGTCGGAATGTGGACGTCCGAAGACTGCAGGACCATGTCGTACGCCGTGATGACGCCACGGAGTTTATGCTCCTTATCGATGACAGGCAGGCCGTCGTAGTCGTACTTGTCGAACAGACCCGCGATGACATCGAGCGTGTCATCCACGTCGATGGCCAAGACATCCTTGGTCATGACGTCCCCCACCTTGATGTTCGGAACCATGGACTCTGCCATAGCTTCAGTATACCATCCCGCCGGGAGGAGTTCGTGGACAACATATTCTGGGCAGGACTCGGGTTCGACCGTGATCAGGCCGGCTCATTCGAGATTTCCTGGTGGTGGAAGGCGGAGGACGGCCTCGCCCGCGTGCTTGCCGGCGGGAAGCTCCGCAAGCTCGGCGATCCGGTCATCCTGCCGCGCGGCGGACCCGCGTTCTTCCAGTTCCAGCAGTACGCCGCGGACGGAGTCATGCCGACGATCGTGAACGTCGAGCAGCTCATCGGCGAGCAGCCGTTCCGTGTGGGCTTCGGTCTCCTAGCGCTCACGGAGCGCGAGGCCACCGAGCAGCTCGAATACGCCCGTCGCTTCCTGAAGTCGCTGGACATCCCGCATCCGCCGGCAGCGGTCGGTGTGTGGACCTGCGGCGCGCCGCGGGTCTCGTATCTCAGGAGGAAGCTGTGAAAGACCCTACGGGAACGGAATTCCGCTTGCATCCGGGCGTGAAGCTCGCCGAAGGCGTCGTCCTGACGCCGGAAGCCTGGGCCCTTCATGGGGCGCTCCTGTGCGGCGGCATCGCGCGCCACGTCGTCACCGTCACCGGATTCCCGCGCGGCGAAAACGGAGTGCTGGGCATTCGGCTCAACATCCGGCCCCTGGGAGTTCCTGAGCCGCTTCGCTTCAGGGAGTCGTGATCGGTGAGCGCCTGTGTCCCTCGTGGATACGGGCGCTTTTTTATTCGAGTTTTTCCGGGATCCCCTCCCCTAGCTCCATCACCTTTTGCGTACGTTCGACGAGCTGGCCGAGTTTCTTTTCACTACGCTCATATGCCGACGAGGCATCAGAGAGGTGGTCGCCCAATTTCCGGAAGTCGTCCGACAGTTTGCCGGCATCGGTGATGACGGTGCCGAGCTTCTTCATGATTGCCTGCGTCTGCTGTGAGAACTGCGTGTCATGGAACCAGTGCTGGATCGCGCTCACCGTCAGATAGAACGTATTGGGCGAGCACAGGATGACTTTCGAGCGGCGTGCGTAATCCGCGACATCGACGTCTTTGACCTGGTTGATGATCTCATAGTAGATGCTCTCCGCCGGAACGTACATCAAACCGAAATCAGTCGTCCCCTCGCCTGGCAGGACGTACTTCTTCGCGATTTCGTCCACTTTCTTTTTCACATCGCTCAGGAACGTTTTTCGGTACTGATCACGGGCGAGTTCGTTGTCGGACTCCGCCATTTTCTGGAAGTTCTCCCAGTTGAATTTCGAATCGATGGGAACCAATTTCCCGTCGGGAAGTTTCAGCACCGCATCCACGACCTCACCGGACGAGAACGGATGCTGCAGCTCCCATGCCGCCCGTGGGAAGTACTGCGTGAGCGCGTTCTCCAACGAATACTCGCCCCAGTTCCCGCGCAGTTTCGGCGATTTGAAGATATCCTGGAAGGACGCGACGTCGCGAACCTTCTCTTGGACGTTCTTGACCGCCTCCTGCAGTTCGGTCATTCCGCGCGTGAAACTCTGCACTTGGGATATGAACGATGTCGTCCCATGTTCAGACGAACGCCGGGAGTTCTCGATCTGTTTTTCGAGCATCTCGAGCCGGACCCCCAGCACTTCATTCTTCGGACGAAGCTGTAGGAAGATGATGACGGCTAGAAGCACACCGATGACGATCAGGAAGATTTCCATGTTCAAGAAATCGGCGGGAGCGTGCGGGCACGGGCAAGCGCCTCATCCCACCGCTGGTCCAGCCACGACTGGATGTTTAATCGGGTCGCATCGATGTCATCCGACGGAAGGTCCGGATATTGGTTCAGATACATCCTGAACAATTTCTGCTCGTAGAGCTTCTTGATGGCCTCCAATTGATATGCCTGCCGCTGCATGTCGGTCGAAAGCTTCCGGAGCGCGCGCGACAGTTCGGGCAAGAATGCTGCGGTGAATCGATAGAAGACATCCTCGCTGTACGTGCGCTTGTCCCATTCCATCCAGCGTGACGCGTCCAGGATATCCAGGGTCGTTTCC
>Ga0335069_10011092_pt1 | contig 12737 bp, 6 predicted proteins | sample Lox_Sample_11_FD_206714 | JGI IMG/M metagenome (GOLD analysis project Ga0335069, IMG submission 206714) | Soil microbial communities from Loxahatchee National Wildlife Refuge, Florida, United States - Lox_Sample_1.1 | ecosystem: Environmental > Terrestrial > Soil > Wetlands | place: USA: Florida... | reverse complement strand
TGAAACAAGTCGCCGCCGAAGAACCGCGCCGGTCCGTACAGCTTTTGTTGTTCTTCGTAGTAAATGGAGGCGAGACGAAGAAACAGCGGGTCCGAGGACAACAGAATTGCAGGCCGGCGGAAGCCTCCCCACGCACCCTGATTGATGACTGTTGCCGCTGGAAACTTCTCGGCAATCGACGCCGGCACCATTCCGTAGAATCCTTGCAGTACCGGTTCAATATCTAGTTCGCGCATGCGCGCCAGGATTTTTCTCTGCAAGGCGACGCGGTCGTCGATCATCGCTTGCGTGACCGGGCCACCCCAGCCTTCCAGGTTGCCCATGAGCCACCAGGCGGTGTAGGCCGGTCCGGGAAGGAAGCGGAAGACTTCGTCGTCGCCGTATCCGATACGCCGCAGCGTGTTTTGCCATACGGCTTCGGTGCCGTTGGCCGCCAGCGCCAGATTTACGCCGTTCAGCGCCATCCAGTCGATCTCGCGCTCCCAGCGCGGCCAGTCGGCAAACGCGAGCGAGTAGTTCAGCGTGCAGTAGTTCAAGAGATAGCGGTAATGGAAGCGTGAAACTTTCCGCAGCTTGCCTGATATCTTCGGCAGCGTCGCCACTGGACCAATATTGTTTCCCAGATGCGAGATGGAACGATGGCAATAGTATTTCAAATACCAGTTCAGCCCCATGGCGGCGCTGGAGGGGTCCGACGCGGAAATGATCAGCTTGCCATTTGCCGTCTCCAACTCAAAGATACCTTTGTGCCCCCGCTCGGGAAGTAGCCTGAATTCCAGATTTGGAGCTAGCCAAGGTGCTACTCTCTGCGCAAGATGGAAAACGGCCTGCAAGCTGGCGCCCGATTGCTCGATTTGCAAACGATCCTTGCCGAACGCGGCCGCGTGATCCACGGAAAATCCGCCCACCGCACTTGCGCCGTTGGTGTCGGACTCGCATGGAATGTCGCCAGTCAAAGCTAATGCAACCGCCAGGAAAGAAATAACGAGCTTTATCATGGGCGACCTCGCTTATAAGATTTACGAGAAGAGAACTGATATACGCCTCCTCGCCACGCGGTTGCAACGTCGACTCGTAAGTGGAGGGCTGCTGCTCACAATAATGTGTGTTGTTGCCATCGAACTGGGCCCAGTAAGATCGTCATCTCGGTCAGTGCGACTGAATGTTGCTTGTGACACGGAGATTTCATGAGGGAGAACCGAGACGTCTAATAACTTGACCAGCCCACGAGACCGGAGTGGTATCCGCCGGGGCATCTCACCACGAACTTGGTTGAGGGCAGTAATCGTTTTGTTGTTGTGTGCCGGCGGCCTGCGATTTCTGCTGGGAGCCGAGGGCTCCCAGCAGCCTACGACGGCAATCCACTTTAGCTTTCAGCCAATCCCCTTCTCCCTCAACAGCTGCGAATCTCCGGAGCGCCACGCTCCTGAAACAATGGCAGGCGGCGTCGCCGTTTTCGACTATGACAACGACGGCAAACTGGACATCTTTTTCACCAATGGAGCTGACATCAATAGCTTAAAGAAAACGTCTCCCAAATATTGGAATCGGCTTTTCCATAATAACGGCGATGGAACGTTCACGGATGTGACAGAAAAGGCCGGATTAGCCGGAACCGGATACGACACGGGCGTCGCTATTGGCGACTATGACAATGATGGTTATGCAGACATTTTCGTCGGCGGCGTGCATCGCAACACTCTGTACCACAACAATGGCGACGGAACGTTTACCGATGTAACAGAAAAGGCCGGGTTGGCACGGCTGGACAAGCAATATGGCCCACTGTGGTCGGTCGGCGCGGCCTGGGTGGATGTGAATAATGATGGTCTTCTGGATCTGTTCGTCGTGAACTATATGCAGTGGGACGGCGCGCATGAGCCAGACTGCAAATGGGAAGGCAGGCCCGAATACTGTCATCCCAAGTTCTACAAAGAGACTCCCAGCCAGCTCTTTCTGAATAAAGGAGACGGCACGTTCGAGGACATTTCCGAGCAGGCGGGAATCCGTTCGCATCTTGGAAAGGGAATGGGCGTGGGAGTAGCCGATTATGATGGCGATGGCCTGCCGGATATATTCGTCTCCAATGACAAGCTGTTCAACTTCCTCTTCCATAACAAGGGGAATCTCCGTTTCGAGGAAGTAGGCTTCGAAACCGGGGTGGCGCTGCCCGAACACGGAAATCTGATTTCCGGGATGGGAGTGAGCTTTGCGGACCTGAACAACGACGGACGCCCGGACATTGTTCTTGCCGCCCTCGATAAAGAAACCTTCCCTGTTTACTTGAACAACGGTAAGGGCGGTTTCACCGAGATCACCGGACGAAGTGGAATGACGGCGCTGAGCAATCCCATGGCGGGATATAGCCCGAACATTGCTGATTTCGACAATGATGGGTGGAAGGACATTTTTGTTTCCCGGGGACATGTGCAGTCACCAAACATGGCCGGACGCGAGCAGATCGATCAGCCCAATACGGTTTTCCGAAATCTCGACGGCACCAAGTTCGCCGCCCTGACCGAGGAGGCTGGCTTAACCGCGCAATCACCCAAGCGCCACCGCGGCGCCGCTGTAGGCGACCTGAATCACGATGGGAAACTTGACGTTGTGGTCAGCGCCCTGAGTGCACCCGCAGAGATATGGATCAATGACAGTCCTGACCACAACCACTGGCTGGAGCTAAAGCTGCAAGGCACGAAAAGCAACCGCGACGGGATTGGAGCGAGCATTCGGGTTGTGGCCGGAGGGCTGACAGAGTATCAGTACGTCTCTACTGCTTCCGGGTACGGTTCTTCCAGTGCTGGGCCGGTGCATTTCGGTCTGGGTGCTGAAGAACTGGCAGCTGAAATCGAGATTCGTTGGCCGTCAGGAACTACCCAGATCCTCAAGAACATTGAAGTCGATCGGATTCTGGCTATCCAGGAACCCCGCTGATGTGAAACCTACGAGGAAGATGGCGGGCTAGTGCTTTTTCGCAGGCCAGTGCGGCGGTGCGCATTGGCACATCTGCATTCCCATCGGCCCAGTGGTGCATGCGAGCGTACGTGAGTTTACTTGCGAGCTGCGCTTTCAGCCAATCGGTTCAGACGTTCGGACACATTGAGCAACGCGCGTCCGTCGTGATACGCGGCTTTCCAGATGCTTCCCTTCAGATCTGCAGTCGGCCGGCCATCCGCTGCGACGCTCTCGTAAACTCCGTGAAACGTTGAATCGACCTGATACTGTTGAATGAAGTTCCACTGGAGCTGGAAAGCTTTGAAATATACGTCCGTCTGTGCTCCGTAAAGTTCGTGCATGAGCAGCAGGGCATTCAGACCTTCGAATTGAACCCACCATTCCTTGATTGTGAGTTCCGCTGAGCCCGTGGCGGATCCTTCCTGATAGAAACCACCGAACTTCTGATCCCATCCATAGTGGAGGGCGTGATCCACCAGCATCCGCGCCATTCTTTCCGTGCGCGGGTCGTGGCCGTTTGCGAGTGTTTCTTCTGCCTCCAGCATCAGGTAAGCGGTTTCGACATCATGGCCGTAGGAATCGTGACCTGGAAGAGGTTGCCACGTATCCGTGAAGTAAAGATTCATCATTCCAGGTTCGACACAGATTTTGTCCCGCACAAGCACGAGCAACTGCCCAAGCCGTTGGCGAAGCAGATCGTCTTTCCACACCCGGTACAGTTGGGCAAAGGACTCGAGCAGATGGATGTGCGTGTTCATGGATTTGTAGCCCACCGGAAAGCCGGAAACGGGCGCAAGCTCTAGAACACCCGTTTCTGGATGTGCTTCGAAAGGCCGGCCGTCACGCGTCAGGTACTCGAAGTAGCCGCCATTTTTCGAATCGTGCGCGTGTTCCTCGATCCAATGGAATCCTTTCTGCGCGTACTCGAGTGCGCGCGGGTCATTGGTCGATTCGTATGCCGCTGCGAGCCCATAGAGCGCGAAGCTCATGCCATAGAGTTGCTTTCCATCGGAATAGAATGGAGATATCTCACCCTTTTCCGACAGGCCCCAGAAAAATCCGCCTTTTTCTTTGTCCCAGAGCGGGCCGGTCAGGTAATCAACTCCATGTTTCACACAAGGTACGTACTGCTGTTTCAATTCAGGGCGGCGTCGCACGATCTGAGAGCAAATCCAAGTCATACGACCCTGAAAGACTGAATACTTGCTCTCTGTTCCAAATGGTTTCCACTCATGTGAGAAGTTTGAAAAAAAGCCGCCACGCTGCGTGTCAAGTGCACGCGGAAACCAGACACCAAGCACGTTTCGATCGAGCGTGGCGTTCACCTCCTTTGACAGGTTCAAATACGCTTCAGGAGACGCGGCGACGTAGGAGATTGGGTCCGACGATGCAGCAGTTCGTTGCGAGGAATGGTCTGTGCAAAATAGCGGCATGGCAAGAGGCAGCAATCCTAGTAAAGGAAACCCGAACTGAAACCAGCGCATTTCTCCCTCCCAATGCAGACGTCAGCCGCATCTTCTAACACATAAATGCTGAGGGCTAACGTCACGCGAGCCCGCACCTATGCCGCTCCGCGTCCCCTCTTCCAGGATTTCACCAAGTTGCCGGAGGCGTAGTAAGCAATCGCCATAATCGTCAGGACCGGATTGAATCCGCCATTGTTGACGTGGACACTGCCGTCAATCACATACAGGTTGTCCAGATCATGCACCCGGCAAAACTTGTCCACGACAGACGTTTTCGGATCGTTGCCCATGCGGCACGTGCCAGCCTGGTGCTGACCACCGCTCAGTTCCGTACCCGCTACAAATGTCCATGTGGTGATCGCACCAGCCTCTTTCAGCCATGCTTCCGCCTTGGAAGCCAGAAAACGCCCGACGACGGCGTCGTTCGGATGACGATGTCCCGACAAGCGCACAACGGGAATTCGCCAATAATCCTTTACCTTCGGATCAACCTGGACGCGTGCCTCAAAGACGGGCATTTCCTGCACCGGCCCCATAACGCCCATGCTCCGCCGATAGAACTGGCGCATGTATGTCTTATGCGGCAAACCCCAGCGCGGCGCATCGGCGGAGCTCCAACGGACGAACTGATAAGGCAGCCGGATGAACTCGTTGGCCAGCATACCGCCGGCTATCAGCCCTTTATTGCCATGATTGAAGTCGCAAACGGCGATCCCGGCTCCCGGCCCGAGGTCGTCGTAGCAATCGAAGTTAAACAATCCCCTCGCGCCACTGTATGCGTGCCCTTGCAGGTTGCGCCCTACCCAGTCGTAGCGATTCCCGATTCCGTTAGGGAACATTCGGCTCTTCGAGTTCAGCAGAAGCCGTGCTGATTCGGTTGCGGACCCTGAAACTACCACCAGATCGGCCGATTGCTGGTACAGTCGCGGCTGCGAATCGAAATAGGCCACGCCCCTCACGCTGCCCCGCGCGTCCGTAAGAATCTCTTTGACGATGCACTCGGTCCGAAGTTCGCAGTTGCCCGTGGCCAGAGCCGCTGGAATTGCAGTATTCTGCGTGCCGTTCTTGGCGTTCACCTCGCAGGCGAACCCGGCGCACCATCGGCAGCGCATGCACGCTTCCCGTCCGTTGTAGGGAACGGAATTGCGCAACATGGGAATGTCAAAGGGGTGAAGTCCAAGCCGTTCGGCTGCCGGTTTCAGGATCTGGCACTCGCGGTTGGGAGGCAGCGGGGGCATGGGCAACGGGCGCTTGCGTGGCGGTCTGAATATATTGTTCGAATCGTCACCCGATACGCCAAGTTCCCACTCCGCCTTCTCGTAGTACGGTTCGAGGTCCTGATAACTGACGGGCCAGTCATCGAGCGTGCTGCCCTCGACCGTTCCGTAGACGGAGCGCAGCCGGAAATCCTGTTCCATGTACCGCCAAGCCAGCGCGCCATAGCTGAGTGTTCCGCCTCCGACGCAGGCGGCATTGTTGTTGTAGTCGCCATGACTCGGGCGCACAAGGTGCTCACGGCCCTTTGCATCCACAAAAACGCGGGGATTGCGTTCGTCGTCGGGGCCAAAGCCGTTACCCAGCACAGTTGTGCGCTGGTTGCGCAAGTCGTCTTTGCGGTTATCGAACGACGTATACCATTTACCGCGTTCCAGCAGGACGACGCTGAGACCGGCGCTGGCCAATTCTTTAGCGACAATTCCGCCGCCGGCTCCTGCTCCTACCACGACCGCATTCACGTGTTTGAGTGTCATGGCCTTTCGCAGCGCTCATCCCGGCGAGCGAGACGTTTGTGGCATAGCGAAGCACCTGGGCAGGTGCAGCCGACGAGAATATGAAGTACGGCAGTCCGCTGCGTCTGTGATGCCGATCACTTCGCGATCGGGCCTGAGTCATCGTCGATCCAGAGTTGCATAATGACGTTACCTATGGCCACAAGACGGGTATCATCTGGGAGCCCGATCAGGAGGTAATACCAAGGAGACCAAGTGAAGATCCCAATGGAGAACTTGTTGGTATTCACGCTGCAACAGAGCGTAACGATTCCGAAACACCCAGCTTAATCAAGTTGCTGGAAGAGGCAGTCCTCAGGAATTCGATACTGAATCGAGTCTATTGGACGATGGTATTGGTTGATACTTTCTTCCAATTCCTTCTCGTCGTTGGGGATCAGATTGGGGATGCGCCGCCGCTGTATTTCATCGCGTTGTGCAATGCCTGCTGCGCGACACGGAAGAGTGAGAGCGATACTTCGTTAATCAGTTGCGAAGGCACGCTCACCGGCGGGAATGAAGGTGTTGTCCGCCCAGCGCGAAATTCACAGGAGTGCGGAATATCTCAAAGAGCTCGAAGAAAGCAACAGTTTCTCGTAAGTGCGAAGTAATCTCGCTGCGTCAACTTCTCTCCTAAAGAGAAGGCCTGGGCAGGCTGGTGCTTTTGGTGGTGGGACTACTTCGACTCCTTAATGATCGCTTCTGCGGCGTTCCCGGCTACCACCCAGCTGGCTGAGCCGGCTACCACGGCTTCGTCCTCGAACCAGAGGAATCCGAAGTCATCGATGCATTCTGGAAAGTCGGGCTTGATGATGATGTATCCCGGAATCACCGCACCTGGGATATATGAATTGTCGGCGCGATTGTTGCTGTACGTCTTCGTTTTCGAGACCGTACCGACTCCGGCTACATACGACGTGCTCGATACAGGATGCGTGCCGAGAATGTAGTTGACGGCGCGAAGTGTGTATTCGGGGCTCACGAGATCGGGAAAAGTCTTGTGAAGGAAATACATTCGGATGGCCATGTCGACCACCGCGCCCGATCCGCCCCAGGTGCCGAGGCTCGGGGGAACGCCGAACGGGGTGGCATCCAAACGCTTGTCCAGACCTGCCATGTAGGTCTTCACCGCTTCGCGCATTTGATCTTTCGCGCTCGCGTCGAGATAAGGCACTGCGCGGACTGCTTTCCAACCTTGGTAGTCCATCTGCTCCGGAGTGATCATCTGAGGGAGCAATTCCTTCAGCCGTGACTTGTATGGCTCGGCACCATTGGTGGCGATGGTCAATTCCAGAGCCGCAGGCCAGTCCAATCCGACGCCGAATCCGCGACGGCCCGGCCCGGCCGGCGGAGTTGGTTGCGCGTTAGTTGTGCCGGAGTTTGCCGGAGTGCTTGGGTTGCCCTTTGGCTTACGATCGCCCTGAGAGCCCGAGACCACGCCCTGTGATGCGGCCAGCACACCGCCTGCGGAAGGCAGCCGGTCTGAGCCAACGCCCGTCGGATAGAGCGTTGGATTCGCCGTCGTATCCTTCCATGCTTTGATGGCGGTATCGAGGCAATCTTTGGCTAATGCGTCGTCCCAGCCTTTCAGCGTATCTGCCGCTGCAGCTAGCGCCGCAATGGCGTTCCACTGGAAATACGGGTTGTTGGTCGTGAAGATCCAGCGATCGTCGGGCTTGCCGGAGTAGTCGCCCTTCACTTCGTTCGGGCCGAGCTTCGGGTTGTAAATGCGGCCGTCGGTTTTCGAGGCTCCGTCGCCCAGTTGCGTGTACTGGCGCAGATCGGGCTCGTGAGTGCCGCGGATGGCGTGGCCGATCTTGTGGAATTGCGCCAGGATGAGCAGTGCGCCGTGCTTGACTTGCTGCACCGTATCGGGGACGCCATCGGGACGATGCATTTCAACCTCACGGGCGGATTCATCCACCGTGAGCTCGTCGTATTTCAGATTGAATTCGCGATAGGCCAGAGCGAGGCTCTGAATCACGCTCAGCTGCGCGGGCTCCTCGAGATCGAAGTCTCCGGCATCGTACCAGCCACCCACGTTCATGCCGGGGATGTGATCGCCGCCTTTGTACTTGCCGTCCGTTGGTGTGGCCTGATTCCATCCATCGAATTGCTCGCCGACTACGGGCGCCATGCGGCCATCATCGAGGTGCGAAGCGCTATGCCACATCCGGTAGCCTTCGCGAACGGAGACGTGATCCATCTGCGCTGCGAGATGATGATCGAGGCTGTCTTGCCAGATGTTCGCGTAGACATCTTTGGAGATGGGAAAGGGCGCGGTGCGCTGGTCGGCGTAGTCGATTACATAGAGGCCGGGGTCATTCACGGGAGTGAAGTCGAGTTTCGAATACACGTAGCGAAGCCAGGGTGTTGAAGGCGTGATTGGGCCCTCGAACACCTGCTTGTAAGATCCCTCTTCCATCAGGCGAAGAACTCTGGCGGTCTTGGGGGCGTTGTACTTCGGGTCGAGTTCAAGCACCGCTACTTTTGGGAAGCCCGGCGCATAGCCGACCTGGCTGTGCGCGATCATTGGCGGCCGCGTCCAGTTCGGAATCACATCGGGCCTGATGTGCCAGACAATGGCTCCGGTGGTCTTGCCGGAAGGGATCAGGGAACGCAGCACGAACCAGCCGTTCTGCGCGCGGTCGCGTCCATCGAAGAGCATGAGGCTGGCGGTATCTGAGACTACATTCACGCGCGCGAGCGCATCGTCTACGCCAAGGGTGATGCTCTTGCCTTCGGCGAACGGGAGCGGCTGCGTGTATCCCTTCGCCTTGTCCCAGTCTTCGAGGTAGTACGCCTTTTTCGGTTCATCGGGCAGGGGCAAAACCTTTGTCATGGGATCGTTTGGCGTGCTCGGGAAGATGCCGGCTTTGGTTCCGTCCACAAGGTAAGCCGTGCCCATGTAGATGGACGGAAGGAACTCAAGGTTGAAGCCTGCACGCCCGGCGAGTTTCTGCGGCAGCGGCTTATCGAGATTGATGCTGACTTTCACGCCACCTGGCTCGGCTGCGACTTCGAGTGTGTAACTGAAGTCGAACGTGGGGAACGCGAGGTCGGCGGTGAGCCGGTTGTTCTCCTTGTCGGCGTGGCGATCTTTGAGAGTTGCGACGAGATCCCACTGCTCCGGCGTTGGCATGAGGCGCACGTCGCCGTTGGTGGCGATGCGCTGGCCGTGAAGAATCATCTCCATGGCGGTGTTCTTCTGGTCGACAAAAACTGGATGAAAGGTGCTGTCGTATAGCATGACGTCGAATCCCTGCGTGCTCAGGTAGTCGTTGTCGGCGACCTGCATGGTGAAGTCAGCGCTCAGCAGGGGCAAAAAGGAAAGCAGGACCGCGAAGATAACAACTTGGGGGCGACTGATCAGGAAGCGAGTAGACATAGAGTGCTCTTTGCGGAAATCAGAGTATCGAATCTGCATCTCGATGCCAAACGAAAGCGGTGAGAGAGGAGCGAGGCTTCGACTTTCAGATTGGAATGCAAAGCGGCGAGTGGCGGGCTTGCTGTGGTCGCTTGTCGGAACCAAGGCAGGCGGCGCACATTCAGATGCATGCAACGGTGCTTCGCTTTTGACTGCAATCAAGGGTGAAATCAGGTATATTCGTGAGCTAAGTTGGCGCTTATCACCGGTTAGCTCTGGCGTAAGCCAGCTCTGAAAGAGTGCATCGGCGATTCAAACCCGCTCCTGGCCGCCTTCTTCTTCATTCGCTGAACATCATTTTCCGGATTCTCGGACGAAAGGACCTCATGCGCTCGCATCGTTCTTCTTTTCTGCTTGCTTCCGTTATCACAGTCCTGTTGGCGTTTTCCGCCAGTTTGACTTTGCACGCGCAGAACGCGACCGCACCGACCGTATCGCTCGATCCGGCGACGATCGACGCAGGTTGGCAGAAAGCCAGCAACAAGTATGACGGTCAACGTGCGACGCTGCTGAAAGACGTCGCTGCGCCGGACCGCCAAGGCCCGTTTCGGCCGGACTGGGAATCGCTTCGCAAATATGAAGCGCCCGACTGGTACAAAGACGCAAAGTTCGGGATCTTCATCCACTGGGGAGCCTATTCGGTTCCAGCGTTCGGAAACGAGTGGTATCCCCGAAACATGTATCTGCAAGGATCGGATGAGTACAAGCACCACCTCGCGACCTATGGTTCACAGGACAAATTCGGCTACAAGGATTTCCTGCCGATGTTCAAGGCCGAACACTTCGATCCTGCAGCATGGGCGCAACTGTTCAAGAAGGCCGGTGCGAAATATGTCGTGCCGGTAGCTGAACATCACGACGGTTTCGCGATGTATGACAGCGGCCTGAGCGACTGGACAGCGGCAAAGATGGGTCCGCATCGCGACACGACCGGAGAGTTGGCAAAGGCGGTTCGCGCTGAAGGGCTGCATTTCGGCGTGTCGTCGCACCGGGTTGAACACAACTTTTTCCTGGGAGTGGGGCGCGAGATTTCCTCGGACGTGAACGATCCGCAATACGCTGCGTTTTACGGTCCTGCCCATACATGGTTGATGAATCCGTGGGGCCTACCGCTCAATGACGACTTCACCTATGTTTCCTCCGCCTGGGCCGATGATTGGCTCGCACGCAGTGCGGAACTGGTGGAGAAGTATCATCCCGACATCGTGTATTTCGACTGGTGGATCGGGCAGGCGTCAATCCGGCCGGATCTGACGCGGTTTGCCGCGTTTTATTACAACAGCTCGATGAAATGGGGCGACCACGTGGGAGTGATCAATTACAAGGACTATGCGATGCAGGAACACTCCGGGGTGCTCGATCTGGAGCGCGGCCAGTTGGGGGACATCCGCCCGCTTTACTGGCAAACCGATACCTCGATCAGCAACAAGTCGTGGGGGTACATCGAGAATGACACGTTCAAGTCAGCAGAGTTCGTGGTGCATCAACTGATCGACATTGTCAGCAAGAATGGAAACCTGCTATTGAACATCGGCCCGCGCTCCGATGGCACGATACCGGATGAGGTGCAGCGCGTGCTGCTCGATGTCGGATCGTGGCTTAGCGTGAATGGCGAAGCGATTTACGGCACGCGGCCGTGGAGAGTTTATGGAGAAGGGCCGACCAAAGTCGCGGCAGGTTCCTTTCATGACACCGATACAGCGACCTACAAGCCGGAGGACTTCCGCTTTACCGTCAAAGGAGACGCCTTATATGCGATCGGGCTGGCTTGGCCCACGAGCGGCGAAGCGGTTATTCACTCGCTGTCTCAGATCGTCGGCGGCGAGCATGTCCGCTCGGTGGCTTTGTTAGGAAGCGACGCTAAATTGCAGTTTCAACAACACGCCGACGGTCTGCACGTGCGACTGCCGGGCCAGTCGCCAGCGAAGTATGCCTACGCGCTTCGGGTGAGCTTCGAGCACTAGGAGGCGACGACGAAGTTTCTCAACATGGACCGAGCACGCGCGAAACTCATGCCGAAGTTCGGCTGGCCAGTATCTTGTCGATGCGAGTGAGTTCGTCGGTCGAGAATTGCAGATTGGCCAGGGCTGCAACGTTCTGCTCGATCTGATCGACGCAGCTTGCGCCGATCAGGGCGCTGGTCATGCGAGAATCTCTAAGTACCCACGCGAGTGCCAGTTGAGCAACCGACTGTCCGCGCAACCGCGCGAGTTCGTTGAGTGCACGGACCTTCGCCAAAGCGTCCTCTGTAACGTCGTTCTTCTTGAGGAAAGTGTCGGGTTTGCTGGCCCTCGAATCCGCCGGAATGCCTTTCAGATAACGGTCCGTGAGCAGACCCTGGGCGAGTGGGCAGAACGCAATGCACCCGATACCTTCCTTGCCCAGAACATCGAGCAGCCCGCTTTCGATGTTCCTGTCGAACATCGAGTACTTGGGCTGGTGAATCAGGCACGGAGTTCCCAGACTGCGTAGTGCGCCCGCGGCGGCTGCAGTCTGCTGCGCATCGTAGCTGGAGATTGCTGCATAGAGCGCCTTGCCCGATCGTACAGCCTGGTCGAGCGCCGACATGGTCTCTTCAAGTGGGGTCTGCGGATCAGGGCGATGCGAGTAGAAAATGTCAACGTAATCCAGCTTCATGCGCCGCAGGCTTTGATCGAGGCTCGCCAGCAGGTACTTCCGCGAGCCCCAGTCGCCATAGGGGCCGGGCCACATTCGCCACCCCGCTTTGGTGCTGATGATCAGCTCGTCGCGGTGCGAAGAGAAATCTTCATGCAGAATGCGTCCGAAGTTTTCTTCGGCCGAGCCGGGAGGCGGACCGTAATTGTTCGCGAGATCGAAATGCGTGATGCCGAGGTCGAAGGCTCGGTGCAGCATGGCGCGGCCGTTCTCGAGCGGATCGACGCCGCCGAAGTTATGCCACAAACCCAGCGAGATGGCCGGTAGGAGCAGGCCGCTGCGGCCACAGCGGCGGTATTGCATGGTGTCGTAGCGCGAATTCGCAGGAATGTAGGACATGGGTTTATACTTTTGCAATTTTGTGCGAATCGTCTGCGCTTTTTCCGGTGGAAAGATTCTAACCGCGAAGAGCGCGAAGAAAAGCCGCTAAGATCGCGAAGAAAA
>Ga0335069_10011091_pt1 | contig 12739 bp, 13 predicted proteins | sample Lox_Sample_11_FD_206714 | JGI IMG/M metagenome (GOLD analysis project Ga0335069, IMG submission 206714) | Soil microbial communities from Loxahatchee National Wildlife Refuge, Florida, United States - Lox_Sample_1.1 | ecosystem: Environmental > Terrestrial > Soil > Wetlands | place: USA... | reverse complement strand
GTCCACTCCGCAGCCACGGCGGCGTCGCCGCTGAAGTCGAGCAGGTCGAGCTTCCCGAGGACGGCGAGGTCGTGGTTCCCGGCGAGGCAGACGCGGGCGCGGGCGGCGACCGCCTCGGTGCACTCGCTCGGCCGCGGGCCGTAGCCGACGAGGTCGCCGAGGCACCAGAGCTCGTCCGGCGCGTCCTCGTCGATCGCGGCGAGCACGGCCTCGACGGCGGCGAGGTTGGCGTGGATGTCCGAGACGACGGCGACGCGCATGCGGCCGGGAAGGCTACTGACGCCGCCGGGGAGCGCGGGCCGCGACCAGTCCGGCGAGCGTCGGGACGGTCGCAGGCACCGTCGAGGTGACGAACAGGAGCAACCCCCAGGCGCCCGCGGCGAGCCCGGTCACGAGCGCGGCGCGGAGCTTCGCCTCGCGCGCGACCGCCACCCCGAGCAGCGCGGGCGCGAGCACGTCGAGCCAGCCCATCGTCGCCGAGCCGAAGGTGACGTCCTGGAGCCTCGGAATGGTCGCGCCGCCCGCCGTCGGCAGCGGCACCCCGTGGAGCGCCTTCGACGCCGGCTCCACCTGCGGCGTGCCCCAGACGAGCACGACATCGAGCACGGCGAGCGCGACGAGGCCGAGCTGGAGCGACCACGCCGGCGCGACGAGCGCCGCGGCGGCGGCGATGGCGAGGCAGGCGCCGGCGACGAGCGCGACCCCGGCCGCGTCCGCCCAGAGGCCGTGGCCGCGCCAGGCGAGCAGCCAGAGCGCGCCGGCCGCGGGCGGCCACAGCCACCAGCGCGGCCGGCCGCCGAGCAGCCCGGCCGCCGCCGCCAGCACGGGTGTCGCGAACGACGCGAGCAGCGCGAGCGCGTGCGGCCCCCAGCTCGCCCGGTCGAGCACGGCGACCCCGACCGCGAGGAGCGCCGCCGGCACGGCGACGCCGATCCAGCCCCGCCCGCGCGGGCCGGCCGACCGGTTCGGCGCGGCGACCACCGCCGCCTGCACGGCGCAGAGCACCGCGTACGACGGGGCGAGGCTCATCCGCCGTGTTCGGGGCTCAGTGGTCCGGCGCCTCGGGGAGGTTCCGGATCCCCTCGGTCGTCTGGAACTTCGACCACGAGTCCTGCAGCGCGGCGATCAGCTCCTCGACGAACCGCGGCGACGCGTTCACCCGCGCCACGACCGCGCCGGGGACGTCGCCCTCCTCGACCTCGTGCTCGATGCGGGCGAACGTCAGCGTGAACTCGTAGCGCGAGAAGGTGATGTTGGCGAAGTTCGCGTAGACCCCGCCGATCTGGGCCGGATCGAGGTGGATGTTGAGCCGGCGCTCGCCCGAGCCGGGCTCCTGGTTGCTCTCCTCGTCCACGGGGCCACGATACTAGGAGTCATGCAGACGCGGTTCCGGCTGAGGCAGATCGCCCTCGTCAGCGTGGCCGTCGTCGTCACGCTCCTCGCTGGGACGATCGGCTTCCGGCTCATCCTCTCGGAGACCTGGTTCCAGTCGTTCTACCGGGCCGTCGTCACCGCGACGCTGACCGGGCTCGACTCGGTACCGCGGAGCGACGGGGCCCGGGCGCTCTCGATCCTGCTCGTGATCGCGGGGTTGACGATCATCGCGTACGCGGCTGCCGTTATCGTCGAATCCATCGCCGGCGGCGTCTTCACCGGCGTGCTGGCCGAGCGGAGACGGGAGCGGACGATCGAGAAGATGCGCGACCACTACATCATCTGCGGCTACGGGCGGGTCGGTCGTCGCGTGGCCGAGGAGTTCCGCGCCTCGGGCGTCCCGTACGTCGTGCTCGACTTCAGCGACGTCGCGAAGGCGGCCGCGGAGCTGCACGGCGACCTGCTGATCGAGGGGAGGGGCACCGAGGACGGCGACCTGCTGAAGGCGGGGCTCGAGCACGCGCGTGGGCTCGTCGTCTCGTCCGACTCCGACGTCGACAACCTCTACATCGCGCTGTCCGCCCGCTCGGTGCGGCCCGACCTGACGATCGTCGCGCGCGCGTCCGACGAGCACGCGGAGAAGAAGCTGCGGCTCGCCGGCGCCGACCGCGTCGTGCTCCCGTACGCGAGCGCGGGACGGACGATCGCGAACCTCGTGCTGAAGCCGCAGGTGTCCGCGTTCCTCGACGTCGTCACGACCGCGACCGGGCCGGATCTCCAGCTCGCCGAGATCGAGATCGACCGCACGTGCCCGCAGGCGGGGAAGACGATCCGCGACCTGCGCGTCCGCCACGAGACGGGCGCGATCATCGTCGCGCTGCGCAAGCCGGACGGAACGTTCGACACGACGCCGGAGCCCGACGTCAGGATCGAGGCGGGCGACGTGCTGATCGGCGTCGGCACGCCGGACGAGATCGGCCGGCTCGAGGACCTGTTCGCGACGGGCGAGGCCGTTGCCGGCTGATCCGGTCACGCAGCTCGCCGACGCGCTCGGCGGCGCAGCCGGCGCGCCCGTCGAGCTCGACCGGCCGACCGACCCGTCCCACGGCGACTACGCGACGAACGCGGCGATGCGGCTCGCGGGAACGCGGCGGAAGCCGCCGCGCGAGCTCGCCGGCGAGCTGGCCGAGCAGGCAGGCGCGCTGCCCGGCGTCGAGCGGGCGGAGGTGGCGGGGCCGGGCTTCGTCAACCTCGTCGTCTCGGACGAGTGGATCGCCGGCGCGCTCGGCGCGATCCTCGACGCCGGCGACCGCTTCGGCGCGGGCTCGCCCGCGCAGCCGCGCAAGGTCCAGGTCGAGATGGTGTCGGCGAACCCGACCGGACCGCTGACCGTCGCGCACGGGCGCAACGGCGCGTACGGCGACTCCGTCGCGCGCCTGCTCGAGTTCGCGGGCGACGAGGTCGAGCGCGAGTACTACTACAACGACTCCGGCGCGCAGATCGAGCGCTTCCGCGCCTCCGTGGACGCGGCGCGGCGCGGCGAGCCGCCTCCGCCCGACGGCTATCAGGGCGCGTACATCGAGGAGCTCGCGGCGGAGCCGGGCGACCCGGTCCGCGCGATGCGCGCGCAGATCGAGGCGTCGCTCGAGCGCTTCCGCATCCACTTCGACTCGTGGGCGAACCAGAGCGAGATCGAGCGGCACGTCGCCGAGCTCCTGCCGCGGCTGGACACGTACGAGGCCGAGGGGACGCTGTGGGCGCGCACGAGCGCGTACGGCGACGACAAGGACCGCCCGCTCGTCCGCTCGACCGACGGCTCCTACCTCTACTTCGCCGCCGACGTCGCGTACGTCGCGGACAAGTTCGAGCGCGGCTTCGACACGGCCGTCTACGTCCTCGGCGCCGACCACCACGGCTACGTCGCGCGGCTGAAGGCGGCCGCGGCGATGCTCGGCTACGACCCCGCGCGCGTCGAGGTGCTGATCTACCAGCTCGTCCACCTGACGCGGGGCGGCGAGCAGACGAAGATTTCGAAGCGGCGCGGCGACATCGTCCTCCTCGACGAGCTCGTCGACGAGATCGGCGTCGACGCGGCCCGCTGGTATCTCGTCAACCGCGGCCCCGACCAGACGATCGACATCGATGTCGACCTCGCCGCCGAGCGCTCGCAGAAGAACCCGGTCTACTACGTCCAGTACGCGCACGCGCGCATCGCCGGCATCCTGCGAAACGCCTCCGGTCTCCCAAGTAACAACGTGTTACTCGGGCCGCTCGCGGCCGAGGAGCGGGAGCTCGTCAAGCGGCTCCTCGAGCTGCCGGCGGTCGCAGCGGACGCGGCGGAGAAGCGCGGGCCGCAGTCGGTTCCGGCGTACGCGATCCGCGTCGCCGACGACTTCCACCGCTTCTACCACGAGCACCGCGTGCTCGAGAGCGAGCAGCAGGCGTTCCGCCTCGGTCTCTGCCGGGCGACGCAGATCGTGATCGCGCGCTGCCTCGACCTCGTGGGCGTGGACGCGCCCGAGCGGATGTAACACACTTCCGGCATGACCGACCTGCTGCTGCTGAGGCGGCGCGACCGGTTCCGGATCTTCGCCGTCCGCTTCGGCGGCGGAGTCGGTCCGTCGCTCGTCCTCGCGCTCGTCGTCGCGGCCCTCGGCGGCGGCGCCGTCGCGGTCGCGATCGCCTTCCTCGGGCTCCTGCTCGGCCTCGTCGTCGCCACGACCGCACGGACGGACCGGGGCGCCGTCGTCGGCGGGTTCGTCACTGCCGCAATCCTGCTCCTGCTCCAGGTCGTGATCGCCTGGTTCGTCACCCACCCGATCGAGAAGAGCTAGAGCGAGCGGTTTAGGATCGGCCGGTGAGCAGCCCGCACGGGAGCCGGCCCGACCGGAACATCGCGCTCGAGCTCGTCCGCGTCACCGAGGCGGGCGCGATGGCGGCCGCGCGCTGGATCGGCCGCGGCGAGAAGGAGTCGGCCGACCGGGCCGCCGTCGACGCGATGCGCGGGATGCTCGACACCGTCGCGATGCGCGGCGTCGTCGTCATCGGCGAGGGGGAGAAGGACGAGGCGCCGATGCTCTACAACGGCGAGGAGGTCGGCAACGGCCAGGGGCCGGAGGTCGACGTCGCGGTCGACCCGCTCGAGGGGACGCGGCTCACGGCGTTCGGCCAGCCGAATGCGATCACTGTGATCGCCGTCGCCGAGCGGGGGACGATGCTCTTCCCGGGCGCGGCGGTCTACATGGAGAAGATCGCCGTCGGCCCCGACGCGATCGGCGTCATCGACATCACGCGGCCGCCGGCGGAAAACGTCCGCCGCGTCGCCGACGCGCTCGGCAAGACGCCGCGCGAGGTCGACGTCGTCGTCCTCGAGCGCGACCGCCACGAGGCGCTGATCGCCGAGCTGCGCGCGGCCGGCGCGCGCGTGCGGCTGATCCGCGACGGCGACGTCGCGCCGGCGATCGCCGCCGCGCAGCCGGGCACCGGCGTCGACATGCTCTACGGGATCGGCGGCACGCCGGAAGGCGTGATCTCGGCCGCGGCGCTGAAGTGCGTCGGCGGCGGCATCCAGGGTCGCCTCTGGCCGCGCGACGAGGACGAGCGGCAGCGGCTCCTCGCCGCCGGGCTCGACCCCGCGCACGTCCTGCACACGAACGACCTCGTCGCGGGCGACGACGTGTTCGTCGCCGCGACCGGCGTCACGACGGGCGCGCTCCTCGCCGGCGTGCAGTACCGGCCCGGCGGCGCCGTCACCGACTCGATCGTGATGCGCTCCCGCTCGGGCACCGTGCGCCGGATCACGGCGCAGCACGCCCTCGAGAAGCTCTCCGAATTGACCGGTCTCGAATACCGCTAGACGGAGACCGTCTCCTGCTCCATCGAGGGCGCGTATGCGCCCGTGCGCGCGGCGCTGTTCATCTTCGCGCGGTGGTAGTACGCGCGCTGCGCGGCCTCGACGTTCTCCGCCTTGCCGCCCCATGCCTTGATCGCGGGCGCCTGGAGCGCGCGGCCGTACGAGAACGACAGCTCCCACGGATGCGGGCCCTTCGCGTTCATCGCGTTCAGGTGCGCGGTCGCGTCCTCGTCCGACTGGCCGCCGGAGAGGAAGACGATCCCGGGCACCGCCGCGGGCACATGCTTGTAGTACGCCTTCAGCGACCAGTCCGCGACCTCGTCGACGCCGGCGCGGTCCGACGCCGAGTAGCCCGACAGCACCATGTTCGGCTTCAGCAGCGTCCCGAACAGGTCGACGCGCTGGTCGAACAGCTCCGTGTAGACGGCGTCGAGGACGCGGCAGGTGACGTGGTAGCTGCGCTCGATCGTGTGCGTCCCGTCCTGGAGCACCTCCGGCTCGACGATGGGCACGATCCCCGCCTCCTGGCAGAGCGCCGCGTAGCGGGCGAGCGCGTGGGCGTTCGCCCAGATGCACGTGTCGCTCGGCAGGGAGTCGGTGATCGAGTACGTCGCGCGCCACTTGGCGAAGCGCGCGCCGAGCTCGCGATACTCCGCGAGGCGGCCGCGGAGCCCGTCGAGGCCCTCGGTCACCGTCTCGCCCTCGGCGAGCGCGAGCGGCTTCGCGCCGAGGTCGACCTTGATCCCGGGGATGACCCCCTTGGACTCCAGCAGCTCCGGGAACGGCGTCCCGTCGAGCGCGCTCTGGCGGATCGTCTCGTCGTAGAGAATGACGCCGCTGATGTACTCCTCGACGCCCGGCGTCGTGAAGAGCATGTCGCGATAGGCGCGCCGGTTCTCCTCGGTGGACTCCAGGCCGATCGAGTCGAAGCGCTTCTTGATCGTTCCACTGCTCTCGTCCGCGGCGAGGATTCCCTTCCCCTCGGCGACCAGAGCGCCGGCGGTCCCGTGCAGTTCGTTGTGGGCCATGCTGCCTCTCTCCTTCCGAATGCCTTCTTCCCTGGATTAAAGCGGGAAGCGGCGCATCCGGCCGAGAGAGGCAGCAGGCCTACCGGGCGCGAACCCGACCCCTACCCCAAAGCGTGTTCTGTCTGAGGTCTGCGGCCCTCATGGAAGGAGAAGACGCCGCAGGGGCCGGATTCTTGCGCGGTAGAATCGAGATCGCCGGCGGACGTAGCTCAGTTGGTAGAGCACTGGCTTCCCAAGCCAGGTGTCGCGGGTTCGAGCCCCGTCGTCCGCTCTCTCTCCGAACGTTCACGCTCGGATTCCGACACCGCCGATGCGGGTGGAGACCGCCGCCGGGCGCGACCCGGCCGCGCGTGCCTCGAACGAGGGTGATTCCAAAGGATGGGTGCCCGGCTGCCGATACTCGGCGCGACGCAATTTGCCATTTGGCCGGTAAGCGGCGCCGGTTCCCGACCTCCGGGGGGGCCAGATGTTCAGAGGGACTGTCGTAGCGATTGCCGTGTCGTTCGCGGCCGTTGCCTGTGCCGCGCACGCGGCGACGGTGAAAGCGGGTGCCGGCGCGCCGCCGGTTTCGCTCTCGGCGTTCGCCCTCGGGCCGGCGGACTTCGACTCCGGGGCGTCGGTGGCGAGCACCAGGATGACGACCGCGGGCGGCCTGCCGGCGCTGGTGCGGGTGTTCCAGCCCGGCGCTCGTCTGCGTGGGAGCAAGCTCGCCATCGTCGTCTCGGTCGTGATGCTCGAGCCGGACGCGCCGAGCGCGGCGGCCGATTTCGCGTCCCTCGGCACCACCACACACAGCGCCGCCGGCCGGGAAGCGCTCGCGAAGGCGTGGGGGCTCGCCTTCGTCAAGGGCATGGCGAAGGGTGCCGGGAAGAACACGCTCACCGTGAAGAGGACCGTCGTGGGCTCACCGGTCGGGGCGGGCAGCTCGGCGATCCGATTGCCGGTGACCATCGTGACGAACGTGGGCACGGTGCACATGTCGCTCGGCTTCGTGCAGGGCGACCGGGTCGTGACGATCGCCCTGCTGATCGCGCCCTTCGGCATGTCGGTGAGCTCGGCCGCTGGAGGGGCGGCGCTGACCGCGCTGCAGCAGCACGTCCAGACCGGGTTCACGATCGCGAACACGGCCGTGCCGTCCATCGGCGGCACGGCGGCGCAGGGCCAGACGCTGACCGCCGCCGCGGGCTCGTGGGCGGGCTCGCCGAGCAGCCTCACCTACAGCTGGTCGCGCTGCGACGGGACCGGTGGGAGCTGCACGGCGATCGCCGGGGCGAGCGGCCCGACCTACGTCGTGGGGGCGGCCGACAGCGGCTTCACGCTGCAGGTGACCGTGACCGCCGCCAACAGCATCAGCACCGGCCAGGCCGTCTCCACAGCGACGGCGCCCGTCGCGTAGGCGGCTGCCGTGGCACTCGGTCCCGTCTCGGCCGCGCTGGCGGCGGTGAGCCTCCTGCTGCATCCGTCTCCGGCCTCGCCCGCAACGGCTGCGGCTCAGCGTTGTGGAACGAAGGGTCTCGTCTGCACGACCGTGACCGTTCCGCTCGACCGGAGCGGCGGGATGCCCGGCAGCATCGGCCTCCACGTCGAGGTCTTGGCGAGCAAGGCCGGTCCGGCGCGCGGCACGATCTTCCTCGTCGCGGGAGGCCCCGGTCAGGGCTCCGCACGCGCGTTCGACCTGCGTGACCCGACCGACTCGGCGTTCTTCGCCTCGCTGTTCCCCGGCTGGACGCTGGTCGCCTTCGACGACCGCGGCACCGGGGGCTCCGGACTGCTGGACTGTCCGGCGCTCGACGACGCCGAACGGACCGACCCTTCCGCCGACCAGACGGTGTCCCTGATCGCCGGCTGCGCCGACCTGCTCGGCCCGGCGCGCGACTTCTACGCGACGGCGGACGACGTCGACGACATGGAGGCGGTGAGGCAGGCGCTCGGCGTCGACCGCATCGCCATCTACGGCGTCTCCTACGGGACGAAGCTCGCGCTCGCGTATGCGGCCGTCTATCCCGACCGCGTCGAACGGCTGCTGCTCGACTCGGTCGTGCCGCTCGACCGCCCCGATCCCTTCGCAACCGACGAGCTGCGGGCGATGCCGGCCACGCTCGACGCCTACTGTCCCGGCACGAGCTGCAGCGCCGCCACACCGGACTTCTCCGGCGATGTCGTGGCGCTGGCGAACGCCCTCGCCGCCGCTCCCCTGGACGGATCCGTCCCGTCCCCGAACGGACGCAAGAAGGTTCGGCTCGCAGCGTCGGACTTCCTCGACCTCGTCCTGTCGGCCGACCTTCAGCCCGGTCTCGCGGCGGAGCTCCCCGCGGCCGTGCACGCAGCACGGCAGGGACAATCCCGGCCGCTGCTGCGACTGTTCGAGATCGTCCGCGAGAGCTCCGGCGGCGTCCCGGCCGACATGAGCAGCGCGATCTACCTGGCGACCACCTGCCACGACGGATCGTTCCCGTGGCAGCCCGAGACGCCGGTGGACGAGCGGGCGAGCAGCCTCCAGGCGGTGATCGCCGCTCCGCCGGGCGACCTGCTCGGCCCGTTCGGTTCCTGGGCACTCACCATCGGCCCCGCTTCCACCTGCGTCGGGTGGCCGAGCGCGGTCGCCGGCGCCGGCTTCGACCCGCACCCGCTTCCCGACGTCCCGGTGCTGGCCCTCAGCGGCAGCCTCGACCTCCGCACGCCCACCTCCTGGGGCGCGTCCGTGATCGCGCAGTTCCCGCAGGGACACCTGCTCGTCGTCCCGGGCGTCGGCCACAGCGTGTTGACGATGGATCCGTCGGGCTGCAGCCAGCGCGCCGTGCTCCACTGGATGTTCGGCGCGACGCCGCCGGCGAGCTGCCCGCGCGCAAGGCCGCTCGTGACGACCGTGCCCGCGTACCCGACGCACTCGCCGGCGCGACTCGACCTCCGAGCGACACGCTCGCTCGCCGAACGAACCCTGCACGACGCCGAGGCGATCTGGCTGCTCGCCGCCGGCTCCTCGAGCACCGGTCTGACCGCGCCCGGCATCGGCGGCGGCGGCATCGACGCCCACCGCAGCTCCTTCGTCCTCCGGCGCTACGCGATCACACCCGGCCTGACACTGAGCGGCGTCGTCCGCATGTCCCGCGCCGGAACGCCGATCGTCTTCGGCGGAGACGTGACCGTCGGAGGACCGGCGGCCGTCCACGAACGGCTCGAGCTCAGGAACGGCCGGCTCGTCGGCGCCGGCAGCTGACGTCAGCCGTTGGAGGCCGCGCGCGCTCGCCTGCTCCACCCGTGGAAATGCTTCAGCTCGCCGGCGTCCCAGGCCTCGCGGAGGCCGGGGGTGGCGAGATCCCAGTCGGGGCGGATCTCGGCGGTCACGGCCCGGAGGTCGTGCCAGAGGTCGACGACCGAAGGTCGGCCCCAGAACCAGTAGCCGTTGTAGATGCTGTGGACGACGAGCCCGGGCTTCAGCACGAGCGTGTGCGGGATCATCGGGTCGTTCTCGGGGTCGGTGTACTCCCGGATGTCGAGGTCCTTCTGGACGATCCGGCCCGGGTCCGAGAGGAACGGCCACTGGGCGCCGATGGAGTTGCGGAACTCCTGGCTCGTGTGGTGGTCGTCGGTCGAGATCGTCGCGATCTGCGTGTACGCGACGTTGATCTGCGGGTAGAACGCGACGAGCTGCTGATGCTGTTGATGCTCCTTCGGGCAGTAGTGCCCGCGGGCGAGCGTGAGGATCAGCGGATCGTCGCCCTGGATCTCGCTGAGCGTTCGCACGGTGCTCGTGTGGTCGGGCAGCTCGTAGTCGGGGAAGGTCGCTCCGGCCTTGATGTCAGGACGCATGGACGGCTCCTTGTGGTTCGGCGATCGCTGCGCGGAGCCGCTTCAGCGCCTCGACGTAGATCTCCGAGAACGTGGGGAAGGGCTGGATCGTGTCGGCCAGCACGTCGAGCGGGACCCGCGCGCGGATCGCGAGCGTGGCCTGCTGGAGCCACTCCCCCGCCTCGGGGCCGAGCGCGTACGCCCCGGTCAGCCGCTCGCCGTCGCCGAGCAGCGTCAGGAAGCCGATGGTCTCCGCGTACGCGCGCGTGTACGTCTCGGTCTTCGCGATGCCGTTGATCGGCGCGGTCCCGCTGAACGGCGCGTCGCTCGCACCGACGGAGGCGGCCACCGGATCGGTGTAGACGGCGCGCGGCACGGCGTCGTAGTTCGCCTCGCGCGGCTCGCCGAGGATGTTCGACGCGACGACCTCGCCCTGGTACTTGCCGACGTGCGTCAGCTGCCAGATGCCGGTGATGTCGCCGACGGCCCACAGGCGGTCCGTGACGCGGCAGCGTGCGTCCACGGGAACCCCGCGGTCGGCCTGCACGCCGACCGTCTCGAGGCCGATCCCCGCGACGCGCGGCCGGCGGCCGGTCGCGACGAGCAGGTGGTCGCCGCGCAGCTCGCTTCCGTCGTCGAGCTCGAGGACGAAGTCCTCGCCGTCGCGCCGCGCCGCCGTCGCGTGCGTGTCGACGAAGATCTCGATGCCGTCGCGGTGGAGCACCTCGCCGAGCGCGTCACCGAGCGGGGCGGCCTCGCGCGGGAGCACGTGCGGGCCTCCTTCGACGAGCGCGACCTCGCCGCCGAGCCGGCGCACCGCCTGCGCCATCTCGACGCCGACCGGCCCGCCGCCGAGGACGAGCAGGCGGCGCGGCACCGCCTTCATCCCGGTGACCTCGCGGTTCGTCCAGATGCCCTCGAGCCCGTGAAGGCCCGGGACCGGAGGGATGACGGGGTCGGCGCCGTTCGCGAGGACGACGTTGTCCGCCGTGTAGCGCACGCCGTCGACCTCGACCGTGCCGACGCCGGCGAGCCTGCCGCTGCCGCGGATCAGGTCGATGCCGGCGTCCGCGAGCCAGCGCTCCTGGCCCGCGTCCGAGTAGCTCGAGACCTGGAAGTCGCGCCACGCGAGCGCCGCCTCGACGTCGACCTCGGCCCTCGCCGTCGCATCCCGCGCCGCGTGCACGGCCTCGCCGGGGCGCAGCAGCGTCTTCGACGGGATGCACGCCCAGTAGGAGCACTCGCCTCCGACGAGCTCCCGCTCGACGAGCGCGACGCGCAAGCCGCGCTCGGCGAGGGCGCCGCAGCAGTGCTCGCCCGGCGACCCGCCGCCGATGACGATGACGTCGTAGTCGCTCATGTCGGGAGCTCCGTACCGGCCTGCTCCGCCGCCATGTACGCGGCGTACCAGTCGGGCCAGTTCTCGTCGTGCACGCCGGTGCGTGCCTCGTGCTCGCCGTGTGCCGCCTCCGCGCGACGGAGCGCCTCCGCGAGATCGGGCGCCGACGCGTAGGTCGTGTCGCCCGCGACGCGGCCCGGCAGTCGCGTCGTGATCTCCTGCAACAACCAGCCGTTGCCGTCGGGATCGCTGAAGGTCGCGAACGAGCCGTAGGTCGCGCGATCGGGGGCCGGACCGTCGACGCGACCCTCGGGGTGGAAGCGCGCGAGGGGCGGGGTGCCGCCCTCATGGAAGACCTCGCCGACGTCGACGCCCCTGGCGACGAGCTCGTTGCGCACGGCCTCGATGTCGGACACGACGAGGTAGTTGCTCTCGGCCGATCCGGGTGCGGCCGACGAGACGCCTTTGCCGAACTGGATGGAGCAGCCCGAGCCCGGCGGCGTGATCTGCACGACGCGGAACTCGTCGCTGCTGCGGAAGTCCGCATCGAGCCGCCACCCGAGCCCGAGGTAGAACTCCTTCGCGCGGTCGACATCCGAGACCGGGATGACGACGACCTCGAGCCTCAGGCCGGCGACCGCCTCGCCCGGGACCGTGCCGACACCCGCGTTACCCGTCTCGACGCTGCTCATCGCGACTCCCTTGCTCCGGGGTTGGGGCCCGGCTCGATTGTGGCAGCCGGGCTCGTGTCTACGCGACGGCGGCTCTGGCATACTCGCCCGGTGATCGACGACCTTCGTTCGGCGGCCGAGGCGCTGAACCGGGGCGATCCCGACCCGTTCGCGTCGCTCTTCGCCGAGGACGCGGAGTGGCGGGGGGTTCCGCGGAAGTTCCTCTGGTGGAACATCGCGCCCCGGTGCCACGGGCCCGAGGAGGCGCGTGCGGTGCTGAGCCACCAGATCCGGAAGCGGAACGGGCAGACGATCGAGCGGCCGCCGGAGTTCACACAGGTGGGCGACAAGATCGTCGGGACGCTCGACTGGATGAACGTCGACGGGACGAGGCAGACCCGGTACCACGTGCTGACGGTGAACGACGGCAAGATCGTCGGGATGCGCTGCTACGGCTCCCGCCTCGACGCCGAGCGCTTCATGCGCGGCTCGCCGGGGACGTTCCGCTCGACTCCCTGAAAAGAAAGAGCCGGCGGGTGAGGCTGCGGCTCCCACACCCGTCCGGCTCTTCGAACCAAGAGTGGACGGGCTGCGGCCCACCGTCCTACCCCTAGCTGATGCATATCGTCGGCGTCCGCGCGCGCGGACCGGAGCCGCGTCCGAGTGGACCGATCGAGTGAACCAC
>Ga0335069_10011090_pt1 | contig 12740 bp, 14 predicted proteins | sample Lox_Sample_11_FD_206714 | JGI IMG/M metagenome (GOLD analysis project Ga0335069, IMG submission 206714) | Soil microbial communities from Loxahatchee National Wildlife Refuge, Florida, United States - Lox_Sample_1.1 | ecosystem: Environmental > Terrestrial > Soil > Wetlands | place: USA... | reverse complement strand
TGCGTTATGAATGGAGCCACCGCATGGTTGCGGGAACGCTGGTTACGCTCACTTTGGCAATCGCGATCTGGACCCTCATCGCGGAGCGTCGCCGGTGGCTGCGCTGGTTGGCCGTTGGCGCCTTCTGTACCGTGATCGCCCAGGCCATACTGGGAGGCCTCACCGTCCTGTTTTTTCAACCCCCGGCGGTGTCGACGGCGCACGCCACAGTGGCACAAACTTTCTTCTGTATTGCGGTTGCCATCGCCGTTTTTACCGGACGCCGGTGGGTGGAAGAACCACCTCGGGTGGAGTTTGATCAACGCCGACCCAGCCTGGTCACGCTGACGCTGCTCTCGATCTTTGTGTTGTATGTTCAGCTGATCCTGGGCGGGATGTTCCGCCATCACGGGATGAGTTGGTGGCCTCATTTGCTGAATGCGGTCGTGGTTTCCTTCGTGCTCGCGTGGACGGCCGTACGTGCACTCAGCGTCTACTCTCATATCGAGGCGGTGCGGCGCCCCGCGGTCTTGATGCTGTCCTTGCTGATCGCCCAGTTGTGCCTTGGATTCGCTGCATTCTTGACTCGTGTTGCGTGGGGTCGAGACGCGGCGCAGCCGGAACTTCCGATGGTCGTCTCGACGGTCACTCATGTAGCAGTCGGCGCGATGCTTCTGGCGACGACGGTCGTCTTGGCGATTCAGGTGTGGCGGCACGTGCCGGTCGCCTTCGAAGAACGGCTACCCGAGGCGCAGCGAAACCCGTCGGCTGCGTAAGCGGCACTTTCGAGTCGGTAATTTTGTGCAACATACAGATTCCCGTTTCTGTCCATGACCGCATTTTGCCGGGGTGATGTCGTACACTGGTAGCAGTTCCCTGGGGAATTCATCTTGGTCTCGAAAGCTGCCGCAGTCTCAGGTTCGGTTCTCGAAGTGGAGCGCCCATCCGCTGGGTCTGTAATTTCCGTTCAGAATCTGGTTCATCGCTACGAAAACCGTTCCGCGCTCAACGGCGTGTCATTCGACGTCCGTGGCGCCGAGTTGTTTGGACTTCTGGGCCCAAATGGCAGCGGGAAAACAACGCTGTTCCGTATCCTGTCGACCCTGATGATCCCGACAGGCGGGCGGGCCGAGGTCATGGGCTGCGACGTGGTTACCCGAGCGGGAGCTCTGCGACGGCAGATCGGGGTGGTATTTCAAGCCCAGAGCGTCGACCCTAAGCTCACTGCGTACGAGAATCTATGGCATCAGGGCCATCTGTACGGGCTGCGCGGAAGTACACTGAAGAAGCGGATCACGGCGATCCTGGAGCGCGTGGGCCTTGCCGATCGCGCGAAGGAGCGCGTCGAGACGTTTTCCGGAGGCATGCAGCGCCGCATTGAGCTTGCCAAGGGATTGCTCCATCGCCCGGGAGTGCTTTTACTCGATGAGCCGACGACCGGGCTCGATCCTGGAGCGCGGATCGACCTCTGGCAGTATCTGCAGGTTCTGTGCGACGAAGAACATGTCTCCGTGCTGGTGACCACGCATTTGATGGAAGAGGCTGAGAAGTGCGACCGCCTCGCGATCATGAATGCGGGTAACCTCGTCGCCTTAGGCACACCCTCCGAACTCAAGAGCGAGATTGGCGGGGACGTCATCCTGCTGGACGCCGCTCACGACGCATCGAAATTGGCCGACCAGATCCGGCAGAGCTTTCATGTAGATACCACGGTGCTGGGCAATCAAGTCCGCATCGAGCGCGAGGGCGGGCACCATTTTGTACCCGATCTCGTTGAAGCGTTCCCCGGCGAGATTCAGGCGATTTCCGTCAGCAAGCCCGCGCTCGAAGACGTGTTTATTCACCGCACCGGGCACAAGTTCTGGAGTGAGAACGGTCAAGAAAATTCAGGAGAAAAAGGAGGAAAGTAGACGTGCGCTCTACGATTCTTGCGCTTTCTCTCGTACTGGGAATACTGCCGTTGGCAGGCATTGCGTGGATCTTCGCATCGGGAATGATCAGGCCCTGGCCTCCCGCTTTTACGGTGGACGGTCTGTTCATGAGTCTGATTCTGCTGACGCTGTCGGCCTGCTTCCTGTTGAATGCATTCTGGGAAGCTAGAGATCAGGGCTTTTTGAAGTTGATGCAGAAGAAACCGGCAACGGTACCAGCGGCGAAAACTCCGGCCACAGCCGCATCCTCAGCCGCCCCAACCGCAAAGGTGAGCTCGTAATGGCAACGTCGGCAGCCGTCCTGCAGCGCCCAGTCGCTCCTGCATCCGCGGGAGTCATCCTTCCGGCTTTTACGCTCTGGTGGCGGGAAATCGTTCGTTTCTATCGCCAGAAGGGACGGGTCATCGGAGTGATTGGCTCTCCCCTCGTCTTTTGGGCGGTTTTAGGATCCGGATTTGGCACATCTTTCCGCTCGGGAGGAGGCGCGGGCCAGCAGCATTATCTTGACTATTCGTATCCCGGAATTCTCATCCTGATTGTTCTCTTCACCTCCATCTTCACCATGATGTCGGTGATTGAAGATCGAAAAGAAGGATTCCTGTTATCGGTTCTGGTCGCGCCTGTCCCGCGCACGGCAATCGTGTTGGGAAAAGTTCTTGGCGGCGCAACCCTGGCAGCGGTCCAAGGCCTGTTTTTTCTCGTCTTCGCTCCCTTTGCGGGAGTGCGACTGGCCACCGGGCAGGTCTTACTCGTTGCGGTCGTAGTATTCCTGGTGTCGTTTTCTCTGACGGCGCTGGGCTTCGCCATCGCGTGGCCCATGGATTCCTCGCAGGCCTTCCACGGCATTGTGAACTTATTCCTGATCCCGCTCTGGCTGGTTTCGGGCGCTCTGTTTCCGATGTCGGGCGCGTCCGGTTGGATTCGGGTCATCATGCACCTGAATCCCCTCACCTATGGTGTGGAGGCTCTGCGCGCCCTCTTGTACCCTGGTACCGACACGACGTTTCCCTTGGCATCTGATTTGGCAACGCTGATCCTGTTTTCGCTCGTAATGTTCGGAGTGTCGTTGCTGATTGCGAATCGCCGAAGCACGAGACCCGCCGCATGATCGCCGAACAGTATGCATACTTCCCTGCGTTAAACGCGGGATTGAATGGAACCAGTGCCGTTCTGCTCCTGACCGGCCGTGTGCTGATCGCCCGCGGACGCATGGCCGCGCACCGCATATGCATGATGGCGGCTGTGGTTGCGTCCACCTTGTTTCTCGCCTGTTATCTGTTCTTCCACTACAAGGTCGGCAACATTCTTTTCCTGGGGCGGGGATGGATTCGGCCCGTCTACTTCGCGATCTTGAGTTCCCATGTAATCCTTGCCATGGTGATCGTTCCGCTGGCCATTCTGACGCTCAGCCGTGGTTTACGAGGTCAATATCCCAAACATCGCGCCATTGCCCGCTGGACGTGGCCCCTTTGGATGTACGTATCGGTCACGGGAGTGTTGGTGTACTTCATGCTGTATCAGTGGTTTCCGCATAGCTGATCCTGGACGATCCCATGCCGGTTGTGCGCCTGAAGGTCGACGTTTCGGGTACGGTCGGTGATGCCGCCTGGCGGCAGATCCAGCAATACGACCAGATTCAGAGCGCCGATTTCGGCCCACAATTCGGCAGCGGCGGCCGTTGTAACCATTCGCCCGACGCCCCACATGGGAAGGGCGAATGGATTGGAGCGGAAATCCAGGTCCAAACACCGCTCTTGGCGCAGTATGCCATGTCGCACTATCTAGAGCAGGAACGGGTGTTGGACGCCGACGTGGAGTGAAGTCTTCTGCTATAGTTTCCGGAATCGATGTCCGCCCATTCCCACACAGAACCATCGTTGAGCCGTTCTCCGAATTCACAAGCTCCCGCGGAAACGAAGCCTAAACGCGCGATGTCCCGCAACCAGAGGATCCTATTTTTCCTGACGGGTTGGCTGATCGTTCTAATGCCATTCCTGTTCTGGTGGAATACATGGTTCGGGCGTCACCTTTCGGACCAGCAGTTAGCAGAATATCTTCACGATCATAAGAAGCCGAGGCACATACAGCATGCGCTGGTGCAGATCGGCGACCGGCTCGCGCACAGGGATAGCTCGGTCAAGCAGTGGTACCCCGATCTGGTCGGGCTTTCCGCAGATCCGGTGGAAGAGGTTCGCAACACTGACGCGTGGGTCATGGGGCAAGACACGAGTGGCGCGGGCTTTCACGAGGCTTTGCTGAAAATGCTCTCCGATCCATCACCGATGGTTCGCGGCAACGCCGCGCTCTCTTTGGTTCGTTTCGGAGACGCGACAGGACGCCCTCAGATCGTCGCGCTGCTCCAACCCGCACAGATTGCAGCTCCTGGTTCGGGTCACGTCGTCGATAGCGACCGGCCGGGAACTGCAATTCATCAAGGCGGATTGATCGCGAAGCTCGCGATGGACAATTCCCCGCAGGCCATAGAAGTTCGCTCTCCAATTCCAGGACGGATCCGTTCCTGCGCGCAACCGGGGGCAAACGTCAACTCCGGAGCTGAGATCGCGGTCGTTGATCCTGCCACGGAACAGGTTTGGGAGGCGCTACGGGCACTTTACCTTGTCGGGCAAGTTGAGGACATTCCCTCAGTTCGCAACTACGAGCGCGAGTTACCGGATATCTCCAATAATGTGCGGCAGCAGGCTCTCGAGACGGAGAAAGCTATACGCGCTCGTTCGGCCCAGCCGTAGGGAAGTTTCCTGACCTGTCTTCGTCAGAGGAAGGAATAAACGGGAATCTCAGCCGAGCGCTGACGGCTAAATCGCCATTGCTCCCACTTCCTTCTCAACTTCCGTAGTGTCGACCATGACAATCGCGTCCCACGGGCAGCCGTCGAGGAAGCAGCCGTCCGGCCCCTTGCTGAGGCATTTTTTACAGCCGATGCAGAGCGCAGGGTCGACCTGAATTCGGCCGAAAGGCGGGTGATCTTCGTCCGGCACCCAGAACATGCAGTCCTCCACCGGACAATACTCGACGCAGGCCGGCGAACCGGCGCATCCGGTGCAGCACTCAGTGATGACGGCGAGTTCTTTCGGCTTTTTCTTGCGCGGGGTCGACAAGCCCTTGGACTTCGGCTCGAACTTCATCTCATCGGGCACCAACCCCACAGCTCTGGTGGCTCCGGGTGCGGCAGGCATGGCGTGCATTATAGCGCAGAAAACTCTGCAGGCTGAGACTTTCGAAATGGGGTATATCAGCAAAATCGCGAAGGCTCAATCGGCCCAAAATGGAACGGCTCCCGGCGGATGCTATACCTGGTCGCGTTTTCCGCCGCGTCCCTTCTGCTATAGTGAACGTCTGCAAAAATGCACTGTGCGAGTTAGCGGGCGAGGGCGTCCGCTTCACACCGAAGGAGCCCGACATGGCAGGAAAGAGCGTCAACAAGGTCATTCTGATCGGAAACCTGGGCAAGGATCCCGAGATTAAGTACACACCCCAAGGGACCGCGGTAGCGCGAATCACGCTGGCCACCAATGAACGCTGGAAAGACAAAGAGGGCAACTGGCAGGATCGCACGGAATGGCACAACGTAGTTCTCTGGCAGCGCTTAGCGGAAATTGCGGGTGAGTACCTGAAAAAGGGTGGCAAAGTTTACGTCGAGGGACGTCTGCAGACTCGCTCTTGGGACGATAAGCAGAGCGGTCAGAAGAAATACATGACAGAAGTTGTGGCCAACGACCTTGTCCTGCTCGGTGGACGTGGCGAGGGTGGCGGAGGCGGCGATTTCAGCGGCGGATCGCGCGGAGCTTCTTCCGGAAACAACTTCGATCAACGCGCACCGGAACCGGAACCCGCGGGAGCCGGCCCGATTACAGACGACGACATACCGTTTTAAGCAGAGTCAACGCCACGAAGCTCAGGAACTAATCTCCGTCGCCACTATCGACTGCGATCATCTCCAGGCTGCGCAATAGCGGGCTGGAATCAGAAACGAATTCGACGTGGCCGCAGCGCGGACACGAGAGCATAGCGTGTCCGGGATTTCCCGGTACCAGGCTGGGGCGCATCAACTGATATCGTTCCAGTCGTTGTTCACACCGCAAACAGCAGACCACTTTGTGAAAAGGATCCGGAGACGCCCCGGATGGGGGCTCGATGGCTGGTTTCATAATGTCCCTGAATGCGGAAGCTAGCCGAGGGTCAGCGTTTCACTCCCGAAAGTAACAAAAGTGTAGCATGGTTCCGGCGCCCGTCTTCGCCAGTCATTACTTTCGGCACGTGTTGAACGAGTTGCCCCCGGCGCTTCCAGCAGCACTCAAGGCCAGCGCCCATCCACCTTCACTGAATCGAGTACTCGATACTGACCCCGCGCTTCTCCATCTCTTCAAGAAACAGATCGGCGGGCACATCCCGCTCCTGCAACACCGCGCCGGTCTTAGTGATTGCCCCGGATGCCAGCATCTGGACCACGATCGAAGCAGGAAAGGCCGTCGTCCGCATCATCGCGCTCATGTCGGTTTTGGGATCGTAATGATCGACCATCGTGAACGACGCAACTCGCCCCTTCAATCGCCCTCCCAGCAGGCCTCGCACTCCCGCCCGGTTGACTGACTCGTGCGCTTCCAGACGCATGATGCAGACGTCGGGTCCTTTCGAGGCGAATTTGCCTTCGAATATCTTCGACATCAGCGCGCGCGGAGCGATTTCCGCACTTCCGATCTTGATCTTCTCGCCTGAGAAAAGCCCAAGTTCTTTCAGCTCGCAGAGCAGATCGTAATGGCCGGGATAGCGCAGAGTCTTCTCAAAACACTCGCCCACATGGCCCTCAAAAGACTCCGGCAAGGTAGAAGTACCTCCAGATGTGTGAAACGCAACGAGCGGAGCAAAACCATCGATATTGAAATCCTCCGGCTCCGTGAGCGGGTCGATCGTCGTCAACTTCCCTTTGCGCAGAATGCGTGCCGGCTCCACGTACTCATTGATCAGCCCCTCGACCGAAAAGACAAGTTGATAGTGAAATGGAGGCGTGGGCCGCTCGGGTAATCCCCCCACATAGAGTCGGAGGGCATCCGCTCGACCCCCGAGGCGCCGGACTAGCTCTCCGCCGAGAATCGAGGCCATGCCCGGAGAGAGGCCACAGTCGGGAGCGATGGCGATTCCTCGCTGCGCTGCTTTCCGCGATAGCGCGAGTTCCTGCCGCACGACCGTGTTGTTCCCGCCCAGATCGGCGAAATGGCAGCCCGCTTCCAGGGCGGCGCGCGCCAGTCCGAGATTCAGGAAGTATGGGACGGCAGACAGAACTGCATCATGCCCCCGCATAACCCTGACCGACATCTTTTCGTTTTTGGCATCGAGTGCCACGGCACGAATCTTCTTACTCCTGGTAATCCGATTCACACGAGCCGCGACTTCCCTCGCCCGTTTGACGTCATTGTCTGCGAGAGTTACAGAGTCTACTTGAGGTGTGCGGGCCATATCGAAAGCCGCAGCCGATCCCATCATGCCGGAGCCAATCACTAGTAGTTTCATGAATTCCTCCCGTTATGAAATGTAGACATAAATACTGCGGGCAAAGCTGAGGGCGTACCCGCGCGTTCTTGAGCGGGAAAACGCCAATTCACAAGTGAATTTGAAGGGGACTAGAGACCCGAGGGAAAAAGCCGTTCACAAACAAGCCGGCGAAGGTCTAGGCGTAAGTTGGCCACTTGGAATCATACCAGAGAGCCAGTACGGGCGATATCGCCCCATTCCGCCCCGATGCTTAGGGGCCTAATCCGAGACAGCGCCCGCTATCTCTTGAACAAAAAGTTCCTCCAAACTTTCGCAGGGAATTGTTCTCTAATAGCCATGGCTACGCCCTACCCAGCTCGGGCGAAAGCTCCGGCTGGGTCGCCCACCACGCCCTCGCGAAGTCGTTCTGGCCACCGTACGCTTGTCGTCGCTGGAGTTCTCGCAATCGTGGCGGGCGCAATTGCGCTCATTTACACTCGGCTGTCGCCCTTTTCCGAGAAATCCGTTTCCGAGGACTTGTCAGAGGTCAGCGACAGTACGGTTCGGATCGGCCGTTACCGTCAGACCTTCCTGCCTACTCCGGGATGCGTCCTTGAAGATGTCGAGTTTCGACATGGCCCGGATCACTCTCGCTTCATCACCATTGATCGGGTCGTGATCGAAGGGAGCTATGGTGCATTACTCAAACACCAAGTGCCCACGATTACTACGGCTGGGGCGCACGTCTTCATTCCGCCGTTCGGACGGAACTGGACATTCAAGAGCCAGCCGTCCACAACTTCCGTGGGCCAGATCATTGCGCAGGAAACGATTGTCGAATTTCAGTCATCGACTCCGAACTCAGCGCCTCTAACGTTCGCCGTACACAGGGCTGTTTTGCACGACGTCCGCTCAAGCGCGGCGATCGGGTACGAATTGCACTTTCGCAATCCGACTCCGCCCGGGGATATTTCGGTGCACGGCAAGTTCGGCCCATGGCCCGAGAACCATGCAGAAGAAAGCCCGTTTTCAGGCGAATACACATTCGATGGTGCCGACTTAAGTTCGTTTGGCGGAATCGGGGGCATTCTCACATCGCATGGGCACTTTGATGGCCCGTTGCGAAAGATCAAAATTGCAGGCACCACCGACGTTCCAGATTTCCAGGTGAAATCAAGCACCCACAAGATACACGTCGCGACGCGCTTCGATGCATATGTCGATGCCATGCATGGCGACACGTTCCTCAGCAATGTCGAGGCACAGGTCGGGCACACAACACTTCTGGCGCAGGGCAGCGTGGCCCGAACACCGGGCCACAATGGCAAGTTCACGGACTTGCGGCTGATAGCGCAAAATGGACGCATTGAAGACATTCTGGACCTGTTCATCAAGGCTCCACGCTCGCCAATGTCGGGCCCAATCTCCTTTCGGGCTGGGGTGCAGATCGCTCCGAGTGATCAGCCATTTCTCAAGAAGGTTGACTTACACGGTCAGTTCGGGATCGACAAAGGCAGCTTTTCTAAGGCGGAGACGCAGCAGGACGTGAACAAGCTAAGCGCTGGGGCGAGGGGGCAAAGTAAGGAGGACCCTGCTACGGTGATGACCGACATGACGGGCAATGTCCGGCTCAGCAGCGGCGTGGCGAGGTTTTCTGAACTGTCTTTCTCGGTTCCGGGTGCCCATGCCAAATTGCATGGCACCTACAATGTGATTGATGAGCGAATCGACCTGCATGGGAACATGCGGGTTGACACTGAAATTTCAAAAACGACCTCAGGCATCAGGTCCTTTTTCCTGAAAGTCATGGACCCTTTCTTCAAGAAAAAGAAGAAGGGCGAGATTGTGCCGGTCCACATTCTCGGAACCTACGACAAACCTCAATTCGGCCTGGACATCGCGGGGAAGAAGTAAGTCATCCCACGCCCAAACAACTGGTGACAGGGATCCGGGCATCAAAGCCCCGTGCCAACTCGAGGATCCCGATGGACGGCTCTAGGAGCGAGCATTCTCGTCCCTTTTCTTGCTCTGATATCGACTGAATTGGGATGTGGAAGCTCGTCTCACTCCGTTTTGGCGAGCCAACCGGTGTTTGACCATGTCGTCGTGGTCGTCGAGGAAAATCACAGCTATTCGGAGGTGATCGGCAATTCCTCCATGCCTTATCTCAACGGTCTTGCGGCGCAATATGGATTGGCAACACAGTACTTCGCTGACGGACACCCTTCAATTCCCAACTATCTCGCTCTCACCACTGGTGAGACAGAAACGTTCGACGACGACTTCTCCGGCACGATTTTCGATGACAATGTGGTCCGCGAACTTGTGAAGGCGGGCAAATCCTGGAAGGCCTACGCGGAATCTATCCCCGCCCAGGGATACCTGGGGGCTGACAGCGGACTTTATCTGCGGCATCACGTACCGTTTACATATTTTTCAGACGTTCAAAATGATGCCAGCCAGGCCGCCAAAATCGTGGACCTTTCCCAATTCCCCACTGATCTGGCAAACAGTAGTCTGCCGAACTATTCCTTCGTCGTCCCTAATATCATGGATGACGCCCATAACGGCACGCTCGCACAGGCGGACGCCTGGCTACAAACAAATATCGCACCGTTGATTTCCAGCTCCGCATTCCAGAACGGTGGCCTTCTGATCATCACATTCGACGAGGGCGAAACCACGGATCTCGAGCACCTGGGAGGACACGTCGCCACGGTCATCGTCAGTACTCGAGCGAAACCAGGATTTCAGTCGGCCAACACGTATCAACATCCGAGCACGCTGCGCCTCACTCTGTCTTCGCTCGGGCTGAACAGCTTCCCGGGGGCAGCGGCTAGCGCGCCGGACATGTCCGACTTTTTCAACAGCCCGACGAAATGAACCTACCCTGACCTTGGCAATCGTCCGTGCCCGAGATGCGCAGCCGAGCAGAATAAACTTCACATCACGCGCGCCATTCGGAAGCCCGGCTTTTCCACCGGCGGAGAGGGACCTCGCTGCGCAGGTTCTTGGGCGCTCGGATTGCTCAGACCGCAAAGACCGCCGTCCCGCTCAACTTCACCGACGCGGTGGGTAGCGTGGTCCCAATCCACACATCCACGCGCTCTTGATGCAAGCTCTCACCTCCTCCATGAAGCGTCATCTCACGAAAAGGTATAGTGTTCGCTAACGCTTTCTTGGAGTGTGGGATGACATTGCCCGGAAACTGGTTCGGCTTCAGTATTCCATTCTTGTTGGCGGTGCTCTCTGCAACGTTGCTCAACGCCCAGCAGCCTCCTGCTGATCTCATCCTCATTCACGGACACATTGTTACCGTGGACGCGAAGGACACGGCGGCTCAGGCACTCGCAGTGCATAAGGGAGTGATCGTGAAGGTCGGCAGCGACGCCGAAATCCTGGCGTTCGCAGGTACGAACAGCGGTGTTCGCACGATTGATCTGCATGGCGCCACGGCCACCCCAGGCCTGATTGACACTCACGCCCACGTTGCCAACGGCGGGGCGGATGAACTCTTCAGGGTGAACCTTTCCGATGCCGGCTCCGTGGCCGAGATCGTCGAGCGTATCCAGGCACGAATCCCTAAGGTAAAACCGGGCGAGTGGGTCACCGGCTCAGGATGGGACGAGGGCAAGCTTTCCGAGCACCGGTATGTCACCAGAGCGGATCTCGACGCCGTATCACCCGGCAATCCCGTCTGGCTCACGCATACTACGGGCCATTACGGGGTCGCAAACTCGCTCGCGCTGAAGCTGGCGCATATCACAAGTAGAACCAAGGATCCTCAGGCTGGCACTATCGATCGCGATACTCATGGCAATCCTACCGGAGTCCTGAAAGAACATCCTGCCATGGACCTGGTAACCCACCTGATCCCACCGATTACGCTCGACCAGATGCGCCAAGCGATTCTTCATATCCAGCAGATACTACAAGGCGAAGGTCTAACGGCCGTCAAGGATCCGGATATCTACCCAATACATTGGAACGCCTACGAATCCCTTGTTCATGCAGGCCTTTTGAAAGAGCGCATCTGCGTGCTCTGGCATGCAGGTTCCACGATGGAAACAGCACGCCAGGCGTTGTTCGAATTCAATTCCGCGCCGAAATTGCCCGCCAGCCTCGGCGACGATCGCTTGTTGTCGTGTGGCGTCAAGATCTACATGGATGGTTCGGGCGGTGGGAGGACAGGCTGGCTGTATGACGACTGGCTGCGCAACGGCACGACCCCAGACGTGACGAACTCAGGGTCGCATAATCGCGGGTTTCCGCAGACCGACCCCGACGTGTACAGGCAGATGGTACGCCTTTTTCAGCAAAACAAGGTTCCCATAGGCACGCACGCGGTAGGTGATCGTGCCATGGATTGGGTGGTGGATACCTACGCGCTTGCCGAAAAGGAAAATCCTCAACCGGGTCTCCGGCACAGCATCATCCATTCCAACCTGCCGACCCCGCATGCGATCGAAGTCATTGCAGACTTGCAGAAGAAATACGACGCCGGATATCCCGAGATGCAACCGGAGTTCCTATGGTGGATTGGTGATCTCTATGCGGGAAACTACGGACCCAAGCGCGATCAGAACCTGGAGCCGCTGAAAACCTTATATTCACGCGGAATATTGTGGTCTGGTGGCTCCGATTATCCCATCACTCCCGTTGCACCGCGCTATGGGCTGTGGGCTTCAGTAGCACGCCAGACCGCCGTTGGAACGTATGGTTTGCATCCATTCGGAATGTCAGAAAGCGTCGACATTCATACCGCATTGCGCAGCTATACGGCATGGGCGGCCCGGCAAATGTTTCTGGAAGACAAAATCGGTTCGCTCGAAGTCGGCAAGCGAGCCGACATCGCGATCTGGGACCGTGACTTATACGCGGTTCCAACCGACCAGATCAAAGATCTCAAGTGCTGGATGACTTTGTTGGACGGCGAGGTCGTCTATACGTCCGACAAATCGCCCATCACTTCATCCGCACCTTAAGAATGGTGCGGGCTGGATGCCACGCACCCCTTCAATTTAGCGATCTAGAAGCTAAGCCGCATCCCCATCTCAAGGGCTCGGGGGTCGCCCTGCGAGAACCTTGCGGACAAGCTTTTCCAATCACAGCAGTCCGGCGAACTTCCACTAACGATGTAGCCGACCCAAGCCGAATCAGTTAATGCGCTTGTGAGATGGCAATGAGAGCGGTTTCAACAAGGATTCGCCGATTGCAAGGATTGGTGGAGCTAGTCGGGATCGAACCGACGACCTCATCGTTGCGAACGATGCGCTCTCCCAGCTGAGCTATAGCCCCTAACAGATGTTGGTGGGTGCTGCCCTCGTATTTTATCAGCGTTCT
>Ga0335069_10011089_pt1 | contig 12742 bp, 4 predicted proteins | sample Lox_Sample_11_FD_206714 | JGI IMG/M metagenome (GOLD analysis project Ga0335069, IMG submission 206714) | Soil microbial communities from Loxahatchee National Wildlife Refuge, Florida, United States - Lox_Sample_1.1 | ecosystem: Environmental > Terrestrial > Soil > Wetlands | place: USA: Florida... | reverse complement strand
TCGTCAACGCAGCGCCCGGGCTAGCCGACGTATTGAACGTCGACGCCGTGCCTCCAAATCGGGAAGTGCGTGCGGTGGAGACGGACATTAGAAGAGGCCCGCCTGCGTCTTAGGAATCGGTCCGACAAAGTAGCCGCCCACACCTCCGAACGTACGAGGCGTGCTCGATTCTGGCTGGACCAAGATGTATACGTTGCCATCGCTCTCGTTCAAAAGCTTCTTGCCGATGGTGAGGATGCCCGCTTCACCGAAGAAGATTCGACGGCTGCGTCCGCGGAACTCACCGGCGGTCGTATTCTTTACCTGAATGGAGCTTAGTCCCTGCTTGCCGGAGTTGCGGTTCGGGGACAGTTCGGCGAATGTAGAGACCGACTGAATCATCGCATACGTCTGAACCGCATCAGACTGCCCGCCAGCAAACTGGGTGTTGGAGTAGTCCTTACCGGGCGACCCAGAGTTGGCGTTGATGTACCCAGAGTTGGAGGTGTTGGCACCGCCCGACGTGTTGTGGACACGGATGGTAGAGGGAACGCCCGAAGATACTGCGCCGAGGGTATTCCATTGGAACCACGGGAACGGGTCTTCACCGATTTGGCCGAGAAGAGTGTCAGTTCCGTTGCCGTAAGTGCGAGACAAGGTCGAAACGCCCGTGATGAAGTTCGGAGACGAGCCTGAGAACGAGGCGATTTTCACCGTCTCCAGGTATTCGGTGTTCGCCGTCGCCACGCTGGTGACAGTATTCACCCCGCGAATGGTGACGTTGTCGCCGATGGAGTAGCCCTTGGTCGATAGGTCGGTGGTTCCGGTGTTGACAGAAGCATTGGCGCCCGAGCCCGTAACAGCCGCGATTGCAGCCACGTTCGGGTTCTGGCCGATGTACTGGAGCCAACCAAATCCGGCGATGCCCCAACCCCCGGGGGTCTGGGTCGAACCAGCGGGAGCTGTGGTCGAGCCGCTTTGCGCGGTAGCGACGGCCACCTCGTCACGGTCGCCGACGAGGAGGACGTCTTTGAAAGCGTACTTGAGCACCGTCTTGCCGCGTCCGATGGTCGCCAAGTCCAGAGTATCCGTTGAGATGTCCCCCTGGGCAGATGCGTTCTGGATGCCGTCTGGGCGGTTGGCGTTGGTGAGATAGGCCGAGTTAGTGCCCAAGCCCGCGTTGCCCGAACCCTTGGACGTGACGGCGTGCGAGGCCCAATACTCCGGGACCAGCGTACAGTCCCAAGACAAGTACCCCGAGAAGTTGATACCGCAGTAGGTGTAGTTGGCGTACGAGTTGCGGGTACCGCCCATGGTCACGCGCAGGTAGACGAGCTTGCCATCCGGGGTGCCGGTCTGGGCCTCGCCAGTAGAGCGATAGATGTTGTCTCGGAGGATTTGCTGGGCGTTGTTCGGGCCGCGATTCTGCCAGTGCTGCCAGCCCGCATCGACCAGGAACTGGTGAATCATCTCATAGGTATCGGCACCATCGATGGACTGACGGTCGGTCAAGCTCCAGCGCAGGCCCGTAGCGGACACAAATGCTGCGGGGTCGTCAAGGGTGATGGCTGTAGTCGTGGTGTAGTCGGGGACAGTAAAGAACCATGACTTGGCGATGGTGACGTTTTGGCTGTCAACGCGATGGCTGATTTGCCAAATACCGTTGTTGCCTTGGTTGGTGTCGCCCTCGATGATGACATATGAACCCGGCGTATAGTTGGCGAAGTCACCGGCCGCGTCGCCCGCGAAGTTCGCACAGATGGGCATGTACCAGGTGATGGTGTTACCAGCTTCCATGAAGCGGGCCGGACTGGTCACGGCACCCGTCGCCGTAACGTTGTGATTAACGCGAAGGTTCACGCTCGTCGAGCTGTTGACGGCGTCGATGATGTACAGGCCGTCGTAGGTGTTGCCGTCGAGCATCGACGTACGGTTGACGAAGGCGCCGGTGCCCGATACCGTGGTGGCGTAGGTCTGCTGGCCGCCAATGGTCGCCGAGACGATGATTTTGTTGTAATAGGCCTGAGCGTGAACGTTGGTCGCCGAAGCCGCCCAGACGCCCGTGGTGACACAGGTGTGGCCGGAGTTGCCGCCAGTATTGTCGGTGACGGTAACACCAGCCCCGAGAGTGCCGGCAGTCACGGCAATCTGCACCGTACCTGTGCCCGAGAAAGTCACCGACACATAGCCCGCGCCGCCGCCCGTCCAGGTCACGGAGTCGCCTGCCGAGAAGGTGCCGGAAACAGTATTGACAGCCACCGTGCCGATGCCATTGATGGCCGCAGCCAGGTTGGTGGCCGTGACGGTATCGCTGGTCACCCAAAGCACCGCCGCCGCGAAGGTGTTCACGGTTGCGGTTTCAACGCCAGAGCCGCCCGTGATGGTATACGTGGAGCAGGAGCCTGGAGTCGACGTCAAGCGGATGGGGCGGCCAACGTCCGTGCCCGTGAACGATGCCGTAGCCGAGGTGAGGACCTGGGTCGGGCTAGAGAATGAGCAAGCGGGGATGACGCCGTCCGTTCCCGTGCGTGCGGTCAACGGGGACGAGATAGCACCCGCGCGTCCGGAGACGCGGCGGTCCATCGAGTTGCGGTAAATCAATGCCATGTTAGGTTCCCACGAACGACACCAAGATGTCGGTCTCCAAGTTTAGCACGAGGGGCTTTTCAAACGGCTGGACCGCGATGAGGTCGTTGCCGGGCCCGTAGGTCGGGCTCAGGACGCTGACCGCCACGACCCCGTTGACCGAGGAGGCCGCATCCACAAGAGCGGAGATTGCGACGGGAACGCCCACGCCCGTCTGGTTGATGACCGCCGCCACGGCCGACTGCACCTGGTCGGTGATGTCGGTCAAGTTCACGCCGGACTGGGTACGGATGGCCAGCGAGACCGTGACGCCGCGGACCACTGGGCCCGAGATGTTCACGTTCGCACCCGCCGCCACGATGCCGGGGTAGGTCGTCGGGTCGGATTCGCGGCCGTAGGCCACGTTGTTGGCCGCCGCGATGAGGCCCGTGTTGTGCTGGTAGCCGTCGATGCCCACCGCGGTGGTGGTCGGGAAGGCCAGCTTGTCCAGGACGATGAGCAGGGTGCCGGCGGTGGCCGAGACTTTGGTGTAGCCCGCGTCGGTCGTGAACTTGACGTCCGCCAGCGCCGGGTTGGAGCCGTTCTGGGACACGCCACGGATGAGCTTGTACAGGCGGCTGGGGGAGCCTTCCTCGATGCGGATGAGCGTCGAGTTCGCGCCCAGAGCACCGACAGCGCCTTGAGCGGTCGGGGCCTTGGTGGACACGTCCAGGGTGTAGAGCCAGCGGTTGTTGCCGCCGCCCGTAGTCGGGTAAGTCAGCGACGGGTTGACTGAGAGGTCGATGGATGAGACGGTCCAGGTACCTTCGTTGCCCGCGCCCCACAGCGTAGTGCCGATGATGAGTAGGTCGCCGGGCATGGTCGAGTCGTAGGTCAAGAACGCGAGGTCGCACGAAGCAAGCTCTTCAGTCGTGGGCTTGGAGTTCTCAATCCAGAAAATCTTATTCGTCGTGTCGATGCGGACGATGCGGAACGTGCCCGTATTGGACGAAGAGATGGTCATCGCCGCGGTGACGTTCTTGCCGATGACGACCCAGTCGCCTTCCTTCACGCCCGTGAGGGTCGGGGAGCCGCCCGAGAAGTAAGTGAACGCGGTGAAGTTCCCCTGCTTCTCAATGAGCCAAGTCAGGCCGAGGATGGGGGCCGCGCCGGAGTTGGCGAAGTCCCACGCCTTTGTGCCGGCGCCGTTGTAAGTCACCACACCGTTGGTCGCGATGGACGTCAAAGTGGTGCCGGCATCGATGTTCGCCTTGGGAACGGTCTTGGTGTTCTGCAGGCGCACCCAGTTGCCCGAATAGAAGCCGAGCGAGTCCGCGTACGAGCAGTTCACCACGCAGTACGGGGACACGTCGATGGCCGAGCCTACGATGGCGCTGGACACGAAGTTCGCCGCACCGCCCTGGACGACCACCGAGCCGACCGAGCCAGGGGTATTCGAGGAGATTTGCGGGGCGCGAGCCTGATTGGCCACTTCAATGTCTGCGGATGCAAACAAGCCGCCGGGGCCCGGGGTGTTGAGGTAGTCGACCACGTTGAGAGCCGTGATGGGCACCAGCTTGACGAGTTCGTTCGCCCAGTCGCTGTTCGTCGCGAGGGACGCGGTGACCTGGTCCTTGAGGGTGAAGATGAAATTCACGCCGGTATTGGCCGGGGTGTTCGTGGACTGGACGTAGTTGAGGCCGTCCGACAGGTACCACCAAGGGTCCGTGCCGCCGAGGTAGCCGGATTCGTAAGTCGCGCCCGTGATGATGCCGGTGTTCACGCCGCCGACACCCAGGGCAACCGCAGTGACCGGAGCGTTGGTCAGGGCGTTCACTGCCGTGGCGATGGCTGTGATGTGGTTGGCCGTCGAGTTGAGTGGGAAGAACGAGCAGTTCGAACCCGCCAGGTACCACGACAAAGTCGTTCCGACACCCGGGCCCGCCGCAGGCAAGTCGCCAGTTACCCAGCCGCCGTTCGTGTCGACCGCGGTGAGCTGGAGGTTGGCCTTGAAGGCCGCCGGGAAGGACCCGCCGACCACCGCCATGATGTCGCCCGTCGTGATGCCCGAGCCGTTGATGTTCGCGTCGCCCGAGTTGTCGAAGGCCACCGTACCGAAAGAAGCCGCCGAAGCCGCGGTGCTGATGACGTCCACGTAAGACACGGTCATGCCAGAGTTGGCGACCACCGTGTATGCGCCCGTCGAGAAGGAACCCGAGGATGAGGTCAGCCACAAGGTGCTCGGCACCGTGCCGAGCGAGGTGATGCCCGAGCCCGCGGGAGCCGTCAAAGTGAGGGTCGTGTAGCCGTACAGGCCGCCTGAAGCAGTGGCCGTGATAGCACCGAAAGTCAGCGTGTCGCCGGGGAGGAAGGTGCCCGTGATACCCGTCAGCTCGATAGTGCCTGACGTCGTGCCAGAAACCAGAGTATACGTGGCCGAGCCGCCCGAAGTAGAGGTGATGGCACCCGGACCGCCCGTCGGAGTGCCGGAGCCAGCGACGTAGTCCAGGCGGGTGACACGGACACCTGAAGCAACGGCCAGGTCGAATACGTAAAGGTAGCTGTAGAGGCCAGAGGTCGGACCGGCGATAACTGCTGTACCCACGTTGGTGGTATTGCGGAGGGTGACGCCCGCAGTGATGGCCGCGCCCGACGCCAAGGTAACGAGAATGTCCGTGTACGCGTCAGTCGTGGTCGTGGTGATGACGCCGATGGACGCGCCCGCAGTAGAGGGGTAACCGTATGCGATACGGGCTACGTTGCCGTCCGGACCAAGGCGCTTGAACCTCCACAGCATGGTGGACGTGGTATCGCCGCTGCCGTTGTTGTCCTTGACACGACCGGGCATGAATACCGCGAAGTCCTTCCAGTTCATGTTCACGCCGAAGTTCACGGCGAGGGACTGGTTGGCTGCGTCGGCGTCGTTTAGGGTGATGACCGAGCTGTAAGTCGTGCCCACGGTGCCGCAGTCGCGGTACATATTCTGGACGAAGCGCTCGGAGGTGGTGTTGCCGTCGATGAGGACGGTGAGCTGGTCGAGAGGCCCGATGGAGTACGGATGGGCCGAGTAGAAGCGGTCCCCCGGCAGCCAATAGTTTACGGGGAGGTCCTCGATGATGATGTCCGTGGACGTGGTGATGGAGTGAATGGGCGTAATGTGCCCGATGTTACTTTCACGGCCCAGCGGCCCAGCGTCCGGAAGCGGTTTGAGGCCAACCAGGATGAGGCCCGAATTGATGGAGCCGGCCCCGAGACCGGTGTTCAGCACGAACTCGCTGGTCGAGGTGACCGTGGAGATGCTGAGGTCGGCGGTGTCGAAGAAGGGGGTGCCGTCGTAGGTGTTCCCGGCCAGCACAGACGCCAGGTGGCTCGACTGGTTGGACACGGCCGAGGAGACCGGCAAGCCAAGCTTTGAGCCTTCGCCGTTTTCCAGAACCAGCGCGATATCACCCACACCCACGTCGAAGGAATCGGTGCGGACGCGGATTTGCTGAGTCTGGTAGACGACTGCGGTCGCGCCCTGGAGGGTGAACAGAGCCGCCAGAGAGGTCGCGGTGTAGGGAGCGCCGGATGCCCAGGGGATGAACACGCGCTGGGGTTCGGCCGCCGTGCGGACAACCACGAAACCGCCGGACAAGAGGGTATCAGCCTCGGCGCCAGCCCAAGCCGCCGTCTGCTCGATTTCAATCCAGGTGCCGCCTGCGTCCACGTTCGCGATGCGGTATGCGCCGCGATTCGTGATAGAGACGCCCAAGTCGTTGACGATAATCCAATCGCCCGCCAGCGCGTTGCCGAAGAGGTTAGCCGCCAAGGTCGAGGTAATGCGGGTGCGAATGCCCCAGGCTGGGCTCGCACCCACACTCCAGGTCAGCTGCGTCGAGGCACCGATGGGGGCCTTGACCAGTTGTGCTGCGCCATCGACCACGAACCACAGTTCCGCGCCAAGGTCACCAGCCACGGAAGTCTGTTCGTTCGTGAAGGTGACCGAACCCAGGTTCGGGGTCGTCAGGAACGCGCGCGTCCACAGGCTGCCCGCGGTGAGGCGGTCGCCCACGGCCAGGATTTCGTTCGTGTTCAAGCGGATTTGGCCGAGGTTGCGGTCCAGGGTGTAGTCGTTGGACAAGCCCGTGCTGGAGCCAACCGGGAAGAGCTTGTTGGTCACCAGCGTGCCGTTGATGGTCGGGATGTCCAAACTAGCCGCTGAGCTGTTGCCGCGGTTCGACTCCAGGATGATAGTGCCCGAGGCCACGGTGGCCGTGATGCCCGGAATGCGGAAGTTGAAAACCTTGGCCCAGGCCGCGAGCGAGTTGCCCGCCGACAGGGTGGTGTAGCCGGTGTTGGCATTGACGAAGTCCGCATCCGTGAACGTCACATAGCCCGGGGTCACGCCGTCTTGGATGAGGATGCCGTCCACCTCGATGACGAGGGTCTGGGGGCTGGACATCGCCGACCACAAGCTCTGGGGATTTGACACCAACAGAGCGGGAGCGCCGTCCTTGGAAAGCAGGAGGTCGTTCTTGTACAGACGGAGGGTGTCCGTCACGCCCGCGGGGAAGCCCAGGAAGGCGTTGGCATCGACGTAGCCGATGCCCGGGGAGACCACCTGGATGGACTCGTTCGTATCCTGCTTAGCGGTCAGCGACACCTTCGTGCCGTTGGCCGTGGGGTTCGCGATGAACAGAGTGGTAGCGTCGGCGTTGATGGAGTTGGCCACCTCGAACGCAGAGGCTGAGGAGATGGCGCGGAAGTCCGAAGCGCTAAAGTCGTGGGTGGAGAGCACGCCGCCGACGCGCACGGCCAGGCGGGAGGTCTGCATGTTGAACGGCGCAGTCAGCAAGGTGACGGCCTGGGCCTTCTGGACGGGACGACCTTGGACGAGCTGGAAATACTGCTCGCCGCCGAGGGCGCTGTCCACGATGATTTCGTATGGGACGCCCTGGTAGATGGCCTCGTATCCGGTTCCGTCGTCGATGTAGAGGGTCGTGGGCTCATTATCCTGCGTAACCACGCTAGCCGACAGGATGATTTTGTTTTCGTCGGTCGCCGTCGTGCCGATGACCGCCGTGGTCAGGGCAAGCGGGGTACCGCGCGAGGCCGACTGGCGCACGTTGCGGATGCGCTCGCGGTAGGTATTGTCGGGCTCGTTGTCGAGACCGTTTGAGAACGGGTTATCGTTCGTCACCGCAGCGCCCGAGAAGGGCGGCGTCACGAAAGAGGAAACCACCTTGGCCGGGATGTTGCCGATGGTGCCCGCGGTGGAGCATTGAGCGGGCACGTCAGTGACCACGGTCTCGCCATCCGGGATGGTGGCGTTGTACAGGGTGCCGAACTGGAGGGCTGTCGAGACGTTGCCCTGCGGGGTCTGGACCAGCGTGCCCGAGGCGATGAGGCGGTTGCCGCCCTGGGCCAGGATGACCGACTCGTTCAGGTTGTGGTAGTTCTGGGTGTGGTTGCCGCCCGCGAGGTTGATGCCGTAGTAGTTCGTGAAGTTCGTGATGCTGGTGTAGACCAGTGGGCCTTCGTAGTTCGTCGTGCCGCGGCCGATGTAGATGGAGCCGGTGGAGGGGAAGCCCGAGGCGTTGGTCACGTAGATGACCGCAGAGCCCACGATGGGGGCAGGCTGGCCCGGGAAGATGACCGTGGAGACCTTCGTGAAGGAGGTGTCCGAAATAGTCAGCGTACCAGACGACGGGGCCTGCGCGATGCGGGGCGTGTTCTCGTCGGCGCCCAGGTTGTCGAGGGCGAGGCCGGCGGCGGTGTCCAGGCTCTGGCTGGCTAGCAAGTTGAAGATGTCCGCGCTACTGCGAAGGTCCGACTGGGCCGCCGCTTCGATGATGCTCAACGCCGGGTTCCCAATCTGAAGCGTGGGCAGACCGAGCTGACTCAGCAAGGCGTTGGTCATCTGACCGACGATTTGCGAGTACGAGCGTGGAACCGGGATGGTAGTAGTGGCCATTTAGGGGAGGGTACAGCTAGGGGGACATGAGTTAGATTACCCTGGGATATTTACGGTGACGGGTATCACTTTCGCGGTCCCGGAAATCGGAATCGCGAGGGTGATGGCGACCGTGGGGCCGCTCTTGTTGACCGTCACGCTGCGCACCGGGCCGAACGTGGGGTCGCCCTGGAACAGGGTCTGGCAGGCCTTCAGGATGGCGCTTGCCGAACTGTCTGCTGTGCTCGAACCGGGCTGGACGGGGAATCCGTAGGAGGGGTGGTGCAGGAGCTGGCCCTGCGGGGTCGTCAAGGCGAGGCGGACCTTCTGGATGATGTTGTTCAAGCCCACCGCCAGGCGGCCACCGCCGGCCGGGGTGAAGACCAGGTCGTTGTCCTGGGTGAGCAACAGGTCGATGCCGCCGACCTGGACGAGCGGGTCGAAGTAGTCCACGCCCGGGATGGCGATTTCTTGGAAGTTGTCGTTCTGCGGGGCGTTCGGAGACGGAATGTAAAGGCTCTGGAGGGAGTTCACCGTGTTCGGGGCGAAAGCCTGAATCTGCGCGCCGTCGTTCACGCGGTAGGCGGCCAAGTCCGTGGTCGAATCCGTGTAGAGCAGCGTGAGGGTCGGGGACACGGTCTCGACCTTCGTCACGCGGAGTTTGAGCACCGGGATGGCGTTCGACGACACCCAAATCTGCTGCTGGGCGAAGAAGTTTTTCCCGTCGGCCACGTTCAAGATGACGCCGTTGCCGTTGGCGATGAGGGGAGTGAAGAAGCCGACCTCGTCGACGTAGGGGTCCTGGAGGCCGTTGAGGGTCGCGATTTCCATCCAACGGTTCGGGTCGCCCAGGTACGTGTTGGCGAGCTTCTCCAGCGTGGAGTTGTACGGGAACGGGACCAGGAACTTACCGACCGGCACCTGGAAGGCGATGCCCGACTGGGTGGCGAGGCCCGCGATGTAGTCGACCGCGTTGAGGGTGTTTTGGTTGATAGACGCCGAGGCCGCCAGCGCTTCCAGCGCCAGGAGCAGATTGTTCATTGAGAACAAGGTGTCGAAGTCCGTTGCCGTGGCCAAGCGCACAGGCACGGTGGCAGGCAGGTTGTAGAGCTTGCGGTACGTCGGGTCGCTCAAGCCGATGGTGGCTTCGTAGTTGTTGAGGAACGTCTGGATGTTCGACACCATCAGCTCGAAGTCCTGACGCTGCAGCTGATTGACGGTATTGATTTCATTCTGGATGGCGTCGGCCATCGCCGGGCGCAGATTCAAACCTCCAAGCGGGATGGTCGAGTAGAATTGGAAGTTCTCCAACGGGGTGCTGTTGATTAGGTTCGCTGGGGAGGCGCCTTGGAGCGAAGACGAAGCTCCTGCAGCCTGAGCGGAATTGGTGGTCGCCTTCTGGGAAGCGATGGCGAGGTTAATCCATGCCTGGACAACTGACTCGGGAAGGTTCGACACGGCCAAGAACGTCGCATTGACAGCCCCCTGAATGGAAAGAGTCTCCAAGATGGGCTGCTGCAGAGAGGAGATGATGTTCGCGGGCATGTCGGCGGCCGTCACGACCACGCCGAGGAAGTTCTTCACGAAAAGGGTAGCCTGGCGCATCGGCTCGATGATGATTTTCTCGACGTCGGCCTGGACGCCTTGAAGCACGGCCTTCACACCCTGGAGGACCTGCTGTGCCCCCTGCAGACTGTTCAGAATCTGCGCCATGACATTCGGGTCACGCGCTGGCGGCTGATACTGGTAGGCCACAGGGCCGCCGGACGTCGGAAGCACGCGCCTCCAGGCCTTGAAAGTCATCGAATATGAGTACTCCCAAGGACTGGCCCCGGAGCGCTGGAGGTCGAATGACATCGGGGAGACGAGGTAGACTTCCTGGTCCTTGTAGATGGCCAAGCCGAGCATGTAGTTGCGGCCCGCCGCCTGCTTCTTGAATGTGGTGTAGGCTTCGAGGAAGCGCTTGAGCAACTGAAATTGCATGTAGCCCGAACCCGAGGACACGCCCGGGTCCGTGTTGGACACGACGTTCTGAATGGCGGGTGGCCCGAGGAGATTCTGAAAGGCCGTGACCACCGCATTCACGCCCTGGAGCGTACCGGCGGCGATGCCCTGGAACGTGGTCAGCGGCTGGTTGGCCAGCGGGTTGCCGCGCAACGGCAGCACGCCCGTCGTGCCCTGGAGAGTAATCATGCGCAGTGGTGCAGCATTGTGCTGCTCAATGATACCGCCCAGCGTGGGGGTCGTGGTGATGGCCCAGGGAACCGAGATGGATAGAGCCTCGGGCGGGATGGGCAACACGTACGGCGGGATGACGTTGTCGTCAGGCACCCAGCCTCCGTTCTCATCGACCGAAGTCCCGCCAGTGTTCTGGGAGTTCGCCGGGGCGCGCTTGTACAGGCGAAGCACGTACGGAAAGGACTGATTCCAGCGCGCGGCGTCCAGGGAGGCGTAGGCCCAGAACGGGTCCTCCAGCGACACTCCGTACCCAGACGTCCCTTGGTAGGACGCGAACTCGATGGCATAGTTGTGCTGCTGCGCCTGCTGAGCGGCCGCCAGGGTGATGGGCTGAGTTTTGTCGTAGTCGTTGGGGGAGGCCATCGGGTCCTAGATTCCTGTTTAGTCTGAAAAGTTGACCTTACTAAGGTAGGTCTGAGAGTTGGCCTCGAAGGCCGACAAAGCATTGGCTGCAGAGAGAAGACTCCAAGAAGCAGACATCACATACGCCGCGGCCACAGACCACGTAGGTATAGAAGCCGCGGTTTGAAGGTTTTGGACGGCCTGCTGGAGGGCTTGGGCGACCTGCTTGTTCATGCGGGATTGAGCATTGCGGAATGATGTTCCAAGCAGGAAGGCGTCCGTGGCCTTACCTACGTGCAAGCCGGCAGAGATGACCGAGACGACCCCGTCCGCGTCCAGTTCCATCATGCCCTTCTCGGACTGGATGCGAACGTCGTCCTGGATGGTGAAAGTCATCGTTCCTGCACCATGGGCGATGAACTGGTTGTCGGCAATGATGGTGAACGTGTTGTTCGTGTTGTCGATTTGGAGATTCTGTTGGGTATCCTCCGGACCGCCCGAAGCGATGAGCACCGAACCATCGGACTGGAGCTGCAAGGACGAACCGACCAAGTTCTGGTCGACGCCTGTGGAATCGTTGAAGGAGCCGTCGGACTTGGTCGGGCCCTTGAAAGTCACCGTCAGCGCGCCCTGCTGGTCGATGACGCACTGCAGGCCGTTGAACTCCCAGAAGAGGTTGTGGCCCTGGTTGGTGTCGACGCCCTGGAAGCCATCGGGGGAGATAAAGTTGTCGCGCATGCCCGCGAGGATGACCGCCTTGGTCTGGTCGCCGTCCGTGCAGAGCAGAAGGACCTTCGAACCCGGGCCGTACGACGAAGCTGAAGTCTTGGGGGCTGCGCGCAGGGTGTAACGATACGTGTCGGCGCCGCCGCCGAAGGGGTTGGATAGCAGGCAGCCGTAGTAGCGCTGGACCGTGCGCGGGCCAGACCCGATTTTCGGGTAGACGTCCACCGCGTACTCGATGTAGCGGCGGTTGACGTTGCGCGGGTCGGACGGGTAGATGAGTTCCTTGACTTCACCGAAGTGCAACGAGGTGTTGGTCTGGATGCCCGTGTCCCGGAGGATGCCCGAGGCCAGCGTCGACAGGTACGACGGGACGACCGTCATGTCTGAGAGCATGCTCATATCGAACCGCTCCCAGAGGGACCGCCGGCAGCGTTGGTGAGCCCCACGAGGCCCGGATTCTTACTCAAGTCCGCCGGGGGCTGGCCGGGCTCGTCTATGGTAAGGCCCGGGTCGTACGTCGTCGAGTCGGTGGGCAGAATTTCCGCGTAGATGCTCATATCAGGCGCGCCGTTAGTGACGGCAAGGGGCTCGGTGCGGATGCCGTGCGTGAGGGTCATGATGGTGGAGAAAGTCTTGTGCCCTGATGGGTCGATGCCGCAGGAGTGGTTGAGGCCTTCGATGTGATAGGTTGCGCCGTCCCACTCGATGTTGTCGCCCACGCAGATGGGGCTCTGGATGCCGATACAGTTCAGCGTGCCCGTGAGAGTGAGCTGCTGGCCGATGAGGAAGTCCGACATCAAGGACATCCACTTGGCCGCCGTCTGGAGGTTGCCCTTGACGTCGCCCACGCCGCATGCCACGGTCGTGTTGTAGGAGCGCAGACCGCTACGCGAGACGTCCATCTCGTCGATGACCGGCGGGTTGTCGGTGAACTGGTCCGAGGTCGGGGCCTGGATG
>Ga0335069_10011088_pt1 | contig 12742 bp, 14 predicted proteins | sample Lox_Sample_11_FD_206714 | JGI IMG/M metagenome (GOLD analysis project Ga0335069, IMG submission 206714) | Soil microbial communities from Loxahatchee National Wildlife Refuge, Florida, United States - Lox_Sample_1.1 | ecosystem: Environmental > Terrestrial > Soil > Wetlands | place: USA... | reverse complement strand
CACCGGCAGCTACAACACGAGCCCGCGCGTGAGCCCGGACGGCAAGCTGCTCGCGTACATCTCCCGCACCGGCGGGGGGTTCAAGCTGTACGTCCAGGATCTGCAGACCGGCGCGGCGAACGCGATTACGAACACGAACCGCGACGAATCGCCGAGCTTCGCGGCAAACGGCCAGTACGTTCTGTACGCTACGCAGGCGAACGGGCGCAACGTCCTGGCTGCCGTTCCGTCGGACGGCAGCGCGCCACCGCAGATTCTGTCCGTCCAGGGCGGCTCCGTCCGTGAGCCGTCGTGGGGACCGTTCATGCAATGACCACAAGGAGAGTTACCATGATGTCGAAAAAAGTCCGTCTGGCCCTGGCCGTGATGATGGTCGGCGCGCTGGCCGCATGTAAGTCGGGCGTGAAACTCGACGAGAAGGCCAACGCGGGCGCAATCAGCACGCAGCCGAGCGCCGACAACGTCGCGCAAGTGAATGTCGACCCGCTGAACGACCCGAACAGCCCGCTCGCGAAGCGCAGCATCTACTTCGATTTCGACAGCTACTCGGTGAAGGATGACTACCAGCCGCTGCTGCAGCAACACGCGCAGTACCTGAAGAGCCATCCGCAACGCCACGTGCTGATCCAGGGCAACACCGACGAACGCGGCACGAGCGAATACAACCTGGCGCTCGGCCAGAAGCGTGCGGAAGCGGTCCGCCGCGCGCTGTCGCTGCTCGGCGTCGGCGATTCGCAGATGGAAAGCGTGAGCCTCGGCAAGGAAAAGCCGGTGGCGACGGGTCACGACGAGGCATCGTGGGCGCAGAACCGCCGCGGCGACCTCGTGTACCAACAGTAAGCAACGTAACGGAAGAGCCGCTGTATGACGCACCGTGTTTCCTGGCTGCGCGTGGCCGCAGCCTTCTGCGTGGCGGGCGTGGCGCTGTCGGCCGTGCCCGCGCACGCGGGCATGTTCGACGACAACGAAGCCCGTCGCGCCGTGCTCGATCTGCGCAGCAAGTCCGACAACCTGTCGGGCCAGCTCGCGGCGGCGCAGCGCACGATTCTCGATCAATCCGCCCGCCTCGATCAGCTGAACCAGCAGGTCGCGACGCTGCGCGGCGAGAACGAGGATCTGACGAACCGGCTCACGACGCTCGAACGTCAGCAGAAGGAGTACTACTCCGATCTCGACACGCGGCTCAAGAAGTTCGAGCCGCAGCAGAAGACGGTCGACGGCGTGGAAGGCACCGTGCAGCCGGGCGAGACGGATGCGTTCAATGCAGCGCAGCAGCAATTCCGTGACGGCAACTTCAAGGCGGCCGCCGCGTCGTTCCGCAGCTTCATCGGGAAGTATCCGCAGAGTCCTTACCAGCCGAGCGCGCAATACTGGCTCGGCAACGCGCAGTACGCGCTGCGCGATTACAAGGGCTCCACGGCGACGTGGCAGGGCCTGGTGAAGAGCTACCCGCAGCACCCGCGCGCGGGCGACGCGATGGTCGCGATCGGCACGAACCAGCTCGAGCAAGGCCAGAAGGCGGCGGCGAAGCGGACCTTCGAACAGATCGTTTCGCAGTTCGCCGGATCGAGCGCGGCGCAGGCGGCACAGGGCAAGCTGGAAACGATCAAGTAAATATTTGCGACGGTTTGTTGACAGGTTAGCAACCTGCTTATATAATTTTGCCTCTTCGGGTTGCTGACTCAGTTGTAGAGCAGCGAACTTTTAGCCTTTCGCCGGAACGAGACTCCAAGCCGAGAACCGTGGCATTTACAAGGGTTTCAAGGTGACGGGTGGCTTTTCCCAAAGGTAAAGAGTTTACCGGGATACACAGGCTACAGTTTGAAGCCGTCGTTTTCTGGTTCTCGAGCAGTTTTTAAGGACGTGGGGTGGTAACTCAGTTGGTTAGAGTATCTGACTTTTAATCAGAGAGTCGAGGGTTCGAGTCCCTCCCACCCTACCATCTATCTTCGGATAGTTGCAATTAAAGCCTCCCAAGCGGAGGCTTTTTTGCATCCGCCCGCCGAGATCCGATGCGAACCGACTGGCATCGAGACGCGCCGCAAATCGAATTTATCGCGATAAGGTTCGATCAGCTACCAGCGTTCGTCGACGCTCTTCCTCCTGCTCAAGCGAAACGGCGCACTCGAGAAAAAACTCGACGCCCTCGGCTTTGACGTGAGCTGGCACGAGTTCCCGACCGACCTGCTCCATTCGATCAACGCCGGCAGCGTGGACCTGCATGCGGAGGAAACCTCCGCGCCGTCTGCGCAAGCGATCATCGTCCCGCCCGACTCGCCGATCCGCAGCATCGCCGACCTGAAGGGAAAACGTGTCGCCGTCGCGAAGGGCTCGGGGTGCAACCACCCTCTGCTTGCCGCGCTCAAGCAGGCTCGCCTGAGCATCAACGACACCCAGGTGCGCTACCTCGATACGCCCGACGCACTCGCGGCGTTCCGTGGCGGCAACGTCGATGCGTGGGCCATCCGGGACCCGTTCCTCGCCACGCAGCGCCGGGTCGCGCACGTCCGCACCGGCCGCGCGATGCTACGATATGCAGTTCGCCAATTCACGGATCGCGGAACCTTCCGCATCCCGCCTTAGGCCGGAAAACTGAAATGAAGCTTGACGCCCCGAAAAGAGTCGACGTCATATCGCTCGTCGTGCCGTTTTACAACGAAGAGGAAGTGATCGACCGATTCTTCACCGAGATCCGCGCGACCCTCGAGGCCCTCCCGGGTTGCGACTTCGAGATCGTGTGCGTCAACGACGGCAGCCAGGATCTCACGCTCGACAAGCTGCTGAAGCACTCGGCCGACGACGCGCGGGTCAGGGTCGTCGACCTGTCGAGAAACTTCGGCAAGGAAGCCGCGCTGACCGCCGGCCTCGATTATGCGACGGGCGACGCCATCGTTCCGTTCGACGCGGATCTGCAGGACCCGCCGGAAACCATCGCGAAGCTCGTCGAGAAATGGCGCGAAGGTTTCGACGTCGTGATTGCGAAACGCGCCGAAAGAACCTCCGACAGTTATGCGAAGCGAAGCACCGCGTCGCTGTTCTACCGCTTTCACAACACGATCGCGGACGTCCGGATTCCCGACAACGCCGGCGACTTCCGGCTGATGTCCCGCGCCACCGTCGATGCGCTCAAGCAGCTGCCCGAGAATCGCCGTTTCATGAAGGGACTGTTCTCGTGGGTCGGCGGACGCACGGCGGTCGTCGAATACAGCCGGCAGCCGCGCGCGGCCGGCAAAACCAAGTTCTCCGGATGGAAACTGTGGAATTTCGCGATCGAGGGCATCACGAGCTTCAGCACGTGGCCGCTGCGCGTGTGGACCTACATCGGCAGCAGCACCGCGTTTCTCGCGTTCCTGTATGGATCGGTCCTGGTCGCCCGGACGATCATCCACGGCAGGGACGTTCCCGGCTATGCGTCGATCCTGACGGCGATCCTGTTTCTCGGCGGCATGCAGCTCGTCGGCATCGGCGTGGTCGGCGAATACATCGGCCGGATCTATCTGGAATCCAAGCGCCGGCCGGTCTACGTCGTTCGAAGCGTCTACGAGCACAAGCGCGACCCACATGAAGCTGCCTAAATTCGCGCTGTACGCCGCAGTCGGCGCATCCGGCACCGCCGTTCAATACGCGGTGCTGCTGTGTCTCGTCCGGTTGGGGGGCGTCGGCACAGTGAGCGCATCGACGGCCGGCGCCATTGCCGGGGCGATCGTCAATTACGTGCTGAATTACCGGTTCACGTTCAACAGCGACGGCCGCCATACGAGCGTCGCGCCCAAGTTCTTTGCGGTCGCGATCATGGGCGTGGCGGCCAACTGGCTGGCGATGACGTTCATGGTCCACGCATTGCAGCTGAACTACCTGATGGCCCAGGTGGCGTCAAGCGCGATCGTGCTGCTCGTCACGTACACGGTCAATTCCGCGGGGTCGTTCAACGTGAGAATGAACAAATCCTGACAAGCGCCGACCGGGTCGGGCGCCGGGGAAACCATGAGAACCAGAACAGACACCGCCGGGGCGCCCATCCCGCCCCGGCCGGATGGCGGCACGATTCACGAGGCAGCAGCATGCGCGCGCACGACGGGCCGGCCCGTGGAAATCGGCCTCATCGTCTCGCTCGCGGCGCTGTGCCTGCTGAGCCATCCGTACACCGGCATCCGGCATGATGCGCTCCTCTACACTGCGTAGGCGCTGTACAACGCGCATCCGGACCGCTTCGCGCACGACCTGTTCTTCCAGTTCGGCTCGCAGGACGACTGGACGGTCTACGGGCGACTTTATGCCGGACTCGTTGACCGGTGGGGCATCCGCACGAGCAACCTGGCCGGGCTGATCGTCTGCCAGGCCGTGTGGTGGGCCGGCATGTGGCGCATCGCCCGGCGGCTTCTGCCCGCGCCCTGGCACGGGTTCGGCCTGTTCCTCGTCGCCTGTCTGCCGGCCGACTACGGCGCCGCCTTCATCTTTTCCTACGGCGAGCCCTTCCTGACCGCGCGCCTGCCCGCCGAAGCGCTCGGGCTCTGGGCCGTTGCGCTGTCGCTCGAACGGCGGCACGTCGCTGCCCTCGCGCTCGCCGGCGTGGCGACCGCAACCCACCCGCTGATCGGGAGCGTCTGCGTCGCGACCGTCGCGCTCGGCGCGACGCCTCGCGTCCGGTGGTGGCCGGTCTGCCTGCTCGCGCTGGCGGCGTTCGTGCTCGTCCAGTGCCTCCCCTTCGCGGCGCTGCATCCGTTCGATCCCGAATGGCGGGCCGTCGCGCGCTTCAACGTGCCGTTCCTGTTCCCGTCGCTCTGGGACCTGACCGCGTGGAGCAAGGCATGCTGGGCCGTCGCGCTGCCGGCCGTGCTGTACGCGACCGGCGACGGCGCGCGCCGCCCGTTCTGGTCGAACCTGACGCTCGTCGGCGTGGCCGGCCTCGGCGTCGCGACGATCGCCGATCTCGCCGGACGCGATGCGATGTGGGGGTCAAGACGCTGATCGAGTCGTTCCATTACCCGCGGCGCGGCCCGGGCATGCTGTGGGAAGCCGCCGCGCGCAAGTTCGAGTCGCAAGGCGGGCGGCTCGCGATGGGGCATGCCGCGCACACGCTCGCCTACGACGCGGCCGCGCAGCGCTGGAGCGTCGGCACCATCGACGCGGATGGCCGCCCCCGGTGCTTCGTCGCGCGGCACGTGATCTGCACCGCGCCGACGCGCGAGCAGATCCGTGGCGCGCGCGTCGTGCGGCAGCCGAAAGCGTACCCGGTCTACGACGACCACTATCGCGACATCGTCGAGCGGGTCAAGGCCGATCTCGCCGCGCACTTTCCGAACCTGCATCTCGTCGGGCGCAACGGCATGCACAAGTACAACAACCAGGATCACGCGATGATGACGGCGATGCTGACGGTCCGGAACGTCGTCGCCGGGCACGCGCTCCACGACGTCTGGGCGGTCAACGAGGACGCCGAGTATCACGAGGACGGCAAACGGCCCGCGAACGGCGCGTCGGGCATGCGCGCGGTGCCGTCGCGCACGGCCCGCCGGAAGGAAACCTGAGTTTTCGCGCTGTCTCGGCGCAAGCGGCATCGCGCTCGCCGTCGACTGGCCGGGCCATCTCGCGCGGCGTGCGTCCCGTGCGCCAGGACACGCGCCGCCCGTGACGGTTAGCCCTTCGCCGGCCGCTGGCAGATCACGCCGTACCAGCCGAGCCCCTGGTAGGTTTCGTAGCCCGGCGTCGCCGCAAACGACACGGTCGTGCCGTCGCTCGCGCGATAGAACCCCGCGGACTTGCCGTCGGTGTGCAGACGAAACTGCTCCTGCAGCACGCCCTTGCCGTCCGAGCTCGCGATCACGCGGAACGACGAATCGACGATCATGCAGCGCGTGCGTGCCCACTCCGCTTCGCTCAGGCGCACACCCCTGACAACCGTTTCAGCCTGCGGCGCCCAGTCGAAAAAGATCACCAGCGCGCCGAGCACGCGGCCGTTCGCGCGGCCGCCCTCGCGGATCGCCGTCGAATAGGTCGCGACGTGCTCGTGCTTGAGCCACGGCAGCATCTCGATGTCGGACGCCACATACTCTGCGCCGGAAGCCGTCTTCATCGCGGCCTTGAACCAGCTGGCGTCGCCGACCTGCCGGCCCCGCACCGGATAGGTCGCCTCGCGCCCGCTGGCGACGACGACGCCGTTGGTGTTCACCACCCACAGATCCTTGTACACGGTGTAGCTGTCGAGAATCACCGACAGCCGGCCGGACGCGTGCGCGCTCGCCACCGGAGACTCGCTCGCAACGCAGTCGACGACCGCCGAATCGGTCGCCCACCAGCGCACGTCGCACGAGCGCTCGTACAGGTTGCGGTCGATGATGTCGATCATGTTCAGCGCGAGATCGCAACAGCGCTGCCCTTCGTGCGCGCGCATCCGGTCGATCATGCTGTCGCCGAGCTCGGTGAGGCGTGCGAGCGAGCCGGCGAGCTCCTTGTTGAGCACGTGCGTGATGTCGGCGATGCGCTTTGACACGTGCTTCACCTGATTGGCGACGACAGCGAAGCCCTTGCCGGCGTCGCCCGCGCGGGCCGCCTCGATCAGTGCGTTCAACGCGAGAAAGGTCGTCTCGCGGTTGATGTCGTTGATGTCGCCGATCTTGCCGGTGGCCAGTTTCTTTACTTCATGGGTCAAGTCGACGATGGCTTGCGGATTGGACATGCGATCAGTCTCCTGCTTTGAAAAATGAATCGGGCATTCTTCAGAAGTGTGAGCAAACATCGGGCCGGTTTCACGAAGCGGAATATGCATGGTAAATCGGCACGAACGCGCCTGTTTGCGCGGGCCACGCCCACCAAGCTGGTGCACTGTGCACCGCCGCTGCGCGCGGCTGCGCCGCCGGGGATCTCCGTCGCCCCGACTCATCCAGGAGAGGTTCGCGCTGAAAACGGGCGCCGTCGCAAGTGGCGGAGCCGCTTGGCGTGGCGATCGCGCTGAGGCGATCGCGCTGAATGCGGGCGCGACCGGTCCGCGCCCCGGCATCCGGGTATGGCGCCGGCGGCACGCCAGGTCGGCTACCATGCCCGTACGATTCATCGCGAAGGAGCGCCTCATGTGCCGCTGGCTCGCCTATACCGGCAACCCCATCCAGCTCGAGACCGTCCTGTTCCGCGCGAAGCATTCGCTGATCGACCAGAGTCTGCATGCGCGCATGGGCGCCACCACGACCAACGGCGACGGCTTCGGCATCGGCTGGTACGGCCGCTCCGACGAAATCCCGTTTCGCTACCGCTCGGTGCATCCGGCGTGGAACGACCCCAATCTGCGCGAGGCCGCGCGCGCGATCCGCTCGCCGCTGTTCCTCGCGCACATCCGCGCATCGACCGAAATGCCGGTGCAGGAAACCAACTGCCACCCGTTTCGCCACGGACGCTGGCTGTTCGCGCACAACGGCCTGATCCGCGACTACCACAAGCTGCGCCGCGACCTGACGATGGCGATCGACCCGGCGCTGTTCGCGACGCTCGAGGGCTCCACGGATTCGGAGTTGATGTTCCGCGTCGCGCTGACGTTCGGTCTCGAGCACGCGCCGCTGCCCGCGCTCGAGCGCATGGCCGGCCTCGTCGAGGATCTCGCCGTGCGGCATGGTGTGGACACGCCGCTCAACATGACCGTGTGCGTCACCGACGGCGAGCAGATCGTCGCGGTGCGCTATTCGAGCGAACGGCAATCGCGCTCGCTCTACCACAGCACGTCGTTCCGTCACCTGCACGAACTGTATCCGCACGATCCGCGCATCGCCGAAGTCGGCGACGACGCGTTCATGGTGGTGTCGGAGCCGCTCGTGGACCTGCCCGGCGAGTGGGAGGAGATTCCCGAAAGCGCCGCGATCGTCGTGCGCGGCGCGGACGTCGCGCAGTACGCGTTCTCGCCGCTGCGGCACGCGAAGTAGCGTGGCGCGTCCGGAACCGCCGCGCGGCCGGTTGCCTTCCGCACCGCGGGTCGGTTATAAAAGCCGGATCAATCGCGGCCGCCGGCCTCCCTCACGTCGCCCCGGAGAACCCATGCTGAACCTCGCCACCGCCCAGCAATTCCTGATGACCCGCGGCCTCGACCTCGGCCTGAACCTGCTCGCCGCGATCGCGCTGTGGATCCTCGGCCGCTGGGCGATCCGCGTGGCCACGCGGCTCCTCGGCAAGATCGTGCAGCGCAGCGGCAAGGTCGACACGACACTCGCCAACTACCTGACCTCGATCGTCAGCGTACTGCTGACGATCCTGCTGATCCTCGCGATCCTGCAACTGTTCGGCGTGCAGACCACGTCGTTCGCGGCCCTGCTCGCCGGCATCGGCCTGGCGGTCGGCACCGCCTGGGGCGGACTGCTTGCGCATTTCGCGGCCGGCGTGTTCATGCAGGTGCTGCGGCCGTTCAAGGTCGGCGACGTCATCAATGCGGGGGGCGTGACCGGCACGGTGAAGGAGCTTGGCCTGTTCGGCACGACGATCGTCACGCCGGACAACGTCGTCACGCTCGTCGGCAACAACAAGATCTTCTCCGACAATATCTCGAACTACAGCGCGACCCCGTACCGCCGGGTCGACCTGACTGCGAAGATCGCGAACGGCGTCGATGCGGTCGACGCGATCAGGCGCCTGCGGGACGCGGTGCAGTCGGTCCCGAACGTGATGTCGAGCCCGGCGCCGGACGTCGGCGTGCTGTCGTTCACGCCGGAAGGGCCGCTGCTGTTCGTGCGCCCGTTCGCGCAGCCGGCAAACTACTGGCAGGTGTACTGCGACGCGAACCGCGTGATCCTCGACACGTTCCGCGCCGCGCAATACCCGACGCCCGAGACGCCGGTCGCGCACCGCAGCGCCTGAACGCCCGCCGCGCCGGCGGCAGGCGCAAAAAAAAGCGTGGCGCCCCGCCACGCTTGTTCGCTTCGGCGGCGCGCCGCGCCGCTCAGCGCCCGCCCGTCTTCTGCGCGTCGCCCGCGTGGCGCTTGCCGCGCGTGAGCTTCCACAGCGCGCCGAGCGCGACCGGCACCACGGCCGCGCCGATCCCCACCAGCACGATCACGTTCAGATACTTGCGGATGAACGGAATGTTGCCGAAGAAATAACCGGCCAGCACGAGCAGCAGCACCCAGATCAGCGCGCCGATCACGTTGAACAACTGGAAGCGAGCCGCGCGCATCGACGATGCGCCCGCGACGAACGGCGCGAAGGTCCGCACCACCGGGATGAAGCGCGCGAGCACGATCGTCTTGCCGCCGTGCTTGTCGTAGAAGTTGTGGGTCTTCTGCAGCGCGGCGCGATCGAGGAAGCGTTCGAGGACCGGGATATGCGTATTGAAGACCTTCGGGCCGATCGCGCGCCCGATCAGGTAGTTCACCGTGTTGCCGCCGACCGCCGCGACGAGCAGCAGCGCGATCAGCGCGGCCAGCTCCATTTCCCCGCTCGCCGCAAACGCGCCGCCGATGAACAGCAGCGAATCGCCCGGCAGGAAAGGAAACACGACAAGCCCGGTCTCGCAGAACACGATCAGGAACAGCACCAGATAGACCCACGCGCCGTACTGGCGAATGAAGTCGCCCAGGAATGCGTCGATGTGAAGGACGAGATTGACGAAATGCAGCAGCGTGTCCAAATGATTTCCTTGTTCGCGAGAGAGGCCGGAAGCGCCGCCGGGCCGGGCGGCGCACGGCGTCATGATACCGAAAGTCCCTGAAGTCTCCGTGAAATGCAGGCCGGATCGCACCGCGCGACGCGCGCGGGCGATCCGCCCGCCTCGCTATAATTCCGCCATGTCCGAATTCACCGAAACGGCCGAGGGCGCCGCGTCCGCCCCTGCCCCGCGCCCGCTGCGCGCCATCCAGCCGCTGCCCGACCAGTTGATCAGCCAGATCGCCGCCGGCGAGGTCGTCGAACGCCCGGCGTCGGTCGTCAAGGAACTGCTGGAAAACGCGCTCGACGCCGGCGCGCGCACGCTGCGCGTGGTGCTGGACGAAGGCGGCGTCAAGCGCATCGCGATCACCGACGACGGCTGCGGCATCCCGCCCGGCGAACTGCCGCTCGCGCTGATGCGCCACGCGACGAGCAAGATCCGCTCGCTCGAGGAGCTGGAAGCGGTCGCGACGCTCGGGTTCCGCGGCGAGGCACTCGCGTCGATCGCGTCGGTCGCCGAGATGTTCATCACGAGCCGCACGGCCGACGCGGCGCACGCGACGCGCATCGACGCGCAGACGGGCGTGCTCGCCCCCGCCGCCGGCGCGACCGGCACGACGATCGAGGTGCGCGAGCTGTATTTCAATACGCCGGCGCGCCGCAAGTTCCTGAAGAGCGAGCAGACCGAGTTCGGCCATTGCCTGGAGATGATCCGCCGCGCGGCGCTCGCGCGGCCGGACGTCGCGATCTCGGTGCTGCACAACGGCAAGGCTGTCGAGCACTGGAACGCGACCGAGCCGGTACAGCGCGTCACGAAGATCCTCGGCGACGCGTTCTCGACCGCGCACCTGCCGCTCGACGAGCGCGCCGGGCCGCTCGCCGTCTACGGCTGCGCCGGCCTGCCGACCGCCAGCCGGGGCCGTGCCGACCAGCAGTATTTCTTCGTCAACGGGCGCTTCGTGCGCGACAAGCTGCTCACGCACGCGGTGCGCGCCGCGTACGAGGACGTGCTGCACGGCGACCGCTACCCGTCGTACGTGCTGTTCCTCGACCTGCCGCCCGAGGCGGTCGACGTGAACGTCCATCCGTCGAAGATCGAGGTGCGCTTCCGCGATTCGCGCTCGATCCACCAGTTCGTGTTCCATGCGGTGCAGCGCGCGCTGGCCCGCCATGCGGGCGCGTCGCCCGGCACTACGGCCGGCGGGCACGCGGCGGCCATTGCGCCCGTGCCGGGTCCGGCATCGTTCCAGGGCACGCCGCTCGGCCAGGCCGCGAGCGGTGCGGCGTCCACCCCGGCCCCGACGCCAGGCAGCACCTGGCTGCGCCAGGCGCGGATGACGCAAGGCACGCTGCCCGTCGCGCAGCCGCTCGCGCTCTACGACGCGCTGTTCGGCCGCAAGGACAGCGGCGCGGGCACGCCGGCCGGCACGACGTCGGTCTCGCACGGCACGCACGAAGCGCGCGACGCCGCGGACGCGCCGGCGTTCGCGAGCGACGCGCCGCCGCCGGCATTCGCCGCCCGGCCGGGCGCGCTCGACGTGCACGGTGCGCACGACGAGCAGCCGCTCGGCTTCGCGCTCGGCCAGATCCACGGCATCTACGTGCTCGCGCAGAACGCGCAGGGCCTCGTGATCGTCGACATGCACGCCGCGCACGAACGCATCCTGTACGAGCAGTTCAAGCGCGCGCTCGCCGACCACTCGGTCGCCGTGCAGGCGCTCCTGCTGCCGGTATCGATGACCGCGACGCCGGTCGAGATCGGCACCGTCGAGGAGGAGCGCGAGACGCTCGAATCGCTCGGCTTCGATCTCGCGGTGCTGTCGCCGACGTCTCTGGCGATCCGCGCGGTGCCCGCGCTGCTAAAGGATGCCGACCTGCAGGCGCTTGCCCGCGCGGTGCTCGCCGACCTGCACGCGTTCGGCGGCTCGCGGGTGCTGACCGAGCGCCAGCACGAGCTGCTCGGCACGCTCGCCTGCCATCACGCGGTGCGCGCGAACCGGCGCCTGACGCTCGACGAGATGAACGCGCTGCTGCGCCAGATGGAAGCGACCGAGCGCGCGGACCAGTGCAATCACGGCCGGCCGACGTGGTATCAGTTGACCCTCGGCGATCTCGACCGTCTGTTCATGCGCGGGCAATGAGCGTGTCCCACGATCTGCGCCCCACCCCGATCGCCTGCCTGCTCGGCCCCACCGCGTCGGGCAAGACCGCCGCCGCGCTGTCGCTGGCCGAACGCCGGCCGATCGAGATCGTCAGCGTCGATTCGGCGCTCGTGTACCGCGACATGGACATCGGCACCGCGAAGCCGACCCGCGACGAGCGCGCGCGCGTGCCGCACCACCTGATCGACATCATCGATCCGGCCGACGCGTATTCGGCCGCCGAATTCCGGGCGGACGCGCTGCGCCTGATCGGCGAGATCGCCGCGCGCGGCCGCACGCCGCTCCTCGCGGGCGGCACGATGATGTACTACAAGGCGCTGAAGCAGGGCCTGAACGACCTCCCGGCCGCCGACCCTGCGGTGCGCGCCGAACTCGACGCCGATGCGGCGCGCGAGGGCTGGCCGGCGCTCCACGCACGGCTCGCGCAGGTCGATCCAGCGACGGCCGCGCGGCTCGCGCCGAACGACGCCCAACGCATCCAGCGCGCGCTCGAAATCTTCATGCTGAGCGGCCAGCCGATGTCGGCGCTGCTCGCCGCGCCGCCGCGCGCCGACGCCGCCGCGGCGCGCTACCGCTTCGTGCCGGTCGCGCTTGAGCCGTCCGACCGCGCGGTACTGCACGAGCGGATCGCGCGGCGTTTCGATGCGATGCTGGAAGCAGGCTTCATCGATGAAGTCGAGCGGCTGCGCCGCCGCGAGGATCTGCACCTCGGCCTGCCGTCGATGCGCTGCGTCGGCTACCGGCAGGCGTGGGAATATCTCGACGGCCTGACCGACTACCGGACGATGCGCGACAAGGGCGTGTTCGCGACGCGCCAGCTGTGCAAGCGGCAACTGACGTGGCTGCGGGCGATGCCGGAGCGGATCGTCGTCGACTGCGTGGCGGCGGATTCGACCGCGCGCGCGGTGGCGGCGCTGGAGCGCCTGCTCGACGCGCCGGCGGGCTGAGCCCCGCGCGCAGCC
>Ga0335069_10011087_pt1 | contig 12743 bp, 10 predicted proteins | sample Lox_Sample_11_FD_206714 | JGI IMG/M metagenome (GOLD analysis project Ga0335069, IMG submission 206714) | Soil microbial communities from Loxahatchee National Wildlife Refuge, Florida, United States - Lox_Sample_1.1 | ecosystem: Environmental > Terrestrial > Soil > Wetlands | place: USA... | reverse complement strand
GCGCCCGGGGGCACCGCCACGCTCGCCACCACCGACGCCCGGCCGTACACGTTGTCGAGGATCACCACGGTATCGGCGATCATCAGGACGGCGTCGGAAACGCCCAGCGCGTCGGCCGGCGGGTGGGGCAGGCGCTCGACGCTCCGGATCAGGTCGTAGCCGAGGTAGCCGACCGCGCCGCCCGTGAAGCGGGGGAGTCCCGGCGCCTCCACGGCGGGCACGCTGCGGAGCTGGCCGGCGAGGTGCTCCAGCGGCGCGTCCACCTCGCCCGCGGGCGTCCAGCCCGCGGTCCGGGTCCAGCGGTCCACGGTCCGCCCGCGGTAGCGCCACACTTCGCGGGGCTCGGTGCCGAGGAAGGTGTACCGGGCCCAGCGCTCGCCGCCCACCAGGGACTCGAGCAGGAATCCGAACGGGCCCCGCGCGATCTTCGCGTACGCGGCCACCGGCGTGTCGGTGTCGAGCAGGATCTCGCGGACGAAGGGAACCATCCCCCCCGCGCTTCCCTGGGCCCGGGCGAGGAAGTCGCCGCGGGGATCGATCATTTCGGGGCGGCGAGCAGGTAGAGCCCGGGCTGCGACAGGGCCGACGACGCCAGGGTGCCGGTGACCCCGGTGTTCTGCGCCTGCCATTGGTCGCTCCCGAACTCGTACCAGAGCTTCAGGGCCTGGGCGAACGCCTGGGACGTGGGGTACTTGGAGGGCGACGAATCGGCCACGCTGAAGTCGGCGTAACTCGCGAACGACACGTCCACCGTGGGGGAGCCGGCGATGTTGAACACCACACTCGCGGGCGCGATGGTGAACCCGAAGACGCCCGGCGTCACGGTCGCGGTCAGCTGGACCGTGGACGTGTCGGCCAGAATGGTGTCGTTCCGGGAGCGCACGCTCTGGGGAAAGAAGTGAAAGACGGCCAGGGTGGTGCCGGCGCTGTCGGCGTTGATCCAGGTGAAGGAGACGGTCTGGTTGTTCTTGAAGGTCATCGTGAGCACGTTCGGATCGGCGGCGTCGCTGCGGGCCAGCGCCAGGAGGCTGGCGCGGTGCGTCGTGGACGAAAGCCCGGTGCTCGTGTGACAGGCGGCGAGGGCGGCGAGCGCGGCGAGCGCGGCGCTTGTAGCGGCTCCGCGAAGCAGCGAAATTCCCGGGCGATGCGCACCCGACTCGGGCCTCGGATCACCTTGCTCGCCCTGGCCGCGCTGGGCGGCGCCGGCGGCCTCGCCGCCCAGGACTGGAACTCCGCGCCCGCGCTCGCGCTGGTCAACCGCGCCATCCGGCGTCGGAGCGTGACCACCGCCGACACCACGCTCCATGACTACAAGGCGCACGCGCATGGGTTCGTGCTCTTCCTCGGCCAGTTCGGGAACGGATTGCGAGAGCCGCCCCGCCTGATCAAGGCCGACCAGCTCGAGCTGGAAGTCTACTGGAAGGCCCCGGGCGCCAGCAAGCAGCGCATCGTGGGATGGCGCAACGCCGCGGAGCTTCCCACCGACATCAACTATCATCGCGATCACCTGGGGATCATCCAGAACAACTTCGGGCGCGCCATCCGTCTCGGCGACGGCGACGAGGTCCTCGACGTCCCCCACCCCCTGTCTCCCGGCGCCCTCCTCGACTACGACTACGCCCTCGGGGACACGCAGACGGTGGTGCTCCCGCGTCGCTCGGTGCACGTGGTCTCCGTGCGGGTGCGTCCCAAGGACTTCGACACCCCCCGCATCGTCGGCACGGTCTACCTGGACGCGGCCACGGCGGATCTGGTGCGGATGTCGTTCGATTTCACGCCGGTGGCGTACCGGGACCCGAGCCTCGAGGACGTGAGCGTGGTGCTGGAGGACGCGCTCTGGGACGGACGCTTCTGGCTGCCGTACCGCCAGGAGATCGAGATCCGGCGCCGGGTGACGTGGCTCGACTTTCCGGCGCGCGGCATCATCCGGATCCGCTGGCAGGTGGGCGACTACACGTTCAACCTCGGGCTCGCCGATCAGTGGTTCGCGGGCGAGGAGATCTCACCGGTGCCCCGGGCCGAGCTCGATTCCTTCCCGTGGCCCACGTCCCTCGCCGCGGCCCTCGATTCGACCGTGGTGCCGGCCCGGACCGACGACCTGACCCGGCTCCGCGACGAAGCCGCCCGCATCGCGGGGAGCCACGTGCTGTCCGGCCTGTCCCCGCACCGCCTCGGCGTCCGGAGCCTCTCGGACCTCGCCCACGTCGACCGCGTGGAGGGGCTCGCCGTCGGCGCGGGGATCGTGCAGCGCCTCGGCCGCACCGGCGTGGAGGTGTCGAGCCGCGCGAGCTACGGCTTCGGCGACCACCGCGTGAAGGGCGTCGCCGAGGCCGCCTGGCACACGGCGACGGGGACCCTGACGCTCTCCGGGTACCGCGAAGTCCGCGATGTGTCCGACCGGCCCGTGATCGCGCCGCTTTTGAACTCGATGACCACGCAGGAGTGGGGCCGCGACTACGGGGACTACACCCTCGCCGACGGCGGGCGGCTCTCGTTTCACCGGCCCCTGGGCGGGCAGGGAGACTGGGACGCCGCGGTGGCGCGGGAGCGCGTGGGCTCGCTGGCCACGGTGGGCTGGCCGGCCGGCGGGGGGTACGCGCCGAACCCCGCCCTCGCGGGCGGCGGGGGCAGCGGCGTGGATCTAGCCCGCGTGTCGGTGCGCCGGCGCGCCGCCGGCACCGGGGCCGACGTCGAACGGGACCTCGCCGGCGGCCTCTCCGTCGAAGGCGGGCGGCTGGACGGCGGGACGACATACTGGCGCTGGTCCGCCGACGGCATCGTCCTCCTGCCGGTGTCCGCCACGCGGGTGCTGATCTCGGGGGCCGCGGGAGTCGGCTCGGCGCATCTTCCGGCCTACCGGGCCTTCGTCTCGGGGGGACGGGGCACCCTCCTCGGGGACGATTTCCGGAGCTGGGGCGGCGCGCGCGCGGCCCAGCTGGGTGTCGAGTGGCGCCTGCCCGTGCCCTTCGTTGCGCTCTCCGCGGGTCCCTACGCCCGCACGCCGCGCACGGCGATCCTCGCGCCGTACGCGGTGGCGGGGTGGACGGACCGGCCCATCGCGGGCACGCCGTGGCGGGCGACGCCGGGCACGCGACTCACCCTCGGGCTCGCACTCGAGTGGCTGGGCGTGATCCGCGTGGACGGGGGCTACGGCGTGCAGAGCCGTCGGGTGCATGTGGCCCTGGACGTGACACGCGACTTCTGGGGCCTTCTGTGAACGGTGTCGGACTGGACGGGGCGGGCGGCGCGGCTAGGTTTCGTTGACCCCCAATGCCTGACACCACCTTTCCCGACGAATGGCTGGCCACCTCCCTCGAGGGGGTCATTTCGCCCGAGCTCCTGGAGGAGCTGCGGGCCAAGGCCGAGCCGTCGCGCACCCTCTGGGAGATGATCGTCTCGCGGCACATCGCCACCGACGACGGCATCATCGAAAAGCTGTCCAGCCGCTACCGGCTGAAGGTGGCGGACGTGGCCGAGGTCGACCCCAAGGTGAAGGACACGCTGCCGGAGCAGCTGGTGCGCCGCTACCGGGTCCTGCCCCTGCGCATCACGGATTCCTTCTTCGAAGTCGCCACCGCCAATCCCTTCGACCTCGACGCCGAAAAGTCCCTCGCGTTCGCCACCGGGCGGGAAGTGCGGATGCTCCTGCTCTCGCCGGCCAAGATCGCCGAGAAGCTCGACGAGATGTACCGGCCGGACAAGACCATCGACAAGCTCCTCGAGAACATGGAGGACTCGAACGACCTGATTCACCTGGCGGACGAGGTCCCCGACGAGCTGGGCGCGAGCGAGGAGGAAGCCAGCCAGCGCCCCGTCGTGAAGCTGGTCGACCTGATCATTTCCGAGGGCATCCTCTCCCGCGCCTCGGACATCCACATCGAACCCGAGGAAGGCGGGGTGGCGGTCCGGTACCGCATCGACGGCGTGCTCCGCCAGCAGATGAAGATCCCGCGGGCCGCCGGGCTGCCCCTCATTTCGCGCATCAAGATCATGTCGTCGCTCGATATCGCCGACCGGCTGAGGCCCCAGGACGGCCGTGCCCGCGTGGCGGTGAACGGCCAGCCCATCGACCTCCGGGTCTCGACGCTGCCCGCCGCGCTGGGCGAGAAGGTCGTCGTCCGCATCCTGGACTCGCGCGCGACCGTCAAGTCGCTCGACTCCCTGGGGCTCAATCCGGGGGAGGCGGAGGCGATCACCCGGCTCCTCGAGAATCACGAAGGCATCATTCTCGTGACCGGCCCCACCGGCTCCGGGAAAACCACCACCCTGTACTCGATGATCCGCCAGATTCAGAGCGAAGGCGTGAACATCGTGACGGTGGAAGACCCGGTGGAATACCGGATGCAGGGGATCGTGCAGGTGCAGGTGCAGGAGAAGGCGGGCCTGACCTTCGCGTCGGCCCTCCGATCCATCCTCCGGCAGGACCCCAACGTCGTGCTGGTCGGCGAGATCCGGGACCGCGAGACGGCCCAGATCGCCGTCCAGGCGTCCCTGACGGGCCACCTCGTCCTCTCGACCCTGCACACCAACGACGCCCCCAACGCGGTCACCCGGCTGGTGGACATCGGGGTCGAGGCCTACAAGATCGCGGCCGCCCTCCGGGGCGTGGTGGCGCAGCGCCTGATGCGGAGGCTGTGCGGCACCTGCAAGGAAGTGTGGATGGAGTCCCCCCCCGACCGACTGAAACGCTGGATTCCCCAGGGCACTCCGCTCTATCGCGCCGCCGGGTGCCCCGACTGCGCGATGACCGGGTACCGGGGGCGGTTCTCGATCATCGAAGTGCTCCAGGTCACCCAGGAGATGGAGCGGCGGATCGCGGCGGGGCAGACGGCGGACAAGATCGCGGAAGCGGCGCGGCGGAACGGGATGAAGTCGCTCTGGGATTCCGGGCTGACGCACGTGCTGGGCGGGGAGTCCACCATCGACGAGCTCCTGCGGGTGGTGGAAGTCCCGCCCGAGGAGGGCTCGGCGGAGCGGGCGGACGCCGCGGCGGGCACCGGTCCGGCCGTGGCCACGTCCGGCGTCGGGCGTCCCTCGCCGGCGCAGGGCACCCCGGCGGCGGAGCGGCCCGAGCGCTCCACCGACCACTTCGAGCTGCTGGAGGAGCCCGCGCCCCCCCCGCGTCTCACCGGCACCCACGGCGCCGCTCCGCTCAAGGTCCTGCTGGTGGACGACGAGGATTCGCTGCGAAAAGTGATGAAGGACCTGCTGGAGCGCGACGGCTACAACGTGGCCGAGGCGCGCGACGGCGTGCAGGCGCTGGACCAGGTGGACCGGGTGGGGCCCGACATCATCGTCCTCGACCTGAACCTGCCCGGTCTCGACGGGTACGGCGTGCTGTCCCACCTGCGCTCCCGGCCCGCCACCGCCGGGATTCCCGTGATCGTGCTGACCGCCAAGGGCGACGAAGACAACGAGGTCCGCGTCTTCGAGCTCGGCGCCGACGACTTCCTCACCAAGCCCTTCCGGGCCCGCGCCCTCTCGGCGCGCCTCGAAGCGGTGCTGGGCCGCCGCCGGCACTAGCCCGCATGACCGACATCAAGGTGATGTTCGTGGACACCTTCGCCCTCCGGGGCGCCGGTGACCGCCTCGAAGTGCTGGCCCTCCGCCGCGCGCCGGGCCGCACGCGTGCCGGCGCGTGGGAGATCGTGCACGGCACCATCGAGCCGGGCGAGACGCCGGTGCAGGCGTCGCGACGCGAGCTGGCCGAGGAGACCGGACTCGCCCCGGTGGCGCTGTACAACCTCTCCCGCACCGAAGCGTTCTACCAGCACGACTCGGATGTGCTCGCCGTGATTCCCGTCTTCGCCGCGTTCGTCGCCGGCGGCGCGGAGGTTCGAATCTCGGAGGAGCACGACCGGTGCGAGTGGCTCACGCCCCGGGCGGCGGCCGGCCGCCTGGCCTGGCCCCGGGAGCGCAGAGCACTGGAAGACGTTTTGTCAATGGTGGGGGGTGGAAGCGCGGGCTTGCTCGACGGCGTTCTTCGGGTAAGCTAGCGGAGCCGCATGAACCCCTTCTATCACCGGATCTACCGCGTCGTGCGTCACATCCCGAAGGGACGGGTGGCGACGTATGGCGTCGTGGCGCGCCTTGCCGGACGCCCCGGCGCGGCCCGTCAGGTGGGCTGGGCCCTTTCAGCGCTCCCCGACGACGGCGACGTGCCCTGGTGGCGGGTGATCAACGCGGCGGGCCGGATCTCGCTCTCCACCGCCGACCACGGCGCCGTGGTCCAGCGGGCCCTGCTGCTGCGTGAAGGCGTGAAGTTCGCGCCCGGAGGCGCCGTCAACCTGGCGCTCTTCGGCTGGCCCTCCGAAGCCTACGACTCGGTGGCCGCCCACACCCGCGCCGCCTCGTCCCGGAGATCGCGCAGGTTGAAAGGCTTGCGCACGTAGCGCAGGCCGAGACGCGCCAGCGTCTCGTCGGTGGCGGGTCGCACGTCCCCCGTGGCCACCAGGGTGCGGCTCTTCAAGTGCGGCATCCGTTCCGCCAGCTCTTCCACCAGCAGCTTGCCGGTCGCCGCCGCGCGCCCGTCCGCGATGATCAGGTCGAAGGTCCGGGTGGCCGCCAGCTCGAGCGCATGCTGGCCGTTCCGGGCCACTTCCACCGCGTGCCCCTCCCGGCCGAACAGCGCCTGCACCATCCGCCGGACGGCCTGATCGTCGTCCACGAGGAGAATGGTCCGTGACGCCCCCTTGGTGGGCGGCACGGGCGTGTGGTCTGCGGATCGCGGCGGCCGCGTGGGCGTATCGGCCGGAGCGGGGGGGAAGTCCACGTGGAAGGCGGCGCCGCCCGCGTCCGGGTGCTCCACCACGATGCGGCCGCCGTGGGCCTCGATGATCGAATAGCTGATGGAAAGGCCCAGACCCGTCCCCTGGCCCGGCTCCTTGGTGGTGAAGAAAGGCGTGAAGAGCTGGCGCGCCACCTCGTCCGAGATCCCGGGGCCCGAGTCCTCGATCCTCAGGTGCACGCGGCCGTCGAACCAGGTGGAGGCGCGCACGGTGCGGGGGCGATCGGGAGGGTTTCCGGCCACGGCCTGCGCCGCGTTGGTGAGCAGGTTCAGAACCACCTGCTGGAGCGCGTGGCGGTCTCCCAGGACATCCGGCAACACCCCGGCGAAATCACGCTCGAGCACGACATCCTTGAGCCGCAGGTCGTAGCTCATCAACAGGACGGTGCGCTGGAGCACGTCGGTGAGATCCACGCGCTCCCGCTCGGCGGGCGCCTTCCGGGCGAAGGTCAGGAGGTTCCGCACGATCCGCCCGGCGCGCTCGGCCTGCTCGTGAATCACGCGGAGGTGGCCCCGGTCGTTCTCCCCGAGCTCCTTCTGCTCCAGCAGGAACTCGGACAGCCCCGCGATGGAGGTCAGCGGGTTGTTCAGCTCGTGCGCCACGCCCGATACCAGCTGGCCCACCGCGGCCAGCTTCTCGCTCTGGATCAGCTGGGCTTCCATCGTCTGCTGCTCGGTGACGTCCTCCACGAGCACCACCAGATGAATGGCGCTGCCGACCGGGGGCATCCGGGCGGCGTTGACGCGGACCGCGCGGCCGGCTTGCGACCGGGCCACGAGCGGCGTGGGACGCTCGCCCCGGCGCGCGATCTCCATCAGGTCGTCGAGCGCGGCGGGATGCTCGAGGAGGGCGGGGGCCAGCGTGTGGCCCGTCACCTCGGCGATGTCCCGCGACAGGAGCGCCGCGAGCGAGCGGTTGGCGCGGGTGATCCGGCCCTCTTCGTCCACCACCGCCATCCCCTCCGACATCGCGTCGAACGCCGTCTCCCATTCTTCCTTGGCCCGCCGGACCAGATCGAAAAACCGGGCGTTGGCGATGACCACGGCGGTATGGGTGGCCAGGGTCGAAATGAGCCGGAGGTCTTCGGATGCGAACTCCCCGGCGCGCGGGTCCGCGACGACGAGGGTCCCGACCACCGCCCCGTGGGCGCGGAGCGGCACCGCGGCGGCCGCCTCGGCGTGGATGCCGGTGATCAGCGTGACCGGCCCGGCGCCCGAGTTGCGCACCAGCTCCAGGCGCTCCCGGCCCACGGAGCGGACCACGAGCCCGGTGTCGGAGCGGCGGATGGCCGCGTTGCGCTGGGGGGCCAGGGTGCCGTCGGCGGCCGCGACGGTCAGGGGATCGGTGCTCCGCTCGCCGGTGAGGGCCACCAGGGCCCCCCGGGCTTCCAGGAAGCGCATGGCGTACCGAACCACGTGGTCCACGATGCGGTCGAGCTGCAGGGAATCCGAGAGGACGTAGGAGAGCTCCTGAAGGGAAAAGAGCTCGGACAGGCGGCGGTTCAGCTCGTCGGCCGTGCGGCGGCGGTCGTCCTCGCTGCGCGACAGGCGCAGGCCGAGGTAGACGATCAGCGCGATCAGGCCGGCGACGAACAGGACGCCGGCGGTGAGCAGCGTCGGGTTCAATGCGCCTTGGCGGAAGCGCGTCCCATCACGCGCACGCGCTCGGTGTTGAGCTTCTGCACCGTCTTGGACCAGGAATCGTTGGTCATCCCCTCGTAGCTGGCCGCGAGGTCTTCCCCCCACGCCACGCCGTCCTCGAACAGGTAGATGGCGGTCGCCTGCTGCCGGGCGTCGAGCTGCTGGCCGCCCCACTGCGGGGAGAGCGGCACGAAGCCCACCGGGCGGAAGATCCGGCCCCGGCTCGTGAGGTTGATGTCCTCGGGGACGAAGCGCGCCTGGGATACGTTGCCGAAGAACGTGACCAGCACGAGCGTCGGGTGCGGCACCCCGGCGCGCTGGGCCTGGTCGTCGATGTCGGCGCGGCGCTGGCGGATGAGCTCGGACAGGGACGTGTAGGTGTCCGGCGCGAGGAGCCGGGTCACCGATTCGTCGAGGGGGAGGATCTGGATCTGCAGCGGCCCGGTCGAGAACTGGATGACGACGTCGGCCCGCTGGAGCGTCCCGAAGCCGATGGGGAGCGTGTCTTGGGCCCGGGCCCCGCGTGGGGCGGTGACGCCGGCGGCGACGAGCGCCGCGGCGAGCCCGGCGTGCCTGTAGGAACGGGTCATCCTGCCGCCTTTCCGGTCAATGCCGCGATGGCTTCGCGGAGCTCGTCCACGCCGGCGCCGGTCTTCGCGCTGGTGAGTACGACTTGATCGTCGTCGAACTCCAGCTCCGCCGCCAGCTCGGCCTCCCGCTTCCGGGCCGATCCCCGCTGAAGTTTGTCGCCCTTGGTCAGCGCCGCCAGGGTGCGAACCCCGGTGCCGGACAGAAGGTCCCGGATGTCCAGATCGTCCGGGGAAAGCGGATGCCGGATGTCGAGCAGCCAGAGCACGCCCGTGAGTCCGGCGCGGCCCAGGGCGCCCTCGACCAGCTCCCGGAATCCGGCGCGCTCGTCCTTCGGCGCGCGGGCGTAGCCGTACCCGGGCAGGTCGAGGAGGTAGTACGCGTGATCCACTTCGAAGGCGTTGAGCGCCCGCGTCTTGCCGGGCGTGGCCGAGATGCGCGCGGCCCGCTGGCCGACGATGGCGTTCAGGAGACTCGACTTCCCGACGTTGGAACGCCCCAGGAGGGCGATCTCGGGGCGTGGGGGATCGAACGGAACGTCGGCGTTGGGAAACGAGCCGAGAAAGCGGAGGTCGGTCAGGCTTCTTTCTTCTGGCGGGGCCGTTCGGTGACGAGCAGGGGCTGGCGGCCCGCGGTGACGCACTCGGCGGTGATGGCCACTTCCCGGACGTCGTCGCGGCCGGGGAGGTCGAACATGATTTCGGTCATCATCTCTTCGAGGATGGCGCGGAGGCCGCGCGCGCCGGTGCCCCGCTTGATGGCCTTCTGCGCGATGGCCTTCAGCGCGTCCTTCTCGATGGTGAGCCGGACGTCCTCCAGCTCGAAGAGCTTGGCGTACTGCTTCGTGAGGGCGTTCTTCGGCTCCACGAGGATCCGCACCAGCGACTCTTCGTCGAGCGCGTCCAGCGGCACGGTGACGGGGAGCCGGCCCACCAGCTCCGGGATCAGGCCGTAGCGGAGCAGGTCGTCGGGCTCGACGTCCACGAAGGGGTTCTTCTTGCGCTTCTCGGCTTCCCCCGCGGCCACTTCTTCCTTGCTGAAGCCGATCTGCCGCCGGCCGGTGCGGGACTCGATGATCTTCTCGAGGCCGTCGAAGGCGCCGCCGCAGATGAAGAGGATGTCCTTGGTGTTGACCTGGATGTATTCCTGCTGCGGGTGCTTCCGGCCCCCCTGGGGCGGGACCGAGGCCACGGTGCCTTCGAGGATCTTCAGCAGGGCCTGCTGCACGCCTTCACCCGACACGTCCCGGGTGATGCTCGGGTTCTCGGATTTCCGGGCGATCTTGTCGATCTCGTCGATGTAGACGATGCCGCGCTCGCACTCGGTGACGTTGAAGTCCCCGGCCTGCAGCAGCCGCACCAGGATGTTCTCCACGTCCTCGCCCACGTACCCGGCTTCGGTGAGCGTGGTGGCGTCGGCGATGGTGAAGGGGACGTCGAGGATGCGGGCCAGGGTCTGCGCGAGCAGGGTCTTGCCCACGCCGGTGGGGCCGATCAGGAGGATGTTGCTCTTGTCGAGCTCGACGTCCGACTCCCGGCCGTTCGAGTGCGAGTTGATGCGCTTGTAGTGGTTGTAGACGGCGACGGCGAGGGTCTTCTTGGCCTTTTCCTGCCCGATCACGTACTGGTCCAGCACGTCCTTGATTTCTTGCGGCGTGGGGACCTGGGTGATCGCTTCGGCGACCTCGCGCTCCTCGTCCTCCGCCAGGATCTCGTTGCAGAGGGCGATGCACTCATTGCAGATGTACACGGACGGCCCGGAGATGAACTTCCGGACGGAGTCCTTGGACTTGCCGCAGAAGGAGCAGCGCAGGTGCTTGTCGTGAGACATGCCGGCTAGTATGGGAAGTGGGCCCGGTCGGCGCAAGGCCTCAGGGCTTCTTCCCGCCCTCCAGGTCCTTCAGCTGCGCGATGACGTTGTCGATCAGGCCGTATTCCTTGGCCTCTTCCGCGGACATGAAGCGATCGCGGTCCATGTCCTTCTCGATCTGGTCCAGGGGCTTCCGGGTGTGCTTGGCGTACAGCTCGTTCAGCTTGCTCCGGAGATAGATGATCTCGCGGGCCTGAATCTCGATGTCCGCCGCCGTACCCGACGCGCCGCCCGAGGGCTGGTGCATCATGATCCGCGCGTGCGGCAGGGCCGAGCGCTTGCCGGTCGTGCCGGCGGTGAGGAGGAAGCTCCCCATCGACGCCGCCATCCCCATGCAGATGGTGTTCACCGGGGCGCGCAGGAACTGCATCGTGTCGTAGATCGCCATGCCGGACGACACGAGCCCGCCGGGCGAGTTGATGTAGAGGTAGATGTCCCGCTCGGGATTGTCGGCGTCCAGGAAGAGCAGCTGGGCGATGATGATGTTCGCCACCGTGTCGTCGATGGCGGTGCCCAGGAACACGATGCGGTCCATCAAGAGGCGCGAGAAGATGTCGTACGTCCGCTCGCCCCGGCTGGACCGCTCGATGATGTACGGCGGGTAGATGGTGCCGACGGTCATGCATTCTCCACGGTGGACTGCGACAGAAGGAAGGTAAACACCTTCTCCTCGGTGAGGCCCCGCTCGAGGTCGCGGAGCCGCTTGGCTTTCTCGAGCGACGCGTACAGCTCCCGCGCCGGCTGGCCGCGGCGCGCCGCCAGCTCTTCGATCCGGGCGTCCAGCTCGGCTTCGGTGGCGGCGAGGTGGTTGGTCTCCACCACGTAGTCGAGCACCAGGTCCCGGCGCACCTGCGCCTCGGCCACCGAACGCATCTCGGCGGCGAACTGTTCCCAGCGATCCTCCGGGATCCCGTAGGCCTGGGCGTACACCGCCAGCGCGCGGTTCACCAGCGGGGCGGGCGCCACCACCTGATTGGCCGCGACGATCTGCTCGATCAGCGCCTGGCGCACGTTCGAGTCCGCCTGCCGCTCGGCCTCCTTCTCGAGGTCGGTGCGCACGGCGGTCCGGAGCGCCTCGAGGGAATCGAAGTCGCCCACCTCGCGCGCGAAGGCGTCGTCCAGGGGCGGCAGCTCCTGCCGCTTCACCTCGGTCAGCGTAATCCGCACGTCACGGGACTGCCCGCGCTTCGCTTCCTCCGGGAAGTCGGCCGGGAACTTCACGGTGGCGTCCACCGTCTCGCCCGGCAGCAGCGTCATCACGCGCTCCTCGACGTCCGGAATGGCCCGCCCCTCGCCCAGCACGAACTGATAGGGCTGGGCGTCCTTGATCTCGTCGCCCTCGCGCTGCGCCAGCGTGATGTGCACCAGGTCCTTGGGTTTGGGCTTCTCGCCGGTGAGCGGGGTCCAGGGCGCCTTCTGATCACGCAGATCGTTGAGCTGGGCCTCGACCTGGTCGGCGGTCACTTTCGGGACGGTCCGCTTCAGCGTGAACGCGCCGAGCCGCTCGAGCTTGAGGTCGGGCTTCACCTCGACGTGGAACTCGAAGGTGACCGGCGTGCCCTGCTCCCATTTCAGGTTGTGGATGTGGGGGTCCGCGATGGGCTTGAGCTTCTCCTGATCCACGGCGGCCTTCCAGCTCTCCTGGAGGATCTCCTGAAGAGCCTGCTGCCGGATATCCTCGGCGAAGCGCTTCTTCACGACGGCCGAGGGAGCCTTGCCCTTCCGGAACCCCGGCAGCCGGGCGCGCGACTGGTACGCGCGCGTGGCGCGCTCCTCGGCGGCCCGGACGTTTTCTTCCGGGACCTTCACGGCCAGCGACGCGGCGCCGGGCTCGGAAGCGGTCTTGGTGATCTCGATG
>Ga0335069_10011086_pt1 | contig 12745 bp, 15 predicted proteins | sample Lox_Sample_11_FD_206714 | JGI IMG/M metagenome (GOLD analysis project Ga0335069, IMG submission 206714) | Soil microbial communities from Loxahatchee National Wildlife Refuge, Florida, United States - Lox_Sample_1.1 | ecosystem: Environmental > Terrestrial > Soil > Wetlands | place: USA... | reverse complement strand
CTTCGTCGAGGTCCGTGGTCTTGCTCGCACGGCGCTGACGGAGCTTCGAGATCGGACTGCGCGCGGTCGTCTTGATCGTCGCGCCCATCTTCCCGAGGCTGTTCGGCTCGAGCGTGTGCCAAGTCGCGGTCGAACCCGGGGGAGATCCCGGAAGAATGCCGAGCGTGTTTTCGCGCGCCACCGCAAGTGCGGTGTTGTTCGTCAGGACTTGACCCATGGCGTATTGCTCCTACTTGGTCTCGATGTAGTCGAACGGCACAGTCACCACGAATTGCGTCCACTTTCCATCTGACGGTCCTTCGCGCACAGGATCGGCGGCGAAGAAACGCAGACCAGAAAATCGAACGCCTTCGAAGATCGTTAGCACTTGATTGGCGAGCACGTCGAGATTTGCACGACCCGCGCTCGGTTGATCATAGAGTTGGACGAACACGCGCGCACGCCTCGTGTATCTGCGCGATCCAGGTGCACCGAGAGTCGCTGTCGTTCCGGGCATCTGGCGAATTGAGAATCGCGCCCACGCGCTGTTCGTCGGCGGCTTGAACGGCTCGTTGTCGAAGCAGTACTGCGCAGCCGAAAGCGTGGTGTTCGCCTTCCACCGTTCGTACGCGGCCTCGCTCGCTTCGCCGATAGTGGTCATGCGGCGAGCCCCTGCGAATCCTCGAACACGGCTTTCTCGATCGCACGCTCGACGAACCCTGCAGGCGCCTGCTGCGAGTGGCCGTCGTTCAGCGATTGGATGTACGGCACCGGGTTCGTGACGTAGATCTGCCCGAGATCGAGCGTGTAGGCACCAACGCTCGCGAGCCCTGCGTCTTGCGCATCGCTCGAGACGTTGACGCGCGACCCGAATGGTTCGTCGACGGACTGCGCGATCGACGGGATCCAGTTCGCGCGCGCCCAGCCTGTGTCCACCGGCGTGCCGCCTTCGTCTGGCGCCGCGCGCAAGTTCGCGGTGATGTCGAAAACGAGCTTGACGACGACCTTCGTGGCGAACGCTCTCAACCCGCGCTTGATGTCGTCGAGATTTTCGAACGCCATGAGTTGCTCGCGCGCGCGGCGCGCCTCACGGCGTGGTGATGATCAGGTCCAGCGTTGCGGCAACCGTTGAACCGTTGGAAGCGACCGCAGTCGCACGCACGTCGATGTCGGTCTTCTGCGTGAAGACGAGCGGGATGCCGTAGCTCGATTGCCCCGGCGTGATCACCTGGTCGCGCAGCTGGAATCCAGCGGTGCCGGTGTTGTCGCGCGCGAAGATGCCGACGGTCGCGACCGAGCTCCCGGTCGCGCGCCACGATCGCAAGTACGCGGTCTGGCCGGCCGGGACGGTGTAGATCGCCATCGCAGCGGCGCCGGCGCCGGTCGCGATCAGCGCTTGCTTGGCGCCGGCCGAGGCGAGGCGCAATGTGATGTTGCCCGCGTTGGTTCCGCCCGAACCGGTCGTCGTGACCACGCACGAGTTGACGCGCAGCCAAGTCCCGGTGAGCGCGACAACGCTCGTGCCGTTCATCGAAACGACTTGCGTCTGAACCGCCCAGTTCGCGTCGAGGCCGACGACGGTGACGGTTCGCGCGCCGGTGCCGGCCGACGTGTCGTTCGCGCTCGAGCTCAGGATCTCGAGCGAGAACGGCGTGGCGGCTTGCCACGGGTAGAGTCCCGAGTCCGACCAAACGGTTTCGGGAACGGTGCCGGTGTCGATCGCCGTGTTCGAACCGAAGACGGTCGATCCTGCTTGGCCCTGAACTTCGCCCTGAAGGATCGGCAACCCTGGCGCGCTGAGCGCGGCGAGAATGAGTCGTTCCCACATCATGTGGACGTGCTCGCATTCTCCGGGTCTTCGTAGTCGGGTTCGCTTTCCTCGGGGAGTGCGGCCGCGGGCGACATGGAAGGATTGACCGTCCACGCGCGACGCGCGCTGCGCAAATGGTTCGACTCGGGCGGCGGTTTGCGATGCTTCTCGAGCTCGGCGTGGACCTCGGAAAGCGGCTGGGCGCCCACGGCCTCTTGCTCGAGCGCCTGTTCGACGATGACCGCGTCGTAGGCGTCGACGATCGAGTCGACCGCCGCGCGCCCACGGATGCGGCGCGTGACGACCGGCGAGCCATCGGCCGGGTGGATGGTCACTTGGAACCAGCCGCCGCGCAGCGCGCCGATGACGGCCTTGGTTTGCTTCGGCGCACCGGGCTTGGCGGCACCCTTGGATCCGAGATTCGACTGCACCGGCGCGATGCCGATGAATCCTGCGCGCCACCACATCGCGAGTCGGCCAGCGTGGAATGTTCCACGCGGAACAGCATCGCCCGGTTCGACGAACTCGGGCATCCCCTCGACGCCGAGTTTCAGCCGGCGACGAAAGATGAAGTCGGCGTTCGGGTCGAACTTTTCGCGCCAATGACGCGGGCGCTCCGGGCCGCGGACGGGCGCGGGCGCGGTGGCGACTTCGGCGGTCGACTGGGCGGTGGCCATCGGTTGATTCTGCTCGAACTAGCCGGACATCTGCTGGAAGAAAAACCCGATCGGTCAGCTTGAGGCCAACCGACCGGGTCCAAGGAATCGAAATGGCTCGGTCGGATTCGGATCAGGCGACCGCGTTCAAGAACATGAACCCGAGATCGGCCGAGACGACCTTCATGTCGAAGTCGTCGTCGATCTCGAGTCGGTCGCTGCGGATGAGCGGCGCGCGGATCTTCGTGATGCGCGTGCCGGCACCACTCGCTCCCGGCGCACCGGTCCACACGAAGGTGTAGCCAGCGGTCGGCGTCATGATGCCCGGCGTCGGCGCGGCGTAGACGAGCAGCGCGTGCTTGCCGCCGATGAACGCGTTCGATTCGGTTCCGCCTTCGAGCGCGGTGTTCTCGATCGCGTCCATCACGAGGATCTGGTCGATTTCGAACAGCGCGGCGAGCGCGTCCATGTTGGCTTGCGCCGGGCCGGTCGTTTGGCCGCGGTCGAGGCGCGCGATGATGTCCGGGTGGTCCATCAACGCGTCCCACACGTAGCGACCGAGCACGAGCGTGTTCGGACGGATGCCGCCCTTGAGCTTCGTGGCCGTGCGCATGAAACGCACGTTCTCGATCGGCTTCGACGCAGCTTGATCCCACTGCTGGAATTGCGACGCAGCCGGAGTGCCGGCGACGCCGGCGTACTCGTTCGACCACACGCCGGTGACGAAGTAGTTCGCGGCCCACACCTTCTCGCGCAGGAGCAGTTGCTTCAGCGTGAGGTACTCGGTCGCTTCACGATCGAGATTCAACGGCACGTCGGCGTTGCCCCGGATGTCGTCGGGGATGTCGCGGTGGAACGAGTACGTTCGCGCGAAGTACGTCGGCGTGTTGTCGATCGTGTAGGTGCCGCCCGCGGACTCGGTGGCCGGCGCGCGTTCACGCATCTCGTGACGATTGAACGCGTCGCGCTGGTAGAGGAAGTAGCGGTCCGACTTCTTCTCGACCGGCACCATCGGGAACACCTTCGAGGCGACCCAACCTTCCGCGTCCTGCATGAACGCGACCGAGATGTTCGTCAGGGGCCGGTTGACGTGCACGTCGTTGATCGACGGCTGCACGTAGGCCTTCTGAACGAGACGCGGAGAACGCGACGCGAGCGATCGCGCCTTCGCGGTCCGACGAGCTTGAAGAGTCGAGGTCATTGGTTTGTTCCTCTGGGTTCTTTCGTGGTTTGGTTTGTTCGTGAATCGAGGTTCAGCGAAAGACCCGGATCAAGTACCGGCGCCGGTCTTCTTGTGCAGGAATTGAATCGAAACGAACGTTCCTGCTCCCGCCGCGGGATTCGCGACGCACTCGCCGACGGCGACATTGCCAGCAGCATCGACGAACGGAATCGCGCGGCCGACATTGTCGCTCGCGATGAGATCGCCGACGTTCACTGCGGCGCCGGCTTCGACCTTCGCGATGCAACCATCGGCGATGATCATCGGGAACGTGTGGCCGACCGTCGGCTCGCTCATCCCGCAGATGCCGTCGACGATCGCTTGCGCGGTGCCGACGTGACTCGCCTTGCCGGTCGAGTCGATTCGAACGAATCGACCGATGAGAACGGCAGCCCCTGCGGTCGCAGTGATTGCCCGACAATTCTCGAAGAAGCTCATTGGTTCGTCCTAGTTCGGTGGTCTCGGAAAAGTTCGATCGGCGATCGCCGCTTGCGCAGCGAATTGATTGGTGACGTGGTTGGTTGGCTGCCTGCAGAAGTTGCTCAGCGCGAAGATCCGACGCCGCGCGAATCGACCGGCGTTTCGATCTGGCTGTAGAGCTCTTGACCTTCCTCGGTGTCGAGGAACTCGCTCATCGCCTTCTCGAAAGTGATGCCCTTCTCGGTCGCGATCTTCGAAACCTTCGCGTCGATCTTGTCTTGCGGATCGTCTTCGTCGTCGTCCGAATCTTCCGCGGCCGGCTTGCCACCCTTGCGCTTGAACGCTTCGGCCATCGACGTGTTGTTTGCGTGGAGAGCCTTCAGCGCGTTCGCGCGTTCCGTCGCGTCCGGAATCGAATCGACAGACTTGAGGAGCGCGACGCGCGTCTCGACCGTACCCGGCAGGTGGGCGAGTTCGGTTTCCGCGCGTCGCTTGTAGACCTCGACTTCGCGGAGAGCCTTCTCGGTCGCGAGCTCGCGCGCGCTTTCGTCGGCGCGCTTCGCCATCGCGACGAGACGCGGATCATCGCTCGCGCGGAATTCGGTTCCGTCGACGCTCTTGTAGACGACGCGATCGCGTTCGAGCGATTTCGCGACCGTCGACTCACGTTCGCTCGGAGCCATCTTCTCGAACGCGATCGCATCGCTCTTCGAGAGCTTCGCGTGGTACGCGCGCTGCGCGTCGTTCATCGAAGCGAGAGCTTTCGCGGTCTCGAGTTCGGATTCCAAGACGCTGATTCGATCGGCGTCGTTCTTCTTGGTCTCCGTTGCGGTGGCTTCCATGTTTCCGTTCTCCGAAGTTTTCGAGTTGGTTTCCGCGTCGCCTTTTGCGACATCGCTCTTGATTGCTTTGACCGCGACCGTGTGAGTATGACCATCGGCGACACCGATTGTCACGTCTCCTTTCGAGTCGACGATGTACGAGTGCGCGTGCGCGCTCGAGTACGAGACGCTGGATGCGCCGGAAGAATTCGAAGTCATCGACGGCGGATCCGACGTTGCGTAGCTCGTCTGACCCGCAGTCGTGTTGAGCTCGAGCAAGTGAACGTGGCCGCGAACCTCGTTCGTCATCGCCGGCTTTTCGTAGCCAGAGATCGCCTTCGAGACACCACCGGCGTCGTTGAACTGCGACTCGTCGACCGATCCATCGGCACTCTTCGCCACCGCGAGCACGCCGGTTTCGGGCAGCATGTCGAGCGCGCCGAGTGCGCGAGCTCGCCGCTTGATGTGCGCAGCTGCGGCACCGGGCGATTTCGCGCGCCCGATCGCTTGGATCGCGTTGCGCAGATCGTTCTTGTTTTCGATCGGGTACGAACCATCGGGCATGGCAGCACCCGACTCCGCGAGCTTCTTTCGTTCGTCGGCCGAGAACGCGCGCTTCGCGATGACGACGACCGCGCCTTCCTGCGCCGGCCGATCGACCGCCGAGATTTTCTCGAGCCGCAACTTCGTGTAGCGCAGGCGCGTCGTCTTGTCGGCCATCGCTAGACCTCTTCCTCGACGACGTAGCCCTTGCCGCCGATCGAGAACGCGCGCAGCTCGCCCGACTCGAACCGCTTGAATGTTTCCTTCGACGGCTTCATGCCGACGAGCAGTCCGGTTTTCTTCGTCGTGATCTCGAGCGCCTTCGCGATCTCGGTCGTGAGCGGGAAGAGGAAGACTGCGACGCCATCCTCTTCGTTGTCGTGCATCACGTCAGTCGCGCGCGAGTTGAGGGAGAAGTCGACCGAGGCGTCGAACATCACGTCCTCGGGAACGTACTCCTTCTGCAGGTCGGTGTAGCCGGCATCGCCACCGCGGTCTTCGTCTTTGCAGACGATCCCGAACCCGAAGACGATGCCGTGCTTCTTGTCGAGCTTGCAGACCTCCGCGAATATCGCGCCATCGCGATCCCCTTGGACTTGCAACACTCGATTCGAAACCGATTCCATTTCGTGCGTGCGCTACGCGCCGAAGATCACGCGCCGTTGTCGATGTAGTAGATGTCGATCCAACCGGACGCGGTCAACGTGTCGTCGGCGGTGATGCCACCGGTCGCCGAGACGTTGAGGTAGAGCGAATTGCTCGAGCCGGCAGCGACGAAGATGTTCGCCGGCGTGCCGTTCGCGTTGGCGTTCTTCGCGAAGGTGACCGACAACGCGTCGGTCGTGACGTCGGCGAGGTTGATCACGTTCTGCATCGTGGTCGCGATCGGAATCGCGCTCGCGACTGCGGTGCCAACGCCAACCTTCAAATCGGTCGTCGCGACGAGTCCGTTCGTGACGCCGCCCTTCACGAGCGTGAGGCTCGCGGCCGCGCCGATGATGGTCAGGTTTCGATTCGGCAGATCGCAGAACTTCTTGCCGCCGTAGTCGTTCGCAGCGGGCACTGCGATCGCGAAACCGGCGAGCGTGAAACGCACGACGCGCGGGAGTTTGGACTTGTCGTCCATGACGACACCGGTCGCGGGGACCAAGACCTGGTCCGACTTGTTCGCGACGATGATGCCGCCCTTGAAATAGACTTCCTGGTTGACTCTTTGCGTCATCGCTGGTCTCCGTTCACGTTTTCGATCGCTCGAATGACCCGAGTCGTATCAGATCGAGATTCGAGTCGCAACTGCGCATCGGCACTGGATGCGGTCCTCGGGCGGCGCATTCGGGTCGCCGGGATACATCAGCAGGTTGCCGGCGCCTGATTCGAAGGCCTCGCGATAGCCGCGAACCTGGTTATGCATCGTGCGATGCGATGTCTTCGAACCAATCTCCGGATCGCGCACGCGATTGTCGTGCGCCGATTTCCACGTTCGTTGCACGTCGCCGGCGTCCGCGATTCCATTCTCGACAACCTGCGTCGTGACTTCTTCGGACGCTTGGTGCACTGCCGGCAACGCCTCGGTTCGCGCGGTACTTGAGCATGCGCTGTCGGTATCGCTCGACCATGCGTTCGATTTCGGAGGGCGAAAGCGCGCGGTCATCGTCGATCGCACTTCGAATCGTCGGGTCGAAACGCGCGTCGCGAAGTTCGCGAAGCAAGGCGCTCGAGTCCAAGTTCTCGAGCATCGATTCGTAGTTGTCGACCGCGAGCACTTGGTTGCGCGTGAGCCCGATCGAGTCGCGAAACGCGCGCGCCATCTCGCGCGGGTTCAATCCATCGGCCACGCCTTGCGTGAGCGCCTCGCTCGTGGCGAGCCGTTGCTCGGCCGTGAAGTTCGTCACGAGCTCGAGCTGGTTCGCCTGCATCAACTGCACTGCGCGATTGTTCACATGGTCGAACGAGACAACGACATCGAGCTTGTCGGCGAGCGCTTCCATGATCGACGCGCCAGACGAAAGGAAGATTCCGTTGATCGTGTTCGCGAGCCGATTCGCAGCTGCGTCGAGCAGCTCGAGCGCGCCGTTGATGTCGTTCTTCGCGATGAGCTCGGCGAGATCGTCGAGTGAGTTCTCGCGCTGCAACTGCGCGACGATCGCCATGAACTGCGTCTTGATTTTCGTCTGCGCGCGCGAAATCAGATTCTGAATCAGCTCTTGCGAATCGAAGGTTGCCACGGCGCGACTCTACTTCGCGACGACCTTCGCCGCACCCGCCGGCATCGCTCCATACTTCCAATCGAGGAGTCGACCGAAGACGTGCCATCCGCAGTTGCCCGCGCCCATGCTCTCTTGGTTGTCGATGATCGAAGCGTTCACCGTTCCGTCGGCGTCGATCGAATGGTTCTTCGGCGATCCGAGAATGACTCCGCACTTGCAAACGACATAGACGAGTCCGTCGGGGTCGAACGTCCAAGCCGGACCCGGTTTGATTTTTCCATCGTCGGCGAGCCAATGAAACTCGTCCCACGCGCGAAACGGAATTTCGACTCGATCGCTCATCGAATTCGAACGTGGCACTCGTAGGTCGCTGCGGCAGGGTCACGCTGCACGCCATCTTCGACAATCACCATCGTCACGCCTTCGACGATGATCGAGTCGGCTGGCTCCGGCACAACTCCCGCAGGCAGCGTGTCGCCGATGATCAGCACCTTGCGATCGCCCTTCTGAATCGTGGTGCCGTTGACTTGGCTGTCCTTGAAGTACGACGTGAACCCGCGCGCGGTCGAAGTCGAGGACTTCGGATTCGTTCCTGCGGTGAGAGCCGTCGCAACGCGCGTCCCGTTCGTCTTCTTGACGAGCTGCACGATCGGCAAAGTCGAAGCCATCGCATTCTTCACGATGCCTGCGATGTCGACGCCGAAGAGCGGGATGCCCATGGATCAGCAGCTCTCTCTCAATACCCCTGGAACAGATCGTACTCGCGCGGATAACGCTCGAACTCCGAATGCCCAGTCGTTCCGCTCGCGATGCCGGCGCGCGCGACTCCGCCGACGAGGAACCACTTGATGTAGTTCCAAACCGGAATCGGAAACGGAACGCCGGGAGTTCCATCGGCCGCGTAGCCGGGACGGAAGAAGTGCACGCCGGCAGGGCCAGCTTGGACTTGCGAGATGTTGGTGCCTGTGCTCGCAACGCTCACGAGCGACGGGTTCTGCGAAAGCGCGAACGCGAACTCCATCTGGCCGCGAATGATGCCGACCGGCGTCGTCGTTGAACTGATCGGGTTGCCGTACTGATCGGTCAATCCGATGCGCGGAAAGTCGGCGGTCTGCTTTCCAAACGTGAGGTTGAGCGTCGCGCCGGTGCCGCTGCCGTTCGTCGTCGTCGCGACCGGATTCGTTGGCACCGCGAGCGTTGGGTCGTACGTGCCGACGTCGAGGATCTCGACCGTTGCGACTGCGCTGCCGGAGAGAGTCAAGACGCGCGCGACAGCGGCCTCGCCGAACGTTCCGCCGACGACGGTCAACAAATCGTCGATGGCGTAGTTGGCGCCGCCGTTCGCAACTGCGATCGCGGTGACGATTTGGTCGCCGGCTTGCGCGCCCATCCATCGCAACGTCGAGAACCGACGAAACGCTTCGATCGACGCTTGCGCTTTCGCGTCGTCGTCGACCGCAGACCAAGCCGTCGACGCGACGAGCGAGTCGCCGAGGTACGCATCGATCTGCGCCTCGGTGTAGTAGCTGTTGATCCCGATCGCGAGCGTGCTGGTCATGGATTCACCACGTTCGGCAGAAGCGTTGCGGTGCCGGTTGCGATCACGAGTCCATCGGACGGACCAGGTTCGAACAGCTCGAGCTCGAAGTAGTAATCGCCGGGCTTCAAGTTCTCGGTGTCGGTGTCGAGGACCGTCACTTCGCAGATTCCATTCGGACCGTCAGTCGTGACGATTCCAGTTCCGGTTTCCTTTTCGATCAGCACGCTCGTCGACTTCGTGGCCGGCTGACCGTTGACGATTTTCGTCAACGCGAATTTCAGGTACTTGCCGGTGATGTCTTTCGCCGGCGATCCGACCGTGTCGTCATCGGTGACCGTGAACCGCAACACGTGCTTGTTGTTGCAGTACCAACTCAACGCGAGATCAGAGACGACCATTAGCAAGTGCTCCCGTTCAATTCGGTGACGCGATCGTAGCTCGCCGCGAGGTCCGACTCCAAAGACGTGCTCGCCGCGAGCGCGGTGATGCGTTGCGTGGATGCCGCAAGGTCGGTCGGGCAACCGCTGAACTTCGAATCGCTCGCGTGCGCAATCCACATCGCAAACGCGCCGGCAGCCGCAACCTTGTACTGGATCTGCGCGTTGATTGTCCCGCCGCGCATCGGCGCGAACGTCGCTGCGACCGAACACGCAGTCGGCAAGTCGGCGAGAACGGCCGCGACCCAGTGTTGGAAGACGCCGGCACCATTCGCCGAGAACACCACCAAAGCTGCCGCTGAGGCGCTGACCTGTTTGAAAGTGCCGGCGCCAGTCGCAACGAATGCATCGAATGCAACAGCGGTCGCAACGAGATGCTGGAACGTCGCCGCGCCGCTCGCGATGAACACCACCTGCGCGGTGGCGGATCCGCTCATCGGCGCGAAAGTTCCTGCGCCGCTCGAGACAAAGACCTCGAGCGCAGTCGCGCTCGCAGTCGCGTGTTGGAAAGTGCCTGCGGCCGTCGCGACGAATGCTTCGGCGTCAGTTGCGGCAGCGGTCCAATGCTGGAATGTGCCAGCCGCGCTCGCGATGAACACTTCTTGCGCCGTCGCGGCGCCCGTCATGTGTTGGAACGAGCCGGCTGCAGTCGAGACGAAGACTTCCTGCGCGACTGCCGCGCCCGTCATGTGCTGGAACGAACCAGCGGCGCTTGCAGCGAAGACTTCCTGCGCGACAGCGGACGCGCTGACCTGTTTGAAGGTTCCAGCGGCGCTTGCGACGAACGCTTCGACCGCGATCGCTGCGGCAGTCGCGTGCTGGAAAGTTCCACCAGCACTCGCAACGAAGACTTCGACCGCAACAGCGGTCCCGGTCATGTGCTGGAACGAACCGGCTGCGGTCGAAGTGAAGACCTCGACGGCGGTCGCGCTGCCCGACATCTGCTTGAACGTGCCGGCCGCGGTCGCTTGGAAAAGCGCGGTCGGCAGAATCAGGATGTACTGATTGCGCGCAGTGACCTGGACCGTCGTGAAGTTGACGGTGATCTGTGTGTTGTCGAACGACGAGCTGCCGACGATCGAGGCGCCGGAGTTGTCTTCGAGCTTGACGTTGATCGAGCTCGACGTCGAAACGACTCGAGCAACGGTCGTTGTCGCCGCGTCCTTTTCGTTCTGCGCGATCGAGAACTCCTCCGATCGCGACGCGAATCCAATTCCGATTTCGCCGGCCGTCGTCGCTGCTTGGTCTCCGGTCGCCGCGACTTGCGTCGAGAGGAAAAGCGCCATGCCGGCGTTCGTCATCGCGACGGTCTTCGTCCCCGGAGTCGTCGCCGGGCTCTGCAGAAGCTGCAAGTCAGGCGTTTGCCCGAGGTCGACGGCGATGTACGCACTCGAAGGCGGGTCGCCGCCGTTGACGTTCGTGACCGTGAACCCGCTCGCGCCAAAAGCCGAAACCGAAATGCCGACCGACTTCGTGAGCGGAGTACTCGCAGCGCTCGTCAGAACGTTCTGGACGTTCGTCACCAAGTCCGCCGGCGTATTGAGAGACGGCCGCGATGTCGTGTTGCCGTTCGACTGCGCGTAGGTGACGCGCGCCATCTTGATTCCGCCGGCTGTGTTCGCGGCAATGCCGAGCGAAGTCATTTCGCCGGCCGAAGGCGTCGGCGATCCCGACGAAGGCGCGAGATTCAATCCCGCGAAGAAAATCCAACTCGGCTGGAATCCCGGAGCGGTGACCGAGAGCGTGTCGTTCGCCGAGCCGTTCGGCATGTCGACGTCGCCGACGAAGACTTTCGCGTTGGGTCCGCCGATCAAGATCACCGTGCAGAGGTACGCGGTCCCATCCGTCTTCGTGACGTTGAGCTGAATGCCATCGGTGACGGTCGCCGAATACGCGATTTCGACATCGTTCGTCGATCCGTCGTTCTTGATCAGGATCGCGATCTTCGCGTTGCCTGCCGCGCGGTAGTTGACACCGGTGCCGACGTTGTGCTTCGACATCGTCGCGGCAACGCGCTGATTCGTCAGATCGGTGAATCCAACCGACCACCGCTTGTCATTCGCGGAAGCGTTGTCGTTCGTCGCTCCGGTCAAGAGAACGATCGCGCCGACCGGAGTTCCGAATCCCGTCCAGGTGAAGTTCTGGGTTCCCGTCGTGGTGCGCAACGCCGCGCGCACCGCGTTCATGTATCCGACGGTTCCCATCGCGGACTAGGGTACGTGCTGAAGCTTCGAAACCAATCGCGTCCACACGATGAGCTGGTCCTGCGTCAGCGATCCGTAGAGGTTCTTCTGTTCGTTCGGATCCGCATCGAGGTCGTAGAACTCGTCGGACTGAACTCCGGCTGAGATCGTGCGAATCAGCTTGTACCGCTGATTGCGAATCATGCGCGTCCAATTCGCAGGGTCGGGTGCCTCGCCGAGCGTCGTCGAGTCGTCGCACGTCAGGTAGTTGCGCGACGGCGAGCCGATGAATCCGATCCCGAGCTCGTCGGCAAACGAGAACGAGTCGACGGCCGCGCCAACAGGAATCGATTCGCCGCGCAACTCTCGAATCGTCGCGAAGTAGTCGGTCGCCGAAACGAGTCGATCGATCGTGTGCGGCGTGATGCCGTTCGTCCAAACGAAGAGCGGCGTGTTCAGACCGACTTCGTAGAACGTCCCTTTGCCTTCGCCGCTCGTTCCGTTGTCGCCATCGAAGAACACGACGTATCCGAGAGAAACCGCGAGCGGGATCACTTGGCCGAGCCACCAATCGAGATGCATGAAGTACTCGCGCGCCTTCTCTTCGTGCGTTGCGCCGCCGACGTAGGTCTTGCCCGGCGGCTGGTTATTCGGCGGCGGCGGCGTGACAGGGTCGTGCGGCGCATGCGCGCACCAACTGATGATCTCGCGACCGGCCGCGAGCGCGTCAAGAACGTGCTGCCCTTCGACGTTCGTCGCGAACTCCGAATCGCCGTTCTGCTTCAAGTGCTGGATGAAGTTCGGCGCGACTCCCGGCGCGTAAAGCTCCTCGCGCCAGGTGTAGTAGTTGAAATTCGAGTGAAGCGGATCTTCCTGCGTGTTGAGTTGATCGAGCGTTCCCGCGAACTCGTCGAACTGCCGCTGCAT
>Ga0335069_10011085_pt1 | contig 12746 bp, 6 predicted proteins | sample Lox_Sample_11_FD_206714 | JGI IMG/M metagenome (GOLD analysis project Ga0335069, IMG submission 206714) | Soil microbial communities from Loxahatchee National Wildlife Refuge, Florida, United States - Lox_Sample_1.1 | ecosystem: Environmental > Terrestrial > Soil > Wetlands | place: USA: Florida... | reverse complement strand
TACGGTGTGTACACGGGGATTATACGGTGTGGTGACGGAGAGGTGAGGGTGCAGAGGCGGTATCGTGAAGGTCCATGAGAATGTCATCTCTCCAGCAAGCTGCTGGGCTGGCTCCGAGTGGAATACGGCATCGAAAAGCCCGGCAACAAGCTCCTCGCCCTGACCGACCTCGACTCCAACACCTGGGTCAGCGAAGTAAAGCGCATCCGCGGCAAGCAGCAGCCCCTCTCCTCCGCCGGCCTTCATGCCTTGCGTGATAAATGCACCCGCATCATCGAACCCGCCCGCGCCTTCGCCGCCGAAACCTGAACCTTGGAGCGCGAGGCCAAGGCTGAAGGCTAAAGGTCGAGGCCGGAAACGCTGCGGCGGCTATGCCCTCACCTTGGCAGAGATTGCGCTGACGCGGCAAACCGCCACGCTCCGGAAGCCAACCTCGGTCGCGACCTGAATCGGCGCGCAGAATCCCAACGGGATTCCAACACTCAGCCCAGGGTTGCCAGGCACGAGCTACCCTGGGTTAAGCGTGAAATTCAACATCTACCCCAACGGGGTTGCATCGGTCGTGCCGTCGCGCATTGATGCAACCCCGTTGGGGTTGGGGAGAATCGGATGCGGTTTCCCAGGGTAGCTCGTTCCTCGCAACCCTGGGCTGAGCGCTAAAATCCCTTTGGGATAGCTGTTGACAGCGCACGCGCTATGTCTTCTCACCCTAACCCACCTCGACTGCAACACCTGGGTCAGCGAAGTAAAGCGCCTCTGTGGCAAGAAGCAGCCCATGTCCTCTGCCGGCCTCCACGTCTTGCGTGATGAGTATCTGTGGCCGGGGCCAGCGGATGCCGATGGTTTACTGAAGAGGCGCAGGTTTCATGCAATTTGCGGTTTTCCGCCGGGTCAAGCCTGCATTGTGCAAGAAGGCAAACCGAGCCGCCGGGCGGCTTGACCTTTCGGCGCGTTCGCCGGGGAGGTGAACGCAAACGATTGGTGACACGGTGCTTGTGCTGTCAAGTGAGGGCGGGCGGGGCGAGGCAGATGCGGTGGCAAACACGGGCCTGAAATAGGCTTGGCACAGTCCTCGCTTGAGGACCCGGTGGCTGGTAATGAAGCCAACCAAAACGAAGCAAGCACTATGTTAGGAACGGTTTTGATAATCCTGCTGATTCTGCTGTTGCTCGGCGCGCTGCCCACGTGGCCGTATAGCCGGGGTTGGGGTTACTACCCGAGCGGCGGACTCGGCGCGGTTTTGGTGATCCTGGTGATCCTGCTGTTGCTGGGATGGCTCTGACCGGAGCCGGCACGGACATTGGACTGAAACGCGCTTCCGATTATACGGACGGGATGATAGCCCCGGCCCGCTGAGATGCGGGCGGCGCGGCCAACTTGCGTCAGCGGGGTATTCGCCAGAGGTGCTGAGAGCTAGGGCGAGCGGATACCGTAGAAGCGCTGTACGCTATGCCCGGCAAAGTCATCCGTGAACTCGAACAGGCCGGGCCAGACTTCGATCGCCGATCCCACCACTGCCCAGTCGCTCAAAGGCAGGGCCGGGTTGTCGGAGGCCAGCGAGCTGAGCCGTCAGCCCCGCCGACCAGCACTATGCCGCTCGGCAGCAAGCCGGCCGCGTGCGATTGCCGTAGCGCGTTCGGCGTTCCAGTGAGAGTCGCCTGGCCGGTGGCAGGATCGAAGAGCTCGGCTGAGGCACTGCCGGGAGAGCCGCCCACGAGCAGCACTTAGCCGTTGGTAGGGCCGGTTACAAAGCGCACGCGTGCTGCCCAAACCACTTCGACGGGAGGGCGAGCGTCCTCGCGAGCCCAAACTTCTCGGGAACTCCAAGGAAATCAGGGCTCGCGCGGACGCTCGCCCTCCCCAATCGGTTGCCGGGCCTTTGGGCAACACGCCCTTGTGCGGGCTGCGATTGCCTTTAGAATGTGCCAGACAGCAAGCCGGTGAAGCAGCGCAGGCCAAATCCATCCGCGGGGAAGCGACCAGGGCAGACCGCTGTGGCGAGGCCCTGGCGGCTGCGGCTGGCGGTGATGTTCGGGGCGCCGGTGCTGTTCTTCGGGCTGCTGGAACTCGGCTTGCGGCTGGCCGGGTTCGGCCATCCCACGGCGTTTCTGCTGCCCTCCTCCAACCAGGGCCAACCGACCCTGGTGCAGAACAACCAGTTTGGCTGGCGGTTCTTCGGGGCACGGATGTCGCGCTTGCCGCAGGCGATCTCCATTCCGCGCGATAAGCCGCCCGGCACCGTCCGCATATTCGTGTTCGGCGAGTCAGCGGCTTTCGGCGACCCGCAGCCGCGCTTTGGGCTGTCCCGGGTGTTGGAGGCGCTGCTGGAGGGGCGGCATCCGGGCACGAAGTTCGAGACGGTCAACGCCGCGATGACGGGCATCGGCTCGCACGCGATCGTGCCCATCGCGCGCGACTGCGCTCGCGCGGGCGCGGACGTGTGGGTGATCTACATGGGGAACAACGAGGTCGTGGGGCCGTTCGGCGCGGGCACCGTCTTTGGGCCGCAGGCGCCGCCGTGGCCAATCGTGCGCGCGAGCCTGGCGCTGAAAGCCACGCGGACCGGTCAACTGCTGGACTCAGTTCGCGAGGCGCTGGAGAAGCCCCCGCTCGGCAAGAGCGAGTGGGGCGGCATGATGATGTTTCTCGGCCAGCAGGTGCGGGCCAGCGATCCCCGCATGGGCCGGGTGTATGCCAATTTCCAACGCAACCTGGCGGACATCATCCGCGCCGGCCACGACCGCGGCGCGGCGGTGGTGGTGAGCACCGTGGCGGTGAACCTGAAGGATTGCGCGCCCTTCGCCTCTTTGCATCGGGTCGGGTTGCCCGAGGAGCAACGGGCGCAGTGGGAGGCTCTCTTCAAAGCGGGTGTCTCGGCGCAGCGGGCGGGGCAATGGTTGGAGGCGCAGGGCCAACTCCGGCGCGCGGCGCAGATGGATGACAGTTTCGCCGACTTGCGTTTCCGCCTGGGGCAATGTGCCTTGGTGCTAGGGGAAGTGGCCGAGGCTCGCGATCAGTTCACCGCAGCGAGGGACCTGGACACCTTGCGCTTTCGCTGCGACTCGACCCTTAATGGGCTGATCCGGCAGGTGGCGGCCAACCGCGAGGGGGAACGGGTTCTCCTTGCAGACGCGGAGCAGAGCATGGCTGCGAGCAGCCCGGAGGGGCTTCCCGGAGCGCAGGCATTCTACGAGCATGTCCACCCGACCTTCGAGGGCAACTACGTCCTGGCCCGCGCCCTGGCGGAGCAGGTCGAAAGAGTCCTGCCGGCGACGGTGGCGAATTCCGGGCTGCCGTGGCCGCAGGCCGCCGAGTGCGCGCGGCGCCTGGCCTACACCGAGCGCGCGCGGCAACTGGGCGTGTCGGAGATCCTGGGCCGGCTGACGGACCCGCCTTTCATCTTTCAAGCCAACCATGAAGAGCAAGTGCGTCATTGGACAAGCGTGGCGCGCAGCCTGCCGCCGACCGACTCGGCGGAGGCGCTGCAGGGCGCCCGGAAAGCTTGCGAGGCCGCGCTACGGGTAGCGCCGGAAGACGCGTTTCTTTGCCAGGAGCTGGCGGAGTTGGAGCAGGCGCAAGGTGACTCCGCCGGAGCGGCAGCCGCAGCGAGGCGTTCCCTGTCGCTGCTGCCGGGCAACCAGGAGTGCTGGATGCTCCTCGGGCTGGCGCTGGTAAAGCAGGGAAGCTACCCGGATGCGGCAGCGGCGTTCCGGCGCGTCGCTGAGCTGGACCCGCAGGATGTTTGGGGGCGGCAAAACCTGGCGTTGTGCCTGGGCAAAATGGGCCGGCGCGAGGACGCGATCCGGGAGTTCCAGCGCGAACTGGCAATCAAGCCACGGTTCGGGCTGGGTTGGCTGGGCCTCGGCCAGGCCTACGAGGAGGCGGGCCGGCGCGGCGAGGCCGACGAGTGCTATCGCCGGGCGTTGGCCAACCCGATTCACCGGGCGGACGAGCTGACCACGCTGGCCCGGTTCTGCCAGAGCCGCGGCTGGCTGGAAGCCGCCGGCACCAACTTTGCCGCGGCAATCGAGTTGGACCCCTCCAACAGCCAGCTTCGCTTTGAGGCGGGCCTGGTCCTGGCTGCGCTAGGCCGCCACGCCGAGGCGGCCCAGCGGTATGCCGAAGCGGTCCAGCTTTCGCCGGGCCTGACGCAAGCGCACTTCTTGCGCGGGGTCGAGTTGGGCAAGCTCGACAAGCCCGGCGAAGCCGAGCCGGAGTTCCGCGAAGCCGCCCGTCTGATGCCGGAGCTGGTCGAGGCGCGCCTGAACCTGGGCATCACTCTCTATCGCCAGGAGAAATGGGTGGAAGCGCGCCAGGAGTTTGAGCAGGTGCTAGAGCGAAGCCCCACCAATGCGTTGGCGGCACGGTATGTGCAGGCTTTGCGCGAGCGAGCGGCGAGGCCGTGAAGATGAATGAGGTAGGGACGCCTGGCCGAGGCGTCCGTGTTGCGGCGGCGGACGCCTCGGCGAGGCGTCCCCACCCTGCCGGCTGTCGGCTTCCCAATCCTCCAAAGCAGCGCTTCTTTATCATTGACGGAGTGCGGCCTCCAGCGTAGCATAGCTTCCAAGACTACGTTAGGAGCTTTGCCGGACAACTCTGCCTTGGGAAGGCGCCAGCAGGTTTCCGACTGCCGTCGAGTTAAACGAGCACATACCGTAACCTAGAGGATCATATGCGATACCACACCCACAAAGCACTATCACCCGGACTGCTTGCAGTCCTTTGCTTCGGCGCCGCCTTGTGCGCCTCCGCCCAGACGTTGCTCCACCGATACAGTTTCAACGATACGGCCGGCAGTACGACCTTTACCGATTCGGTGGGCACGGCCGACGGGAGTCTGGTTAATCCAAACGCCCCCAATTCCGCCTATCTCGACGGTTCGCAGTTGGACTTGGACGGCAACGGCGGGTATGCGTCCTTACCGGCGAACTTGATCAGCCCGTTGACGCAGGTGACGATCGAGTTCTGGGGCACGTTCAGCAACGGCAACGCGAACTGGACCCGCGTGTTTGCGTTCGGCGACGCGAACGCAGTCGGCGGCAGCCTGGATTATTCCCAACACGCCCCCGGCGACTGGCAGAACCTCAATATGGCGACTCCCGCCGACGGCGACGTCTGGGCCAATAACCCGGGCGGTCTCGATGGGCAAACGAACGTGCACGTGACCTGCGTCGTGGACCCGCTCGGCAACAAGATGTACTACTACAATGGCACCAAGGTGACCTCGGACCCGGTGCTGAATAATGGCGCTGGTGGCACGGTGCCGGCTCTGAGCGGCTTGGACGACATCTACAGCCTGATCGGCTGGTCGCTGTTCAACGGGGATTCCACCCTGGCTGGCGCGATCAACGAGTTCCGGATTTACTCGGGGGTGCTCTCCTCCTCGGCCGTCGCGCTCAATGACGTCACCGGGCCGGACAATATTGTGACGAATCCGGGGCCGATTCAGGCGTTGCATTTCAGTGCGCCGGTGAACCCGCTGGTGGTGAACCAGAGTTCGCAGCAGATCCTGACCGGCGACTTCACCAATGTGACCGGCCTCGACCTGATTGCCTACGGCGGGGCCACCTTCGTCTCTTCCAACACGGCGGTGGTCACCATCAGCACTAACGGTGTGGTCAAAGCGATTGCACCCGGAACCACGAAGGTCGTCGCCATCTATGGCGGCCTGAGCACGACCAATTCATTGACCGTGATCGCGTTGCCGGCGGTTCTGGCGCACCGGTACAGCTTCAATGGCAGCGATGCCAGTGATTCGGTGGGCGGGGCGAACGGCACGTTGATGGGCAATGCGACGGTCACAGGTGGTCAACTCGTCCTGGACGGAAGTGCCGGCACGTACGTGAATCTGCCTGCAGGCATCATTAACATCACCACGAACACGGCGGTCACGTTCGAAGCGTGGGTCACCTTCGGCAACCCGGCGACGTGGGCCTACCTGTTCGGGTTCGGCAATACTAACGCCGGCAGTGGCGTGAACCAGATTGGTTGTGTCCCGTCCTCTGACCCCGGCGGCTTCCACCACTGGGGCATTACCGAGAACTTCTCCGCAGGCCGCACGCCAAGCTGGGCTCACCCCTGGGGCAATATCACCGCTCACATCACCTGTGTCGTGGATCCGCCCACCGGCACTATTTCCACCTACCGGGATGGCGTGCTCGAACTGGGCGAGTACGACTGCACCGCACCAATATCCAGTATCCCCAACAATTACGGGTTTATCGGCCGCTCCTTCTATGATGCTGACCCGTACCTGCAGGCCTCGATTGATGAGTTCCGCATCTACAGCGGCGCCCTCACTCCGCCGCAAGTGGCTTTGACGCACCAGGTCGGCCCAGCGTCGGCTGCCATCGATGTCGGCGCTCTGACTTCGATTGTGGTCCCTCCGACCAACTACCCGGCGTATGCTTCACTGGTTCCGCCCGTGATTCTGGCGAACTACGCCAACCTGGCGAACTTCAATTTGCTGGGTAGCGTGACGGCGCCCGGCAATGCTTATTTCGGCGGTCCGCAGGGGCTGGTGGTGACCTCGAGTGATCCCACCATCATCAGCGTCAACTCGCAGAACCTGCTGACCACGCACCGGCCGGGCAGCGTGACGCTGACCGCCAGCTTCGGCGGCAAGACCAACAGCGGGATCGTTTATGTGAAGAACCAGGCTGTCCTGGCTCATCGCTACAGCTTCAACACCGACGGCGACGCCAGTGATTCGGTCGGGGGCGCCAACGGGACACTGCAGGGCGGGGCCACGGTTTCGGGCGGTCAGTTGCAATTGACCGGCGGCAACGGCGACTACCTGGACCTGCCGCCGAACCTGCTCACGAATTACTCGTCCGTCACGATTGATGCCTGGGTCAACTTTGGCCCGGTGCAGAATTGGGCGCGGCTTTGGGAGTTCACCGATGTGGGGGCCGCCACGCAAAACGAGTTCTATTTCTCGCCCGGTTGGAATAACCCGCCGAACGCGAACTTCTACAACGCAGGCTTCCAGTGGGGCGGTAACGTTTTGGCGGCCGGCGCTCCCCTGGGTAGTGCGCCGTACCATATCACCTGCCTTTATGGTGACGGCACGCTCCAAGTGTACACCAATGGCGTGCTGGAGGTCTCCGCATCTGCGAACATGATTGCCCCGGCCGGCAACGCGGGATCAGTTTCCCAGACCATCGGCCACTCGCCGTTTAACGATCCGGGAATCAACGGCTCAGTGGATGAGTTCCGCATCTACCGCGGGCGGCTGGCGCCGGATGAGATTCTGGCGGAGGACGTGCTGGGGCCCAACACGCTGCTGACCACGACTGTGTCACTGAAAGCTGCTCTAAGCGCCGGCAACGTGATGCTAAGCTGGCCCGTAGCGGCTGGCGGCTTCTCGGTCCAGGCCAAGTCAAGCCTCGTCAGTGGGAGTTGGGTGACGCTGACCAATGTGCCCACGCTCGTGGGCAACGCCACCTGGCAAACGGCGGTGCCTACCACCGGCGGCCCACAGTTCTTCCGCCTCTGGCGATAGGCCACGTCTGCCCAGTAGCCGGATCGCCGGCTACTGGGTATAATGTCGGTATGAAAAGCATGGACGGTCAGGGAAACGCTGCCGTGCGCCGCCGGGCGTTTACGCTGATCGAGCTGCTGGTTGTCATCGCGATCATCGCGATCCTCGCCGCCTTGTTGCTGCCGGCGCTGGCCAAAGCCAAGGAGAAGTCGAAGATCGCTCAATGCAAGAACAACCTGCACCAGATGAGCCTCGGCACGCTGATGTATGCCAACGACAACCAGGACAAGCTGCCGGATTGCAACAACAGCCAGGGGCAGCCGCTGGGCGTGTGGGTCTGGGACCTCTCGGCCTATGTCGCCACCAACATCCAGCAGAACGTTGTTCGGCATGACATCTTCTATTGTCCCAACGAGCTGTACCTCTATAACAGCGCCACGCCAAACGCCTGGACGGCGTTCACCTACAGCTCGTCGGCCCCTTACCCTTTTGTCGTCACGGGCTTTATCTGGATGTTCCCCAACTCCCGGGCCGACGACTTTCTCCCCGGGTGGAGCCAGGTGACCAAGACAACGGTCCCGAGGCCGGGATTCAATGTCAGCAACACGGAACTCATCACCGATGCCACTATCTTTCTCAATGCCCTGGGCGGCGGACGCCAGTACGTCAACATCGGCGCGGCGGGCGGGACGATCGTCCGCAGCGCGCACGTGAACCCCAACTCCATCCCCTCCGGTGGGAATGTCTCTTTCCTGGATGGGCACATTGAATGGAGGAAGTTCCAGCAGATGACGAACATCGTCTTTCCGTCCGCCGGCGACCCGGGCTTCATGTTCTGACTTTAGCTTCCTGACAGAGAGAACCCCCCCCACCGTTCTATGCCGCAGCACTCCGCCTTGCCAAGGGCGACACGGACATTTCTGGCCCTGGTCCTGGCCGGGGCATGCTTAAGCTTCGCCTCGGCGCTTGCCCAGCTCCCTCCCTTGCGAGGCTACCTGTCGGCCCACGACCCCTCGACCATCACCCAGTGCAAGGGGCGCTACTACATCTTCTGGACCGGCCAGGGGATTCTCTCCAAGTCGTCAGCCGACAAAGTCTTTTGGACCCCCGGGCCGCCCGTGTTCACCAATCCGCCATCCTGGACGACCAATGCCGTGCCGGGGTTCACCGGTCTATTCTGGGCGCCCGACCTCCTGTACTTCAACAACAGCTACCATCTTTACTACGCGGTCTCCACTTGGGGAAGCCAGGTGTCGGGGATTGGGCTGGTGACCAACCCGACGCTGGAGCCATCCGACCCCAGTTATCGCTGGACCGACCAGGGCCCGGTGATCACTTCCACGAACGGCTCGCCTTACAACACCATTGATCCGAGCTTCACGTGGGACAACGCGGGCGGGCTCTGGATGGCATTCGGCTCCTACTGGAACGGCATTTACCTGGTGCAGCTCGATCCTGGCAGCGGGCTGCGCATCGCCCCTGGTTCACCGACTCACCATCTGGCCTATAACAGCTCGATCGAGGCCTCCTACCTCTGGCGCCGGGGCGGCTATTACTATCTCTTCGCCAATTGGGGCTCCTGTTGCTCGGGCGTGAACAGCACCTACAACATCCGCGTCGGCCGCAGCACGAGCGTGACCGGCCCTTACCTGGACCAGAGCGGCGTCAGCATGGTGAACAATGGCGGCGCGCTGTTCCTGCAGGGCAGCGGGAAGTACACCGGCCCCGGGCACGTCGGCATTCTGTCGCAAGGCGGCGCCCAGTCGCTCACGCACCATTACTACGATGCCAACGCCTGGGCCACGCAATACGGCGCCTACGGCAACGCCGATTTTGCCTACGGCCCGCTCACCTGGACTGCCGACGACTGGCCCGTGTTCACCAACAACTGGTCGGCACTGTATAACTTCCAAGCCGACGCGAGCGACGCCAACGGGCAATACACCGGCCTTCTGCAAAGCGGCGCGACCAGTGTGCCCGACGCCACCTACGGCCATGTCCTGAACCTCAACGGCACGAATCAATATGTCTGGCTTCCTCCCGGCGTCGCCTATGCCAAGACCTTCGTGGCGGTGGTGAACTGGCGCGGCGGGAACGCCTGGCAGCGCGTGTTCGACTTCGGATTCGACACCACCAAAACGGTGATGATGACCGCCGCCTCGGACGCCAACGTCCTGCGCTGCGACATCAACCCCGGCGGCAACCTGCAAACCATTCAATGGACGCAACCCTTGCCGACGAATGTCTGGACGCACGTGGCGCTCACGCTCGATGGCACGCAGGGCATTCTCTACGTGAACGGAGCGCCCGTCGCCACCAACGCCGGCATGAACCTCCTGCCGCTGAACGTGGCGCCCCAGACAAACCACCTCGGGCGCAGCAAATTCTCCGCCGACCCGTATTTCAACGGCGAATACGCTTGCTTCCGTGCCTACGGCCGCGCGCTCTCCCCGGCGGAAATTGCCGCGCCTATCGCCAGCATCGCGCAGCCTGCGGACGGCTCGTATTATTGGCCGGGCACGAGCGTTGCCTTCAGCGGGTGGGCCACCGATTTTGCCAGCCGCCCGCTCAGCCCTGGCAACCTGTCCTGGCTGGTGAATTACATCCAGGATGGCCGGACCAATGTTGTCTTCGGCCCGGTGGCGGGCACCGCTTCCGGCGTGTTCTCCATCCCGACCAACGCCACGGGCGGGGGCAGCTACGTCGTCGTCCTTACCGCCACGGACAACTCCAACCGCCAAAGCTCCGCCTTCGCCACGCTGCTGCCGGCCAACCCTCCTGCCTCTTGGTCTTCCTATTACCCCTTGAAAGCCGACGCCAACGACGCCAACGGCCACTACAACGGTACGCTCATGGGCGGCGCGTCCTTTGTCACCGATCCCACGCGCGGCAGTGTGCTCAACCTCAATGGGACCGGCCAGTTCGTCAGCTTCCCCGCCGGTCTCGCCGGGATGCAGACCTTCATGGCCTGGGTGAAATGGAACGGCGGCGCCGCCTGGCAGCGCATTTATGACTTCGGCAACGACACAAACCACTACACCGTCCTCACTCCGCTGAACTCGGACACCGGCAAGCTGCGCTTCAACATCAGCGTGGACAGCCGGCCCGGCGAGCAGATCGTAGACGCCGCCGCCGCCTTTCCCGTCGGCGTGTGGACGCACGTGGCCGTGGTGGTGAACGGTACCAGCGCCGTGCTCTATTCCAACGGCGTGCCCGTCGCCACCAATCTCTTCGCCAACCTCGTTCCCGCCGACTTGAACGCCACTAACATCTACTTCGGCAAGAGCCAGTGGCCGGCCGATCCCTATTTCAGCGGACGGCTGAGCTCTGTGCGCATCTTCTCCCGCCCGCTCGCCTCCAACGAGATTCTCGCGCCGCAAATCACTCTCTCGCAGCCCGCGCAGGGCGCCATCTATCACCCCGGCGACACTATCCCCTTCGCCGGCACCGCCAACGACTTCTACGACGCCCCCATCGCCGCCACCGGCCTCACCTGGACTGTCAGCTTCGTCAACGCCGGCGCCACCAACGTCGTCATGGGTCCGACCAGCGGCACGACGGGCGGCTCGTTCACCATCCCGAGCACGGGCGCAGGCGCGACGAACGGCTTCTACCAGTTCCTGCTCTCGGCGGTGGACGCCGCCGGCCACCCCGCCGCCAACGCCGTGAGGATCTATCCCGCGGCCTCCGCTTTGCCCGGCGACTGGGCCTCCTTTTATCCCTTCACCAGCGGCGCGCAGGATGCCAGCAACCTCTACAACGGCACCCTCAAGAACGGCGCCTCCATCGTCACCGACCCCGTCCGCGGCAAGGTGCTCAACCTCGCCCCGCTCTCCTCGCAATACGTGAACCTTCCTTCCGGCGCCGGCGCCGCCCAAACCGTCTCCGGCTGGGTCAAATGGAGCGGCGGCAGCTCCTGGCAGCGCGTGTTCGACTTCGGCCAGAACCAAAACGCCTTCTTCTACCTCACCACCTCCGACGCCGCGCAATTGCCCCAATGCGCCATCACCCCGGACCTCGCCGTTTACAACGAGACCATCGAGTCCCCGGTTGCAATGCCCGTCGGCCAATGGACCCATATCGCCGTCGTCATGGATGGCCGCCAGGGAACGCTCTACCTCAACGGGAGCGCCGTCGCTGTCAACAACAGCGTCAACCTCCTGCCCTCTGACGTCGCCTCCACCAACTGCAACTTCGGCAAAAGCCAGTACCCGGGCGATCCCTACTTTAACGGCCGTCTCAGCGCCGTCCATTTGAACTCCTCCGCCCTGTCCCTGGCCGACATCATTGCGCCGGTGCCCGTCATCACCCTGCCGACCAACGGCACGCTCTTCGCCGGCGGCCAGAACCTGTCCTTTGCCGGCACCGGCGCCGACTACTCTGGCACGCCGTTGCCCCCCGCCGCCTTCACGTGGTCCGGCGCGCTCTATTCCAACGGCCTGGCCTTCTCCGCCTTTGGGCCGCTGACCGGCGTCACCAACGGCCTTTACCTCGTCCCCGCCAACGCCGCCACCACGACCAATATCTTCTACCGGGTTTACCTCACCGTGACCGATACCAACGGCAACGAGCAAAGCGTCTCGCAGGACGTCGGCCCCCAAATCAGCCAGCTCTCCTTCGGCACCGTGCCTCCGAGCCTGCAAGTCGTGCTGGACGGCCAGCCTTTGACCGCGCCCGTCAGCCTGCCGGCGGTCGTCGGCACGAGCCGCCTGGTCTCCGCCCCATCGCCACAAATGGCCGGCGGCACCAATTACCCCTTTGTACTCTGGTCCGACGGCGGGGCCGAGGCGCACAGCATCACCGTCCTCGTCACCAATGCCCTCTTCACCGCCAGCTTCGTGCAGCCCGAGCTGGACTTCGCCCCCGGCGCGGGTGGGATGGACTTGAGCTGGCCCGGCTGGGCCGCAGCCATGCAGCTTTTCTCCGCGACGAACCTGTCGCCCCCGGCCTTCTGGTCCATGGTTACCAACGCCCCCGTCTCCTCCAACGGCCTGCTCTACCTCCGGCTCCCGGCTACCAACGCCGGCCAGTTCTATCGGCTGCAGTTGCCCTAATGCCATTGACGCCAGCCCGGCTTTCAACTTCGCGCCGAAACGTGGCCTCTGGCGAGCCCCTCAGGACCGGATTAGCCCGCTTTGCACCAACCGGCAGGCTCGTGGCTTGGGGTGCCCCCCAAATCCACCCCTGAGCCTCTCCGTGACCACACCGTATCCTCCTCGTGACCTCACCGTATATTCAAAATGAATATACGGTGAGGTCACGA
>Ga0335069_10011084_pt1 | contig 12747 bp, 18 predicted proteins | sample Lox_Sample_11_FD_206714 | JGI IMG/M metagenome (GOLD analysis project Ga0335069, IMG submission 206714) | Soil microbial communities from Loxahatchee National Wildlife Refuge, Florida, United States - Lox_Sample_1.1 | ecosystem: Environmental > Terrestrial > Soil > Wetlands | place: USA... | reverse complement strand
GCTGTCATTGCTTGCGAAGAATCTTGGGCATACGAGCCAACGAATGGTCGAAAAATTCTACGCACATTTTGCGGACGATTACGTCTCCGAAACCATCCGTGCGACCGCTCCGACATTCGGACTCAAGGGCAACAAGAAGGTGGCGCGGATCGACGGGAGGCGCGGCAAATGAGCACCAAGCCGTTCAATAACCTCGAGTACAAGCTCCTCTCTATCCTAGAGCGTGGCAAGCGGCTGCACCCCAGGGATGTTCGCGCGTATCTGCGGTCAGTTATCCCTCCCGCCATCGCCGATGCCATCGCAGACATGGTCGAGTCCAATGTCAGGCTGCACCCAAAGAAGGAACGCGAGAAGCGAAAGGAAGGCCGACCGAAGGGTGCTACTGAGCGCTTGTCACTTGAGGAGCAGGCGTTCGGGCAAATGACGGCACGGCTTTACGATCGCGAGAAGGAAATCTTGATCTGGTTGAAGGCCCAGGAATTGCGGCGCCAAGGTGCGACCGAGGACCAGATCAACGACAAGATGGAAGCGATCGAACGGAATGCTGCGGATAAGGCGATCAGCAACGCCCAATACTGGCACTGGACGCCGACGCCGCCGGAGTTCGAGGGGGACATCCCTGCCTGCACCGACGTGAAGCCGAAGAAAATCGTGCGCATTTCTGAACGGCAACTGCGCCGGTTCATCGCGGATCATGAGCAAGCGAAGGCGCGCCGCAAGTACTGAGTTGATTGGCCTCAGAAAACTGCATCCAAATAAATCGCATTCTAAGTTCCCAAAACACCGGTCGCTTCTGCATTTAATTGCAACGAAGGGGATGCGAGTGCACCCCGCCGTTTAGTATTGCAGGAGCGCACATGAGCGAGGCTGGCGCCACTCAGAGTAAGCCTAAAGCGAAAAAGAAAAAGAACGAGACCAAGACACCGGACCGCAAGCCCAAACGCACCTTAGCAGAAGCACTCGCAATGGGCGTCGATCTGACCATCGACGAGACCTGCGCGGTGCTCAATCTATGCCGGCGATCACTCTATAACCTTCAAGAACGAGGAGAAGGTCCCCGTCCCTATAAGATCGGGAGTTCCGTACGCTTCACCCAGGCCGAGATCGCCGAGTTTCGCGCACGGATGCAGGCGAAATCTTCCGCGAACGCCGCCTAAGCAAGAATGAAACGGGCGCCCGGGAGATCAGCCCGAGCGCCCAAAAATCAAAGGAGGAGATCATGACCAAACCAGAACCAGGATTTACGCCACATGACCTCCAACGGAAAATTACAGGAAGAGGACCCGCCACGCAAACCGCGCAATGCCAAGGCGCTGACGCGAGCGCTCGACGGCAGTTGGTCGGGAACAAAGGGCACTGCATGCTGTCCGGCGCATCGTGACCGGCGCGCGTCTCTTTCTATCGCGCAGAAGGGCGAGAAGATTCTCGTCAAGTGCCACACCGGCTGCTCCCAAGACCAGATCATCGCGGCGCTCCGAGACAGGGGCTTGTGGCCCGAGGCGCGCCCACGCGGTGTCACCATCGAGCAATACGCCGAAGCGAAGAAGCTGCCGGAGGATTTCCTGTGTGAGCAAGGGCTGGAAGACACCTTCATCAACGGCACCCAGGCGATCCGCGTCCCCTACTTCGACGCTGCGGGTGAGGAGATCGCCATCCGCTTCCGCATCAGCCTCGACGGCTCCGACAAGTTTCGCTGGCGCCGGGGCAACAAGGCCGTCCTCTACGGTCAGAAGCGGCTGAGCGAGGCACGGGAGAACGGCAGCATCACCATCGTCGAGGGCGAGAGCGACTGCCACACCCTCTGGTTCGAGGGGTTCCCGGCAATCGGACTGCCCGGCGCGGCCTCTTGGAAGGAGGAACGGGACGCGCCTCTGTTCGACGGCATCGCGACGATCAACGTCGTCATCGAGCCCGACAATGGTGGTGAAGCGGTGCGCCGCTGGGTGAGTGCGTCCAAGATAAAGGACCGCGTCCGGCTTGTGACTCTCGACGGCTTCAAGGATCCCAGCAGCCTCTATATCGACAACCCTGGGCGCTTTGCGGAGCGGTTCCAGACTGCGCTCGACGCCGCCGTACCCTGGCTCGACGACGCGGCCCGCAAGGCCGCTGCGGCTCGGGACGCCGCGTGGGAACAATGCCGGGAGCTCGCCGAACGGATCGACATCCTTGACGACGCGGTCGACGTGCTGCACCGGCTCGGGCTGGTCCGCGAGACGCGTAACGCCAAGCTGTTGTACCTGGTGATCACCAGCCGGCTCCTACCCCGGATCGTGTCAGTCAAGGTAACGGGTCCCAGCAGCGGCGGAAAGTCATACCTTGCGCAAAAGGTCCTCACACTTTTCCCGCCGGAAGCCGCCTACACGGCGACAGCAATGTCCGAGCGCGCGCTGATCTATGACCAGACACCGTTGCAACATCGCATGCTGTGCATCTACGAGGCGGCAGGCATCGGGTCTGATTTCTTGAGCTACCTGATTCGATCCCTGCTTTCAGAGGGCTGCGTCCGGTATTTGACGCTCGAGAAGGTTAACGGCGTCATCAAGCCTCGCGAGATCGTGCGGGAAGGCCCGACGGGCCTCATCACGACGACGACCGCGATCAAGCTGCACGCCGAGAACGAGACGCGTCTGCTCTCACTCACCGTGACCGACACCCAGCACCAGACGGCCGACATTCTCCGTGCTCAAGCCGCCGCGGCCGCCAAACACGAACGCGAGCGCGTCGATCTTCGGCCATGGCATGCCCTCCAGAACTACCTCGCCCTCGGCCCCGCCGAGGTCGTGGTACCCTTCGCCCCCGCCCTTGCCGAAAAGACGGCACCGGTCGCCGTGCGATTGCGACGTGACTTCGCCGCCGTGCTGTCCCTGATTGAGGCCCACGCGCTACTGCACTCCGCCAGCCGGAAACGCGACGCGGAGGGTCGGATCGTGGCCACCCTCGGGGACTATAAGGTCGTGCGCGGCCTCGTGGCGCCCATCATCGCGGAAGGTGTGGAGGCGACGGTGCCGGATGCCGTGCGTGAAGTGGTCGAGGCCGTGCGCGACCGCGACGAGCGTGGTGAGGAGGGCGTGAAGGTGCAGGCGCTCGCCCGCCTGCTGAAGCTGGACAAGTCGGCCATCACCCGGCGCGTCAACAAGGCGATCGAGGCCGGGTTCCTGCGCAACTTGGAGACGCGCAAGGGGCAGGCGATGCGGCTGGTGCGAGACGAGCCGATGCCCGACGACGCGAAGGTGCTGCCCCCGGCTTCCGATCTCGAAGACACGCCGAAAGCGACGCCCGGTTTCCGATCCCGAGGGCGGGAAAGGAAGGATGTTCGGGAGTGATGCACTGATGCACGCAGATCACGGGGGGTATATCACCCCCCTCAAAGTGCAGCAACAAGGCCTGCCCGCCAACGAGGGGGGTACATGTCTCCCCTGAGAATCGCGTGCATCAGTGCATCGGTGAAGCGGATATAGTCTGGACGGTATCCAACCGCCGCGGCATCGATTGGAAACCAATCAGGGCACTGGGGAAATGGACGATATCGATTACCTCACCGCGCTCGTCAGCGACGTAACGTACCCACCGGGCATCAAAGAGGTCATTCCCGCCCGTCTCCAACGCGTGGCGTTCTTCCCAGGCGGGACCGGAGTGGTTATCGGAGACGATCTGGCGAAGGCACGCCCGGGGCGAACGCTGCCGCGCGGTGGCACAATGGTACTCGGGCACAATTTCTACAACGTCGCCAGCTATGAGCAGAGCATCTCACAAGGTCCTCAATTGGGCCGGAACGCAACGTGGGACAACCTGTCGAAGCTCTTGCACTCTTGCGGCATCCGCTTGTCGGATTGCTTCTTCACAAATGCCTTTCTTGGGCTGATCGAGACCGAAAGCTCGATAGGTTCGCACCCCGGTCACCGCGATCCCAATTTCCGCGATGCGTGCCGCCGTGTGTTGTTGGCGTCAATAGAGCGGCAGCAGCCTAGGCTCATCCTAGTACTCGGCTTACAAGCCGGTCGCATGCTGGGTGAGGTCATGGGATTAGCAGCGTGGGCTAAAGCGACAACATTCCCTGGCTTCGACGCCATGCGCCTTTCAGACGCAGGGCTCCACTTAAGGTGTCCGGGCACGGGGAAGCCGTTAGCAGCCGTAATTATCGTTCACCCGTCTCTTCGCCCGAGCAACTTGCGTCACCGCAGCTTCGACAACCTGACTGGGAACGAAGCTGAGATCGCAATGATTCGACGGGCAATGCAGTGCAGCGGAATGCTGACCTGAGCCAAGACTCGGCCAAGCGATGGGCATAACTCTTCGCGATGGACGATACGCCGTATTAAGCCGCCCCCAGGCCATCGCACCGGTTCCACCAAGTATTCATACGCGAAAACCCACTGTTACCTTTTTGACAGTGCGATAAAACTCGCTTGTTTCATAGACTAACCCCAACCAATATAAGTAAAAGTCACCTGCGGTTTGCAAGGGTGTCTAAAAGATGTCAAATTACTACTGCAGATTGGCATAGTTCTAAACGCCGTATAGAGGTCGAATCATGAGGCTCGTGCCCTTGTTTGCGGATGACAGCCCCCCGGAGCCTCCTGCCGCCCTCAGCCCTGCACGCGAAGCCTTACGCCAGCACTACGAGCGCCAGCACCAGCAGCTACAGCACCTCGATCTACTCAGCGCGCCGGGCAAAGAGGTCAGCAACGCCGAGCAGCGGCTGAAGCAGGCTGAGGCGGCGCTAGATGCCATCGCCGAGGCAGAGCGCGCACAACTGGATCAGTGGATGCGAACTCCTTCCGGCCCCATGCCGCGGCCTCTCGACCGCACCGAGGCGATGCAGGAACTCGCCAGCGCCACTCGCGCCCTCGACGATGCCAAACGCCCTGGGGCCGCCAGCGAGCCAGCCTTCCGCTCCGAAGAGGAGAAACTCTTCGACCTCAATCGCGAAACGCCTGCCCTACTGGACGCCGTTCTCGTCGAGGAGGCCAACGCCATCGCGGATCGTCTTCGCGCTGCGAAGTTGGAGGTAGCCGCACTGATCGGGCTCGTGAAGGGTATCGAGCATTCCGCCTTGCTGCATAAGCGCACCGCTGCCGCTGTCGGTGCAGTTCACGCGTGGAGGGGTGGTGGAGGCGAACTCCTGGACGAGCAGGCGTTCAAGCAGCGCGAGCTCGACACCGCCGAGGCCCATCGCGTCCTGGCCCTGGGCCTGCTCGACAGGCTCAGAAGTGATCCCGCCGCCAGCATCGAGATCGAGCCTACCGAACCGCCTACGCAGGAGAGCGCGGCATGACCCGCCCCTACGCGCAAGTCCAAGCCGACCTGATCGCCGGGCTCGATGAAGCCATCGACCGCATGCTCCACCTATTGCGCGAGTATGGCGTCGCTCCCGCCCCTGCGATGCTCGAATGCAAGGTCCGCAAAGCGGCGACCGAGGAGCAAACCCTCAGTGCTGCCATCGACCGACGCCAGCAAATCCTGCGCGATGTCACGGCGGTCGCGAAGCGGGCGATCCGAAACGGAAAGGTCAAAGCCGCATGAGCAAGAAGATCGACGACCTCGAGAAGGCCATCGCGGGGATGATCTCGCAGGTCCGGGCGGATTTGAACGCCACCCGCCGGGAAATCCACGGCGTCGTTCCCGATGGTCTACGGAAATCCGAAGGCCCTCTTCGCGACCAGCTTGATCGCATCGAGAAGCGCATCGAGAAGCTCGAACGCAATGCTGCCGAGCGCGACGATCCGCTACCCCTGCAAGCCGACCCCTTCATCTTCGACCCACCTGCAATGTTGCAATGACCCAGGAGTACCCCATGCGTAAATCTGATTCTTCCTACGATCCGATGGCCCCGGCACCGAGGGCGACCGACGTAGGCTCGGGTTCCGGTGGCAATGCCCCAAGCGGACCCATGCCGTTCGACAACCCGGAGCGCACAGACGGCACCAGCCGCCGCCGCTTCAACTCCATCGCGGAGGCGTGGTCGCAAGTTCACAGGCCACTCCCTGGCGAGCGCGGCGGCACCGATGGAGGCGGCAATGGCTGATCCTGACTACGCGCGTTCGCTCGACCATGCTCACCGCCTGATCGCGAAGTTGAGCGATCACATCGCGGAACTGCACAAGCGGCTCGACGCGCACTCGGCCCGCCTTGCGGGACATGACCGCTCGCACTCGGCGCATAGCCGCATCCACGGCGAACACGACGCCCGCCTGCGGAAGCTCGAAGTCCGGGGTGGCGTGGCACCGCAGCTGCCCAAGGTGGCGGTGCTCAGCACTGAATCCACTCAGGCGATGGCGAAGCAATTCCGCGCCGCCGTACGGAGCCGAACCCTATGACCCCATCGCGCGCGTCCTGCGACCGCTGTCGTCAGCGCGCGCGGGGCTCGTCGGTGCGTTCGGTCACCGGCGAACAGGCGGACGGTGGCTCGGAATCCCCCACCGTCCGCCCCCGCCCGCATCCGCTAGGGGCGCGCCCGGGTGCCGTTGCCGGAATTTCAGGGGTAATGACGGCGCTCCGGGACGGTGCCACCCCAGCCCTCCCCCAGTAGATTGTGAACGGTGACTCATGAGTGGTCCACGCGGATTGAAGAGAAGTGGAGTCCCGAACGGAAAATGTTCGATCTGCCGCCACCCTGAGCGCACGAGGCTTGAGTACCTGTGTGCGCGTGGGGGTTTCGTGCGGTCAATCGCCAGGAAGTTCGGCGTCAAGGAAGAGAGCCTGCGTCGTCACAATCACAAGCACGTCTCCGACGCCTATAGGGCCAGTGTCCGTATCGGCCCCTTCAAGTCCGAGGAGGAGCTTCGCAAGTTGCTCGCCGAGAATACGAGCAGCGTTGTCGAGAACCTGCACTCCATCTACGGCGGCCTTGCGAACCGCTGGCTGGTCAACTTCGAGAACGGCGACGACGATGTCCTCGTTTCCCTGACCAAGGCCATGCACCGCAACTTGGAGATGCGGGCACAGATCTCCCGCGAACTCTCACCGGGGCCTTCGACGGTGATCAACAACGTATTCGCGCTGCCGATCTTCACCGACCTGCAACGCACGTTGCTGGAGACCTTGCAGCAATACCCCGAGGCAAGGGCGGCGGTGATCCGAGCCCTTCGTGATCTCGAAGCGAAATCCCCACCGCTGCTCGAGGTCGCCGTCACTCCCGCAGGAGCCGCCGCATGACCGAACGGGTCCGGTTAGGCCCCTTGAGCAAACCGATCCCCGAAAAACCGACGCGTGAACTCTTCTCCCGGCTCGCGGATGCTCTCGAACGAGATTGGACCGCGATCTGCCGCCCCTCCCAGCGTCCACCACCGGGCAACTGGACCATCTGGCTCCTGCTCGCGGGACGCGGTTTCGGGAAGACCCGCGCCGGTGCCGAGTGGATACGGACCCTCATCGAGACCGGGGCCGCGAAACGGGTGGCCTTGGTCGCTCCGACAGCGGCGGATTGCCGGGACGTGATGATCGAGGGCGAGAGCGGGTTGCTGTCGATCGCGCCGAAGTGGGATCGCCCGCAATATGAGCCGAGCAAAAGAAAATTGAGTTGGCCTTCCGGTGCCGTCGCCCATGCGTTCTCCGCCGACGAACCCGAACGCCTACGCGGTCCGCAATTCGATTTCGCGTGGTGCGACGAGCTCTGTGCGTGGAGATACCCGTCGGCCTGGGACAACCTGATGTTGGCACTTCGCCTCGGTCGCCACCCGCGCTGTGCGGTTACGACGACGCCGAAGCCGGTGCGGTTACTCCGCGATTTGCTCAAGCGCGACGGACGCGACGTCGTCGTCCGGCGCGGCTCCACGAGAGAGAACGCCGAAAACCTCGCCCCCGCCTTCCTCAAGGAGATCATGGGCCGTTACGAAGGCACGCGTCTTGGCCGACAGGAACTCGAGGCCGAGCTACTGGAGGACACGCCGGGTGCGTTCTGGAACCGGGAGCAGTTGGAGCGCTGCCGCATTGAGAGCAGGCCCGAGGAATTGGCACGGGTCGTCGTCGCCATCGACCCCGCGGGCGGCTCCGAACCCGGTAATGACGAGACCGGGATCATCGTCGCGGGTATCGACGCCGGCGGGCACGGATTCGTCCTCGACGATCTGTCGGGCCGCTATCGGGTCGAGGAGTGGGCACGCAAGGCCATCGGCGCGTACAAGCGGTTCAACGCGGATCGGATCGTGGCCGAAACCAATTTCGGCGGTCAGATGGTGGAAGCGACCCTACGCACGGTCGATCCCAGCGTGAGCTTCAAGGCGGTGTCAGCATCGCGGGGCAAGGTGGTCCGCGCGGAGCCCGTGGCAGCGCTCTACGAGCAGGGCAAAATTTCTCACGTCGGCGCTCTCGTCACCCTCGAAGACCAGATGGCGGCCTTCGGGCCGGACTTCTCGCGGAGCACGGCGGGCTACTCGCCGGATCGTGTAGATGCGCTGTGCTGGGCGCTCACGGAGTTGCTGCAGGGTCCGAACCTCCAGCCCTGGGTGGATCACTTCACGCACATGGCTGAGAACAAGGGGAAGATCGAGATGCCCGCTTCGAAACCGCCGACGAGCATCGCGCATGCCTGGGCCGGTGTCGCCGCACCGAAGGCACCACCGGAGGTCAAGACCGTCACCTTACGAGCGGAGCCCCACCAATCGTTCAAGACACCGAAGGGTGTTCTCTATTGCAGCGACGCCACCGGTCTCGTCGCCAACGTCGCCCCCGAGCACGTCGAAATTCTCATCAACGCCGGATGCTGGCCCATACAGGAGGCCCCGTGATGCCCACCCTCAAAGCCTTACGCTGTTCCCAATTCGCGGTCGGGGGTCGCCGCTACATTGCGGACCGAGACGGTCTCATCGCCAATGTCGATCCTGATCACGTCGGCGCGCTCCTGAACTCGGGGTGCATCGTGGTCGAGCCTTGGCAGGCACCCGTGCAACAGTCAGCACCGCCACCCTCACCGCGGCCCGAGCCACCCAAGGTGAGGGTGCGAGCGCGACCGGGTGCCGTCTTCGGTATGCCCGAGGGGACGCGCTACGTGGCCGATGCCGAGGGGATCATTCAGGCCGCCCCCGAGCACCACGGCATCCTGCTCCGCGCCGGGTGTACGCGAGCGTGACCGATGCCGCGGACTTCCTCGACACCCATAGACCCTGGTGAGCAGGAGTTCGTGACGTTCGACTTCGCGCCTGGCTTAAGCCCCGGCGTGATCATCAATTCCATCGTCGGGGTGACCTGCGCCGTCATCTCGGGCACCGACGCCAACCCGCAAAGCCGCGTGCTCGGGCCGCCGTCTATCGTTGCGAGCCCGACGACCGGTGCCGCGAAGGTCGCTGTCGAGCAGCTCGTCGGGAACATGCTCGCGGGTGTGACCTACCAGCTACAGGCGGTCGTCTCGTGCAGCGATAACCAGCAACTTAGTCTGCGCTGGAACCTGCCATGCAGTCAGCCGCCAGGGACATGAAGTCGGGGCGCGCCTTGAGCCTCCTAGGGGGCGCGCGGGGCCGGGCGACGGTGCGGGTCGCATCCATACCGCGCCGTCGTTGGGCCGCTCAAGTTGGCAGTTCGCGGACTCTCATGGATGGTGGTGACGTAAGACGTTCACTGCCGTGCACCTGCTCCGCGATACGGCGACCTTCTTCGATCAATTTCTGCCCCTGGAGAACGTAATTGCGGCACAGAGGAAATAGGGGATGCCCATCGAGCACGAAGTCACCGTGGTCCGGGCGCAGTGGCCTTGTAAGCGTAATCGGGCCAGCCTCTGTCTTACCGACAATTATGGCTTCTGCCGTTGGTAGGCTCTCAATCGCGCTGGCCATGTAGCTGACGCCGGAATACCCGCGAACCTTCGCCTCAGCCGCGGTTGCACCGATGCGGTGGTCGCTGTCGATGCGCGCCCTGCTGAGCGGAAGGTCTCGGAAGGGTCCGTAGTACTCTTCAAACTGTGTAGAGAACCGGCGGCGGCGCGTTAGCTCATCTTGTGGGAGACGCTTAAGCCACGCCTTCATCTCCTTGCTTCCGTCATCCTCGCCGAAGCAGCAATTGACTACCTCGGGGATGCTACGGACCGCCGAGACGCACGCGGCAAGGTTCGCAAACAGCCTGAGCCGCCAGCGTGTGTCGACCACCACGTGCCCAGACTCCAACGCGGCCGTCATTTGGGTCTGGTCTGGCGGCAGGAGTGCGCGTTCCATCTCCGTGAGGTGATATAGAGCGTATTCGCCCTTCACCTTGGCGCCCGCCCATAGAAGATCGTGCATCGGTGACCTCGCTTCGACTCACATCCACCCAACAGTTTAAATCGACCCCTAGGCCGGTGGTGAAACCGATTCCAGAGGCGTAGACGGCCCGATAGGCCGTGGCGGGCGGCAAGCGGTGACACCGCGAAGACCGATGCCGCCCTCCGCCTCGCTGGCATGCTTCTCCGAATTAGATCGGCGTACCTGGACGCGCTGGCGGAGGAGCGGGCGGAGGTGCAGACGGAACGGGCTGAGAAGGCGGCGGTGAAGCTCGAGCTGCGATGATTTCCAGTACCAATCTATCGGGATACGTCTCATCAACCGCCTTCACGGTTGCCAGCCCAAGCGGGTCCTCAAGATACTCGTGAGCTTTGTCGCGGATTGCCTGGCGCTCGCGCTGGCACGATGCGAAAGCGGCCCGCACTATGACTTCAGCGGCCTCCGTTGAGTTGAGAGCTAGCACTCTGGCATGCTGGACTAGACAATTTGCATATTGCTGCACGGTATTTTTGAATTCGGGCTCGAACTTCAGATCATGTTGCTCTCGCTGTTGCTCTAGCAGCTGCTTGTACGCGGCGGAAGTCAACGACTTCGCTGTTTCAAGATCATTAGGCCGAAGCGATCTTCCACCACTGAACTCGGCCGTGCATTGGGCCAACACCTTCTTGGCAAACTCATCCGTAGATGCGTACCCGTATCGGTCCGACTTGAATACAATCCTAGCAGCCTCCTCTGCACGATGCTTAAGGCAGTCGTCATATGCAGCGACATCGACTGAGGGTGTCTTATCGACGGGAGGTGCGTTAGATGAGGATGCTGGAGGTGTAGGCGCAGGTGTAGGGGAAGGTGTCGAAGTTACGTGAGTTGGCGAAGCAGGTGCTACGTGAGTTGGCGGCGTATAGTCGGAGCCGCACGCCGACAGCGCGGTCAACGCAAACGCGATTAAAACGACTACAGCGTTTTGGTTTTGGGCCTTCATTAGTGTTTGCAACGCTGTCCGAATGTTTGCGCGAGAGCACTGGCGATGCTCTCATTAAAATTCGGCCTCTCGTGGATGAAGTTCACCACGTCTTTCGCAGTCGCACCAAGCGACTGACTGCGCACGCAGGCCGACCACTTCGCGTAGTCAGGGATCGAGTATCCGTACATAACGAAGGCCATCCCCTCGATCAGACCTCCTACGAAAACGGCTTGAGCATTCTCCGGGAGTTGTAGGTATTCAGCAACGGTGAGTGTTTCGACCATTCCTGTTGGCAGCGGTACTTGCCCTACGGCGATTTTTGCCGGCGCTGTGAATGCAGCTAACGTTGCCAGTAGCAGCATGCTTCCGACCAAACGAATCCTACCCGTGAATGCCCGATTCATTTTTTTCCCCAGTCGCCGGTCGTTAATGCCGACGGTCAACTGTTAATCCGCGTTTGGACCCCTGATATGGCACTGTCGGTGGCCATAGCTATCATCAATGCGCCGATGTGTCGCATCCGAAGCGCGCGGATACACACCGCTTTGTCGTGACGCACTAACTCCGCTTAAGGACCGTCCCAACAACAAAAACCCCACCCATGCCCGGGTGGGGCTCTTGTCATCTTCCGGCTCGTATGGGGATTGGTCCCGAGCCGGTCCATGCCTCGATCTCGCTCGGACGACTGGATCGCGTCTCTGAGCTAGTGATCTAGAGCTGTCGGAGGAGGGGTCTCGTCTCCAGATCACGCCGCAACTATGCCAGCTTTGCAGACCGCCGCTTTGATCTGAATCAAACGCAACCGTGACCTATCGCTCAAAAACGACATCACGCCGCACGCTGAATCGCGGCCTGGGGTTCAGTTCGCGTCGGGGAGCGGGGATCGCAGGTTGCGGTCCTCGACCGGATCGCGCCATCGCGAGCCTGAAGGAATCTTGCAGGGGTTCGGCGTCCAGCAGCGTCGGCCCCTGCCGCAGCTCGTCACCGCTGCACTCGATCCAGTAATAGCCGCCCGCGATGCGGTCGAGCCGCAGCAGGTTACCCACGTCCTGGATGTTGGAACTCGCGCGCCCGGAACGCATCAGACCAAGCGCGATGCGGCGCGCTGCCTCTCTGATCAACCGTACCCGCATGCTGATCTCTCCCCAGTGAGGTGGCACCTGAGGGAGTCATACGGCGCTGTCTCCGTGAGGGACCCGCTAGGGGCGGCAAGGGGAGGCGATGAGGGGTGCCATTGAGTCGAGGTGGCGCCCCCTGGGGGAGGTCGCTGTAGCGCGCTTAAAGTGGAGCAGGGGCGGATACGGCGTTGGCGGGGACTAATCCCCTCTAGGCCCTATCCATTTAGACGCTTTGACGCGCAATCGCATGTAGGGGTGTGCAGGGATGGATATTAGACATCCATTGGACACGGGCGTGATTCTAAAAACTAACTGCTTGATAAAATTGGCGTCCCCAAGGGGATTCGAACCCCTGTTACCGCCATGAAAGGGCAGATATGCGAGTTCGGTATAAGTGGTTGCGTTTCCCCGCAACCAACTCGATCCGCAACCCGCCAGACCTCCTGGAAGTCCGTCGGTGGAGCGTCTGCCTGGGGCCTGC
>Ga0335069_10011082_pt1 | contig 12751 bp, 12 predicted proteins | sample Lox_Sample_11_FD_206714 | JGI IMG/M metagenome (GOLD analysis project Ga0335069, IMG submission 206714) | Soil microbial communities from Loxahatchee National Wildlife Refuge, Florida, United States - Lox_Sample_1.1 | ecosystem: Environmental > Terrestrial > Soil > Wetlands | place: USA... | reverse complement strand
CGCCACGCTCGGCGAGCTGTTCGCCGAACGCGCCGGCGTGCTCAACCTCGGCATCGAAGGCATCATGCTGCTGTCGGCCATGACCGGCTTCACAGCGGCCTATTTCAGCGGCGACCTCTGGGTCGGCATCGCCGCGGCCGCGGCGACCGGCGCCGCCATGGGCCTGCTCATGGGGTTGATGACGGTGACGCTCGGATTATCGCAGCACGTCTCCGGCATCGGCGTGACGCTGCTGTGCAGCGGCCTCGCCTTCTATCTCTACCGGCTGATCTTCGGCGAGCCGTCGCAGCCGCCGAACATCGTGCCGTTCGCGCCGCTGCCCATACCCGGCCTGAGCAGCATACCCGTGCTCGGTCCGATCCTGTTCAACCAGTTCGCACTCAGCTACTGCGCCCTGGCGGCGGTGGCTATCGCCGCCTTCGCGCTCTTCCGCACGCCCTGGGGCCTCAACCTGCGCACCGTCGGCGAGAACCCGCGGGCGGCCGATGCGGCCGGCGTCGGTGTCGCCGCCATGCGCTATCAGGCGCTGCTCCTGTCGGGCGCGCTCATGGGGATCGCCGGCGCCTACCTGGCAACGGCGCAATTCAACGCCTTCACCTTCGGCGTCATCTCCGGCCGCGGTTGGGTGTGCATCGCCCTCGTCGTCTTCGGCCAATGGCAGCCCTGGCGCAGCGCGCTCGGCGCCTTGCTCTTCGCGCTCATCGACGCGCTGCAACTGCGGCTGCAGGCGAGCGGCATCATTCCGGTGCCCTATCAGCTGTTCCTGATGCTGCCGTTCGTGCTGACTATCGTGGCGATGGCCGCGGTATCGCGCAACGCGCGCGCACCGGCGGCACTGCTGGTGCCGTTCCGCAAGGAAGAGCGCTAGCCGATCTGGCGCGCTTGCGGGGTCAACCGGCAAGGCGGCATAGTCGGGTGGGCAAAACAGGGAGGATTTCCATGAATACTTGTTGGCGCATTGCGGCGATCGCCTTCACCGTCGCGGGACTCGGCCTTTCCGCCGGCATCGCCAGGGCCGGCGACGAGGAGACCATAACCCTCGTGGAACGGGCGGCATCAGACACCGTCGTCGACATCGGCGAGAAGGGCGACAGCGTCGGCGACGTCCTGGCCTTCGCCAACGAGATCTACGACAAGAGCAATGCAACGCTGCTCGGACATGACAACGGATCGTGCGTGCGCACGGCCGTCGGCAAGGCCTGGGAGTGTTTCTGGACGCTCACCCTCGAGAAGGGCCAGATCACCGTCGAAGGGCCGTTCTACGACACGAGCGATTCCGTGCTGGCGGTGACCGGCGGTACCGGCAAATACGCGGAAGCCAGCGGCGAGATGAAGCTGCACGCGCGCGACGCAAAGGGCAGCGAGTACGACTTCGTGTACAGCCTGAGGTAGAGAGCGGCGCCGCGACGGCGGCGTGCCTCAGCTCTCTGCGATGGCGCGCCAGATCGCCAGTGCCTGCGCCGTCTCCGCAACGTCGTGGACGCGGACGATCTGCACGCCGCGTTCAATACCGGAAAGAGCCGCGGCGAGCGAGCCGGCGAGGCGATCGCTGGCGTCCTCGCCGCGGCTCAGGCGACCGATGAAGCTCTTGCGTGAGACGCCGAGGAGCAGCGCGCAGCCCAGCCCGTGATAGAGCGCGAGGTCGGCGAGCACGGCGAGGTTATGCGGATCGCGCTTGCCGAAGCCGATGCCCGGATCGAACGCGATGCGCGAGCTGTCGATGCCCGCGGCCGCGCAGGCCACCAGCCGCTCGGCGAAAAAGTCGTAGATGTCGAGCGGCGCATCAGCATAGCTCGGCTCCTGCTGCATGGTGCGCGGCTCGCCCTGCATGTGCATGAGGACGACCGCGGCGCCGCTCCGCGCCACGACCCGTAGGCTGTCGGGATCGCCGGCGAGGGCGGTCACGTCGTTGACGATGCGGGCGCCGGCGGCGAGGGCCGCGCGCATGATCGCGGCATGGCGCGTATCGATGGAGACGAGCGCGCCCGCTTCGGCCAGCGCCGCGACCACGGGAACCACCCGGTCGAGTTCTTCGGCGATCGACACCGGCGCGGCGCCGGGCCGGGTCGACTCGCCGCCGACATCGAGAATGTCGGCGCCGGCATCGACCAGGGCGAGGCCGTGGGCGATCGCCTTCTCGCGCTCCGCGTAGCGGCCGCCGTCGGAGAAGCTGTCGGGCGTCACGTTGATGACGCCCATGATCCGCGGTCGGTCGAGGACAAGCCCGGCGAACGGCGGACGCCGGGATGAAGCTGCGCTGAGAAGCGGCGCGGTCGCGGCCTCGGCGCGCAAAGCGCTTGCCCCGAACACCGAAACCTCGCGCGCGCTGCCGTTGCGCCGGATCAGCTCGCCGGCGCTGAAGGCGGCGGGGCCGCCGGCAAGCGGCGCGGCGATACCGGCGGCGCAGGCATTGGCGGCGGCGGTGCCGGTCAGGACACCCGTGGGCTTGAGATAGATGCGGGATGACGCAGGCATGGATCGCTGAATCGACGGAGAGGGGGAGATAAGCACAGATGCAACGGCGCCGGCATCCGCAATCCGCGTTCTCTGTCGGGGCGGATAGCAAAAGGGCGGGTCAGAGACCCGCCCTTCCATTCAAGTCGTTGTCGCCGTCAGGAACCTGGCTGTGGCTCCGGCGCGAGGCCCGGGGGCGGCGCCTTCGGCTCCTCGCGGACCGGAGTGCCGCTCGTCGGCACCGAGGAACGGGCGCGCGGCGGCGTCGGATCGCTGCCGCCGACCTTGATCGGCTCGCCGCGCAGCAGGGCCCTCACTTCCTCGCCGGACAGCGTCTCGTGCTCGAGCAGCGCCTCGGCGATCTTGTGCAGGTCGCTCATATGCTCCGTGAGGATGCGCCGCGCCGTGGTCTCGCCATCATCGATGATGCGGCGGATCTCGTCGTCGATCAGCTTGGCCGTCGCGTCGGAGACGTTCTTGCGCTGCGTCACGGAGTGGCCGAGAAAGACCTCCTCCTCGTTGTCGCTATACTTCAGCGGTCCGAGCTTCTCGGACATGCCCCATTCCGTGACCATGCGGCGGGCGAGGTTGGTCGCCTGCTGGATGTCGTTGGAGGCACCTGTCGTGACGTTCTCGGCGCCGAAGACCAGTTCCTCGGCGATGCGGCCGCCGAACATGACGGCGATGCGCGACTCGAGTTCGATCTTCGCCATGCCGTAACGGTCGCGCTCGGGCAGCGACATCGTCACGCCGAGCGCGCGGCCGCGCGGGATGATCGTCACCTTGTGCAGCGGGTCGTGCTTGGGCACGTTGAGGCCGACGAGCGCGTGGCCGCCCTCGTGATAGGCGGTGAGGCGCTTTTCCTCCTCGCTCATCACCATCGAACGCCGCTCGGTGCCCATCATCACCTTGTCCTTGGCGGACTCGAACTCGAGCATGGTGACGACGCGGCGGCCGGCGCGGGCGGCCAGCAGGGCCGCCTCGTTGACGAGATTGGCGAGGTCGGCGCCGGAAAATCCAGGCGTGCCGCGGGCGATAACGCGCGGCTCCACATCGGGCGCCAGCGGCACCTTGCGCATATGCACTTTCAGGATCTGCTCGCGGCCGTTGATGTCCGGGTTCGGCACCACGACCTGGCGGTCGAAGCGACCGGGCCGCAGGAGCGCCGGATCGAGCACGTCGGGCCGGTTGGTGGCGGCGATCAGGATGACGCCCTCGTTCGCCTCGAAGCCGTCCATCTCGACCAGCAGCTGGTTCAGGGTCTGCTCGCGCTCGTCGTTGCCGCCGCCGAGGCCGGCGCCGCGATGGCGGCCGACGGCGTCGATTTCGTCGATGAAGATGATGCAGGGGGCGTTCTTCTTGCCCTGCTCGAACATGTCGCGCACGCGGCTGGCGCCGACGCCGACGAACATCTCGACGAAGTCCGAGCCGGAGATCGTGAAGAACGGCACGTTGGCCTCGCCGGCGATGGCGCGCGCCAGCAGCGTCTTGCCGGTGCCGGGCGGGCCGACGAGCAAGCAGCCCTTGGGAATCTTGCCGCCGAGGCGCTGGAACTTCTGCGGGTCCTTCAGGAACTCGACGATCTCCTGCAGCTCCTGCTTGGCCTCGTCGATGCCGGCGACGTCCTCGAACGTCACGCGCCCGGTCTTCTCGGTCAGCAGGCGCGCCCGCGACTTGCCGAAGCCCATGGCCTTGCCGCCGCCCGATTGCATCTGGCGCATGAAGAATATCCACACGCCGATGAGCAGCAGCATCGGGAACCACGACAGCAAGATGCTGAAGATCGGGTTCTGCGTATCTTCCGGCTTGATGTTGATAGCGACGTTGCGATCCTCAAGACGCTTGTACAGCCCCGGATCGTTCTTCGGCGCGTTGGTCTGGAATTCGCGCTGATCCTGGGTGTGCCACGTGATGCTCTGGTCGTTGACCGTAACATTGGTCACTTCTCCGGCATCGACCGCCTTGAGGAACTCGGTATAGGAACGGTCATCCTGCGGGCCACGGCCGGTCACCCCGCCGAAGAGGTTAAAGAGCGCCAGCAGCAGGATGCCGATGACCACCCACAGCGCAAGATTCTTCGTGAAATTCAAGGCGTTACACCTTTCCGCCAGGGACCGGCGGGCGCCCCGCACAGCGGGCGCCGCAAGCTTCCGATCCAATCACCAACCTACAGATAATGCAGCCGGCGATTTAAGCAACTGTAAACCTTGTTGAAGCCAGAGGGCTGGCCGGAACGAACTCGACGCCGACATCGGTCCGGATGCCGGCGCGGCGATAGCCGAGATGTGGGACGACGGTAGGCTCCGCGCCATCCCACAGGGCCGGCAGGCTCGGCCGCACGCACGGCGGGATCGGGTGATTGCGGAGGCCGGCATCGGCGGCGGTCAGCGCGGCCCAGCCAGCCGCACCCAATTGCTTGAGGACCAGGGGCCGCTGGTGGCGCGGCGCCGCGCTTATGGAAACCAGGAAGCGTCCGTCCCAGAGCGCCCGGTCGCCGGCGTTAACACTGGCCACTTCTTGCACTGCCGCCGGCTCCCGACAAACGAGCAGCTGTCCGCGGCGTGGCAGGATGCGGCAGCCGTTGAGGGTGGCGGCGCTCGTCAGCCCGCCGGTGCAAATCATCGCATGGAGGCGCGCCAGACGTTCGAGACGCGGCCCATAGTCGCCGCCACCGACCGTCATGAGGCAACGCGCCAGGGCGCGCCGCGAGACCTCGACAGGTGCTGCAACCAGCGCCGCGGGATCGATCCGGATATAGCCGGCGGGAAAGATCGCGGCCACAGCCGCCAGCAAGTCGGCGACGGCATCGTCGATGGCGGCCCGGGCACTGCCGAGATGTGCCGCGGTCGCGGCCAGCCGGGGCGTGTCGAGCCCCTCGGCGGCGAGGACCGGCATGAGCGCGCGCATGCGCACGCGCGCATGCGCCGTGTTCTCGTTCGAGGGATCATCGATCCAGGCCTGGCCTCGTGTCGCTAGCGTGGCCCGCAAGTCCGTGCGTGACACCGACAGCAGCGGCCGGATGAGGCGGACGCCGCCGCGCTCCGTTACCGGCGCCATCGCCGCAAGCCCGTCGAGTCCGCTGCCGCGCACCAGCCGCAGGAGCATGGTCTCGGCCTGGTCCTCCTGCTGATGCGCCATGGCCAGGTGCAGCACGCCCTGGCGGCGGCACCACTCGGCAAGGAGCCGATAGCGCGCGGCGCGCGCCGCCGCCTGCACGCCGCCGACGAAGGGCTGATCTTCAGCCGGCCGCCAGCGCAGGATGCGGTGGCGGACTTGGCGCGCCTTGAGCCAACGACCGACTTGGCGCGCTTCGGCGACCGCGGCGGGACGCAGGCCATGATCGATCGTCAGCGCGATGATCTCGGCGCCGTTGCGGCTGGCCCAGTCGGCGGCGAGCAGCACCAGGGCGAGACTGTCGGAGCCGCCGGATACGCCGACGGCGATACGGGCGTGCGCCTCGAACGGGCCCACGGCCCGCATCAGCCGGGCGAATTCGGACGGCCCCAGCGGCGCAGCGGTGACGCCGGCTCGATCGGCCCGCATCGCCGGCGCTCAGTGGCAGCCGTTCTTCGACCGCTCCTTGGCGGCGCGTTGCTTGATGGTGTCGGATGCAGCCGGGAAGCGCGTGGAGAGTTCGTGCAGGGCCTTGCAGGCATCGGCCGTCTCGCCCAGCGCGGCCAGCGACATGCCGAGCTTCAGCAGTGTGTCCGGCGCCTTGCCGCTCTTGGGATATTTCTGGAAGCCCTGCGCGAAGGTCAGCGCCGCATTGTTGTAGTCCTGGCGGACGAAGTAGGTCTCGCCCAGCCAATAGCTGGCATTCCCGGCCAGGGGATTCTCCGGATATTCGTCGACGAAGGTGTGCAGGGCCTTCTCCGCCTCATCATATTTCGTCTGCCGCAGGAGATCGAAGGCGTATTGGTACTGCTCGTCGGGCGTGGAACCCGGCAGTGTGTAGTCCTGTGGCGGCAGGTTGGCGGTCTGGCCGCCGGTAGACTGCTGCGTCTGCAGGGCTCCCGCGGCCTTGGCGGCGGCGGCCGGATCGGCGTTCTGATTGAGCTGCTTCGCCTGCGCGTCGTACTGGCTTTGGGTGAGGCTGCCCAGAGACTTCGGCTGGGCGCTGCTTGGTGGCGCCATGCCGGCCCCGTTGGCGGGGGGCGGTTCACTTGCCAGCGGTGTCATCGGCTCCTGTCCTGACGGCTGCGACGGCGGCGGTCCCGGCGGTGGCTGACCTTGCGCTTGCCCCTGCGTCGTCGAACCGCCGCCTCCTTCGATCTCGCGCAGGCGGAAATCGACGTCTGCGACCAGCTTGTCCAGCCGGTCGGAGAGCTGTTGCACTCGATAGTTCAACTGCTCGATCTGACCGTTCATGTCCCGCATCTGGCCCTCGAGCTGCTGGATGCGGACCTCCTGCTGCGCCGCCACCGAGTTGCTGTCCTGCGCCATGGCCGGCCGAGCCGCGAAGGAGGTCGCCAGCAGCAGCGCAGAAAGCGTGGCAAGCGGGATAAAGATGCGGCAGCGGCTCACGTCCGACCTCCTCGAATGACGCCGGCTCACATGACAACGACGGCCCGCTCACGCGGCATCGCCGCGGGCCACTCGTTCCCCCGGCGAACGTTGCGCGAACTTGGCGGCAAAATTGTGGCCTTCACCGATAACCTCGCGCCGCCCTCGGGCAGCCAAGGAATCACAGCGCCGGCCGGCCCTGCATCCTCGGGAGCAGCGGTCCGACCGGCACTACAGAACTCGTCCGACTGCGGGCCGGACTATTGCGTCAGGACCGTCACGCCGCGACGGTTCTGGGCAAAGGATGCCTCGTCATGACCTTCGACAGCCGGCCGTTCCTTGCCGTACGAAATAGTCTGCAGCCGGTTCGGATCGACGCCAAGGGCGACGAGGTAGTTCTTCACCGAGTTGGCACGGCGCTCGCCGAGCGCTAGGTTGTATTCGCGCGTGCCGCGCTCGTCGCAATGGCCCTCGACGGTGACACGGTACTGCGCGTACTGCTGCAGCCACGCCGCCTGCTTCTTCAGCGTGTCCTGGGCGTCCGGCCGAATCTCATAGCTGTCATAGTCGAAAAAGACGCGGTCGCCGACATTGACCTGGAAATCCTGCGCCGATCCGGGCGTCGCCTGGCCGGCGGCGGCGCCATTGCTCGCGCCGGTCCCATTGTCCGCCGTGGTCGCCGGCTTTTCGCTCGACGCACAGGCCGCCAGCAACAATACGGTTGCGAATGCAGCGATGATCTTCAAGTTCATCTTGGTACCCCTTACCCCTGTCTTTGGGAACGACGATGCCTGCGTGGATTTCTACGCAGTGATTCGGATTCTCCACAAAGCAAAAACCAATCGGCGCCACGCGTCTGCTCGTCGCCCGATCATTGTCGCTCGCGGTTGCAACATATGTACCGAGTCCTATGGAATCAAGGGCGACCAGGCCGGGTCCGACGCGTCCTGTGGCGTCTGCAGCTGGTGCTCGTTGTAGCCGGTGAGATCGATCGTGTAGAGCCGCGTCGGCCCGCCGCCGGAGTCCTCGCGGAAGAACGACAGCACGCGTCCGTTCGGCGCCCAGGTCGGACCTTCGACAAGATAGCCCTGCGCCAGCATGCGTTCGGCGCTGCCATCCGGGCGCATCACGCCGATATAGAACGTGCCGCCGGCGATGCGCGTGAAGGCGATGAGGTCGCCGCGCGGCGACCACACGGGCGTGCCGTATTTGCCGTCGCCATAGCTGATGCGCTGCACGTTGCTGCCATCGGCGTTCATCGTATAGATCTGCTGCGTGCCGCCGCGATCAGAGTTGAAGACGATGCGCGACGCATCCGGCGAATAGCAGGGCGAGGTGTCGATCGCCGGATTGTTGGTCAGGCGGGAGGTCTGACGGGTCCGCAGATCCATGGCGTAGATCTCGGTGTTGCCGTCCTTGGCCAGGCTCATGACCACGCGATTGCCGTCGGGCGCGAAGCGCGGCGCGAAGGTCATCCCGGGGAAGTCGCCGAGCATTTCCTGTTGTCCGGTCTCCAGGTTCAACAGATGCACGCGCGGCCGATTGTCCGTGAAGGACAGATACGTGATCTCCTGCGTCGACGGCGAAAAGCGTGGTGTCAGCACGAGGTCCTGGCCGCCTGTGAGAAATTTGTGGTTCCAGCCGTCCTGGTCCATGATCGCCAAGCGCTTGATGCGCTTCGTCGTCGGCCCGGACTCCGCGACATAGACGATGCGCGAGTCGAAGTAGCCGTCCTCGCCAGTGAGGCGCGAGTAGACCGCGTCGGCGATGCGGTGGGCGATGCGCCGCCAATTGTCCGCCGGCGCCGTCAGGGCCAGCCCGGCCATCTGGTTCTCGGCCAGCACGTCCCACAGGCGGAACTCGACGCGCAAACGGCCGTCGGCCTGCGGCTGGATGTTGCCGGTGACGAGGGCTTGGGCGTTGATGACGCGCCAGTCCGCGAAGCGCGGCACCGCCTGCAGCGACTCCGGCGTCTGGATGAAAGCCGCCTTGTCGATCGGCGCGAACAATCCGGAGCTGGCGAGATCGCTGGCGATGACGCCGGCAATGTCCGCTCCGACCTGGGTGCCGAAGAAATCGGTGACAGCGATCGGCAGCGGCTGCGGGTTGCCGCGGGTGATGTCGATCTTGAGCTCCGCGCGCGCCGGGGTGATAGCAAGGGCGACGAACGAAACGACCAACACAAGAGTACAAAGAATCTGGTTAGGTCTCATTGGCGAACCATCTCCCTCGCATCAAAAATCAATGTCATTCGCTTCCAAAGCGCGTACGGCTTTCCCGCAGGCATCTGGAACGGGCTGCTTTTGTAGATGGCACGTCTACAGCTTTCCGCGAACTTCTGCCAATCCGGGTTGCTACTAGCATCCTCGATTGTCGCGGATTGGACGGTTCCGTCCGGATTCATTTCGATCGAAATACGGACGACCATTTTGTCGATACCGGGTGCGCCGGCGTTGACCAACCAATGCTGCTCGATCTGGTGACGAACGGATGCAGTTATTGATTCGGTCAGGGCGGGATCGGCGGAGATAATTCCTCCGGGTTCGGCTTCTGAAGCGACCTGCTTCTCAACCGAAGCATGGCCACATCCCCCACAACCAACGAAACCGAGCAGAATGAGCGCCGATCGCCGCATCACAGGCCCAGCATCTCCTTGGGATCGAAATGAAGCCGAATTTTCGCCCAGGCTTCATAAGGTTTGTTCGGCGGCATGCGCAATGGACTACTCTTGTACACGGCACGGCGGGCGCTCTCGGCCATGATGCGCCAATTCGGGCCGCCATTGTTCGTCGAATCGTCGATCGTTGCCTGCTGCACGCTGCCGTCAGGGTTCATCTGAACGAGGATGTCCACCGTCATCTGATCGAGCCCCTGCATACCGGCATCGATGAGCCAGTTATGCTCGATCTGCTGACGGATCAAGTCCTTCTCGCCCTCCGTCAGCGGTGGACCATCGTAGTCCTGGTTGGGAAGATTTGCCTCTTGTTTTGGCGCCTGTTGCTGCTGCGCGGCAGCCTGCTTCTTCTGCAGTTTTGCCTCAAGATTCTTCAGAAATGAGTCGTCGCTCTCCGCGACGGGCTGATCCTTCGGCTTATCCTTCTTCGCCGCCTCCTTCTTCTTCGGCGGCTTGGGCTTTTGCGGCGGCAAGGGCTTGGCTTGGGCGATCGGTTGCTGCGGCTCCTGCGGCACGATGGGCGCGGGTTCCGGGGGCGGAGTCGGTTCCGGCGGCGCGATGACGGCCTGCTGTTCCTGCTGGTCCTGGGCCGTGGGCGGCGTCGCCGGCTCGGGCGGCGGGGGCGCGGGCGGCGGGGGTTCGGGTGCCGGCGGGGGCGGCGCCTCGGCCTGCGGCGCCGGCGGCGGTTCGGGTTGCGGCGCCGGCGTGGCCTCGGGCGCCGGCTCAGGAGCGACGACCGGCTCCGGCAGGTCGGGCGCCTTGGGCGCCGGCGGGATGGCCAGCGCTTCCTTGGGCTGATCCGGCTTCTTCTGCTTCTGCGCCGGCGGCTTCTTGGCGTTCTTCAGTTGATCGAACTGGGCGTCCGAAATGACGGCGATCGGCGTCGCCTCGATGACCTCGTTCGGCTCATAGAGCCACGGCAGGCCGAAGATGGCGAGCAGCACGATTGCCAGATGCAGCAGACCGGAGAGGACCGCGCTCTTGCCCATGAGTTCCGTTACCGTCGCCGATCACCGTGCAGCCGCACGCATCCGCGGACGCGCACGGCAAGCGCCGCCCGATCGGGCAACGCCCATTCCCCTGACCATAGTCTGACGAAGCATGACGGCAGGAATGTGGCAGGCGCAGGAGGCAACTTGCCTCAATTGCCTTTCTTTGCCCCCTGGTCATCCTGCTGCTGAGGCAACTCGGTGATCAGCGCCACCTTGGTGAAACCGGCCTGGGTCAAGGCGCCCATCACTTCCATCACGCGGCCATAGACGATGGACTGGTCGCCGCGCAGGAAGATGTTCGTATCGGTCTTGTTCTGGGTGATGGCGATGAGCCGCGGTATCAGAGCGGCAATGTCGATCGGCGTCTCCTGCAGATAGAGCTGCCCGTCGCTTCTGATGCTGACCACCAGGGGTTCGTCAGGCTGGTTGATCACCTGCGCGTCCTGCTTCGGCAGGTCGACAGGGACGCCGACCGTCAAGAGCGGCGCCGTCACCATGAAGACGATGAGCAGCACGAGCATCACGTCGACCAGCGGGGTCACGTTGATCTCGGCGATCGGCTGGTAGCGCCGGCGCGCGCCGAATCGCCCCCGCAAGCCGCCGGGATGGTGGAAGACCGCCATCTAGCGCCGCTCCTCCAGCTGCCGCGACAGGATGGCGTTGAACTCGCCGGCGAAGGATTCAAGGCGATGACCGTAGCGGCCGATGTCGCCGGAAAGCTTGTTGTAGGCGAGCACGGCGGGAATGGCCGCGACGAGGCCCAGCGCCGTGGCGAACAGCGCCTCGGCAATGCCCGGGGCAACGACGGCGAGGCTGGTGTTCTTCGAGGCGGCGATGCCGGCAAAGCTGTTCATGATGCCCCACACCGTGCCGAACAGGCCGACGAAGGGTGCCGAGGAGCCGACCGAGGCGAGATAAACCATGTGCCGTTCGAGCTGCTCCATCTCGCGGCCGAGCGTGATGTCCATGACCCGCTCGATGCGCTCCTTGAGGCTGGCCTTGAATTCGTCGGAGCCGAGCAGCCCCTTGGCGGCGGAACGTCGCCACTCGCGCATGGCGGCGACGAACACCGACGACATCGGGTCGGGTGGGCGGTCGCCGATGCGGTCGAACAGGTCCTCGAGCGAGCCGCCGGACCAGAACGATTCCTCGAACTGCTTGGCGCGCGCGCGCAGCCGGCGCAGGCGGATCACCTTGTTGAAGATGATGGTCCAGCTCCAGAACGAGGCGACGATCAGCAGGATGATGACGATCTTGACGATAACGTCCGACTGCAGAAAGAGGTGCCAAATGGTCATGTCCGTCGGCACCGGCACCGATCCGGTGAGAACCGAAGTATCGACGGCGCCCGCCGGCGCGGGCGGAAGCGGCGTGGTGGGAACGGTTTCGACGGGGACCGTCGGGGCGGCGGCTTGATTGGCCATTGACTACGCACACTCCTGGGTTGGCGGATGGGCACCGAACGCCGCCCGCAAGGCGGCGGGAAGCCGCGCCGGGCGACCCGCGGCGTTGAGGCAGGCGAGCTTGACGCGCAGGTCGACGAGCGTGGCGCCATCGCGAAGGACGATCTGGTCGAGGTCGAGCGTGGCGCCGGCGGCACCGATCAGGCTCGTCTCGACCTCCAGCAGATCGTCGAGCCGCGCCGGCTGCCGATAGTCGATCTCGCAGCGGCGGACGACGAAGACCAGGCCGCCATCCCTGAGCGCCGCGGCAGCCTCGCCACCGGCGGCGCGCAGCCATTCGGTGCGGGCGCGCTCGGCGAACTTCAGATAGTTGGCGTAGTAGACGATGCCCGCCGCATCCGTGTCCTCGTAGTAGACGCGGATCGGGAAACGGTGCGCCGTTCCCGCCCCCTCCGCCGGGGAACGGGAGTGGGTCGGGGTGAGGGTACGCGCCCTACTCATCCGCCGGCTCCGCGGTCAGCAAGTCGAGCTGCTCGACGGCGCGTTGCGGCACGGCAAATCCGAGATAGCGGAAGCCCTGGGCGGTCAGCATGCGGCCGCGCGGCGTGCGCTGCAGCAGGCCCTGCTGGATCAGATAAGGCTCGATCACCTCTTCGATGACGTCGCGCTGCTCGGAGAGCGCCGCCGCCAGCGTGTCGACCCCGACCGGACCGCCCTCATAGTGC
>Ga0335069_10011081_pt1 | contig 12752 bp, 11 predicted proteins | sample Lox_Sample_11_FD_206714 | JGI IMG/M metagenome (GOLD analysis project Ga0335069, IMG submission 206714) | Soil microbial communities from Loxahatchee National Wildlife Refuge, Florida, United States - Lox_Sample_1.1 | ecosystem: Environmental > Terrestrial > Soil > Wetlands | place: USA... | reverse complement strand
CTCGACCGCGTCGCGAAGCGACTGTCCGCTCGGCAGGCGACCGTCGACCTCGACCGTGAACGAGATCGAGCTCGGGATCCCGGCGGCCCGAGCCGCGCGCGCGATGCCGATTCCCTCCTCGGCGTATGCGAGCGTGAGCGCGCTCACGAGGTCCGCCCCCGTCTCGGCGAACGTCTCGACCTGCGGCCGGTGGTATGCCTCGGCCTCTGCGGCGGACATTCGCTCGCCGGGCCGGTACGCGTCGCCTCGTGGCCCGACGCAGCCGGAGACCACCACGTCGTCGCCGAGCTCCGCGACGAGCGCGACGCCGCGCCGGTTCACATCCTCGAGCGCGAGGGCCGAGTAGCCGAGCCGCGCGCCCCAGTCCGGGTTCGCCCTCCACGTCGGCGTGTCGAGGACGATGCCGACGCCGTTCTCGCGCGCGATCGCGAGATACGGCTCGAAGTAAGCGCGCAGCGCCTCGACCCCGCGGTCGTCGTCGAGCAGCGGGAACGCCGCGAAGTGCGGCAGCTCGAGACCCTGCCGAAAGATGAGCGTCGTCTCCATGCCGCCGTCGGTGACGAAGGTGTCTCCGGAGTCCAGGCGCATGGCTAGATTCTCGCCCCGGTACCATTCGTCGTGCAGGCCGGGTGACCGCGGCGCCTCTCCGGAGGCGTCGAGGAAAGTCCGGACACCGCAGGGCAGGACGCTCCCGGAAGGGAGGCGGCGAAAGCCGACGGAAAGTGGCACAGAAAATAGACCGCCGGCCGCGCGTTCTCCGGAGGCGCGGCCGGTAAGGGTGAAACGGTGGGGTAAGAGCCCACCAGCGGCCGCGGCGACGCGGCCGGCTCGTCAAACCCCGTCCGGTGCAAGGCGAACAGGCTCCGCAGACGCTGCCCGCCGAGGAGCCGGGTAGCCGCACAGATGGATGGTCACCCTCGACAGAATCCGGCTTACAGGCCTGCTACGGAAAACCCCCGCATAGTCGGGGGTTTTCTATCGTGCGGCCGGGTTCCCTGAAGAGGACGGCCAGCGGTAGCTCCGGAGCCGGTAGTTGTAGGAGGGCGGTCGGTGGCTCCGACCGTGTGAGCCGGGGTCCCGTCGCCACTACGGACCAACGGCCCGGCCGGCGTCAACGTCGCCAAAGGGGGAACACGCGCGCACCGAGACCAGCAGGATGCGCGCGCACCGTGTGACTCCGAGACCTCGCCCGGCTCAGATCCTCCGGGGGACGCTCCCCGTGAGCGTGAGGGCGAAGCGCATCAGCTTGTGTCCGGCGTCGGCGGTCGGGTCGAACATGCAGGGGCAGCCCCCGTCGATCACGGTGATCCCGTGCTCGCGGCCGTAGCGGGTCGCGTCCGTGGAGACGCTTCCGGCTCCTGGGCCGCGGTGCATCCAGACGCGCTGGATGCCGAGCTCCGCGCACTCGCGCATCGTCTCCTCCGAGACCTCGGGCCTCGTTGCGATCACGACCGCTTCCACGCCGCCGGGGATCGCGCTCAGGCTCGGGTAGCTGGGATCGCCTTCGACCTCCTTCGCGTTCGGGTTGACCGCGAACACCTCGTAGCCGCGCTGGCGCAGGCGTTGGTAGACGGCGTTGCCGGCGTGAGCCTTCGGAGTGCGGGAGACGCCGGTGACGGCGATCCGCTTGCTGGCCAGGAACTCGGTTGAGGCTTCCTTGATCGTCTGCACAAAGACCTCCCCTCGGCCGGTGTCGAGCTGGTCCGCCTCCTGCACGATCGCCCGGTTCCGGCGCCGCCACGTCGTGGACGGCGCTGAAGGGCGTACGGGAAAGCCACAAGGCGCCGGCGCCGTCGCGTTCATCGGGCGCCCGCGCGGGCGTACAATGCGCCGCATGGAGTTCCACCTCGACCAGCGCTCAGGGCTGCCGATGTACGTCCAGATCGTGCAGCAGGTCAAGGAGGCCCTCCGGCTCGGGCTTCTCGACGGCGGTGAGCAGCTGCCCACGGTGCGCGAGGTGGTCGCCGATCTCGCGATCAACCCGAACACCGTCGCGAAGGCGTACCGCGAGCTCGAGCGAGAGGGCCTCGTCGTCGCCCGCCAGGGTCGCGGCACGTTCGTCTCGTCGTCGCTCCCTGCCGCCTCGCTCGAGCACCACGACGACCTCCGTCGCCAGCTCGAGCAGTGGTTCCGCGCAGCACAGCGCGCGGGGATCGACGAGGAGAGCATTCGCGCGCTGGTCTCCAGCACGCTGAGGGAGGCGCTGGCCCGCCGAGCCGCATGACCGCGACTCTCGAGGCGAGCGCGCTCGGAAAACGCTTCCGGCGCGCCTGGGCGCTTCGCAACTGCACGCTGACGATCCCGGAGCACACCGTCGTCGGGCTCACCGGCCCGAACGGCTCCGGCAAGTCCACGCTGCTCGGTCTGGCGGTCGGCCTGCTCGCGCCGAGCGAGGGGTCGATCCTCGTACTCGGGCGCGACCCCCGCAGCGACCCGAGCGTCTTCGCCGAGATCGGGTACGTGTCGCAGGAGGCGCCGCTTTACCGGTCCTTCACCGTCGGCGAGATGCTCGAGTTCGCGCGCTCGACGAACCCTCGCTGGGACCGGTCGCTCGCGGCCGAGCTGCTCGGCGCGGGCTCCACCGAGACGCGCGTCGCCGCGCTCTCGTCGGGCGACCGCGCGCGGCTCGCGCTCACGCTCGCGCTCGGCAAGCGGCCCAGGCTGCTCCTCCTCGACGAGCCGTTCGCGCGCCTGGACCCCTTGGCCGGGCGCGAGTTCCTGCAGCTGCTGATGGACGGCGTCTCGGAGACCGGGTCGACCGTCGTCGTCGCCTCCCGTGTCGTCACCGACATCGAGCGGGTGTGCGAGCGGATCGTCCTGCTCGCCGACGGGCACGTCCGCCTCGAGGGGGCGGTGGAGGATCTGCTCGCCGACCATCGCGTGCTCACCGGCGCCCGCCGTCCGCTCGGGACCATCCATGGCGTCGAGCGGATCGTGCGCGAACGGCACAGCGGCCGCCAGTTGACGCTGCTCGTGAAGACCGACGCGCCGGTGCTCGACCCGAGCTGGTCGGTCGACGAGATCGGGCTCGAGGAGTTGCTCCTCGCCTACATGGCGTCCGAGGAGGTGCCGGCACCCAGGCCGCCGCAGCTGTCGAGGCTTCGATGGCATGGGTGACCTGGCGTCAGCACCGGCCGCAGCTTCTCGCGATGGCCGGTCTGGTGCTGGGCGTCGCGCTCGCGGCGCTCGTCACTGACCTGCCCATTCGCGCGGCCTACCACCGGCAGGCCCTCGCGTCGTGCCTGCCGCCCGCGACGCGCTCGGGCTGCGACATCATCGTCAGCCACTTCCGCGGCGAGTTCGCCGGCCGCGTGGCGGTCGCGCGATGGCTCATGGTGTTGCCGGGCCTCGCCGGACTTCTCGTCGGGGCGCCCCTGGTCGCGCGGGAGTTCGAGCACGGCACCTACCGGCTGGCCTGGACGCAGAGCGTCTCGCGCCGCCGGTGGCTGCTGTCGAAGACGTCGCTGCTCGCGCTCGTGGTCGTGGTCGGCGCGGCGGTGCTCGCGGGGGTGGCGACGTGGTGGCGGGTTCCGCTCGACGCCGTCGGTGGCCGGATGAGCCCCGGTGCGTTCGACATCGAAGGGCTCGTCGTCCCCGCGTACGCGTTCTTCGCCCTCGGCGTCGGCGTCCTCGCCGGGTTGCTGCTCCGGCGGACGATCGCCGCGGTGTCGGTCGCGCTGGCGGCGTTCGTGGCGGTCCGGCTCGGGGTCGAGAAGCTGCTGCGCCCGCACTTCCTGCCGCCGCTGCATCGCACCGTGACCGGGCTCACCCAGGGCCAGCTCGCGCCGGACTGGATCCTGAACAACTCGCTCGTCGACGCGGTCGGGCGCCAGATCTCGACCTCGCGCGAGGACCTCGCGATCCTCCATGCCCAGCAGGCCGGAATCGACCCACAGGGGTATTTCCTCTCGCTCGGCTGGCGGCGGGTGATCACCTTCCAGCCTCCGGGCCGGTTCTGGGCCTTCCAGGGGATCGAGGCCGCGATCTTCGTCGTTCTCGGGCTGCTCGCAGTCGGGCTCGCCGTCACGCTCGTCCGGCGAACGCCCGCATGACGGGGACCTTCGACCGCGCCGGCCTGTTGCGGCGGCTGGGGGCGGCCGCCGTCGTCGCCGGGGGGCTCGCTCCGGAAGCGGGTGCAGCTTCGTCGTTCGCGCCCTTCCTGCGCCCCCACCCGAACTGGCGGTTCGTCTACGTCTGCCACGCTACGACCAACCCCTTCTTCGTCCCGGCGCGGTACGGGATCATCGACGCCTGTGCGCTCTTCGGCGTGAGCGCCGCCTGGACGGGATCGACGCGCAGCGACGTCGGCGAGATGGTGGCCGCGATGGAGAAGGCGGTTCGAGGCGGCGCGGACGGCATCGCCGTCTCGTTGATCGACCCGGTCGCCTTCAACGAGCCCACGGCGGCCGCGCTCGCGAGAGGGATCCCCGTGGTCTCGTACAACGCCGACGGGAGCGGCGGCAACCCCCGCCTGGCGTACATCGGCCAGGATCTCTACCAGTCGGGGCTCGAGGTCGGCGCCCGGATCGCGGAGCTCGTCGACGAGGGCGACGTCTTCCTCTTTATCGCCACGCCCGGGCAGCTCAACATCCAGCCGCGCGTCGACGGCGCCCTCGACGCGATCCGCGACTCCGGCAAGCCTGTCCACGTGCATGTCGTCGGTACCGGGACGTCCGTGCGCAAGGAGCGGCAGCGAATCGAGGAGACGTATCTCGCCCACAAGAAGCTCCGCGGGATGTTCGCCGTCGACGGCGGCTCGACGCGGGGGGTGGCCGACGTGATGCGGAAGTACGGGCTCCGGCGCCGGGGAGTGCGCGCGGGCGGCTACGACCTTCTTCGGCGGACGCTCGAGGCGATCGCGGCCGGCGAGCTCGACTTCACGGTCGACCAGCAGCCCTACCTGCAGGGACTCCTGCCGATCGAGCAGCTGTTCTTCTACCGCTACTCCGGAGGGCTCGTGTCGCCGGCGGACACCAACACGGGGTTGACGTTCGTGACCCGGCGCACGGTCGGCCGCTTCCTCTCGACGACGACCCGCTACGAGGGCAGCTCGGGCGAGGAGAAGTACCCGATCTCCTGACGCCGACCGCGCTCGCCCGGTTCGGTATTGCATCGGTTCACTAGAGGAGTAGGATTGTGCGGCCGTGGTGAGCAGCCACGGGAGATCCACACCTACGAACCTCGGAGGGCTCGTATGAAGGTCCGCTCAACGCTGAGCATCATCGTTCTCGTGGGGGCGGTCGCGGCCGCCTCGGTTCTCGTCGCCTCCGCCTCGGGCGGAACGGCGAAGGCCGGCGCGAGCGTCGAGGCATGCGCGCTCCTGCCCGACACGAAGTCGTCGACCCGCTACACGCTGTTCGACGCGCCGTACCTGAAGAAGGCGTTCGCCGCCGGGAAGGTCCCGGCGATGGTCGTGAACGCGCAGGGCGACCCGCAGCGCCAGAAGTCGCAGGCGGACTCGTGCATCGCCGCCGGCGCGAAGGTGATCCTCCTCGACCAGCTCGACCCGGCCTCGGGCGCGGCGATCACGAACGACGCCGTCGGCCAGGGCGTCAAGGTGATCGACTATGACCGCCTCGTCGTGGGCAGCAAGGCGTCGTACTACGTGTCGTTCGACAACGTCAGGGTCGGCAAGCTCCAGGGTATGGGCCTCGTCTCCGCCCTGAAGGCGAACGGCATGTACTCGAAGCATCCGGTGATCGCGCAGCTGAACGGCGCCCTCACCGACAACAATGCTCATCTGTTCAAGCAGGGCTACGACTCGATCCTCAACCCGCTCTTCGCGAACGGCACCCTCAAGAAGGCCGCCGCCGGCGACCAGTGGACGAACTGGGACCCGATCAAGGGCGCGACGATCTTCGAGCAGATGCTCGCTCGCAACAACAACAACATCAACGGCGTGCTCGCCGCCAACGACGGGCTCGCCGGAGCGGTCATCTCGACGCTCAAGAGCCACAAGCTCAACCCGATCCCGGTCACCGGCCAGGACGCGACGCCGACCGGCGTCCAGTACATCCTCGCCGGCTGGCAGAGCGGCACCGTCTACAAGTCGGTGAAGCGTGAGGCGGCGGCCGCGGCGCAGGCCGCGATCAACGTCGTCAACGGGACGAAGGTGATCACGAACGGGAAGATCAGCGGGACGCCCTCGATCCTGCTGACGCCGGTCTGGGTCACGAAGGCGAACTACAAGCTCCTGTTCACGGACGGGTTCGTGAAGCCCAGCCAGGTGTGCGTGGGCCAGTACAAGCAGTACTGCAAGTAGGAGCGGCAGACCGACGGGGTGGGGCGGTCGTCGACCGTCCCACCCCCGAAGTCCAGTGCGTGTGGTAGGACCGCAGCGATGACGACGCCTCCGACTCTCGAGCTACGCGGCGTCTCGAAGTCGTTCGGCTCGGTGGAGGCGCTGGCCGACGTGGACTTCGAGGTCCGCGACGGCGAGGTGATGGCGCTCGTCGGCGACAACGGCGCGGGCAAGTCGACGCTGATCAAGTCCGTCGCCGGCATCCACCCGTTCGACAGCGGCGAGGTGCTCTTCGACGGCACGCCGGTGCACATCCACGGTCCGAAGGACGCCGCCCGGCTCGGGATCGAGGTCGTCTACCAGGACCTCGCTCTCTGCGACAACCTCGACGTCGTCCAGAACATGTATCTCGGCCGCGAGGCGCACGACGCCCTCCAGCGCCTCAAGGAGCCGGAGATGGAGCGCCGGACCTCCGAGACGATGGCGTCCCTCTCCGTGACGACGTTGAGCTCGGTCCGGCAGACGGTCGCCACGCTCTCGGGCGGTCAGCGCCAGTCCGTCGCGGTCGCGCGCGCGGTGATGTGGAACTCGCGGGTCGTGATCCTCGACGAGCCGACCGCCGCCCTCGGCGTCGCCCAGACCCGCCAGGTCCTCGAGCTCGTGAAGCGGCTCGGGGAGCAGGGGCTCGCGGTCGTGATCATCTCGCACAACCTCCACGACGTCTTCGAGGTCGCGGACCGGATCACCGTGCTGCGCCTGGGACGGAATGTCGGCGTCTACGAGCGCGCCGCGACGACGCAGCAGGAGATCGTGAGCGCGATCACCGCCGGCGTCCCGACGAAGGTCGCGGGCATCGCCGACGGGATCGAGGAGGCGCCTGCCGAGTGAGCACCGCCGCCCCGACCGAGACCCGCCCTCAGGCCGGCGAGGGCGGCGGGATCAGCGCGGCGATGCGCACCGTCTGGGAGAAGTGGAAGGCGGGGGACGTCGGCTCGATGCCGGTGATCGTCGGGCTGGTGATCATCACCGCGTTCTTCACCGCGAAGTCCTCGATCTTCTTCACCGCCGTCAACTTCGACAACCTGATGGTGCAGGCCGCGGGGACGACCACGATCGCGATCGGTGTCGTGTTCGTGCTCCTCATCGGCGAGATCGACCTCTCGATCGGCTACGTGAGCGGCGTCGCCGGGGTCACCGTCGCCGAGCTCCAACAGCCCGGCTCGGGGCACAACCTCGGCGGCGTGGGGGCGATCGTCGTCGCGCTCCTGATCGGCGCCGCGATCGGCGCCGCGCAGGGATCGATCGTCGCGTACGTCGGCGTCCCGTCCTTCGTCGTGACGCTCGCGGGCTACCTCGTCTGGCAGGGGGTGATCCTCCACCTCCTCGGGTCGGAGGGCGTGATCGGGATCCAGAACTCGCTCATCAACAACGTCGCCAACTACTTCCTGAGCGACACCGTCGGTTGGGCCGTCTCGGTGATCGTCGCCGTGGGCTACGCCGCGAGCGTGGTCGGGAGCTACGTGAGTCGGCGGCGTGCGGGAGTCGCGACCGGCAGCGTGATCCTGATGGTCGTCCGGATCGTGCTCGTCGCCGGGCTCGCCTTCGGGGTCGTCGCGATCTCGAACCACTCGCGCGGAGTCGCGTTCGCGATGCTCCTCGTGGTCGGGCTCGTGGGCTTTTGGTCGTACATCGCCTCCCGGACGACCTTCGGACGGCACGTCTACGCGGTCGGCGGCAACGCCGAGGCAGCGCGGCGGGCAGGGATCAACGTTCCGCGGATCCGGGTCCTCGTCTTCATGATTTCCGGGACGATGGCCGCGATGGGCGGCATCGTCTTCGCCTCCCGGCTCAACTCGGTCGACCTCACCGCAGGGAGCGGCACGATCCTGCTCGACGCGATCTCGGCCGCGGTCATCGGCGGGACGAGCCTCTTCGGCGGTCGCGGCCGCGTGTCGAGCGCGCTCTTCGGCGGGCTGATCATCGCCACGGTCTCGAACGGCATCGACCTGGTCGGCTACAGCGACGCGATCAAGGACGTCACGACGGGCCTGATCCTGCTCGGCGCCGTCACGCTCGACACGGTGTCGCGCCGCCGGCTGGAGCGCTCCGGGCGCTAGGCGGCTCCTCAGGACGTGAAGCCGTCGAGCGCGGCGTCGACGAGACCCGGCAGCGTGTCGACGTCGTAGCCGCCCTCGAGCACGGCCGCCACGCGCGGCGCCATGCCGGCGCAGCGGCGCGCCAGCTCGCGGAAGCCGTCAGCCGTGACGCGCATGTCGGCGAGCGGGTCGTCCACGTAGGCGTCGAAGCCGGCCGAGACGAGCACGAGCTCCGGCTCGAAGCGGGCGATCGCGGGCTCGACGGTGTGCTCGAACGCGTGGAAGTACTCCTCGTCCCCCGACCCGGCCGACATCGGCACGTTCAGGGTCGTCTCGGCCTGGTCGTCGGGGCCGCCGGTCCCCGGGTAGAACGGCCACTGGTGCAGGGAGACGAAGAGGACGCTGTCGTCCTCGGCGAAGATCGCTTCGGTGCCGTTCCCGTGGTGGACGTCGAAGTCGACGATCGCGATCCGTTCCAGCCCGAGACGGCTCTGTGCCGCGCGCGCTGCGACCGCGACGTTGTTGAAGATGCAGAAGCCCATCGCCCGCCCCGGGAGCGCGTGATGGCCGGGCGGACGGACGAGCGCGAAGCCGCCGCGCAGCGCCGCCTCGATCGCGGTGCCGGCGGCGAGGCGCGCCGCCTCCCAGGTCGTCTCGGTGCAGATCGTGTCGTAGTCGAGCCACACGGGGTCCTCCACCAAGCGGACCCTGGCGAGGTGCTCCGGCGCGTGGCAGAGCAGGAGCTCGTTCTCGGTCGCGGGACGCCCCTCGCTCCAGAGGTGCTGGTGTGCGAGTAGCGTCGCGAGCCGCTCCGGCCGCTCCGGATGGTGGCCCGTGGGATGGAGGCGCGCGAGCGCGGGATGCGACAGGACGTCGATCGGACGATCCTAGGGGCCGAGCGCAGCGACCCGCTCCGCGACGCGGCCGAGGCCGAGCCGGTCGAGGAAGGCGGACGCCTCCGCCCAGGTGGGTGTCGTTGCTCTGAGGGGAGGAAGGGGAGCGGAGGCGTCCATCGTCGCGATTCGCCGGAAGAGGCGTAAGTCCTCCGCCTCGCTCGAGAATCGACCGTCGACGAGCGCGGCCTCGAGCGTCCCGTAGCGCGCGAGCACCTCGGCGGCCTTCTTCGGGCCGACCCCGCGCGCGCCCGGGAGCTTGTCGGACGGGTCGCCGCGGAGCGCGATCAGGTCCGGCACCTGCTCCGGCTCCACGCCGTACCGCTCCCGCACCTCGGCTGGGCCGATCCGGACGAGCTCGCTGACCCCCCGGGACGGTTGCAGGATCGTGACGAGGTCCTCGGCGAGCTGGAAGGCGTCGCGGTCGGAGGTCGCGACGAGCACCGGGCCGGACCACGCCCGCACTCCGGCTGCGAGGAAGTCGTCCGCCTCGAAGCCCGCGGCCTTGGCCGCGACGAAGCCCATCGCCTCGACGAGCTCCGGCAGGAGGTCGAGCTGCTCGAGCAGCGACTCCTCGAAGACGCGGCCGGACTGGTAGGCGGGGTAGGCCTCGTGCCGGTAGGTCGGCGCCGACAGCGTGTCCCAGCCGACGAGCACCGACTGCGGCCGCTCCTCCTCCCAGAGGCGCGTCAGCATGTTCGTGAAGCCGACGACCGCGTTCAGGCGGATCGACCTCGGCAGTGCGTGGTAGGCGCGGTGCGCGAACGAGTCGCCGTCGACCGCGAGAAGCGTCCCAGTGCGTTCGTCCGAACGGGCGGTCAGAGCGACGCCTCGAGCTCGAGGATCCGGGCCATCAGCCGGTCGGTCGCTTCCTGCGCGCCGGTCCGGAGGTCACCCCCGCGGAGGTCCTCGATGTCGACAGGCGCGCCGTAGGCGACCCGGAGCGGACCGAGCCGCATGAGGTGGTCGGTGCCCGCGACCGCGGCCGGGACGAGCGGCACCCCGGCCTCGAGCGCGATCCGGGCGGCGCCCGAGCGGGGCCTCGCCTCGAAGCGCTTCACGAGCCCCTTCCGCCGCCGCGTTCCCTCCGGGAACATCGCGACGACGTGCCCCTCTCGCGCGAGCTGCACCGCAGTCGTCATCGCCTCCACGTCGGCCCGGCCTCGCCGCACGCGGAACGCCCCAGCGCCGTCGAGCACGAGGCGCAGCGGCCACCAGTAGAGCTCGGACTTCGCCATGAAGCGGAGGTAGCGGCGCGGCCACAGCGGCATCGCGAGCGGCCAGGGGTCGAAGCTCGAGACGTGGTTGCACGCGAGCACGTAGCCGCCCTCCCGCGGGACGTTCTCCAGCCCGCGCGCGCGAAGCCTGAAGACCCAGTGGAGAATCGGCCAGCTGAGGAAGGCGACGACGCTGTACACGAAGGGAGGGCGCACGCGGCGGAGTATCCCGTGTCCCCGGGCGCCGTGTTGGTCGCACCGGATGCGCCCGGTATCGTGACCGGCCGTGCCCGGGACCAAGGAACGCAAGCACCTCGTGATCGTCGAGTCGCCGGCGAAGGCGAAGACGATCGCCGGCTACCTCGGCGACGACTTCGTCGTCGAGTCGAGCGTCGGCCACGTCCGCGACCTCCCGGACAGCGCGGCGGAGATCCCCGAGCGGTACAAGGGCGAGCCGTGGGCACGGCTCGGGGTCGACGTCGAGCGCGACTTCGAGCCGCTGTACGTCGTCGACCGCGACAAGCGGAAGAAGGTGAGCGAGCTCCGCAAGCTGCTGGCGGGCTCCGACGAGCTCCTGCTCGCGACCGACGAGGACCGGGAGGGCGAGGCGATCGCCTGGCACCTCCTGCAGGTGCTGCAGCCGAAGGTCCCGGCGCGCAGGATGGTCTTCCACGAGATAACCCGCGACGCGATCGAGCGCGCCCTCCACGAGACCCGAGAGGTCGACCAGCGCCTCGTCGATGCCCAGGAGACCCGCCGCATCCTCGACCGCCTCTACGGCTACGAGGTCTCCCCGGTCCTCTGGAAGAAGGTCATGAGCGGGCTGTCGGCGGGCCGCGTCCAGTCCGTCGCGACGCGGCTCGTTGTCGAGCGCGAGCGGGAGCGGATGCGCTTCGTATCCGCGCAGTGGTGGGACCTCCTCGCGACCTTCGACCCCGAGTCCTTCGCGGCCCGCCTCGTCGCGGTCGACGGCCGCCGGGTCGCCCAAGGCCGCGACTTCGGGCCCGACGGCGCCCTCCGAGGAGACGACGTCGTGCTGCTCGACGAGGAGGCGGCCCGCGGCCTCGCCGGACGCCTGCAGGAGTCGAGCTTCCGGGTCGCCCGCGTCGAGCAGAAGCCGTACGTCCGCCGGCCGAGCGCTCCGTTCATGACGTCGACGCTCCAGCAGGAGGCGAGCCGCAAGCTCCGGTTCTCCGCGCAGACGACCATGCGCATCGCCCAGCGCCTCTACGAGAACGGCTACATCACGTACATGCGCACCGACTCGACGACGCTGTCGGAGTCGGCGCTCGCCGCCGCACGCGCCCAGGCGGCCTCGCTCTACGGCCCGGAATACGTGCCCGACAAGCCGCGCCGCTACGAGCGCCGCGTGAAGAACGCGCAGGAGGCGCACGAGGCGATCCGGCCGTCGGGCGACGTCTTCCGGACGCCGCAGCAGGTTCGAGGTGAGCTGTCCCGCGACGAGCATGCGCTCTACGAGTTGATCTGGATGCGGACGGTCGCGTCGCAGATGAAGGACGCCGTCGGACAGACGGTCACGCTCCGGATCGCCGGCACCTCCACCGCGGGCGAGGACGTCGAGTTCGGCGCCTCCGGCACGGTCATCACGTTCCGCGGTTTCCTCGCCGCGTACGAGGAGGGCCGCGACGACGACCGCTCGTCCGGCCAGGACGGCGAGGGCGACGAGCGACGGCTTCCCCGCCTCGCCGAGGGCGACCGGGTGGAGCTTCTGGCGCTCGACCCGCAGGGCCACGAGACGAGCCCACCGCCGCGCTACACGGAGGCGACCCTCGTCCGCACGCTCGAGGAGCTCGGGATCGGCCGCCCGTCGACGTACGCCTCGATCATCGGCACGATCCTCGACCGCGGCTACGTGTTCAAGAAGGGCACGGCGCTCGTGCCCTCGTTCCTCGCCTTCGCGGTCGTCGGTCTGCTGGAGCAGCATTTCGGCCGGCTCGTCGACTACGACTTCACGGCTCGGATGGAGGACGACCTCGACCGGATCGCCGCCGGCGAGGAGGAGCGCACCGGCTGGCTCCGACGCTTCTACTTCGGCACCGACGGCGACGAGGGGCTGAAGGAGCTCGTCTCGGATCTCGGGAGCATCGACGCCCGGGAGGTCAACTCCATCGAGATCGGCGACGGGATCGTCCTCCGCGTCGGCCGCTACGGGCCCTACCTCGAGCACGACGGCCGGCGGGCGAGCGTGCCCGAGGATCTCGTCCCCGAAGAGCTGACCGTCGAGCGGGCGCGGGAGCTGCTCGAGCAGCCGTCGGGGGACCGGCGCCTCGGCCTCCACCCGGAG
>Ga0335069_10011080_pt1 | contig 12752 bp, 11 predicted proteins | sample Lox_Sample_11_FD_206714 | JGI IMG/M metagenome (GOLD analysis project Ga0335069, IMG submission 206714) | Soil microbial communities from Loxahatchee National Wildlife Refuge, Florida, United States - Lox_Sample_1.1 | ecosystem: Environmental > Terrestrial > Soil > Wetlands | place: USA... | reverse complement strand
AACGAACAGGGACATCACCGCGATGCCGAGAATGATCTTCGGAAAATCGCCGGCGGCGGTCGTCTGCGCGATGTACGCGCCGAGACCGTGCGCCTGGATCTTGGTGTCGCCCCACTGGACGAGCTCGGATACGATGCTCGCGTTCCATGCGCCGCCCGACGCGGTGATCGCGCCCGTCACGTAATAGGGGAAGATGCCCGGCAGGATCGCCTGCCGCCACCACTGCCGGCCGCGGATGCGGAAGTTCGTCGCCACCTCTCGATAGTCGTTCGGATAAGCGGTCGCGCCGGCGATCACGTTGAACAGGATATACCACTGGGTGCCGAGCACGATCAGCGGCGACAGCCAGATGTCGGCGTTCAGGTGGAAGCGCGCGATCACGATCACGAACACCGGGAACAGCAGGTTCGCCGGGAACGCGGCCAGGAACTGCGCGAGCGGCTGTACCTTCTCGGCGATCGCCGGGCGCAGCCCGATCCACACGCCGATCGGCACCCAGATCACCGACGCGATCGCGATCAGCAGTATCACGCGCAGCAGCGTGATCAGGCCGAGCACGAACACGTGGCCGACCTCGCCCATCGTCACGCCGGTCGAAACGAAGCTGACGACGCGCCACACCACGTACACGGTGCCGACAAGCACGAGGATCGCCCACGTGATGTCTGCGGCAATCGACGCCTTCTTCTCGACGCGCGGCAGCGTGAAGCGCACGCTGCCCGACAGCGGCAGGCGCAACGGGATGCGCGCCGCCTTCGCGAGGAACCAGCCGGCCGGCACCAGCAACTGATGGATCAGGCGCGTGCGGCGCACGAGATCGAGCAGCCACGATTCAGGCGCGTTGCCCGAACTGGTCGTCTCCATCCGGAACTTGTCGGCCCATGCGACGAGCGGCCGGAACAGCAGCTGGTCGTACGCGAGGATCACGATCGTCATTGCGAGAATCACCCAGCCGACCGCGCCGAGGCTCTTGTCCAAGATCGCCTGCGCGAGATACGCGCCGATCCCCGGCAGCGTGATCGTCTGGTTGCCGACCGTGATCGCTTCCGACGCGACCACGAAGAACCAGCCGCCCGACATCGACATCATCATGTTCCAGATGAGGCCCGGCATCGAGAACGGCACCTCGAGCTTCCAGAAGCGCTGCCACGACGTCAGGTGGAAGCCGCGCGACACCTCGTCCAGATCGCGCGGCACGGTGCGCAGCGACTGGTAGAAGCTGAACGTCATGTTCCACGCCTGGCTGGTGAAGATCGCGAAGATCGCGGCCAGCTCGGCGCCGAGCACGCGGCTCGGGAACAGCGCGAGGAAAAACGTCACCGTGAACGAAATGTAGCCGAGCACCGGCACCGACTGCAGGATGTCGAGGATCGGCACCAGCACCATGCCGGCACGGCGACTTTTCGCCGCGAGCGTGCCGTAGACCAGCGTGAAGACCAACGACGCGAGCATCGCCGCCAGCATCCGCAGCGTCGTACGCAGCGCATACTCCGGCAGGTTCGACGGATCAAGCGAGATCTTCTGGGTGTTCAGCGTAGCGATCGGCGCCATCGTCTCGTGAAAGCCGACGACGGCCATCGCGATCAGGCAGATGATCAGCGGAAACGCGATGAAATCCCAGCGGTTCGGCAAGACCCGCCACGCGGACGCGTTGGCGAGCCTGTTCGGATTGAATCCGAGATCCATCAGACGCCCTCCCCGGCAAGGCCGAACGAATAGAAGAATGAGACCGGCAAACGATGTTGACTCATGGCAAGGCGCTCGGGCGCGGTATTTCGTGTGGATCACGGTGGGAAGCGCTCGTCGCGCGCACGCTGCGCGAGCGACGCAAAGCGACGGACCGAGTCGCTCCCACGACGGCACGACACTACTACAACCTGTATTTCAGGCACAACCTTCCGGATCAAGACGATGAACATCGTCCTTGGCCGCGGGCAAATCGGCCCCGAAACGGGCAGGCGACGGACGATTCGGCACGAGAATGGCCGGCCCACTGTCGCCCGGCCTGCATGCAGGGCGGAATTATGCCGCGATCCGGCCCGCGCGGGAACCCGCCTGCGGCGTCGCGCGAGCAAACCGTTCGCTTTCGGCCGCGGCGCGACGCGTCAAAACGGTTATGATCGGGTTTGGCCCCACGTGGATTGATCGACAGACGAGCTGGAGGGATGAATGGCAGGAAACTTGGTGATCGTATGCCGCGATCAGGATGCCGACGCGTTCTACGAGCTGATGCAGGAATACGGCTCGTTCCAGACGCGCCTGTCGTCCACGGCCTGGTATCTGAACATGAACATCGTGCCGGAGTCGCTGCAGGACGCCATCCTCGATCGCCTCGGCAAGTACACGACGCTGTACATCTTCGAGGCGAGCAGCGTGACCTACAACACGATCGACAGCAACGCCGCCGAAACGCTCAGCACCCTGTTCGGCGAGTGAGCCCGCGCACGGGCCCGAGCGTGGCGGACGGGCCCGACCGGTTCATGCGAATGACGGACTTGCGCCGGCCCTACGCCACCCGCTCGCTCGGCGCGGGCTTCGGCACCACATCGTACGGGAACGACATCGCGACGCACAGGCCGCCCTCCGGCCGGTTGCCGATCTCGCAGGTGCCGCCCAGGCGCTGGACCAGCCGCTCGACGATCGCGAGTCCCAGCCCGCTGTGGCCGTTGCCGCCGCGTGCCGGGTCGAGCCGCACAAACGGCCGCGCGGCCGCCGCGAGGTCGCGCGGCGCGATGCCGCCGCCGTGGTCGGCGACGGTCAGCACGTAACCCGCCGCGGTCCGCGCGGTCGCGACGACGACGGGCGGCGCGCCGTACGCATGCGCGTTGTCGAGCAGGTTGGACAGGATCCGGTCGAGCGTCGCGGTCGGCAGGCGGAACTCGCCGCCCGCGTCGAGCCGGATCTCGACGGCCGGCGCGTTCGGCGCGACCGCGCGATAGGTGCGGGCGATCCGCTCGCAGGCCTGGTCGACGGGCACCGGCTCGCTGCGGTCCGAGCCGCCGTGCGCGAACACCAGGAACTGGTCGACAATGTGCGACATCGAGTCGACGTCGCGCACGACGCCGTCGCGCAGCCGCGCATCGTCCATCATCTCCGCGCGCAGGCGCATCCGCGCGAGCGGCGTGCGCAGATCGTGCGCGACACCGGCGAGCATCACCGAACGGTCGTTTTCCGCGCGCGACACCTGCTCCACCATCTGGTTGAAGCCGTGCGTGAGCTGGCGCAGCTCGCGCGGGCCACGCTCGCGCAGCGGCGGCACCGTCTGGCCGCGGCCGAAACGCGCGACTGCACGCACGAGCGAGCGCAACGGCTGCTGCAGTTGCCATGCCGCGAACAACGCGGCGATCACACCCGCTGAAAAAATCGTCGCGAGCCATATGACCATACGGTCGAGCGAGCGCGGCGGACGCAGCGGCTGCACCGGTACCACGATCCAGTTGGGATCGGCCGGCTCCTTGACCCACAGCTGCGGCGGCCGCCCGGGCGCGCCGATCTCGACGCGCGTGCCGGGCGGCATCCGCTCGCTCACGTCGTCGCGGAACCGCTTGAGCGGCGCGGGCAGATCGGCAGCGGCGCCGGTATTCGGCACGTCGGCGCTGCCGGGCGCGACGAGACGCACGCGCGACGGCAGCGGCTGATCCGGCGTGCGGGCGACGTGCTGCCGCACCGCATCGACGAGAAACGCCGCCTCCTCGACCGCATAGCGCGTCTGCAACTGGTTGCGCTCCAGCCGCATCGCGAAATACCACGCGAAATGCGACAGCAGCAGCACGCCGACGACGAGCAGCGCCAGCCGCCCGAACAGCGAATCAATGGGGTTGCGCATGGGACTCGCCGTCGGGCACGAATACGTAGCCGCGCCCGCGCACGGTCTGGATGAAGCGCGGCGTCGAGGGATCCGACTCGAGAATGCGGCGCAGGCGCCACACCTGGACGTCGATGCCGCGGTCCGTGCCGTCGTATTCCGGCCCGTGCAGCAACTCCAGCAGACGCTCACGCGTCAGCGTGCGCAGCGCGTGGTTCACGAAAATCTTCAGGAGCGCGAATTCGCTGCTCGACAGCGTCGCCGGCCGGCCGTCGGCCGACAGCGTGCGCGCCTGGAAGTCGAGCACGAAGCGGCCGAAACAGTACGGCTCGCGCTGCTCGGGCGCGGCCGCCGACGGCGTCGTGCGGCGGCGGCGCAGGACCGCCTGCGCGCGCGCCAGCAGTTCGCGCGGATTGAACGGCTTGCCGAGGTAGTCGTCCGCGCCCAGTTCGAGGCCGACAATGCGGTCGACGTCGTCCGCCCGCGCGGTCAGCATGATGACCGGGATGTCGTCGCCGGCGGCGCGCAGCTGCCGCAGCGCGGTGAGGCCGTCGACGCCGGGCATCATCAGGTCCAGCACGATGAGGTCCGGGCGCTCGCGCTCGAGGCGCTTCTCGAGCGACGCGGCGTCGTGCAGCACGGACACTTCCATGCCCTGGCGCACGAGGTAGTCGCGCAGCAGGTCGCGCAGTTCTTGGTCGTCGTCGACGATGAGGATCTGAGTAGTCATGGCTCGAAGTTTACCGCGCGGGGGCGGCCGCAAAGACGAAACAAAGTGCCGAAAGGGTTACTGCGGGTTACGGCGCAAGCCAACTGTAATGCGCGGTAATCGCGCCGCCGGGCCCCGTAACAACAGGCGGCCGTCGCTTCGCTAACCTGCGTCTTACCGGATGCGGCACACGGTTTCGCCCGCTGCCGCGTCGCCGGACCTTTCGACAAGGAGTTTCTGAAATGTATAAGAAGACGTCTCGCGTGGCCATGGCGGCCGCAGCCGTGCTCTCGCTCGCATTCGGTATCGCCCACGCCGCGCCGCCGGCCGACATGCCGCCGCCGGGCGGCCCCGGCATGCATCATCACCACATGGGCGAAGGCGGCCCGTTCGGCGTGATCGAGCACCTGCACGACAAACTGAACCTGAGCGCCGCGCAGGAGCAGCAATGGCAGACCGCGGTCAACACGATGAAGCAAGGCCGCGAAGCAATGCGCAAGAGCCACGAGCAGATGCGCGCGCAGTTCCAGGCGCAGCAGAAGCAGCCGATTCTCGACCTGAACGCGATGAACGCCGCCCGCGAGCAGGCCGAGCAGCAGCACGCGCAATTGCGTGCGCAGACGTCGGCCGCATGGCTCGCGTTCTACAACGGCCTGAACGACCAGCAGAAAACCACCGTGAGCACCGCGCTCAAGCAGCAGTTCGCGCGCATGGAGCAGCGCCACGAGAAGATGAAGGAGCGCTGGGAGCAGCACCGTCAGGCGGGCAAGGCCGCCTCGGCGCCGGCGCAGTAAGCCGGCGGCGGCCCCGCCGCACGCATGGCGGCCCGAAGGGGCGGGCGTCCGCCCGCCCCTTCACACCTGTCCCTCCGTGCCAACCCCTTCACACCCGCCCCTTCCAGCCGGCCCGGACGGCGGCACGCCGGCGCCGCGCGAACCTCGCCGCATCGCCCCGGGCGATCCACGCGCAGCACCCCGCATCGTTGCATCCATGGCACCTATTCCCCGCCCCCGCCCGATCCACTGCCGCGATTCGCGCAACAGCGACGGCCATTCGCGCCGGCCGGCGTCGTCCTGCGCCAACGGATTCCGCCGCGCACGCGTTTCATTACTGCCAGGGTATCGCGTTCGGGTAGAATACCGCGCTTTTGGCGCATGCCGACCTGGCGGTTGCCGCCGACAAACCGCCGAACGACGAATTTTGGCTATCTAGAATACGGGGCGGCGCACGGCCCTGCCGGCCGCGCGCGCCGCCCCTGGAAGTCACAAAAGGATGGAAATGAAGAAGGCCGCCCTGTGCGCCGCCCTCGCCCTCGTGGCGGGCAGCACCTTCGCGAAGGAGTGGAAGACCGTGCGGATCGGCGTCGACGCCAGTTACCCGCCTTTCGAGTCGACCGCGACAAGCGGCGAAATCGTCGGGTTCGACGTCGATCTCACGAAGGAAATCTGCAAGCGGATCAACGTGAAATGCGTGTGGGTGCCGCAGGATCTGGACGGCATCATTCCCGCGCTGATGGCGAAAAAATACGACATGATCGTGTCGTCGCTGACGGTGACGGACAAGCGCCGCGAGCAGATCGACTTCTCCGACAAGCTGTACGACGCGCCGGCGCGGATGATCGCGAAGACGGGCTCGCCGCTGCTGCCGACCGTCGCGTCGCTGAAGGGCAAGCGCGTCGGCGTCGAGCAGGGCTCGACCCAGGAGACCTACGCGAAGACGTACTGGGAGCCGCAGGGCGTGACGATCGTGCCTTACCAGAACCAGGACCAGGTCTACGCCGATCTCGGCTCCGGCCGGCTCGACGCCGCGCTGCAGGACGAGCTGCAGGCCGACTACGGCTTCCTGCGGACCGCGCGCGGCAAGGGCTTCGCGTGGGCAGGCCCGGAGGTGAAGGACCGGAAGACGATCGGCGACGGCACCGCGATCGGCCTGCGCAAGGACGACACTGACCTGAAGCTGATGCTCGACAAGGCGCTGGCGTCGATGCACAAGGACGGCACGTACGACCGGCTGTCGCACAAGTATTTCACATTCAGCGTCTATTCGGCCTCGGCCAAGTAAGCGCCGCGACGACACGCACGCGGTACGCGCCGCCTCGGCTTGCGCGCACCGGGTTCGAGCCGTCGAAGCAGTCAACCACGCGCCGCCCGCGCCCTGGTTCGCCGCCCGCCGCGGCGGGCCGGCCCGGCGCCCTTGCCGGGGCGGGCGGTCATGATACGCACGGGGCGTCCCGCGGATATCGCGGGGCGCGTCTTTCGCGGCGCACCCGGTGCACCGTCAAGGACCACATATGTTTCTTCAAGGTTACGGCCCGCTGATCCTCGCTGGCACCTGGCAAACCGTCAAACTGGCGGTGCTCTCGCTCGCGCTGTCGTTCCTGCTGGGTCTCGTCGGCGCGGCCGCGAAGCTGTCCCGCAGCCGCGTCACGTCCGCGCTCGGCACCGCCTACACGACGCTGATCCGCGGCGTGCCCGACCTGGTGCTGATGCTGCTGCTGTTCTACAGCCTGCAGATCTGGCTGAACCAGCTGACCGACGTGATGAACTGGGATCAGATCGACATCGATCCGTTCGCGGCCGGCGTGCTCGTGCTCGGCTTCATCTACGGCGCGTACTTCACCGAGACCTTCCGCGGCGCGTTCCTGTCGGTGCCGCGCGGCCAGCTCGAGGCGGGCAGCGCGTACGGGATGACGAACTGGCAGGTGTTCACGCGCATCATGTTTCCGCAGATGATGCGCTTCGCGCTGCCGGGCATCGGCAACAACTGGCAGGTGCTCGTGAAGTCCACCGCGCTCGTGTCGATCATCGGCCTCGCCGACGTCGTCAAGGCGTCGCAGGACGCGGGCAAGGGCACGCTGCGGTTCTTCTTCTTCACCCTGCTCGCGGGGGCGATCTATCTGGCCATCACGACGGTGTCGAACTTCGTGCTGATGTGGCTTGAAAAACGCTATTCGACCGGCGTCCGGAAGGCAGACCTATGATCGAACTGATTCAAGAATACTGGCGCAACTATCTCTACACCGACGGCTACCACACCACCGGCGTCGCGATCACGCTGTGGCTGCTCGCCGTGTCGATCGGGCTGGGCTTCTGCCTGTCGGTGCCGCTCTCGGTCGCGCGCGTGTCGAAGAAGAAATGGCTCGCCGGCGCAGTGTGGCTCTATACGTACGTGTTCCGCGGCACGCCGCTCTACGTGCAGCTGCTGCTGTGCTACACGGGCCTCTACAGCCTGCAGGCGGTGCGCGGCACGCCGATGCTCGACGCGTTCTTCCGCGAAGGGATGAACTGCACGCTGCTCGCGTTCACGCTCAACACCTGCGCGTACACGACCGAGATCTTCGCCGGCGCGATCAAGGCGACGTCGTACGGCGAGATCGAGGCCGCGCGCGCGTACGGGATGTCGACCTTCACGATGTATCGCCGCGTGATCCTGCCGTCCGCACTGCGCCGCGCGCTGCCGCTGTACAGCAACGAGGTGATCCTGATGCTGCACGCGACGACGGTGGCGTTCACCGCGACCGTGCCGGACATCCTGAAGATCGCCCGCGACGTCAACTCGGCGACCTACATGTCGTTCCACGCATTCGGCATCGCCGCCCTGCTCTATCTCGCGATCTCGTTTACGCTCGTGTGGCTGTTCCGCAAGGCGGAGCGCCGCTGGCTCGCGTATCTGCGCCCGCAAGGCAAGTAAGTTTCGCCAGGACTATTGATGAATTCCCAGACTCAAAAGCTTTTCGTCGACGATCTCCACAAGCGGTACGGCAGCAACGAGGTGCTCAAGGGCGTGTCGCTGAAGGCGAACGCGGGCGACGTGATCAGCGTGATCGGCTCGTCGGGCTCCGGCAAGAGCACGATGCTCCGCTGCATCAACTTTCTCGAGCAGCCGAACGCGGGCCGCATCTTCGTCGATGGCGAGGAAGTGCGCACTGCGCAGGACAAGACGGGCGCGCTCAAGCCCGCCGACACGAAGCAACTGCAGCGCGTGCGCACGAAGCTCGCGATGGTGTTTCAGCACTTCAACCTGTGGGCGCACATGAACGTGCTCGAGAACGTGATGGAAGCGCCGGTGCACGTGCTCGGGATTCCGAAGCGCGAGGCCGAGGAGCGTGCGCGCGAATACCTGGAGAAGGTCGGGCTCGCGCCGCGCGTCGAGAAGCAGTATCCGTCGCACCTGTCGGGCGGGCAGCAGCAGCGCGTCGCGATCGCGCGGGCGCTGGCGATGCATCCGGACGTGATGCTGTTCGACGAGCCGACGTCGGCGCTCGACCCGGAGCTGGTCGGCGAAGTGCTGAAGGTGATGCAGAAGCTGGCGGAGGAAGGCCGGACGATGGTCGTCGTCACGCACGAGATGGGCTTCGCGCGCAACGTGTCGAACCACGTGATGTTCCTGCATCAGGGCCGCGTCGAGGAAGAAGGCGTGCCCGCCGAGGTGTTCGCTCATCCGAAGAGCGATCGCCTGCGGCAGTTCCTGTCCGGCAGCCTCAAGTAAGCGCAAGCCCATGACCGGCCCGGCAGTACGATGCCTGCGGCCGGCCCGCGCGGCGTGCGGCGGCATCTGGCCGCGACGCAGCGAAACGCACGCACGGTGCGGTGCCCGACAGGGCATCGCACCGTTTTTTGTCGGCGCGCGGGCAACAATGGCCGCGCGCGGCGCTTACACCGCCGCTTCGTTCTCCTCGCCGGTGCGGATGCGAATCACGCGCTCGACGTCGGATACGAAGATCTTGCCGTCACCGATCTTGCCGGTGCGCGCGGCGCCGATTACCGCGTCGATGACCTGGTCGACCTGGCTTTCCGCGACGACCACCTCGATCTTCATCTTCGGCAGGAAGTCGACGACATACTCCGCGCCGCGATACAGCTCGGTATGCCCTTTCTGGCGGCCGAAACCCTTCACCTCGGTGACGGTCAGCCCCGTCAGGCCGACCTCGGCAAGCGCCTCGCGGACTTCGTCCAGCTTGAACGGCTTGATGATGGCGGTAATGCGTTTCATGGTGTTGTCCCTCGATGCTCGTGGATGATAAAGACGCGAGGCCGATTCTACGACGCGCGCAGCGTCAATCGAGGCTTTCGGCGAAGCGCGACGTGATCGGGTATCGCCAGTCGCGGCCGAACGCGCGATGCGTGACACGAATGCCGATCGGCGCCTGGCGGCGCTTGTACTCGTTGATCTTGATGAGCCGGGTGACGCGCCGCACGTCGGCCTCGGCATAGCCGGCCGCGACGATCTCCGCGAGCGGGCGATCCTCCTCCATGTACATCCGCATGATCGCGTCGAGCACGTCGTACGGCGGCAGGCTGTCCTGGTCGGTCTGGTTCTCGCGCAGCTCGGCGGACGGCGCACGCGTCAGGATCCGCTCCGGGATGATGTCGTGCGTCGCGAATTCCGGCGCGCGGTTGCGGTAGTGGCAGAGGCGGTAGACGAGCGTCTTCGCGATGTCCTTGATGACCGCGAAGCCGCCGGCCATGTCGCCGTACAGCGTGCAGTAGCCGACCGCCATTTCGCTCTTGTTGCCAGTCGTCAGCACGATCGAGCCGAACTTGTTCGACAGCGCCATCAGCAGCGTGCCGCGGATGCGGGCCTGGATGTTCTCCTCGGTCGCGTCTTCGGCGCGGCCCTCGAATTCGCGCGCGAGCGACGTGCGGAACGCGTCGAACATCGGCGCGATCGCGATCTCGTCGTAGCGCACGCCGACGCGCCGCGCCATGTCGGCCGCGTCGGTAGTCGAGATGTCGGCCGTGTAGCGCGACGGCATCATCACCGCGCGCACGCGCTCCGGCCCGAGCGCGTCGCATGCGATCGCCAGCACCAGCGCCGAATCGACGCCGCCCGACAGGCCGATGATCGCGCCGGGGAAGCCGTTCTTGCCGATGTAGTCGCGCACGCCCATCACGAGCGCGCGGTAGACCTGCGCCTCGAGCGGCAACTCCGGCGCGATCGCGGCGGGCAGTGGGCGGGCGCCGTCGAATTCGACGATCGCATGCCCTTCCTCGAACTGCGCCATCTTCGCGACCAGCTCGCCCGCGGCGTCGAGCACGAACGAGCCGCCGTCGAACACCAGCTCGTCCTGCGCGCCGACGAGGTTCACGTACACCATCGGCAGGCCCGTCTCGCGGATCCGCGCGCGCACGATGTCCATGCGCACCGCTTCCTTGTTCATGTGGTAGGGCGAGCCGTTCGGAATCAGGATCACCTGCGCGCCGGCCGCCTTCGCGATCTGCGAGGCGGATGCATGCCATGCATCCTCGCAGATCACCACGCCGTACTTCACGCCGTTCAGGTCGAACACGAACGGCTCGGCGTCGGTCGCGAAGTAGCGCTTCTCGTCGAACACCTCGGCGTTCGGCAGGTCCTGCTTGCGATAGGTGCCGACGACCTCGCCGCCGACGATCAGCGACGCGGCGTTGTAGGTGTCGGACGGCGGCACGCCGCGCTCGATCGGGCAGTTTGCATTACCATCGACGCCTGATGCGCCCTCGCGATGCGGATGGCCGACCAGCACCGCAAGGCCGTCGAACGCCTCGAGCTGCGCGGCAAGGTCGGCCAGCGCCGCCGCCGACGCCGCGTAGAACGCCGGCCGCAGCAGCAGGTCTTCGGGCGGATAGCCGGACAGCGCGAGTTCGGGGGCGATCATCAGTTGCGCACCATCGTCGTGCGCGGCACGTGCGGCCGCGACGATCCTGGCGACGTTGCCGGCGAAGTCGCCGACGGTGACGTTGATTTGAGCGAGAGCGATACGGGTCTTCATGACGGGATCGGCGCAGCCCGGCGGCTGCGGCATGAACGGCTGACGAAAAGGTCCCGGGCGTGCGGCGCACGACCGGCGACATCCAACGAACGGAACGGATTCACACGGTTGAAACACGAACGCTTCGATTATCGCACGGGCATCCTGTCGGCTCCCTCCGAGGTGCACGCGGACGAATGGAACGCGCTGCTCGCACGCGACGCGCATCCGACGCCGTTCCTGCGCCATGAATTCCTGTCGGCGCTGCACACTGCGCGGTGCGCGGTGGACGAGACCGGCTGGTCGCCGCGCTTCGTCACGCTGACCGATGCGCGCACCGGCCGGCTCGCGGCCGCCGCGCCCGTCTACCTGAAAAGCCATTCCTACGGCGAATACGTGTTCGACTGGGCGTGGGCGGACGCCTATCAGCGCAATGGCCTGTCTTACTACCCGAAGCTCCTGTGCGCGGTGCCTTTCACGCCGGTGCAGGGCACGCGCCTGCTTGCCGCCGACGACGGCGCGCGCCGCCAGCTCGCGGCGACCCTGCTCGCGCTCGCCGGGCAGAGCGAGGTGTCGTCGCTGCACGTGCTGTTTCCGACCGAGCCGGAAGCAGCGCTGCTGCAGTCGATGGGAATGATGCTGCGCGACGGCGTGCAGTTTCACTGGCTGAACGACGGCTACCGCGACTTCGACGATTTTCTCGGCACGCTCGAGCCGAAGAAGCGCAAGAACATCCGCGCGGAGCGGCGCAAGGTGCGCGATGCCGGCGTGACGTTCCGGCGCGTAAGCGGCGACGCGATCACCGACGCCGACTGGCGGTTCTTCACGCGCTGCTACAAGGAAACCTACCGCGAGCATGTGTCGAGCCCTTACCTGAACCTCGAGTTCTTCCGCACGATCGGCCGCACGATGCCCGGGCACCTCCTGCTCGTGATCGCCGAATCCGGCGGCCGGCCGATCGCGAGCGCGCTCGCCGTCTACCAGCGCGGCGAAGGCGGCAGCGGCGGCACGCTGTACGGGCGCTACTGGGGCGCGGTCGAGCACGTGCCGTGCCTGCATTTCGAGACGGCGTACTACCAGCTGCTCGAATTCTGCATAGAGTCAGGGCTCGACACGTTCGAAGGCGGCGCGCAAGGCGAGCACAAGCTCGCGCGCGGCTTCCTGCCGACCGTCACCCGTTCCGCGCACTGGCTCGCGCATCCGGCGTTCTCGGATGCCGTGTCGTACTTCCTCGAACGGGAAACGAACCACATCCACGCGTACGTCGACGAATTGCACGAGCACAATCCGTTCAAGAACGGCGGGCGCTAGCGCCGGCTCACACCGGTAACGGGCTTGCGCCGGAGGCCGGAAGGACCGGATGCGGGGACGGCGGCGAGCACAATACCGGACGGATGACGGACGCGCGACGCACGTCACGCGGCGATCGGCCCCGCGCGGCGCGAAACGGCGTCGCGCCGCGCGTTTTCTGCGACACTGGCGGCTTCGTATCCCGCCGCCCCTTCATGTCC
>Ga0335069_10011079_pt1 | contig 12752 bp, 11 predicted proteins | sample Lox_Sample_11_FD_206714 | JGI IMG/M metagenome (GOLD analysis project Ga0335069, IMG submission 206714) | Soil microbial communities from Loxahatchee National Wildlife Refuge, Florida, United States - Lox_Sample_1.1 | ecosystem: Environmental > Terrestrial > Soil > Wetlands | place: USA... | reverse complement strand
ACGATTAAAAAAACGCGAACCCGAATTAACCAACGCACGACACCTCCGCGCGGCCGCAACCGTGCGGATGTGCCGGGTCAATCGACGATGAACAGCTTGGCGCCCGTCCTGGTGCGCGAGCGGTGCGAGCTGCGCCCGTCGGAGACCTCATAGCTCATGCCGGGGCGTAAGGTGACCGTGTCGCCGCCTTCGAGCTCGGTCTCGAGCTCGCCCTCCAGCACGTAGAGAATGTGCCCGCGCTGGCACCAGTGATCGGCGAGATAACCCGGCGAATATTCGACCATGCGCACGCGCAGGTCGCCGATGTCGAGGGTGCGCCACAGGGCCGTGCCCGATGTGCCCGGATGCTCGGTCGCGGGCACGCGCGTCCAGTCGGTCACGGTGAACGGGCAATCGGGAATCTTCATGACACCTCCGTGCGCGGAACCAAACCGCCGGGTTGAGTATATAATCGGGAGCACGGAGACGCCCGCCCGGCGCGAGGCCAAAAAATGAAGTTCAACGCCGCGGTCCTGCATCAAGTCCACAAGCCGCTGACGATCGAGCGCGTCGAGGCCGACCTGCGCGCACCGGACGACGTGGCGGTGCGCATCCGCGCCACCAGCCTCTGCCACACCGATCTCGAGGTCATCGAAGGGCAGCTCGCCTATCCGCTGCCGATCGTCCTCGGCCATGAGGCGGCCGGCACTGTCGAGGCGGTCGGCCCGGCGGTGACCGGCCTCGCCTCCGGCGACCACGTGATCCTGTCGTGGAACCCGCATTGCGGCCATTGCTTTTACTGCAGCCAGGACGAGCCGATCCTGTGCGAGACCTACCTCGGGCTCGGTCCGCAGGCGGTGCCCTTCGATGGGGTTCCGCGCCTGTCGCTGGACGGCCGCCCCCTCCACCACATGTTCTATCTCGCGTCCTTCGCCGAGTACGCCATCGTGCCGGCGCAGAGCGCGATCAAGGTTCCGGCCGAGATTCCATTCGACCGCGCGTGCCTGATCGGCTGCGGGGTGATGACCGGCGCCGGGGCGGCACTCAAGGTCACGCGGCCCGCGCCGGGGGCGGCGGTCGCCGTGCTTGGCTGCGGCGGCGTGGGCCTCAGCGCAGTGCAGGGGGCGCGCATCGCGGGCGCCGGTGCCGTGGTCGCGATCGACCCGGTGGCGGCCAAGCGCGAGCTCGCGGTCAAGCTCGGGGCCAGCCATGCGATCGATCCGCAGCAAGAAGACGCCGTCCGCGAGGTCAAACGGCTCACCGGCGGGCGCGGCGCCGACGTGGTGATCGAGGCCGCCGGGACGGACGCGGCGTTTCGCCTCTCGGTCGAGGTGGCGCGGCCTGGCGCGCAGGTGGCGTGGCTCGGCAAGGTGAACGTCGAGCGCGAGGTCGCGTTCCGCTGGGGCTCGTTGATGGGCGAGAAGCGCATCGTGCGCTCGAGCTACGGCGGCGCGCGGCCGTCCGTCGATTTCCCGGCCCTGGGCCGGCTCTATCTCGACGGCCGGCTGCAGCTCGACCCTTACATCAGCCGGCGCATCGCGCTTGCCGAGATCAACGACGGGTTCTCAGCGCTGAAGCGGGGCGAGGTCATCCGGAGCGTCATCACGATGTGATGCACAGAGCCGATCGCGACCGCACCGGGCGGGATCTCGCGGCCGGCTGAGCCGCCCCAGCTTGCCCCTCGGCCGCGTGACCGTTAGCCTTCCCTCAAAGCATCGGAACTCGGGGGGAAGCGCTCATGCTCGGTAAGGCCCTATCGCTCGGCCTCATAGGCCTGTTGCTCGCGCACGGTGCGGAGGCGGGGGTCACCAAGATCGAGATCACGCGCCACGAGCCGTTCGCCGGCGGCCAAAGCTTCGGCGCCGTGGGGCCCTACGAGAAGCTGGTCGGCCGGTTCACCGGCGAGCTCGATCCCGCGGCCCCGCTCAACGCCGGCATCGTCGATCTCGACAAGGCGCCGCGCAACGCCAAGGGCCTGGTCGAATATTCGTCCGACTTCTACATCCTGAAGCCGCTGAACCTGGCCGCCGGCAACGGAGCACTCCTCTACGACGTCAACAACCGCGGCAACAAGCAGGCGCTGTTCCAGTTCAACAGCGGCCCGCGCACCAACGACCCGACCACGGCCGAGGACGCCGGCAACGGGTTCCTCATGCGCACAGGCTTCACGGTCGTGTGGAGCGGGTGGCTCTACGACCTGCCGGATGCCAATCACAACCTCCGTCTCACCGTGCCGGTGGCGCGCGGGGCGACCGGGCCGATCACCGGCAAGGTGTGGGACGAGTTCCTGTTCAACGACAGCAAGACCACCCAGGCGAAGCTCTCCTTCACTCCCGTGGCGGCGTCCGCGCAGAAGGCCACGCTCTACGTGCGCGACAGCAACGCGGCCGCGCCGCAGGCGCTGGCGGCGAACCAGTGGGAGTTCGTGGACGCGCACACGATCCGCCTGCTGCCGGCAGGCACGCCGTTCGCGATCGGCAGGATCTATCAGCTCGTCTATGAGGCGCAGGATCCGCCGGTGGCGGGCATCGGGCTCGCGGCCACCCGCGACTGGATCTCGTTCCTGCGCCACGCCGCGGCGGACGATGCCGGCACCGCCAATCCGCTCGCCGCCGGCGGCCGTCCGGCGCTCACGCGGGCTCTGGCGCACGGCACCTCGCAGAGCGGGCGCTACCTTCGCGACTTCCTCTATCGCGGGTTCAACGAGGACGAATCCGGCCGGACCGTGTTCGAGGGCATGAACGTGCATATCGGCGCCGGGCGGTCGTTCCTCGATTTCCGCTTCGCCCAGCCCGAGCGCATGCAGAACATCGGGCACGGGTTCCAGTACTTCCCCAACACCGATTTCCCGTTCGCCTACGAGACGCAGAAGGATCCGTTCACTGGCCGCAGCGACGGCATCCTCGCGCGCTGCAGCCAGCGCCACGATTGCCCGAAGATCACCCACACCGAAAGCGGCATCGAATACTGGCAGTCCGGCGAATCTTTGGTGACCACCGACGGGCTCGGCCGGCACGACGGCAAGATCCCGGACAACGTGCGCATCTATCACATGGCGAGCACGCAGCACGTCGACCTCGCGACTATGCCGTCAGGGGTATGCGCCGAGCCGTGGAACCCGACCGACCGCCGGCCGGTGATGCGGGCGCTCCTGCTGGCGCTCGACCGCTGGGTGAAGGACGGCACCAAGCCGCCGCCGAGCCGCTATCCGCGCCTGGCCGACCATTCGCTCGTTGTGATGAAGGACTGGAAGTTCCAGGTCGCGGGGGTCGAGCGCCCGAAGACGCCGAACGGCAAGCCGCGCTTCGACTACGGGCCCGAGTTCGGCAAGGGCATCATCGACACCGTGCTGCCGAAGACGACGGCCCAGGCCTACGCGGTGCTGGTGCCGCAGGTCGATGCAGACGGAAACGAGATCGGCGGCGTGCGTCTGCCCGAGGTGACGGTGCCGCTGGCGACCGCGACCGGATGGGCCGTGCGCAGCAAGGACGCAGGTGGTGTCGGCGAGCTGTGCTATCTCGACGGCTCTTATATTCCGTTCGCGAAGACGAAAGCCGCGCGCCTGCAGACGCACGACACACGGCCGTCGCTCGAGGAGCGCTATCGCGGCAAGGCGGATTACGTGGCGCGGATGACGAGTGCCGCCGCGTCGCTCGAGAAGGAAGGCTATCTCCTGGCCGAGGACCGCGAGCGGATCGTGGCGAAGGCGCAGGCGCTGAGCTGGTAACCGCTACGAGGGGGACAAGTCGCCCACGAGCGCGCGCAGCTCCTTGTAGCTCTGCTCCGGCTTCTTGCCGCTCGTGTTCACGGTCGCATCGGCCTTGCTGTAGAGGCTGTTGCGCCCGATCAGGATGCGGCGGAGATCGTCCATGGCCTCTTCGTTGCCGGCCATCGGGCGGAAGTCGCCTTGGGCGATGACCCGGGCCATGTGCTCCTCGGGGTCGGCGGTGAGCCAGATCGTGTAGCAGGCCGACAGCAGCAGATCGAACGTCGCCGCTTCGGATACGATGCTGCCGCCGGTTGCGATGACCGCGCGCTCGAAGCGCTCGATGACGCTGTCGAGGGCCCGCCGCTCGTAGCGGCGATAGGCGGCCTGGCCATAGAGGTCGAAGATCTCGCCCAGTTTGGCGCCGGCCTCGCGTTCGATCTCGCGGTCGAGCTCGATGAACGGCATGCGCAGGTCCCTGGCGAGCCTGGCGCCGAGCGTCGACTTGCCCGCTCCGCGCAGCCCGATGAGGGCCACGCGGTGGTGGCGGCCGCTCTCGGCCGCCGAGCCGAATTGCGCGGTGAGCAGCTTGCGCGCTTGCGACAGCTCCTGCGGCGACAGACGGCCGAGCGTCTGCATCAGCAGTGTCAGCTCGACCGGGCGGTCCGGCCCTTCGCGCAGGAGATCGCCGATGGGCAGGCCCATGGCGTGCGCGATCTGGCGCAGAAGCGCGATCGAGATGTTGCCCAGGCCGGCCTCGAGCTGAGCCAGATAGCGTTCCGACACCGCGGAATCGCGCGCCAGGATGCGGCGGGACATCCCGCGCCGGGAGCGCGCCTCGCGAATCCGTTCGCCGACGCTGCGCAGGAACTCCGCCTCGCCGGCCTCGACCTGTTGCTGCTTTCTCGAAAGCTGTTCGCGTCGCGCCATGATCTCGCCAGCGTGGGTCCGGGTCAGCTCTTTAAAGCATCGCAACGCCGCGAGTATGCATTATAGTGCCGATGGCGCACCCTGGACATTATTTTAGACTTAAAATAATTTCGAAGGGCACGTCCAAACAGGGGAGGCATCGATGAAAGCACGGATTTTGACGGCGCTTGCGGCCCTTTGCTGCCTGGCGACGCCGGCGCTGGCCGCCGACAATGCGGTGAAGATCGGCCTGGTCACGACCTTGAGCGGCCCCGCGGGCGTCATCGGCAAGCACATGAAGGACGCGGCCGACCTCGCCATGGATATGCTCGGCAACAAGATTGGCGGCAAGCCGGCCGAGATCGTCTTCGGCGACGACCAATTCAAGCCCGATGTCGGCCGCCAGGTGGCCGAGCAGATGGTGAAGCGCGACAAGGTCGACTTCATGACCGGCTTCATCTGGTCGAACGTGCTGCTCGCTTCCTACGAGCCGGTCATCAAATCCGGCATCATCTTCATCGGCGCCAATGCCGGCCCGCACGAACTCGCGGGTGCGATGTGCGCGCCGAACTACTTCTCGGCCTCCTGGCAGAACGACCAGACGCCCGAGGCGATGGGCAAGTACATGAACGACCAGAAAATGGACGACGTGTACCTGATCGCGCCGGACTATGCGGCGGGCAAGGACATGGTCAACGGCTTCAAGCGCTACTTCAAAGGCAAGGTCGCAGCCGAGGTGTTCACCAAGCCCGGCCAGACCGACTACCAGGTCGAGATCAGCCAGCTCCGTTCGGCCAATCCCAAGACGCTGTTCATCTTCCTGCCCGGCGCCATGGGCATCCAGTTCGTCAAGCAGTACGACCAGGCGGGGCTGCGCGGCAAAATCCCGCTCTACTCCGCTTTCACGGTCGACGAGACGACGCTCCCCGCTATCGGCGCCGCGGCGGACGGCAATTACGAAGCGAGCTTCTGGTCGCCCGACCTCGACAATCCGCGCAACAAGGAGTTCGTGGCGGCGTTCCGCAAGAAGTACAACTACATCCCGTCGTACTACGCGGCACAGCAGTTCGACGCGATCTTCCAGATCGACGACGCGGTCAAGGCCGTGAAGGGCAACCTCAAGGACAGGAAGGGCATGATCGCGCGCATCGACAAGGCGGACTTCCCCTCGGTGCGCGGGAAGTTCACCTACAACACGAACCACTTCCCGATCGAGAACTTTTATCTCCTCAAGATCGTCAAAGACAGCGACGGGCAATACGTCCGCAAGATCCAGGGCGTGATGTTCGCCAACCACAAGGACGCGTACTCCTCCGAATGCCACATGAAGCCGTACAAATAAGGCACTCGGACGGGAAGCCCAGGGCGGCCGTCGCCCCGTGCGGGTGACGGCCGCGTGATCGCTGTCGCAGAGCAGGTCCTGAACGGCGTCCAGTTCGGGATCACGCTGTTCCTCATGGCGGCCGGGTTGACGCTGATCTTCGGCGTCATGAACCTGGTCAATCTCGCGCATGGGTCGCTGTACATGGTCGGCGCGTACATCGCGGCGGCGACCTTCAACGCCACCCATTCGTTCCTGCTGGGGATCGGCGCGGCCCTGGCCGGCACGGCCGCGGTGGGCATCGCGATCGAGGTCGTGGTGTTCCGGCGGCTCTACCGCCGCGATCACCTCGACCAGGTGCTGGCGACCTTCGGCCTGATCCTGTTCTTCAACGAGCTCGTGCGCATGATCTGGGGGGCGACCGCACTCTACGCCCAGGTGCCGGGTTTCCTCGCGGGCCAGGTCGAGCTCCTGCCGGGTGCCCCTTATCCCACCTACCGGCTCGCCATCATCGTAGCCGGGCTCGTCGTCGGGGTCCTGATCTACCTGCTGGTGATGAAGACCCGCATCGGCATGCTGATCCGCGCGGGTGCGTCCGACCGCACCATGGTGGGCGCGCTCGGGGTCAACATCACGCTGCTGTATACCTTGGTGTTCGGCGTGGGGGCGGCGCTGGCGGCCCTGTCGGGTGCGTTGGCCGGCCCGGTATTCACCGTCGAATCGGGCATGGGCGACGATCTCCTGATCCTCGCCTTCGTCGTCATCGTGATCGGCGGCATCGGCTCGATCCGCGGCGCGTTCATCGCCTCGGTCCTGGTCGGCGTGGTCGACACGATCGGCCGCGCATTCCTTCGCCAGCTCTTCGCACTCGTCATGTCCGGCTTTGCCGCCGACAGCGCCGGCCCCGCCACGGCCTCGATGCTTATCTACGTCCTGATGGCGGCCGTGCTGTTCTTCCGGCCACAAGGCCTGTTCCCGCGGGAGAACCGGTGAAAATCGGGCGCAAAGGCGTCGTGGCCGTGGTCGCCTTGGTAGCTCTGGCTGCGCTGCCGCCGATCGCCTTGGCGCTCGACCAGGATTTCTATATCGACATGTTCACGCGCATCATGATCTTCGCGATCGCCGCCGTGAGCCTCGACCTGATACTCGGCTACGGCGGTCTCGTCAGCTTCGGCCACGCCGCCTATCTCGGCATCGGCTCGTATGCGGTCGGCATCCTCGCCTATCACGGCTTCGGCAACGGGTTCCTGCAGTTCGGCGTCGCGATCCTCGCCTCGGCCGTGGTCGCCCTCTTCGTCGGGTGGGTGTCGCTGCGCACCAGCGGCGTGTACTTCATCATGATCACGTTGGCCTTCGGCCAGATGATCTATTTCCTCGGCGAGAGCATCAACCTGTACGGCGGCGACAACGGGCTCAACATCCAGCAGCACAGCGACTTCGCGGGCCTCCTCGACCTCGACGATTCATCCACGCTCTATTATTTCGTGCTTGCCTGGCTCGTGCTGTGCCTGGGTTTCGGCTGGCGCCTCGTGAACTCGCGGTTCGGCATGGTGATCCGCGGGGCCAAGTCGAACGAACGGCGCATGCTCTCGCTCGGCTTCCGCACCTTCCGCTACAAGCTGCTCGCGTTCGTGATCTCGGGCGCCATCGCCGGCATCGCCGGGGCGCTGCTCGCCAACCTGACGCTCTTTCTGTCGCCCAGCGTCATGCATTGGACGCGCTCGGGCGAGGTCATGATGATGGTCATCCTGGGCGGCATGGGCACGCTCATTGGGCCGGTGTTCGGTGCGATCGTCTATCTCCTGTTCGAAAGCCTGCTGTCCGGGTTCACCGAGCACTGGCAGGCGATCCTGGGGCCGTTCCTCGTGCTGGTGGTGCTGTTCTCGAAGAGCGGACTGATGGGCTTCTCCGGGCGCGGCGGCGGGGCGGCGGCGAAGTCCAATGCCTGACGTGCTCCTGGAGACCAGAGGCCTGCAGAAGCATTTCGGCGGGCTGGTGGCGACCGACGACGTGTCGCTCGCGATCGAGACGGGCGAGCTGCACGCGGTCATCGGGCCCAACGGCGCTGGCAAGACGACGTTGATCGGCCAGCTCGCCGGGGAAATTGCCCCCAGTGGCGGACAAATCCTGTTCGCGGGCGAGGACATCACGGCCCTTGCCACCCCCGACCGCGTGGCGCGCGGGTTGGCGCGCTCGTTCCAGGTGACGAGCATCTTCCCCGAGTTCTCGGTGCTCGACAACGTGGCGCTCGCGGTGCAGCGGCACGCGGGCCACAGCTTTCGCTTCTGGGCCGACGCGCGGCGCGATGCTGGGCTGCGCCGGCCGGCCGAAACCCTCCTGGGCGAGCTTGGCCTTGCCGCGCGCGCCGGCGTGCCCGCCGGCACGTTGTCGCATAGCGAGAAGCGGACGCTCGAGATCGCGATGGTCCTCGCTGCGCGCCCGCGCCTGGTGCTGCTCGACGAGCCTTTGGCCGGCATGGCACCCGAGGACTCCAAGCGTATGGTGCAGATCTTGAGCGGGCTCAAAGGCAGGCTCACGATCCTCTTGATCGAGCACGACATGGACGCGGTGTTCTCCCTCGCCGACCGGCTGACCGTGCTGGTCTACGGAAAGGCGATCGCCACCGGAACACCCGCGCAGATCCGCGCCAACGACCAGGTGCGCCACGCCTATCTCGGCGACGAGGCGGAATGATGCTCGACGTCGTCGACCTCGAAGCGGGCTACGACCAGAGCCAGGTCCTGTTCGGCGTCAGCTTCAAGGTCGCCGCGGGCGAAGTCGTGACACTGCTCGGCCGCAACGGCATGGGCAAGACGACCACGATCTCGACGGTGATGGGCATACTTCCGGCGCTGCGCGGCGAGGTCCGTTTCGAGGGGGCGGCCATCCATGGCCTGCCGGCATACCGGGTGGCGCAGCACGGCCTGGGCCTGGTGCCCGAAGGCCGCCACGTCTTTCCCAACCTGACGGTCCGAGAGAACCTCATCGCCACCGCCGGCAATCGTCGCAGCGAGTCGAATCCCTGGACGTTGCCGGAAGTGCTGGCGCTGTTTCCCGCGTTGCGCGCGCGTCTCGACAGCTCCGGCGTCCTCCTCTCGGGCGGCGAGCAGCAGATGCTGGCAATCGGGCGGGCGCTGATGACCAATCCGCGCCTCCTCGTCCTGGACGAGGCGACCGAGGGGCTGGCGCCGCTGGTCCGGCACGAGATCTGGGACGTGCTGAAGCGGCTGAAGGCGCGCGGCCAGTCGATCCTGGTCATCGACAAGAACATCGACGCGCTGTCGCGCATCGCCGACCGGCACTACATCATCGAGAAGGGCAAGGTCGTGTGGTCGGGCACGTCGGCCGCCTTGCAGGCCGATTCGAGCCTGAAGCAGCGCTATCTCGGGATCTAGCCGCGGGCGCGACCGCTACGGGCCGCGCGCGCCGTAGAGAAGCGTGATGTTGATCCGGCGGCTCTCGTAGCCCTCGGCGAATTTGATGCGGTCGGTTTCGTGGAAGAGGTCCGAGTTGAAGATCACCATCCGGTTCTGGCGGTGCGGGATACGCACCGGCCGCGCGCCGTTGCGGGCAAGGAAATTCCGCATCGCCGCCTCGTTGGCGTTGTAGTCCGCGAAATCCCAGTCGGCCGGCGCTTCCTTGTCCCACACCACGAGGCCGCCGCTCCCGGAGTCGAGATTCGCCTGGTCCGGGGTGATCCAGAAATTGACGTTCACCGCCGCGAAATCGGCGTGCATCGGAATCCCGGACAGGCGGCTGTCGTATTTGAACGCCCAGCACTTGCGCAGCTTGTGGTGCCGGAAAATCCCCGGCAATGCCAGACGCAGCTCTTCGGACACCTGCTCCAGGAGCGGACACCAGAAGCCGGCCTCCCAGTACGCGCCCAGATAGCCGTTCGCGTACTTGAACTGGAACCACACGGTCGATTCGAGACAGAACCGGCGCAGCTCGGCCAATGCTTCGGGCCGCAGGAACGCGTCGACATGCGTGATCCCGGGCTGGTTGCGGATGTAATCGGCCTCGATGGCCGAACGGTCGAGGGACGGGTTGAGCGCGCCGCCGGCCAGTGCTCGCGGTTCGTATTTGTGCCAGAGCCGGTTGTAGGTGCCAGCCATGCGGTCCCGCAACGGCGCCGGCAGGTCGACGATATGCGTGCCGGCCGCAGGCGTCGGCAATGCCGCGGCGACGGCCCGGTATTCCGCAAGCACGCGTCCGTACTCGGCGCCGATCGCGCCCCGCGCGAGGAGGTATTCGATCTGCTCGATGTCGTGCCGAAGCTTGCCCGCACTCGTGCGCGCGGCGAACTCATCGCCCGGAAGCGGCGGCCGCGCCGGATCGCGGCGCAGCTCGGTTGCCTTCTGGTGCGCGGCGGCTGCCTCGAGGGGCCGCCCGAGCTCGGCCAGGGTGTTGCCGAGATTGCCGTAGGCCCCCGCCAGATTCGGATCGCGGGCGAGGGCGGCGCCGTAGCTCGCGGCGGCATCATCCAGGCGGCCCAACGCCTTCAGCGCATTCGCGAGGTTGTAATGCGCCATGGCCGAATCCGGCTGGATGTCGCAGGCCCGCTGCAGCCATTGAAGTCCCTCGGCGGTCCGGCTGGTCTGACAGAGGAGCACGCCAAGGTTCAGCGCCAGGCCGAAATGGCGCGGAACGGCATCCAGCGCGCGCCGCAGAACACGTTCCGCATCGTCGAAACGCCGTGCGGCCGTCAGCAGCCGCGCCAGCTCGAGGCTCGCCTCGGAGAATGTCGGATCGAGATCGGCCGCGTGCGCCGCGAGCCGGAACGCTTCGGCCGGATTGCCGGCGCGATGCTGGCGCACCGCCTCGGCGAAGGCTTGCTCGGCCGCCGCGCGGAGGTACCCTCCGGAGGATGAAGCGGTGCGCGAGGTCGGGGCGATGGAAGCGTCGTGAAGCAAGGCTGTAGCCGGCTGGGTCGGCGCGAAATACATGCGGCGTCATCGTTGCGCCGACGTCATTCACGACCTTAACCGGGGAGCAGCTGTTCATCAACCAAGGGCGTAAGACCTAGGGCTGTCAGGAAAAAGTTGCGAAGCCTTTCAAAGGCTTGCGTCAGGCCACGGGAACTAGCCGACCTTAACGGCCACCTGCATACCGCCCGGAATCCAGCCGACATACTCGAACGTCCGCCCCGTGTGCGCGATGAATTCCTGAAACGCGCGATACTCGTGTTCGCGCCAGCCCGGATAGGCCAAGTATTCGTCGAAAACGATCACCCCGCCGGGCATGAGCCGGTCGCCCAGCGTATCGAAAACGACCTTGGTCGATGCGTAGAGGTCGCAATCGACATGCAGGAACCTGATCGGCTCGGGATGGGCCGCGCGGAACGCCGGCAGCGTGTCGGCGAAGAGCCCGATCACGAGATGCGCATTGGGCGGCAGGCTGGATGGCAGCTTCGTCTGGGCGAACGCGCCAGCCGGGTAGCTCGGCTGCCAGTCGTCGGGCAGGCCCGCAAAGCTGTCGAAGCCGTAAACCGGGCCGCGCGTCAGCGTGGCGAGGAAGCGCAGCGTCACGCCGCTGGCCACGCCCAGCTCGAGCATTAGCCCGTCCGCGGGAGCCTGGCGCAACGCATATTCGAGCAGCTCGGCGCGCAAGCGGAAGCTGGCCCGCGTCTGCAGGTGCTCGCGCGCATATGCAATCGCGGCGAGCTTGTCCTCGATCGCCCGGTCGCCGTCGCGGCCGGTGAGGCAGGCGGCGTAGGTCGCGGCGGCGGAGTCGAGGTCGCCGCGGCGGTGTTGCGCCTCGCCCAGCCATTCCCGGGCCCGCAGGTTTTCCGGCTGGCGCGCGAGGATGCGCTGGAAACATTCCTCCGCGGCCTCGATGTCGCGCCGCCTGAGGCGCGCCTGGCCAAGCAGCTGGAGCGTTTGCGTGTGCTCCGGCTCAACGTCGAGAATCTCGGTGTAGAGCGCGATCGCCGCATCGATGTCGCCGCCCCGGTGATGAGCGACGGCGTCCTGAAGCTTGCGCGCGATCTCGGGAGGAAAAGCCAGAAACGACAAAGCGGCGGCGTCCCGTGCAGAGTCCCGGGACCTTAACCGCAGAACCAGCGTCTATCAACGAAAGTCGTACAACTTTTGAATCAATCCGTATTTCCAGGCACTTAGACATGCTGCGAAAAGAAAACGGCCCGGCTGGGGAGCCGGGCCGTGTCAGGCTTGTCAGGTTCGCGGGTCAGTTCGCGTAGTCGTATTTGCCGTCTTTCCAGGCGTAGACCTTGTAGGCCGGCGTGGTCACGTCGCCCTTGGCGTTGAAGGCGATCGGTCCCAGAACCGTCTCGAACTGCGTCTGGTGCAGCACCGGCAGGAGGGCGCTCAGCTTGGTCGATTTCGCCTGCGTCGCCGCCTTGGCGAAGATCTGCACCGCCGCGTAGGTGTAGAGCGTATAGCCTTCCGGGTCGTAGCCATCCTTCTTGAACTCGGCCACGATCGGCGCCGCCACCGGGTTCTTGCGCGGATCGGCATCGAAGGTCATCAGCGTCCCCTGCCCCGCCGGCCCGGAGATCGACCAGAACTCCGTCGTCACCAGCGCGTCGCCCGAGGCCAACGTCGCCTTCAGCCCCTGGTCGCGCGCCTGGCGCACCAGAAGCCCCGCCTCGGTGTGGTAGCCGCCGTAGTAGATCACGTCCACGCCCGCTTGCTTCATCTTGCTGATCAACGCCGTGAAGTCCTTGTCGCCCGCATTCACCGACTCCGTCAGCACCACGTTCATGCCCTTCTTCTGAAGCTCCTGGCGCGCAAAGTCCGCCAACCCCTTGCCGTATTGCGACTTGTCGTCGACCACCGCCACCTTCTTGCCCTTGTAATGGGCGGCGATCCAATCCCC
>Ga0335069_10011078_pt1 | contig 12752 bp, 16 predicted proteins | sample Lox_Sample_11_FD_206714 | JGI IMG/M metagenome (GOLD analysis project Ga0335069, IMG submission 206714) | Soil microbial communities from Loxahatchee National Wildlife Refuge, Florida, United States - Lox_Sample_1.1 | ecosystem: Environmental > Terrestrial > Soil > Wetlands | place: USA... | reverse complement strand
TGTAGCGCGCGGAGCGCGTGCGGCTGCCGCGCAGCAGCGGCTCGTAGTAGCCGGTGACCATCCCGGTGGTGGAATCATCCGCGTTCACCACGCTCCACGGATCGAAGTTGAGCTCGAAGAACGAGGCGATGTCGCGCTCGGAAGTCTCGGGGCCGAGCGTCTGCGCGCCGGCGCACACGCTCTTCCACGGGTCCTGGCGCTCGAGCACGGCGCAGCTCCTCGCGAACGCCTCGAGCGAGGGGCGCAGGCTCTCGCGTCCCCAATCCGGCAGCTCGACCCACGAGGCGGCGACGAGCTTGCCGCGATATTCGATCGCGGGCGGGGCGGGGAGCTTGGGCGCGGGCGCGGGACACACGGGCTTTTCCACCGGTGGGCACGCCGGCGGGGCGACGGCCACTTGGCGGGGCTCGGTGGCGCATCCGGCGAGCCACGCGGCTGCCCACGCGCAAAGGACCGGCCCCGCGATGCCGGATAATGGAAACCTGCGCGACATCGTGGAGCGGCGAGTGTTCTGGGTGTTCCTGGAGGTGGTGGCGGCCTTGGCGATCGCGGTGGCGATCGTCTGGTGGACCTTTCCGAAGAAGCCGAAGGACCGCGACGGCGAGCCTTGAGGCCTCAATGCAGGACGCGCGGCACGCTCAGCGTGAACTCGGGGATCGAGGCCTCGAAGCGCGTGCCGTCCTCGGCGACCAGCTGGTAGCTGCCGCGCATGGTGCCGACCGCCGTTGGGATCGACGAGCCGCTCGAGTACTCGAACGTGTCGCCGGGCTTGAGGACCGGCTGCTCGCCCACCACGCCCATGCCGCGCACTTCCTGCACCTGGTTGTCCGCGTCGGTGATGATCCAGTGGCGGCTCACGAGCTGCGCCGTGGCGCTGCCGTTGTTCGTGATGCGGATCGTGTACGCGAAAACGTAGCGATCCTCCTCCTCGTCCGACTGGTCGGGCAGGTAGGTCGAGTGCGCCGTGACCGCGACGCTGTATTTCTTTGCTGCCGAAGGCATCGGATGATGGTAGCGTAGAATCGCACGCCTTGCGCATCGCCCAATCGACCATGTCCGGAAAGACTTTCCGCATCGCCCCGAGCATCCTTTCGGCGGATTTCGCGCGCCTGGGCGACGAGGTGCGCGACGTGATTTCCGCGGGCGCCGACCTCATCCATTTCGACGTGATGGACAACCATTACGTGCCGAACCTCACGGTGGGGCCGCTCGTGTGCGAGGCGATCCGGCCCGTCGCGACGGTGCCGATCGACGTGCACCTGATGGTCAAGCCCGTGGACCGGATCGTTCCCGATTTCGCCAAGGCCGGCGCGCGCATCGTGAGCTTCCACCCGGAGGCGAGCGAGCACATCGACCGCACGCTGGGCCTCATCCGCGACAACGGCTGCAAGGCGGGCCTCGTGTTCAACCCCGCCACGCCGCTCGACTACCTCGACCACGTGATGGACAAGGTGGACCTCATCCTCATCATGTCGGTGAACCCGGGCTTCGGCGGGCAGTCGTTCATCGCCTCGGCGCTGCCCAAGATCGCCGCGGCGAGGAAGCGCATCGAGGCGAGCGGGCGCGACATCTGGCTCGAGGTCGACGGCGGGATCAAGGCGGACAACATCGCGCGGGCGGCCGAGGCGGGCGCCGACACGTTCGTCGCGGGCTCGGCGATCTTCGGCGAGAAGGACCGCGGGGCGGCGCTCGCGCGCCTGCGCGCGGAACTGAAGCGCGCTACAATCAATTCCTGATTCGATTCCGGGAACCCCTCCCCACATGGCACTGCGCGGAATTCACTTCGGTTGGCGATGGCAAAGCTGGCGCTGAAGCGCTCGCTCGGCCTTTCGCAACCGTAACGTGAACCGTGTGGTGACCCATGACTGAAGACGAATTCCAGGCGCTCGTTCGCGCCGGCTACAACCGAATCCCGCTGCGCCTCGAGACCCTCGCGGACCTCGACACGCCGCTTTCCATCTACCTCAAGCTCGCCAACCGTCCCGGCTCCTACCTGCTGGAATCGGTGATCGGCGGGGAGCGCTTCGGGCGCTACTCGATCGTGGGGCTGCCCGCGCGCGAGCGCATCGAGGTGGACAAGGGGCGCTTCACGCGCATCCGCGACGGGCGGGTCGAGGCGTCCGCCCAGGGCGATCCGCTCGAGCACATCGACGCCTACCTCAAGACGTTCCGCGCCGCGCCGCTGGGGCCGGCGCTGCGCTTCGCGGGCGGCCTCGCGGGCTACTTCGGCTACGACACGGTGCGCTACATCGAGAAGAAGCTCGGCCGCCCCGCCAAGCCCGATCCGGTCGGCTTGCCGGAGGTCCGCCTGCTGCTCTCCGAAGAGCTCGCCGTGGTGGACAACCTCTCGGGGAAGCTGCACCTCATCGTGTATGCGGACCCGTCGCAGCCCGAGGCGTACGCGCGGGGAATGCGAAGGCTGCAGGAGCTGCGCGCGGCGCTGCGCGCGCACGCCGAGCTTCCGCCGCACGCGCCGCGGCCCTCGCTGGAGGCCCCGCGCTCCAACATCGGCGAGGCCGCTTTCCACGAGGCCGTCGCCGTGTCCAAGCGGCTGATCCACGACGGCGACATGATGCAGGTGCAGATCTCCCAGCGGATCGCGCAGCCCTTCCCGTATTCACCGGTGAACCTCTACCGGTCGCTTCGCTCCATCAACCCCTCGCCGTACATGTTCTATTTCGACTTCGGCGACGCGCAGCTCGTGGGCGCATCGCCCGAGATCCTGGTGCGCCGCGAGGGCGACAAGGTGACGCTGCGGCCCATCGCCGGCACGCGCAAGCGCGGCGCCACGCCGGAGAAGGACCTCGCGATGGAACGCGAGCTCACGAGCGACCCCAAGGAGCGTGCCGAGCACCTCATGCTGATCGACCTCGGCCGCAACGACGTGGGCCGCATCGCGAAGATCGGCTCGGTGAAGGTCACCGAGACCATGGTGGTGGAGCGCTACTCCCACGTGATGCACATGGTCTCCAACGTGGAGGGCGAGGTCGAGCCGTCGCTCTCCGCGATGCAGCTCCTGCGCGCGACCTTCCCCGCCGGCACCGTGACGGGAGCGCCGAAGGTGCGCTCGATGGAGATCATCGACAGGCTCGAGCCCGAGGCGCGCGGCGTGTACGCGGGCGCGGCGGGCTACCTGGGATTCAACGGCAACATCGACCTCGCGATCGCGATCCGCACGGGGGTCGTGAAGGACGGCACGCTCTACGTGCAGGCCGCCGCGGGCATCGTGGCCGACTCGATCGCCGAGGCCGAATGGCGCGAGACGCAGAACAAGGCGCGCGCGCTGCTCGCCGCCGCGGAGCAGGTGCACGCGGGCCTGGACGCGCCGCTGCCATGAGCCGCGCCCACGCCCCGGGCGCCGGGATGCGGCGCCTACTTGCTCCAGGCCGCGATGTCGGCGGCGTCGAGCTTGAAGTTGGTGTCCACCGGCTGCGAGGCCCGGTTGAGCCCGTCCTCCACCTTCTGGAAGGCGGCCGCGAGCTTGAAGCTCAGTTGCGCGAGCAATTCGGGATCGGAGGAAAACGCGATGCCTCCCTGCGCGGTGACCTTGGCGCAGTCGCCAACGAGGCGCGCGTAGATGTCTCCCGCGAGATCGATGACCTTGGGCTTGAGCGGTTCGGCGAGCATGTCGGGGGCGCCTTTCGGGGATATGGAGTCCCATCCTACGCGCGAAGGAGGGTGCCGTCGTGCTGCTGATGGTCGACAACTACGATTCGTTCACCTACAACCTCGTGCAGTACCTGGGCGAGCTGGGCGAAGAGGTCAGGGTGATCCGCAACGACGAGATGACGGTGGACGAGATCGAGCGCGCGGCGCCCGCGCGAATCGTCCTTTCGCCCGGCCCCTGCACGCCCAACGAGGCGGGTGTCTCGCTCGGCGTCATCGCGCGCTTCGCCGGGCGCGTGCCGATCCTGGGCGTGTGCCTCGGCCACCAGGCGATCGGCCAGGCCTTCGGGGGCAAGGTCGTGCATGCGAAGACCCTGATGCACGGCAAGGTCTCGCGCATCCACCACTCGGGCAAGGGCGTCTTCCGCGGGTTGCCGACGCCCTACGACGCGACCCGCTACCATTCCCTCGCCATCGAGCGCGCGAGCTGCCCCGCGCAGCTCGAGATCACGGCGTGGACCGAGGATGGCGAGATCATGGGCGTGCGCCACCGCTCGCTCGCGGTCGAGGGCGTGCAATTCCACCCCGAGTCGATCCTCACCGAGCACGGGCACGCGCTTCTGAAGAATTTCCTCACGGAGCAAAGGTAATGGCCACCTTCACACCCCTGGAAGCGATCAACCGCCTGTGCGACAAGCGCGAGATCTTCTACGACGAGATGGTCGACCTCATGCGCCAGGTCATGGAAGGCAAGGTGCCGCCGGTGCAGCTCGCGGCGATCCTGATGGGCCTGCACGTGAAGACGGAATCGGTCTCGGAGATCGCGGCGGCCGCCTCGGTGATGCGGGAATTCTCGACGAAGGTGGACGCGACGGACGTCCCGCACCTGGTCGACACCTGCGGCACCGGCGGGGACAAGGCCCACACGTTCAACATCTCCACCACGGCGGCGTTCGTCGCGGCGGCGGCGGGCGCGCACGTGGCCAAGCACGGCGGGCGCTCCGTGTCCTCGCAATCCGGGAGCGCCGACGTCCTCGAGGGCCTGGGCGTGAACCTCGCGCTCACGCCGGAGCAGGTGGCGCTTTCCATCCGCGAGGTGGGTCTGGGATTCATGTTCGCGCCCAGCCACCATCCGGCCATGAAGCACGCGGCGCCGGTGCGCAAGGAGCTCGGCATGCGCACGATCCTCAACATCCTGGGGCCGCTCACCAACCCCGCGGGCGCGCCGAACCAGGTGATGGGCGTCTTCCACGCGGACCTGGTGGGCATCCAGGCGCGCGTGCTCAAGATGCTGGGCAGCCGCCACGTGCTCACCGTGCACGGGCACGACGGCCTGGACGAGGTCACGATCACCGGCCCCACGTTCGTGGCCGAGCTCAAGCACGACTTCATCACCGAGTACTCCATCGAGCCGCGCCAGTTCGGCCTGGACGTGGCGCCGGTGGAGTCGATCCAGGTGAAGGACGCCGCCGAATCGCTCGCGCGCGTTCAGGCGGTGCTTGCGAACGAGGCCGGACCGTCGCGCGACATCGTGATCCTCAACGCGGCCGCGGCGCTCTACGTGTCGGGCGTGGCGGGCAGCCTCTGGGACGGCGTGGCGCTCGCCCGCGATGCGCTCGCGAGCGGCGCGGCGCGCGCGAAGCTCGAGCAGCTCGTGAAGTTCACGCGCGGATTCACCAAGGCCTGACGTGTCCGACATCCTGCGGCGCATCCTCGAGGCCAAGCGCATCGAGGTGGAACGCGCGAGGGCCCTCGTCCCGCTCGAGCAGGTGCGCGAACGGGCCGCCCGCGCTGATCCGCCGCGCGGCTTCGCCGCGGCGCTGCGTGCGAAGGCGGCCGCCGGAAAGCCCGCGGTCATCGCCGAGATCAAGCGCGCGAGCCCCAGCCGGGGGCTCATCCGCGCGGATTTCGACCCGGCCCGGATCGCGGCCTCCTACGAGGCGAACGGCGCGGCCTGCCTTTCGGTGCTCACCGATCGCGAGTTCTTCGGCGGCTCGCGCGAGGACCTGGAAGCGGCCCGCGGAGCCTGCCGGCTGCCCGTGCTGCGCAAGGACTTCATCATCGACGCGTACCAGGTGCACGAGGCGCGCTCATGGGGCGCCGACTGCATCCTGCTCATCGTGGATGCCGTGCCGGACGCGGACCTGCTTGCCCTCGAGCAGGAAGCGCTGGGCATCGGCCTGGACGTGCTGGTGGAATGCCACGATGGCGGCCAGCTGGAACGCGCCCTGCGCTTGCGCACGCCCCTCATCGGGATCAACAACCGCGACCTGAGGACCTTCGAGACGCGCCTCGAGACCACCCTTGACCTGCTCGCGCGGGTCCCTCCCGGCCGCATCGTCGTGACCGAAAGCGGGATTGGGGAGCCGCGGGACGTCGCGCGCCTCTCGCAGGCCGGAGTAAGCGCATACTTAGTGGGTAGCGCCTTCATGGCGGCGGACGACCCCGGAAAGGAGCTCTCCAGGCTGTTTTTCGGCCCCTGAAGGGGTGTTGCGAGCGAGCAACAACCCCATCCGTTTGTTGCATGAAAGGCGAAAAACAGCTTGAGTCAGCGCCCGGGGTTTGGCATCATGCCGGGGACTTCTCAAAAAAGGATTCGGGGAAGTTCCAACAATCGGGGCGTCACAGAGTCCCGCGAGGTTCCCAAAGAAATCGCAATAAGCAATCACGGCCTCACTTCAACAAAGGAGATTCCTGATGAACAAGAAGCTGATCGCTCTGGCGGTGCTTGGCGCTTGCGGTGCGCCTGCCGTCATGGCGCAGACTGCGAACCCGGTCACACTGTATGGCCGCGTGTACGCGACGTACGAGTCTGTTCAGGCGACGAATAGCCCCTCGGGCGCAGCCGACGTCGAGCGCCGCAACCGCGTGTCCGACCAGGCCTCGCTGCTGGGTGTGCGTGGCACGGAAGACCTGGGAGGTGGGCTGAAAGCGTTCTTCCAGTTGGAGACCGCGTTCAAACCGGACCAGAACGATTCGACGTTCGCCGGCCGTAACAGCGCCGTGGGCCTGCAAGGCAACTGGGGCTCCATCCTGATGGGCCGTTGGGACACCCCGTACAAGACGACCACGATCGCCGTGGACCCGTACGGTGACCTCACGCTGGGCGGCATCACCGCCGCGCTGAGCGGCTCGGGCGTGCGCAACGTGCAAGCCCAGTTCGACCGTCGCGACCAGAACGTCGTCCAGTACTGGTCGCCCACGATGGCCGGCTTCGCCCTTCGCCTGAGCTACTCGGCCAACGAAGGCCGCTGCTCTGCGCCGACGGCTTCGGGCTGCGTGAACCCGGGCAGCAACGGCGCCAGCCTCACGTGGACCGGCGGTCCGGTGTACGTGGGCTATGCCTACCACGAGCTGAAGGACACGAGCTTCGGCACGCCGATCCTGCCCAAGCAGACGGCCAATGCCGTGTTCGGCACGTTCAAGTTCGGCCCGATCCAGATCGGCGCCGCTTACGACGAGAACAAGCGCACCGCTGCGTCGGGCACGACGGGCTACACGAAGCAGAAGGCGTGGCTCGCCAACGTGGTCTGGACCATCGGCAACAACCAGCTGAGCTACCAGCACCAGGATGCGAAGGATGGCGAACTTACGTCGGCCACCACGCAGCCGGCGTGCCACGTGGATGCTCTCGGCTGGCAATATAACTTCACGAAGCGCACGTTCTTCCTCGCGCAATACGTGAAGATCGACAACAAGGACGCGGGCACCTGCAACTGGGGCGCCAATACGCTGACGCTCAACTCCGCGGGCCAGGACCTCACGGGCTTCTCGCTGGGCCTGCGTCACATCTTCTGATCGTCCCCGACGATCGAAGGCCGAACAGGGGCGCGGCTTGATGCCGCGCCCTTTTTCTTTCCATGACCCCAATGCCATTTCGCGGCCGCTCGCCGCTCGACTCGCTGCTCGTCGCCGCCGACGAGGCGCTGCGCACGCTGTCGCACTCGATCCACGCGGCGCGGCCGCTGCCCGCGGGCGAGCGCTCCGTCCCCGCGTCGGCGGCGGATCGCGACTTGTCGGCGGGGCTCATGCGCGTGAACCACACGGGCGAGGTGTGCGCGCAGGCGCTCTATAGCGGGCAAGCGCTCGTCGCGCGCGAGGAGCGCATTCGCGAGGCGCTCGAGCATGCGGCCGCGGAGGAACGCGACCATCTCGCGTGGTGCCGTGCGCGCCTCGCCGACCTCGACGCGCGCCCGAGCGTGCTCGACCCGCTCTGGTACGCGGGCTCGTTCGCGCTGGGCCTCGCCTCGGGCCTCGCGGGCGACCGCTGGAGCATGGCGTTCCTCGAGGAGACGGAGGCGCAGGTCGAGCGCCATCTCCACGGCCACCTGGAGCGGTTGCCCGCGGACGACCGCGCGAGCCGCGACATCGTCGAGCAGATGCGACAGGACGAGATCCGCCACGGCGCCACGGGCCGCGCGCTCGGCGCCGCGCCGCTCCCGCAGGCGATCAAGTCCGCGATGCGCGCCGCATCGCGCGTGATGACGCGCACCGCCTTCCGGATCTAGTCAGGCTTCGCGGATCTCGTAGTCCACGCTGATCTCGCAGCTCGCGCGCAGCATGATCGTCGCCGAGCAGTACTTCTCCTTCGAGAGCTTGATCGCCCGCTCCACCTGCGTGGCGGCGAGGCCCTTGCCCGTGACGACGAAGTGCATGCGGATGTGCGTGAACACCTTCGGGTCCTCGGCGGCGCGATCGGCCTCGAGCTCCACGAAGCAATCTGCGATCGGCTGCCGCGCCTTGCGCAGGATGTGGACCACGTCCACCGCGCTGCACGCGCCGGCACCCATCAGGACGAGCTCCATGGGCCGCGCGCCGAGATTGCGCCCGCCGACGTCCGGCGACGCATCCACCACCACGGCGTGGCCGCTGCCGCTCTCCGCGACGAACGTGATGCCTTCCACGAGCTTTACGCGCGCCTTCATGGGTTCGTCGCCTGCACCGGGCCCGGGGCAGGCGTTCCGATCCACGCCTTGACCAGGCTCGCGGCGACCGCCAGCAGCGCGGGGCCGATGAAGAGTCCCACGAAGCCGAAGGCGAGGGCCCCGCCGAACACGCCAAGCACCACGATGAGCATGGAGAGGTTGCCCGCGCGGCTCATGAGGATCGGCTTCACCACGTTGTCCACGGAGCTGATCACCGCGATGCCGTAGATCACCATGAAGATCGACCAGCCGGTCTCGCCCTGGAAGTAGAGCCATGCCGCCGCCCCGCCCCAGATGAGCGGAGGGCCCAGGGGCACGAGCGACACCACGAACGTGAGCGCGGCCAGCAGGAAGGCGCCCGGCACGCCGGCGATCGCGAACCCGATGAATGCGACGGCGGCCTGCACGACCGCCGTGCCGATGAGGCCGTAGACCACGCCGCGCACGGCGCTCATGGCCGTGGCTATCAGCACGCCCCCCCGCTCGCGCCCGGCAAGGCGGTGCACGCCTTCGAGGAACATGGCGCGCGCGCTGTCGCCGTCGCGATAGAGGAAGTACGAGACGAAGATGGCGAGCAGGACCTGGGCGAGGCCCGCGCCGATTCCGCCCCCGATGGCGATCATGAAGCCCTTCATCGGCTCGGCGAAGTGGCGCAGTAGCGCAACGAGCTCCGTGCCGCCCTGCATGAGCATGCGGAAGTAGTCGTCGATCCACGGACCGACCATGGGAATGCCGCGCACGAATGCCGGAAGCTCGATCGTCGACTTGCGCTCCAGCATCCCGCGCACGAACTCGACCGCATCGGCCGAGTGGGTCACCAGCGCCTGCGCCGAGAGCGCGACCGGCACGGCAATGGCGAGCAGCAGCGCGAGCACCATCGCGAGCGCGGCGAGCCAGGAACGCCCTCCCAGCCGCTCGCGCACCTTCACGAAGATCGGCCACGTCGAGAAGCACAGGATGACCGCGAAGATGATGGCCCCCAGGAACGCCTGCAGGACGAAGAAGCAGCCCAGGGCAAGCAGGGCGATCGCCACGGCGCGGGCGGTGAGCTCGAAACGGGGTGGGGCCGTGGGCAAGGGGGACACCGGGGCATTCTAGCCCACCCGGGGTTTGACACAAACTTCTGATTTCCATATAATTTCCAGTTCTGCAGTCATCCAAAACAAAGCGGCTAAAAGTATCTCCGGCGCGGTAGCGGGCAATCAGGAGCCACGCGCGGAGGCACCCAGGGTCGCGAATGAAAGGACGTTTTCCATGAAGACCTTCTCGGCCAAGCCGGAAGAGGTCCGTCGCGACTGGTTCGTCGTCGACGCGACCGACAAGGTTCTCGGCCGCCTCGCTGCGGAAGTCTCGCGGCGGCTGCGCGGCAAGCACAAGCCCGAGTTCACCCCGCACGTCGACACCGGCGACTACATCGTCGTGGTGAACGTGGAGAAGCTGCGCGTCACGGGCGCCAAGGCCACGGACAAGAAGTACTATCGCCACTCGACGTACCCGGGCGGAATCTACGAAACCAACTTCACCAAGCTCCAGCAGCGCCACCCCGACCGGGTGCTCAAGCTCGCGGTGAAGGGCATGCTGCCCAAGGGGCGCCTGGGCTACGCGATGATCAAGAAGCTCAAGATCTACGCGGGCCCCTCGCACCCGCATTCCTCGCAGCAGCCCAAGAACCTCGAGATCTAAGGAGTCGCGATGATCGGCAAGTACAACTATGGAACGGGCCGCCGCAAGAACGCCGTGGCGCGTGTCTTCATCAAGCCCGGCAAGGGCGTGATCACGGTGAACGAGAAGCCGCTGGACGTGTTCTTCTCGCGCGAGACCGGGCGCATGATCGTGCGCCAGCCCCTCGAGCTCACCAACCACGCGCAGACGTTCGACATCACGGTGAACGTGTTCGGCGGCGGCGAGTCCGGCCAGGCCGGCGCGGTGCGCCACGGCATCACCCGCGCGCTCATCGAATACGACCCCACGCTCAAGCCCACCCTCTCGAAGGCGGGGCTCGTCACGCGCGACGCGCGCGAGGTCGAGCGCAAGAAGGTCGGCCTGCACAAGGCCCGTCGCCGCAAGCAATTCTCGAAACGCTAGAGGCGGGAACGCGAGTTCGCACAAAGCCGCCGCCAAGCGGCTTTGTCGTTTTCGCGGGGCGCGAATCACGCGGGGCTCATCGGGAGGCAACGAGCGGATGATCAAGGTAGGCGTCGTCGGCGGTACCGGATACACGGGCGTGGAGCTCCTGCGCCTGCTCGCCGGCCACCCGGACGTGGAGGTGGCCGCGATCACGTCGCGTGCGGAGGCCGGCGTCAAGGTCGCCGACCATTTCCCGTCGCTGCGCGGCCACTACGACCTCGCCTTCAGCGATCCGGCCACGGCGCCGCTGAAGGGCTGCGACTGCGTGTTCTTCGCGACGCCCAACGGCGTAGCCATGGGCCAGGCGCGCGCGCTGCTCGATTCGGGCGCGCGCATCGTCGATTTCTCCGCCGACTTTCGCCTGAAGGACATCGCCACGTGGGAGAAGTGGTACAAGGTGAAGCATGTCTCGCCGGAGCTCGTCGCCGAGGCCGTGTACGGTCTTCCCGAGGCCAACCGCGAGCGCATCCGCAAGGCGCGCCTGGTGGCCAATCCCGGCTGCTACGCCACGGCGGTCCAGCTCGCGCTCCTTCCGCTCGTCGAGACCGACCACGTGGACCACGCGCACCTCATCGCCGACAGCAAGTCGGGCGTGAGCGGCGCGGGCCGCAAGGCGGAGGTCGAGCTCCTCTACGCGGAGGCCGCCGACAACTTCAAGGCGTACGCGGTCAAGGGCCACCGCCATCATCCCGAGATCGTGGAGAGCCTCGCGAGCCTCGAAGGCACGTCGGGCCGCAAGCTCGGGCTCACCTTCGTGCCGCACCTGGTGCCGATGGTGCGCGGCATCCTCGCCACGGTCTACGCGCGGATCACTTCGGATACCGATTTCCAGGCGCTCTTCGAGAAGCGCTACGCGAAGGAGCCCTTCGTCGACGTGCTTCCGCCCGGCACGCAGCCGGAAACGCGTTGGGTGCGCGGCACGAACCAGTGCCGCATCGCCCTGCACCGGCCGCTCGACGCGCAGACGCTGGTGGTGCTCGCCGTCGAGGACAACCTCGTGAAGGGCGCCGCGGGCCAGGCGGTGCAGAACATGAACCTGATGTTCGGGTTTCCCGAATCCCGCGCCCTCGGGCAGATCGCGGTGGTGCCCTAGATGCGCGGCATCGGCCGGCGGATCCGCAGCAACTTCGGCATTGGCAACTCGCGGATGGCGATCCGTTCGCAGCTCGCGTGGTACTGGCGCTGGCTGGTGAACGTGCTGATGATGGCGGTCGTCGCGGCGGTCGTTTGGTGGGTGGTGCAGAACAGCTATCGCATCACGGGCTCGGACATCGAGGACGTGCGCGCGCGCATCACGCAGTTGACGGAGCAGGACCGCGTGATGCGCCAGGACCTGGACGCCGCCAAGGCCTCCCTCGTCGAGCGCGACCGGCAGCTGCAGATCGAGCGCGCGGCGCAAGGCGAGCTCGCGCGAACCGTCGCCCAGCTCCAGGACGAGAACTCCGCGCTCAAGGAGGACCTCGCGTTCCTGCGCAACATCATGTCCTCGGGCGCCATCCCGGAGGGCATCGGCGTCTCGAACCTCAAGGTCGAGCGCGACGGCAAGCCCAACGAATACCGCTACCGCATGCTCCTCACGCAGGGCGGCCAGCGCAAGCAGGACTTCAAGGGCAAGGTGCAGGTCGTGGCGCACGTCGCCAAGGACGGGGCGATGACCACGCTCACCTTCCCCGACGCCGCCGCCGGCGACGCGGCGGGCGCCGTCGAGTTCCGCTTCTACCAGAAGGTGGAGGGCCGCTTCGCCATTCCCGAGGGCACGACCCTCAAAAGCGCGGATATCCGCGTTTTGGCGATGCCCGGGGGACAGGTTAAACTGTCACGTACGATCAGCCAGCTGTAAGGAAGGAGACGCCATGTTCGGCAAGTCGAACAAGCCCAGTCCGATCGACAGCCTCATCGGCGCGGGCACCGTCATCGAGGGCGACATCGCCTTCACCGGGGGCCTTCGCATCGACGGCCACGTGAAGGGCAACGTCAAGGCGACCGGAAATAAACCCGGCACTTTGGTGATCTCGGAGCTTGCAAAAGTCGAGGGCGACATCGATGTAGCCCATGTGGTCGTCAACGGCACCGTCGCGGGTCCGGTCCGGGCTG
>Ga0335069_10011077_pt1 | contig 12753 bp, 13 predicted proteins | sample Lox_Sample_11_FD_206714 | JGI IMG/M metagenome (GOLD analysis project Ga0335069, IMG submission 206714) | Soil microbial communities from Loxahatchee National Wildlife Refuge, Florida, United States - Lox_Sample_1.1 | ecosystem: Environmental > Terrestrial > Soil > Wetlands | place: USA... | reverse complement strand
GCTCGCCGAGCGTGTCCGCGCCCGCTCCCGACGCCAGGACCACCGGCACGCCCGCCGCCTGCGCGCCCGCGCGCGCCGTCGCTTCGAAGACCGGGTGCGCGATCAGCAGTCGCGCGCGCGAGTCCTTCAGGTGGTACTCCACCTCGGGCGCCGAGAGCAGCACGTTCAGCGGCACGACGCGGCAGCCCGCGTAGAGGACCCCGAAGTAGGCGATCGAGAACTCCGGGACGTTCGGCACGAGCAGCGCGACGCTCTCGCCCGGCTCGATGCCGCGCGCGTGCAGCGACGCCGCCACGCCGCGCGCGGCGCGGTCGAGCTCGCCGTAGCGGAGCGCGCGCTCGCCGAGGCGGACCGCGATGCGTTCGGGATGAAGGTCGGCGCTGCCGGCGAGGATGCTGCCGAGGTTCAGGTGCATGGTCCACCCAATCTACACGAGCCGCGCCACCCTCATTCGATGTATCCCAGGTGCCGCAGCTGATCCTTCGTCTTCGTGTCGACGTCCTTCGGCAGACCCATCGGGTCCTGGACCACGCTCTTCGGCGTGCCGAGCGTCGAGTCGAGCAGCGCCTGCATCCGCTCGACGTCCGCGGGACGGCTCGCCGCGATGTCGTTCTTCTCGCCGGGGTCGGCCGCGAGATCGAAGAGCGAGACGGCGTGCGTCTCGATGTTGCGGATCAGCTTGAGGTCGCCGTCGATCACGCTCTGGAGCTTCGCGTTCGAGGCGTACCCCTCGGCGAAGAGCGGATGCGTCGGCTCGGGCTCGCCGTGCAGCAGCGGCACGAGCGAATGGCCCACGAGCCCCGACGGCACCGGCAGCGCCAGCAGCTCGAGCAGGGTCGGAACGACATCGACCAGTGACACGCGCTGCGCGATGCGGTGCGACTGCTTCTGGAGCGCCGGCACGCGCAGCAGCAGCGGCACGTGCAGCAGCTCCTGGAAGACCGTGTGCGCGTGGAGCACCGAGCCGTGGTCCCAGAATTCCTCGCCGTGGTCGGCGAGCACGACCACCATCGTGTCGTCGCGCAGGTCGCGCTCGTCGATTCGCGCGAGCAGCGAAGCGAGCACCTCGTCCATGCGCGCGATCTCGCCGTCGTAGAGCGCGCGCACCTTGTCCTTGTCCGTCTCGTCGTACTGATGTCGCATGTAGCTCTGCCGGCCCTCGAACATCTTGCGCATGCCGAGCAGGTTGCGCGTCTGCGGTCCGGTGACGGTGCCGTGGTAACCGGGGTCGAACATCGTGTCGTAGGGGGGCGGCGGGTCGTAGGGCAGGTGCACGTCGAAGCAGTGCACGAAGAGGTAGAAGCGCGAGTCCTTCTCCTCGTGGTCCTTGCGCGCAGCGTCGTCGAGGAAGGCGAGCGCACCCGGCAGCGTGTCCTCGAGCAGCTCGTGGCCCTCTTCCCAGCTGTCGAAGCCGCGCGCGAAACCGGAGGCCTTCGTCATCAGGCCGCCGCCGGTAAGGCCCGCCGTGCGGAAGCCTTGCGCCTTCAGCATCTCGGCCAAGGTCAGCCCCGTGTCGCGCGCGTCGCGCGCGACGGTGGCCGTCTTCGACTGGAAGAGCGCGTGGTGCGCCGCGAAGGTGTAGTTCGACGCGGACACCGCGTTCTCGAACACGAACGCGTGCTCGGCCCAGCGGTCGAGGCCGGGCGAGGTGCGCTTCGCGTAGCCGTAGAGGCCGAGATGATCCGCGCGCAAGGTATCGAGTGAGACGAGCACCAGGTTGCGCGGGACGGGCGGCGGCTCGTGGCAGCCGGTCGTGAGGATCGCGGCGAGAACGACTAGCGACGCGGCGAGCTTCTGCGGCATGGCGACCCGTGCGGGCGCGGAAACCTAGCGCGTCGCCGCCCTAGCCCGACGCGCGCGCGAACATGCCCGCCAGCACGCCGCCCGCCGTCGCGAAGGCGAGCGCCGCCCCGACCAGCGCGATCCAGCCGGCGCGGCGGTGCGGCACGCGCCCGGGCAGCTCGCGGGGCAGCGCCAGCGTGGGACCGAGGCGCGCGCGGAAGCGCCAGGCGCGAAAGCCCGCCAGCACGCCGCCGCCTAGCATCGCGGCCACGCAGGTCTCGTGGACGTAGAGCACCGTGCGATCGAGCGGGGTCCAGAGACTCCGGTCCTCGCGCCCGAGCACGACGAGCTTCACGAGGTAGGAGACGAGGAAGAGTCCGACGAGCGCGGCCGCCGTCAGCATGCGCCGGCGGTGCGTGCGCACGTCGCCGCGGCGCACGGCCCGCACCGCGAGCGACGCGAACACGAGGATCAGCCCGAGGTTCGCGAGTGCCGCGCACCAGAAGGCCAGCTTCGCGTCCATCTCCTACTGCCGGCGCAACCCGAGCACGTGCTCGGCGATCAGCTTGCGGTGGAGCTCGCTCGTGCCCTCGCCGAACTCGAGGGCCTTCGCCTCGAGCAGCAGGCGTCCGACCTCGTATTCCGCCGAGAGGCCGTAGCCGCCGTGGATCTGCACGGCGTCGAGCGCGTTCTGCGTCGCGGCTTCGCTCGCCATCAGCTTCGCGAGCGACGCCTCGAGGCTCGCTCGCGCGACGCCCGCGTCCTTCATGCGCCCGAGCCGGTAGACGACGCCGCGCGCGCCCTCGGTGCGGCAGACCATGTCGGCGATCTTCTGCTGGATCATCTGGAATTCGCCGATCTTCTGGCCGAAGGCCTCGCGCGTGTTCGCGTAGGCGACCGCGAGGTCGATGCAACGCTGCGCCTGACCGATGCAGCGCGCGGCCACCGAATAGCGTCCCATGTCGAGCGCGGAGCCGAGCACCGGAAATCCGCCGCCGGCCTCGCCGAGCAGCCCGTCGTCGGGCACGAAGACGTTCTCGAAGTGGACCTCGGCCAGGTTGTCGCGCTTGAGCGTCCGCATCGGGAATTCGCCGATCGCGATGCCTTCGCTCTTCGGGTCGACCAGGAAGGCCGTCACGCCGCGGTGCTTCTGCGCGAGGTCCTGCGACGCCATCACCAGGAAGAGTCCCGCGTGCGCGGCGTGCGAGATGAAGACCTTGGTGCCGTCGAGCCGCCAGCCGCCCGCCACGCGGCGCGCCGTGCTCTTCAAGTTGCCGAGGTCGGTGCCGCCGCCCGGCTCGGTGAGGCACGCCGACGAGAGGATCTCGCCGCGCGCCAGCGGCGGCAGCCAGCGCTCCTTCTGCGCGTCGCTGCCGTGTCGCAGGATCGAGCCGGCGACCAGCGAGTTGGTCACGGACACGACCGACGCCACCACCCAGTCGACCCGCGCCAGCTCCTCGCAAATGATCCCGTAGGTGACGACGTCGCTGAACGAGCCGCCGTAACGCTCGGGGATCATCGGCGCGATGTAGCCGAGCGGCACGAGCTTGCGGATCAGCTCGAGCGGGTAGCGCTCCTCGCGCTCGTGGCGCTCGACGTGCGGCGCGATCTCCTTCTCCGCGAACTCGCGCACCGCGCGCCGCACCAGGCGCTGATCGTCGGTGAGATCGAAGTCCGCGATGCGCTCGAGCGGGCTCTGCACGGGGCCTCCGGGCCGCGGGGCAGCATAGCCGCTCGACGCGCACGCGGGCCTTCCCTAGATTCCCGCGCCTTCCGGAGGCCGACGTGAAGAGAGTCAAGGCGCTGCCCCACCGAAATCGCAGCAAGAGCGCACGCTATCGCGCCAAGCTCAAGGCGAAGTTCAAGCGCGCGCGCCGCCGCGTCAGCTCGGGACACCGGGAGACGTACAGGTAAGCCGCGCGAAGCGCGGCGCACAGCGAGCCGCAGGCGAGCGGCGTCTCAGAAGACGAGACCCGGTGGGCTTGGCCTCGACGCTGGCTGGCGTCACTTGGAGCGGGCGCGCGCGAACGCCGGCCGCGCCAGGCTCGCCTCGAACCAACGCTTCACGTTCGGGTATGGAGAGAAGTCGAAGCGCGCGACAGCGAGCAGCCCGAGCACCGACGCGACGTTCAGGTCGGCGATGGTGAAGCCGCCGCGCAGCAGGAAGTCGCGTCCCGCCAGCGCGCCGTCGAGCACCTTCAGCGGCTTCGCGATCGCCTCGTGGCCCGCCTTCGCGATCTCCGGCTTCCGCTGATCTGGCGGCGCCATCACCGTGTGCAGGAAGATCTGCATCAGCGGCGGCTCGATCTCCGTCATCACCCAGATGCTCCACTGCACCGCGCGCGCGTCATCGTCCTGCGACTTCGGCTGGAGCGTGCCGGCGCCGTACTTGCGCGAGAGGTAGAGGTTGATCGCCATCGACTCGAAGAGCGTGAGCTCACCGTCGGCGAGCGCGGGAATGCGGCCGTTCGGGTTGATCTTCAGGTACTCGGGCTGCTTCGCGTCGCTGGTGAAGTTCGTCTTCACGTGCTCGTAGGGAACACCGATCTCTTCGAGCGCCCAGAGGCAGCGAAGCGCGCGTGACTGCGAGATGCCGTAGAGGCGGATCATGGGGGTCCTCCTGGAGGGGCCCCATCTTACTCAGAAGTCCCAGGAGATCCCGAGGAAGGGCGCGCCGGAGTCGGCGCGGCCGCCCGCGCGCGCGCCGAGCTGCGCGTCTGCGCCGAGATGGACGTCGAGCACGCGGTAGCTCGCGGTCAGGCTGAGCGAGTGGAGCAGGTGCCACGCCGCGCCACCCTCGATCTCCATCAGCGAGAGGTCGTCGGCGAGCGAGAAGCCGAGGCCTTCGCCGAAGAGCTCGAGCCTGCGCGTCGGCAGCGCGCTGGCGCGCACGGAGTGGAACGGCGAGAAGGGAGTCGGCAACGCGTCCGGCGCGAACTCGCTCACGTGCCGCTCGGTCCGCAGCACCAACTCGCCGGTGTCGGCCGCGACGCCGCCCGCGGCGAGCAGGGCGCCGAAGAGAGCGAGGGCTGCGAAGGCGATTCGCATTGCGGCTCCGAAGAGAGCCCTCCCAGACTTCTCTTCGGCAGCGGGGACCCGGGCCGTGTGACCGAGGTCACAGCCCGATCTCGTCTCCTTCCGGCTCGCTGCGCGCGCCCGCGCTCGCGTATTCCGCCAGGAACTCCGCGCGCCAGCTCTCGAATCGTCGCTCGAGGATCGCCGTGCGCGCGTCGCCGACGAGCCGCTCGTAGAAACGGACGTTGTGCACGGAGGCCAGGATCGCGGAGAGGATCTCGTTGGCCTGGAAGAGATGATGGAGGTACGCGCGCGTGAAGCCGCCCGTGCAGGCGGCGCAGTCGCACGACGGGTCGATCGGGTAGGCGTCGCGGCGATAGCGCCGGTTGGAGAGGCGGATGCGGCCGCGGCGCGTGAAGACGCTCGCGCTGCGCGCATAACGGGTCGGGATCACGCAGTCGAACAGGTCCATGCCGAAGCCGATCGCGGCGAGCACGTCCTCCGGAAGCCCGACGCCCATCAGATAGCGGGGCTTGTGCTCGGGCAAGAGCGGCGCGGTGTGCGCAGTGATGCGACACAGCTCGGCGTGCCCCTCGCCGACCGACACGCCGCCGATCGCGTAGCCCGGCAGATCCATGCCGACGAGCGCCGCCGCGCAGCGCTCGCGCAGGTGGAGATAGGTGCTGCCCTGCACGATCCCGAAGAGCGCCTGATCACGCGGGCGCGCGTGCGCGCCGAGACAGCGCGAGGTCCACGCGAGCGTGCGGCGCACGCCGGTCGCGGCGAGCCGCTCGTCGGCGGGCCACGGCGTGCACTCGTCGAACGCCATGATGATGTCGGCGCCGAGCGCGTTCTGGATCGCGATCGAGCGCTCGGGCGTCAGATCGACCTCCGTGCCGTCGAGCTCGTTCTTGAAGCGCACGCCGCGGTCGCTGATCTCCTTGTGCGGGAGCGAGAACACCTGGAAGCCGCCGCTGTCGGTCAGGATCGGGCCGTCCCAGCGCATGAAGGCGTGGAGCCCGCCGAGCTTCGCGACGAGCGCTTCACCCGGGCGCAGCGCGAGGTGATAGGTGTTCGCGAGCACGATCTCCGCGCCCGTCGCCGCGACCTGGTCGGGCGTCATCGCCTTGATCGCGCCGTGCGTCCCGACCGGCATGAAGGCCGGCGTGCGGAAAGCGCCGTGCGGCGTCGTGAAGCGCCCCGCGCGCGCGGCGCCGTCGCGACCTTCGAGCGCGAAGGTGAACGGGGCTTCGCTCATCGAGCCATCCTCGCTTCCGGCCTTCGCGAACCGGGTCGCTCCTCTGAACTTCGCTCGCCTGGTCCGTGCGATCTCCGCTCGGCTTCGCCTCGCTGCGCGCCAGACGGCTTCCCGTTCGCTGCGCGCATCGCTCGCGATGCTAGCCTGCGCCGCGTGCCGCGCAGCGCGACGCTCTACACGCCCGAGGAGGTGCTCGAGCGCTTCCATGCGGGTCCGACGAGCGGCGTCTTCACCGACGGCTCCTGCGAGGGGAATCCCGGCCCGGGCGGCTGGGGCGCCGTGTGGGTCGACGACGATCGCATCGTCGCCGAGCGCGACGGTCACGACCCCGCCACGACCAACAACCGCATGGAGCTGACGGCGCTGATCGCGGGCTACGAGATGCTGCCCGTCGACGCCGAGACCACGATCTACTCCGACAGCAACCTGTGCGTGCAGACCGTGAACGAGTGGGCGCCGCAGTGGGAGCAGCGCGGCTGGAAGCGCAAGACCGGCGTGATCGCGAATCTGCCGCTGGTGCAGCGCCTGTACGCGCTGGCGCGCCAACACCCGAAGGTGCAGCTCCGCTGGATCCGCGCGCACGATGGATCGCGCTGGAACGAGTACGCGGACGCGCTCGCTAGCCGCTACATGCTGCGTTGAGACCGAGCGGCTACTGGACGCCTCCTGCCGCCTCGAGCCGCTCCGCCTCGCGCAGCTGCGCCGCGGCCTCGTCGCCGTGTCCGGTCTGCTTGAGCACCGCGGCGAGATTGCGGTGACCCGGCGCGTAGCCCGGGCTGTTCGCGACGGCCGTGCGCAGCTCCTCGATCGCCTCCTGCGTGCGTCCCTCCTGGAGGAGCACGCCGGCCAGGTTGTTGCGCGCGTCGGGATAGCCGGGCTGGATGCGAAGCGCCTCGCGCAGGTGCTCGCGCGCTTCGCCGTAGCGCTGCAGCGAGACGAGCTCCATCGCGAGATTGTTGTGCGCGAGGAAGTTGTCGTGTGTCACGGCGAGCGCGTGCTGGTAGAGCGTGACGTCGTCGCGCCAGACGGCGAGCTGCATGCGCGTCAGCACGGTGCACGCGACGACCGCCGCGACGGCGAGCGGCGCGCGCGCGCGGCGTGCGAACGCAGAGGCGCCGAGGAGATCGTATGCGCCGAAGACCGCCGCGAGGAAGAGCCCGACGAGCGGGAGGTAGGTGTAGCGGTCGGCCATCGCCTGGAGGCCCACCTGCACGACGCCGCTCACGGGCGCCAAGGTCGCCAGGTACCAGAGCCAACCGACGATCCAGACCGGCTGCGTCCTGCGCACACGCAGCGCGAGAGCGGTCGTCGCGAGCAGCAGCAGCGCGGCGCCCGCGACCTTCCAGAGCGCGATGACGCTCGGGTAGGGATAGAAGATCGCGAGCCCCTGCGGCCAGAGCGCCTTTCCGATGTAGGCGACACTCGCGAGCAGCGCCTGCGCGACGCGCACGCCGAGCGGCAGCTCCGCCGAGCTCGACACCGCGCCGGCCTGATGCTGCGTCACGATCGCGAGCGCTCCGACGAGGAGCGACATCACGAGCAGCGGCACCTTCTCGGCGACGAGCTGGGAGGCGCGCTCGCGCGAGGCGCGCCCGAGCGGCCACACGTCGAGCAGCAGCAGCACCAGCGGGAAGGTCACGACGGTCGCCTTCGAGGCGAGCCCGCAGGCGAAGGCCAGCGCCACCGCTGCAAAACGCGCGCGGCCGGGGCGCTCGGCGTAGCGCGCGTAGGCGCAGAGGCCGAGCATGAAGAAGAGGCCCGAGAGCGTGTCCTTGCGCTCGGACACCCACGCCACCGACTCGACGTGCAGCGGGTGGACCGCGAAGAGCAGGGCCACCAGCGCGCTGCGCCAAGGCGCGCCCGTCATGCGGGCGAGCGCTAGCAGCAGCACGAGGGCGGCGGCGGCGTGCAGGGCGACATTGATCGCGTGGTGCCAGCCGGGCTGGAGCCCCACCAGGGTCACGTCCATCATGTAGGAGAGCCACGTGAGCGGGTGCCAGTTGCCGCCGATGCGCGCGCCGAGCGCCCACACGACACCGCCGAGAGTCAGCCCCTGCTGCACCACCTCGTTGCCCGTCACGTGCAGCGGGTCGTCGTAGTGCAGGAATCCGTGCCCGCCGACAGGCCAGTAGGCCAGCGCCGTGACGGCCAGGACGAGCAGTGCGGCGGCGCGCAGCGAAGTCGTCAGCCCGCGGACTCCTCGGCGGCGCGCTCGGCCTCGGCGTCGAAGCGCTCCCAGAACAGACACGTGTCGACACTGCGGCGCGGCGGACGTCCATAGCGGCCGCGCGGCCAGCCGATCGGCAGCATCGCGCAGCTCGGGCGCTCGGGCGGAAGTCCCAGCGCTTCGTCGATCTCGCGGCCGAAGGCCACGTGCAAGGTGGTGAGCGAAGCGCCGAGACCGACCGCGCGACACGCGAGCAGCACGTTCTGGATGGCCGGGAAGAGCGCCTGGGTCTGCGGCTCGCCGCGGCGCATCCAGCCCGCGACGAAGAGCAGCACGGGCGCCTCGTGGAGGTGATCGGCGAGGTAGAGCGCGGCGCGCACGTTGCGCTTCTTCGCGGCGGGAAAGCCGGGGTCGTCGAGGCGCGCGATCCCCGGCCCCTGGTACTCGAGGAAGGCGCGCCGGTAGCGCTCCGCGACGAAGGCGCGGCGCGCCGCGTCGGTCACCGCGACGAAGGTCCACGGCTGCCGATTCCCGCCCGACGGCGCGAACGTGCCCGCCTCGCAGACCTTGCGAATCAGCGCAGTCGGCACCGGGTCGGGCGCCAGGCGTCGGATCGCGCGTGCCGTCCGAATGCCTTCGAGCAGCGGCACGTCTTCGCCGAGGCGCGAGATCTCCGTCTCGTCCATCGTCTCTCCCGGCCGCTTCATGCGGGCAGCCGGGTCCCTCCGAGCGCGAGGATGGCGGCGAAGGCCTTCGCATCGAGCGGCATGACGGAGAGGCGCGCGCGCTTGACCAGCGGGATCGCGGCGAGCGCGCGCTGCTGCTTGATCTCCGCGAGCGACACGGGGCGCGCAAGCGGCTTCACCAGCGCCAGCTCGACCGCCAGCCACTTCGGGTCGTCGGCCTTCGGATCGGGGAACGACTCGCGCACGACCTTCGCGACGCCGACCACCGCCTTCTCGTCTCCCGAGTGGTAGAAGAGCGCGAGGTCGCCGCGCGCCATGCCAGCCAGATGGCTGCGCGCCTCCGGGTTGCGGACGCCGTCCCAGACGGTGCGGCCGTCGCGCACGAGGTCGTCCCACGAATAGCTGCCCGGCTCGGACTTCACGAGCCAGTGTCCACGCGACACTTCAGTGCATCTCCCTCGGCGTCTGCGTGGCCATCACCTCGCGGGCGGCGAAGCCGACGAGCGCGCGCGGCGCGAGCCGCATCGCGGCGTTGCCGCGCAGCCAGTTCCACCAGCCCGACACCACCGAAGGTTGGCGACCGAGCGAGCGCAGCGCGACCTCGACCACGTTCTCGGGCTTCTCGCCCGGGTGCACCAGCTCGCCCGCGACCTCCTGGAACTCGGTCTCGACCGGCCCCGGCTCGACCACGATCACGTCGATCCCCTGCGCGCGCAGCTCGACGAAGAGCGCCTCGCCGAAGAAGCGGTCGAAGGCCTTCGTGGCGGCGTAGAGGCCGTGGAGCGGCAGCGGTTGCATGCCCGCCACCGAGCCCGTGACGATCACCGCGCCGCGGCCGCGCTCGAGCATGCCGGGCAGGAGGAGGTGCGTGAGCACGGCCGGCGCGAGGCAGTTCAGCAGCACCTGCTGCTCGACGCGCTCGAGCGTCAGCTTGTCGAAGCGGCCCGCGCCGCCGAGCCCCGCGTTGTTGACGAGCACGCCGATCGGGAGATCCGACACCGCCGCGGCGAGCCGGCGCGCACCGTCGGGGCGCGAGAGATCTTCCGCGACGACGCGAGTCTTGACGCCGTAGCAGGCCTCGAGATCGCCCGCGAGCGCTTCGAGGCGCTCGCCGCGGCGCGCGGTCAGCACGCACGAGAGACCTCGACTCGCGAGCGCGCGCGCGAAAGCGTCGCCGATGCCGGCCGACGCGCCGGTCACGAGCGCCCACTCGCCGTAGCGCTCACGCAGCGACACCGGCTGCGCGCTGAACAGCGGCTCCGCGCGCCAGAGAGCGCGCGCGAGCAGTCCGAACGCGGTGAAGGCGGCGGCCGCGACGAAGAGCGACGACCAGCCGCCGCGATACAAGAGCGGCCAGATCGCCATGCCGATCGCGACCTGCGCGGCGTAGAGGGCGGCCCACGGATGCATCCACGGCCGCATGCGCAGGAAGCCGTATGCGCCGGCCGCATAGATCGCCCAGTGCAGCGGCTCCGTCAGCTTCGCGAAATAGCCGTGGAGCAGGATGCCGAACCAGGCCTCCTGGTCCTGCGCGACCGGCTTCACGAAGAAGTCCCAGGGCACGTAGATCACGGCCATGAAGAAGCAGAAGACCATCAGCGCGTTCATCCACGCCGGTCGGCCCCCGAAGACGAGACGCAGCCACTCACCCATGGTCGTCCTCCTCGCGCGCTCGCCCGCCATGGTGCCCTCTTCGCGGGCGCGGCGTCACTCCTTCTCCGCCTCGCCCCGCATCGGCACGAAGCGGACGCCGAAGAGCACCTCGCGCGAGATCCCGGCCGGCGTCTTCCGGAGCCGCACGAGCTGCTGCTCGAAGCGCCCGACCGGGACCACGAGCCGCCCCCCGACCGCGAGCTGCTCGATCAGCTCGGGCGGCACCTCGAGCGGCGCGGCCGTCACGATGATCGCGTCGTAGGGCGCGTGCTCGGGCCAGCCGCGCCAGCCATCACCCTGGCGCACCTCGACGTTCGCGTAGCCGAGCCGGGCGAGGTCCTTGCGCGCGCGCGCGGCGAGCGCCGGAACGATCTCGATGCTGTAGACCTGCCGGCAGAGCTCCGCGAGCACGGCCGCCTGGTAGCCCGAGCCCGTGCCGACCTCGAGCACGCGCTCGTCGCCCTTCAATTCGAGCGCCTCGGTCATCGCCGCGACGACGTAGGGCTGCGAGATCGTCTGACCCTCGCCGATCGGGAGCGGGCGGTCCTCGTAGGCGTGATCGCGCTCGGACTCCGGCACGAGTTCGTGTCGGGGCACCTCGCGCATCGCCGCGAGCACGCGCGGGTCGCGGACACCGCGCGCCTCGACCTGATCGCGCACCATGCGGAGCCGCGCCTCGACGGTCGGATCGACGGCGCCGCCGTCCTCGAGGTCCGACGCGCTCACGCGGCACCCGAGCCCGAGCAGCGCCGCCGCCAGCCGCAGGCCGCGCCGCACCGCCTCACGCCTCGATCGCCAGCTGCCGCATGCACCACGTGACGGTCAGGCCGCCGTCACCATGTTCGCGCGCGGCCAGCCCCGCCGCGAGCGCGTCGAGCTCCGACTCGCTCGCCCGCTCGCGGATCTCCGGCCGACCGCGGAACTCCGCGAGGTTCGGCGCGAACATCTCCGCCGCGCTCGCGGCGGGAAGCGTCAGCTCTCGCAGCTCGGCGTGCGCGCGCGGCGTGGAGCGCGTGGCCGCGTCGAGGCGCGGCCCGATCTCGAGGTCCTGGCCGCGAGCGCGGAGCATGTGGCGCACCAGCTCCAGATAGCGCACGAAGACGGGATCCTCGCTGCCGATCCACTCGACCTCGTCGAGGAGCAGGCGCCCGCCCGGACGCAGCTCGCCGCGCCAGCGCTCGAGCGCGCGCTCGGGCTCCGGCAGATGCGAGAGGAGGAGCCGCGCGTGGATCAGATCGGCCGGGCCGCCGGGGAAGGGCAGGCGCGTCACGTCGTGGACGGCGAACACGGCGCCCGGCCCGAACTCCGCGGCCGCCAGTCGCACGTACGCCTCCGACGCGTCGAGTCCGACGAGCTCGCGCGGCGCGCACAGCTCGCGCAGCAGCCGCGTGGTGTAGCCGGGTCCGCAGCCGAGGTCGAGCGCGCGCGCACAGCCGCGCGGTGCGGCGCGCGCGAGGAAGGCGCGCGAAAGTGGCTCGAAGTTCCGGGCCACACGCGCGAGCCGGTCCGCCGCGCGGCGCGAGTCTCCGAAGCTGTAGTTCGTCGAGCTAGCGCCCCTTCGTGAGTCGCCCGAAGTCGATGATGCTGGGGTGCTCGTTCGCGATCCGCAGCAATCACGTCCGACCGCGAGAAGAGGGGGAATCGAGAGAGACCCCTTTGCGACGCACCCAGCCTACTCCGTCGAGGATGGGGGAATCAACGAGGCCGAGCGCGCCCCTCCGGAATTTCGTCTCTCGATTCCTGAGGAGGTAGTACGGACGAGCCGGTGTCAGCGGTTTCGTCGCGTCGCCTCGCGGTGTGCGTCGATCACGTCGGGGGGCGCCTGCACCAGCTCGATCAGCACCCCCTCACCGCTAACGGGGCTCGCCGCGTCTCCTTTCGGATGGATGAAGCAGATGTCGTGGCCGGCCGCGCCGTTGCGGATCCCGCCCGGCGTGAAGCGAACGCCCCGCGACGAGAGCCAGGACACCGCGGCCGGTAGGTCGTCGACCCACAGTCCGACGTGGTTCAGCGCCGGGTCGTGGACGCGCGGGCGCCTCTCCGGGTCGATCGGCTGCATCAGGTCGACCTCGACCCGGAAGGCGCCCGCGCCGGCGGCCGCGATGTCCTCGTCCACGTTCTCGGACTCGCTGCGGAAGCGGCCCTCGACCCGCAGGCCGAGCAGATCGACCCACAGGCGCCGCAGCGCCGAC
>Ga0335069_10011076_pt1 | contig 12753 bp, 11 predicted proteins | sample Lox_Sample_11_FD_206714 | JGI IMG/M metagenome (GOLD analysis project Ga0335069, IMG submission 206714) | Soil microbial communities from Loxahatchee National Wildlife Refuge, Florida, United States - Lox_Sample_1.1 | ecosystem: Environmental > Terrestrial > Soil > Wetlands | place: USA... | reverse complement strand
AAGACGCAGATCCAGACGACGGGCGGCTCCGGCATTGCGCTGCTGGTGCCTGGCTACGACGCCTCGGGCAATGCGGCCGGCGTGGTGAACGTGGGCCTGCCTTCGGGTGCCGGCGGCAACACCAACATCGGCGTCGTCACGCAGACAGGCGGCGCCATCGACGCCTACGTGACCGGTGACTTCAACGTCAACCAGTCGAAGGTGCTCACCTCGCAGGGCGGCGACATCATGCTCTATTCGGACTCGGGCAGCATCGACGCCGGCCGCGGTGCACTCACTTCGCGCAGTTCCTCGCCGCCGCGGCGGAAGGCGCAATACGACAAGGATGGCGCCTTCACCGGTTATGTCTACCTGCCGCCGCTGGACGTGGCCGGCAGCGGCATCCGTACCGTGACTTCGGACCCGGATGGCCCGGGGCCCCTCACCGCGCCGCCGCCGGGCAGCGTCTTCCTGTTCGCACCCAAGGGCACCATCAACGCGGGCGAGGCGGGTATCGCGTCCGCGGGCGACGTTACCCTGCGCGCGGTGCAGGTGCTGAACGCCAACGCGATTTCCGCTGGCGGCAGCGCCAGCGGCGTGCCGCAGGCTTCGGTTACGCCCGTCGGCGCCCTGGGTACGACGCCGACGCCTGGCGCGAAGAACGACGACCTGATGAAGAACCTGCCGGCGCCTAGCTACGGCACCAAGGACGACGCCCGGCCGCGCATCCTGATGGTCGAGGTGCTCGGCTTCGGCGATTCGGAAGACGTCCGGATCGAGCGCAAACCCGACGAGAAGAAATGCGGCCGGGAATCGGGCAGCGGGACGGCCTGCAACGAAAGTGAAATGTAGCCTTGCCGAAGTTGAAACAGATACTCAATATGCTCACAGGGTTGCCAATGCCCGGAATCGCCAACGTGGTCGCCAAGCGCCGCCGAATTCTCGCCCTTGCCCTGCTGCTGCTGGTGCCGACCGTGAGCCACGCCTGGTGGGACAAGGCTTGGAAGCAGCGCGACAAGCTGGAGCTCAACACGACGGCGCAAAACGGGGTTGAGACCAAGGAGACCCTCAATTCGGTGCCGGTGGCCGTGCGCCTGCACGCCGGGAATTTCACGTTTACCGATGCCAGGCCGGACGGGGCTGACCTGCGCTTCGTCGCGGTCGATGACAAGACGGTGCTCAAGCACGCGATCGAGCGCTACGACGGCGCCAACGGCCTCGCCGTGGTCTGGGTGCAGGTGCCGACCCTGGCCGCGGGCAATGCCACGCAGTCGATCTGGGTGTACCACGGCAACCCCGCAGCGCCGGACATCTCCGACAGCAAGGCGGTGTTCGACGGCGGCAGCGTGGTCTACAACTTCTCCGATCCCGATGGTATAGCGCGGGACGGCAGCGCCAACGCAGTCGCCCCGACCACGCGCCCCGCCGGAATCGAGCAGGCTGGCCTGCTGGGCGCGTCGGCCGTGTTTCGCGGCGATGCCGTGGTGCTGCCGAGCGCGGCCGTGCTCGCGCACCCGGCCGGCGGCGCAATGACGGTGACGATGTGGATCAAGTCGTCCCCCCCGGCCGCCAAGGCTTCGCTCTTCCAGCAGGGCGGCGTCGACCTGACCATGGACGGCGGTACGCTGATCCTGCGCATCGGCAGCACGGAAGCGATCAAGGGCGGCGAAATCAAGCCGGACACCTGGCAGCACGTGGCGCTCGTGTTCGGCATCGGCAGGGCCAGCCTCTACCTCGACGGGGCCGAGGTCGGCTCGGCACAGGCTTCGTTGCCGGAATTGTCGGGCGACGTTCGCATCGGCGAGGGGCTGGTCGGATTGCTCGACGCATTGCAGATTTCCTCATCCGCTCGCGGCGCCGACTGGATCCGCGTGGCCGCGCGCAGTCAGGGCGCCGATTCGCCCTTCCCGCGCCTGACCATGGAAGGCGACGGCGAAGATGGCGGCAGCCAGTCCTATTTCGGCATACTGATCGCGAACCTGACGCCCGACGCCTGGGCGGTGATCGGCATCCTGGGCATCATGTTCGTCATCGCCGCCGCCGTGATGGTGGCGAAGGCGCGCTTCATCTCGCTTGCCGACACGGCCAACCGGAAGTTCCTGGGCCGCTTTCGGGCCGCCGGCGAGAATTTCCTGGCCATCGGCGACGAGGCGGCGCTGGCCAACAGTTCGCTTTTCCGTCTGTATCAGGCGGGCATCCGGGAATTGAAGCTGCGCCACGCCGGCCGCAGCGTGGGCGCGGCCGCGGTGTCCCTGTCGGGTGCGTCCATCGACGCCATCAAGGCGGCTATTGATGCCGACCTGGTGCGCGAGACGCACCGGCTCAACGCAAAAATGGTGCTGCTGACCATCGCGATTTCGGGCGGGCCCTTCCTCGGGCTGCTCGGCACGGTCGTTGGCGTCATGATCACCTTTGCCGCCATTGCCGCCGCGGGCGACGTCAACGTGAATGCCATCGCCCCGGGCATCGCCGCTGCCCTGCTGGCTACGGTGGCGGGACTGAGCGTCGCGATCCCCTCGCTGTTCGGCTACAACTATCTCGCCTCGCGCATCAAGAACATCACGGCCGACATGCAGATCTTCGTCGATGAATTCGTGACCCGCGTGGCCGAGCAATTCTGCGGCTGACGGACGAGGCGAATGGTGCGATGGCCGAAGTCAAGGGTGAGAACCAGCTGTATGACGACATCAACATCACGCCGATGCTCGACCTGGCGTATGTGTTGTTGGTCACCTTCATCATCCTGACCACGGCCTCCGTGCAGGGTATCAAGGTCGACGTGCCGAAGACCAGCGCCGCCAACAGCCTGGCGAAGCCGCAGACGCGTTCGGTCACCGTAACGCGCGAGGGCAGCATCTATCTCGACGCGTATCCCGTCAGCATCGAGCAGCTCGAGCAGCGGCTGGCTCAGTACAAGTCGGCGAATCCGTCGCTGCCGGTCGTCTTCAAGGGCGACGCCGAGACCCAGTACCAGAAGGTGATGGAAGTGCTCGAAACGCTGAAGCGGGTCGACATCACCGAAGTGGGGCTGGTGACCAAACGCGCTGTGTAAAGGTGGCCGGCGATGCAGGTGCACAATGAGGTTGCGGCCTACGACACCATCAACGTGACGCCCATGCTCGACCTGGCATACGTGCTGCTCGTGGTCTTCATCCTGATGACCACGGCTTCCGTCCAGGGATTGTCGATCTCGATGCCGAAGCCCAGCAACAAGCCGAACAACGAGAAGAAGCACGACCTCCGGATCGTCCAGATCACGCCCGAAGGTGCCATCAAGCTCAACGGGGCCGGGGTGAGCGCCGCTGAACTGGAGTCTTCGCTCCTGGCCGCCAAGTCGCGCGACCCGGAAATGTCGGTCCTGATAAAGGGCGACCCCGGCGCGCACTACCGGGCTGTCATGGCTGTGGTGGATCTGTGCAACCGCATCCAGGTAAACATGGGCCTGGTTACCGCGCGAATCGGGACCTGAGATGAGCGGCCTTGCCGAATCGGAACTGGGTCGGGCGCCTTGGGTCGTCTGGGGGAAACGCGGCGGCGGGGGCGCCCTGCTGGTCCTGACGCTCATCGGCGTCTGGTTCCTAGCGAAGGAACTTGCGCATCCGACGGGATCACAGTTGAAGCACATGGCGAAGATCAGGATCGTTCCGGAAACGCCGCCGCCACCACCGCCGGTCCCGGAAAAGAAGCCCGAGCCGCCGAAGGAGATCAAGGAGACCAAGCTCGAGCCGCCCAAGGAACAGCAACCGAAGCCGCAGGAAGCCGAGCCCCTGAAGATGGAAGGCCAGGGCAGCGACAAAGGGCTCGCCGGCCTGGCCGCGGGCACCGTGCGCAACGACTACATCGGCCAGAAGCTGGGTGACGGCAGCCGGTTCGCCGCCTACCTTGGGCTCGTCCAGCAGGAACTCAACCGGGCGTTGCAGAAGGTGGACAAGCTGCGTAGCGCCGACTACCGGGTGGTCGTCCGCGTCTGGCTGAGCTCCGAGGGCGCGATCACCAGGGCGGACCTGGTCACCAGCGCCGGCAGCGCCGAGCTCGACGATCGCTTGCGCGCGATCCTGGCCCAGTTGCCTCCGCTGCGGGAGCGGCCCCCTGAAGACATGCCCCAGCCGGTAAAGGTGCGGCTGACGTCGCGCTGACGATTTGACGAACTTCCACCATCCAGCCGGAGCACATGATGAACAAGAAGCTTCCCATTTGTGTCGCAGTTGCCGCCGCACTCGCGGCGGGGCCGGTTCTTGCCGACGAGCGCGAGGATCTCGAAACCTTGCGCCAGACGACGCTGAACTTGATCCAGGCGCTCGTGCAAACCGGCATCCTGACTCAGGAGAAGGCCGATGCCCTGATCGCCGAGGCCAAGCGCGCCGCCGTCCAGGCGACTGCGCCCGGCGGTGAGAGGCGGGTCGTGCGCGTGCCTTACGTTCCGCAAACCGTACGCAGCGAGATCAAGGAGGAACTGCGAAGCGAGGTTCTGGCGCAAGCCAAGGCCGAAGGCTGGGCCGCGCCGAACGCCGTGCCCTCCTGGGCCGAGGGCATGAAGTGGGAATCCGACATCCGCGTCCGCTACCAGTACGACCGCTTTGATCGCAACAACTTCTCGCCACTGCAGTTGAGTTCCCTCGACGATCCGATCACGGTCGGCAACAGCCAGAACGACAACAGCCGGCTGCGCGCCCGGTTGCGCTTTGGCATGGAAAAGCAGATGGGCGACATGACCACGGTGGGTTTCCGCGTGGCGACGGGATCGTTGACTGATCCGCTGTCGACGAACCAGACCATGGGCAACAGTTTCGACCGTTATGCGCTGGGCGTGGACAAAGCCTACATGACGCTGCAGCCGGCGACCTGGCTCGCCCTGACTGGCGGTCGCATGGCGAATCCGTTCCTCGGCACCGACCTCGTGTGGCATGCCGATCTCAACTTCGACGGCATTGCCATCGCAATCAAGCCGCAGTTGGCGGACAACGTCGACGCCTTCTTCACGACCGGGGTGTTTCCGGTCATGAAGCTCGACCCGAGCCCGACGAGTTCGGCGCAGAGCAAGTGGCTGTACGCCTATCAGGCGGGCGTTCAATGGCAGCCGGCGCGCACGACGGTCAAGGCGGCGCTGGCGCTTTACGACTATCACCATGTCGAGGGCATCGCCAACCCGGACGACTCCGGCGCGCAGAATCCGGGACCCTACGACTCGACCGCGCCGCAATTCAAGCAGAAGGGCAACTCGCTGTTCCAGATCAACGTTGCGCAAGTCGGCGCCAACGGCACCGGTTCGCTGTTTGGCCTGGCATCCAAGTTTCGGGAGGCGGACTTCACCGCATCGGTCGACGTTGCCAACCTCGATCCGATCCACGTGATCGCGACGGCGGACTATGTCAAGAACATCGGCTTCGACCGCGCCGAAATCCTCAACCGCACCGGCCGTGACCTCGAGCCGCGTACCCGTGGCTACATGGCGAAGCTCCTGGTGGGCACACCGGCCATCTCCCGCCGAGGCGAATGGCAGGTGTTCGGTGCCTACAAGTACCTGCAGCGCGACGCGGTGCTCGACGCCTTCACCGATTCCGACTTCCGCCTGGGTGGCACCGACGCCAAGGGCTACATCATCGGCGGCGCCTACGGCATCGACAAGAACACCTGGCTCAGTTTGCGCTACCTCTCGGCCGATCCGATCGACGGTCCGCCGTACTCCGTCGATACGCTGCAATTCGATCTCAATGCGCGTTTCTGAGGACACGGACATGATCCACGCACATCGCCCTTACACCCGGCTGGCGCCGGCGCTCGTTGCGGCAGCATTGACGCTGGTGCTCGCGGCCGACGCCGGCGCGCAGGACAAGAAGATCGGCCAGGAAAAGGAACTCGCCCGGCGCGTCCAGCTGTTGCAGCAGGAGAAATCGGACCTTGGCGGCAAGCTTCAGGAAGCCAGAACCAAGGCCGAGGAATTGAGCAAGGCGGTGGAGGAGAACAAGCGCGGCGCGGAGAAGACTGCCCGCGAACTGTCATCCGCGCGGCGGTCTCGCGCCGAGCTGACAGCTCGCGTGGAGAAGCTGGAGGGGGAGCAGCGCGACCTGCAGGCCCGCCTGGACGACACCGCCAGGCAACTCGCCACGCGGGAGAACGAAAAGCGCATGCTGGAAGGCGTCGCCAACGAGCAGGTCGAGGTGATCGGCCGGCAGTCCCGGCTGATCGAGAGCTATCGCAGTGCCAACACGCAGCTGCAACAGGTGGCTGGCGAGGTGCTGGACAAACTTCGCAAGGCAACCGACGGCAAGGCCGATCCCGTGCTGGGCTTGGCCAAAGTCGATGGCTACAACCTGGATCAGAGCTACCGGGAGAGGCTGGACAAGCTTCGGGTGGGAACGCAGTAGGCAGCCGGCCGGCAGTCCATGCATTTGGAGACAGCAATGAGAAACAAAGTCAGTCTTGGTGGCACGCCAATCGTCCTCCTCGCCCTCGTGTTGTCGGGCTTCAGCCTGGCCGCGCTCGCGGACGACCCGGACGTCCCGCCGGAGAAGCTGCCGGCGGCCGCCACGGAACCGGCTGCAAAGGTTGAGCCGGTGGACGTCGAATCGCCGCGCGCGGCCGAGTCAGCCCTTATCGAGCCGCTCGCCGTGCAGACGTCGCTGCGCATCGCGACTTCGGTTGCTGCTGCCGCAGCAGACGCCGGCAACGACACGCAGTACCGCGTCGGGGCGGAGGACATCCTGGAGATCTCCGTCTGGAAGGAGGAGGGGCTAAAGAAGGAAGTCATTGTGCGTCCCGATGGCGGTATTTCCTTTCCCCTGGTCGGTGAGATTGCTGCCGCCGGCAAGACCGCGCAGGCCATTGGCTTCGAGATAACCGACCGGCTCAAGAAGTCCATCCTCGATCCTGTCGTATCGGTTTCCGTCCTGAAGGTCGCCGCGAACAAAGTGTACGTCATCGGTCGGGTGGCCAGACCCGGCGAGTACGTGGCGGGGCGCTATCTCGACGTCCTGCAGGCACTTGCGATGGCGGGCGGCTTGACGCCGTATGCCGCCGAAGACGATATCAAGGTCCTGCGCAAGCGTGATGGCGTCGATCAGACGTTCGCATTCCAGTATTCGGACGTGCGCAAAGGCAGGAACCTTGACCAGAACATCATGCTGCAAAGCGGCGACGTCGTCGTCGTCCCGTGACCCGAAGCCATTGGATGATCATGCCTTTCCCGATCTGGAGGCTGGCGGCGGCCAGCTGGCTCGCGCTTGTTTGCCCGACGGCACATGCCGATGAATGGGTGATCAACCCCGCGGTCGACGCACGCCTGAGCTACAACGACAATATCAACATGGCGGTGAACAATCCCTTGACAGTCACCGAACTGTCGTTATCACCATCCGCAAAGTTCTCCAACAGCACGGAATCGCACGATCTGGCAATTGAGGCGGGCGTAAGTGCCAATCGCTTCCCTGGCCATTCCGAATACAACGCGGTCAACCACCAATTCGATCTGGCCGCCAAATGGCTCGGCGAGCTCAACCAGTTCAGCTTCGACGCCAGCAGCCTGCGCGATTCCACGCTCGATTCCGAACTTCAGTCCACTGCCTATGTATCCGTGCGGCGCCAGCGCACTCAGAATCGCATCTCCAGCGCATGGCGGCGCGCGCTCGATGAAACGACGTTCGCGTCGTTTGGCGTGAATATCGCGCGCGTCCGTTACGAGGCCGGGTCCACGCTGGCAGATTTCAACGACAATGTGGCCAACCTGAGCCTGCGCGAGCAAGTGTCACCGACGTTTGCCCTGACCGGCGCGTACTCGTGGCACGAATACAAGACACTCGACAACTACAGTAGCCCGTACTCGATGATCGCGGGCTGGGACGGTTTGTACGAAGTCGAGGAAGTTGTGCGGTTCGGCAACACCCGGACGCGCGTCGGCACGGCGTCTCTGGGGGGGCAATGGCGGTGGTCCGAGCGGCTGGTCCTAGATCTGGAGGCGGGGCGTTTTCTCTACCGCAACAACCAAGAGCAGATTGCTGGCCAGTGTTATTGGCTCCTGGGGGCGCAGCTCACCGGGTGCACCAACCCCGTGACGGGCATCAATCGGCTGGAGTCCACAGGCTCGTCCTATACGGCAAGCTCGGATTACCAGATGGAGCGGGGCGCCTTCGGATTCAGCTGGAGCCGCAGCCTTACGCCCAGCGGCACAGGCAACCTGCTGCGTACCGACTCGGGCACACTGAATTTCTCTCACCGACCGGATGATACGCAGACGCTGGGGCTGAGCGGCATGTACACGCGCAGCCGCGAGGTGGGCGACGTGGGCAACGTCAACGCACGCCTGGCCAGTTGCTCGTTGTCCTACACGCGGCGCCTGGACGAATGGCTCCAGCTCAGCCTCGGCTATACGTTCGCGCGCCAGCAGGCCATTGGCCAGGGCGAAGCCGCCCGCGTCAACGTTGTCTTCGCGAATCTCAAGTGGGACATCGCGCCCCTGTCAAGGTCCCGATAGTGGCATGACGCTTGTAACGATGCTGCAATGCGGTGTCTCTACTCTAACTTGCCCACCGCAATCCCCCAGAATCCCACCGAGTCCGACAGATGAACGATATCGCCCTTGAGAGCGTCGAGTATCGCAGGGACATTGGCGAATACGTGTCGGCACTCCGCCGCCGCCGGAACCCAATGCTGATGACTTTCGCCGCGGTACTCGGCATCAGTGTCCTGGTGGCGGTGCTGCTGCCCCCGGTCTTTCGTTCCACGGCCACGATTCTGATCGAAGAGCAGGAAATTCCGCAGGACCTGGTGCGGACGACGATCACCAGCTTCGCGGACCAGCGCATCCAGGTGATCAGCCAGCAGGTGATGACCCGCGCGAACCTGATGCAGATCATCGAGAAGTACGACCTCTACGCGCGCCAGCGCCGCATGGAAACGACGGAAGAAGTCATCGACACGATGCGCAAGGACATTAAGCTCGACCTCGTGACCACCGACATCGCCGACCGACGAACCGGTGGCAAGACGACGGCCACCATCGCCTTCACGCTCGGCTACGACAGCGTGTCGCCCGAAAAGGCGCAAAAGGTGGCGAACGAGTTGACGTCGCTGTACCTGAACGAAAACCTCCAGATTCGCAAGCAGAAGGCCGAGGAGACATCCATTTTTCTGGCTGAGGAAGCCGAGCGCCTGCGGACCCATATCGGCGAGATCGAAGAGAATCTCGCAACGTTCAAGACCAAGAACCAGGGACGCCTGCCCGAGCTGACCCAGATCAATATGCAGATGCGAGATCGGGCCGAATCCGAACTGTCGGAGGTCGACCGCAAGGTGGCCTCAGTCGAAGAGCGTCGCTTCTACCTGCAGGCACAACTGGCCCAGATCAAGCCGAACACGCCCATCCTGTCGAGCACCGGCGAACACATCTCCGACCCAGAGGATCGCCTGAAGGCGTTGCGGGCGCAATACGCCGGGATGGAGGGCCTGTACTCGCGCGATCATCCCGACATGGTGCGCGCGCGGCGGCAGATGGATTCCCTGGAAAAGGAAACCGGGCTGGCATCGGACGGTGGAGAGGAATCGAAACAGCTGGTGAAGCTGAAGGGGGACCTCGCAAGCATAAGCGAGCGCTATTCCGAAGACCACCCGGACGTCGTCAAGCTGAAGAACACCATTGCTGCGCTCGAGGACACGATTGCCAAGACGCCGACGCGCGCCGCTAGCAGCACCAGGAAGGCGGAAAACCCGGCCTACCTGGCGCTCGATGCCCAGCTCGCCGGGCTGGATACCGAAAGCAGGGAACTGGCGAAGCAGCGGCAGTATCTGCAGGGTCGCGTGGCGATGCTCGAATCGCGCCTGGAACGGACGCCGGCAGTCGAGCGCGAGTACTTAGACCTGGCGCGGGACAGAGAGAACTCAGTGCTCCGCTACCGGGAGATCAAGGCCAAGCTGATGGAGGCGGAAGTCGCGCAGGAACTGGAGAAGGACCGCAAGTCCGAGCGCTTCTCGATGATCGACCCGCCGCAGTTTCCCGAGAAGCCGCGCAGCCCCAACCGCCCCGCCATCCTGATCATCGGGATACTGCTGTCGCTCGCCAGCGGTGTCGGCAGCGTTGCGGTCCTGGAGGCGATGGACGGGTCCGTGCGCAACTCGAAGGACTTGCTCAACACCCTGCCGATCCCGTTGCTGTCGATGATTCCCTACATCCGCAACGACGCCGACCGCCAGAAGAAGGAGGCCGCGTGGAAGTGGATCGTGCCGACTGGCGTCGGCGTCCTGGCCGTATCGCTGCTGGCCATCCATCTCCTCTGGATGCCGCTGGAGGTCCTGTGGTTCGCCGTGATGCGGCGGATCTTGTCGTTCTAGAACCGGAAGCGAGGGTTATCGCAGATGGCGAGCCTATCCGAAGTACTTGCGAACAAGAAGGCGTCGAACGTCGATCAGGTGTCGACGCTGCCGCGAGCGCGGCAGCCCGAGGGGCGCCAGACGCTCGGTGCGATCAGCTACACCCAAACCCGGGTGCTGACCCTGAACCGGACGATCCTGCGCGAAAACCGCATCATCAGCGCGCTTGCAGGCGAGCCGGTCGTCGACGCCTACAAGATTCTGTGCATCCAGGTCCTGCAGCAACTGCGCGCCAGCGCGGGAAATGCGGTCGCGATTGTCAGTCCCGGTGACGACGAAGGCAAGACCCTGACGGCCGTCAACCTGGCGATCAGCTTGGCGCAGGAAGTCGACCAAACGGTCCTGCTCGTCGATGCCAACCTGCGCGATCCCGCGATACACAAGTACTTTGGCTTCAGGCCCGAAGTCGGACTCAGCAGCTACCTGATCGACGGAGTGTCGGTCGAGCAGCTCCTGATCAATCCCGGCATCGACCGCTTGGTCGTGCTGCCCGGCGGCCGGCCACTGCAGAACTCCACCGAGATGCTCGGCTCGATAAAGATGGCAACCTTGGTCACGGAGCTGAAGTCGCGGTATCCGTCGCGCATCGTGCTGTTCGACCTTCCTCCGGTGCTGTCCATTGCCGATGCACTGGCGTTTGCTCCCTACGTCGATGCGGCCCTGATGGTCGTTCAGGAAAACAAGACGAGCCGGGCGGAGATTCAGCGGGCCGCAGAGATGCTCAAGGGCGTCAGGCTGCTCGGCACGGTTCTCAACATGGCGGCCGAGGCCGCCGTTCCCGAAGAGGACGTGTCCACGAGCTGGTGGCGTCGTCTTCTGGGCAAGCGGCAGTAGATGTATGTACGAGTCGTTCTACGGCTTGCACAGGAAGCCGTTCTCCATCGTTCCGGATCATGATTGCGTATTCCGGGGCCGCAGCTACCTGGCGGCCGCAGCGGTGCTCGATCACGCCACCACCGAGCGCTGTGGTGGTTTTGCCCTAATCACGGGTGAAGCCGGAACCGGCAAGACGACGCTGATTCGGGAACTGCTGCAGGCAAGTCCCGGGAATGCCACCGTCGGCCTCGTGACCGACCCGCACAGGAATTTCGGACCGCTGCTCGGCCGCATCCTGTTGGCGTTCGGCGTCGAGGCGATCGATGGCCGGCCGCTGGAGATGATCGATCAGTTCCACCTATTCATCGAGCAGCAGGACCGGACGAATCGCCGCACGTTGCTAATCATCGATGAGGCGCACGTCCTCGATGAAACATCGCTCGAGGAGCTGCGGCTCCTGTCGAATGCGATTGTCGGCCAGCGGGCGCCCGACGTCGTGCTGGTCGGCCATCCCGAGCTGCGCAGAAACCTGTGCTCGATCCCGCGTTTGCGGCCGCTGGCACAGCGTGTCGTCGCAGACTGTCGGCTCGAGGCGCTGGACCGTGAGGAGACACATCAATACATCGATCATCGATTGCGCTGTGCGGGAGCCGAGGGCCAGGTATTCAGCGACGACGCCTGCGGTGCAATCCATGCGTTTACCGACGGGATTCCCCGCCTGATCAACATCCTCTGCGAAGATCTGCTGACGATAGGGGGACTCTCGCAGCGCGCGTCCATCGACGCCGCGATGGTGCACGCCATGGCCGAGGACCGCCGACATGGCGGCGTACTGCCGCTGAACTTCGCTTCCTTGGGAATGCTGGTGTCGCCGGAGGAGCGGCCGATGCGATCCCAGGCCCTGTCGGCCTGAGGAGACGGGTGGTGGCAGACGGCACGCGGGACCTTTCGCCAGCGCTGCCCGGCACGCCGGGCCGCCGGCCGGGCCGGGTCTTCCCGCGCGTTGGCAGCCACTGGATCGTGATGGCGCTTGCCTTGGCCGCCCTCTTGGTCGAGGTCGCCGGCAGGGCTTTCGGCCTGCATACGCCGGTACTCTACGAGGCTACCGACTACGGCTACCGCGTGGCCCCGAACCAGGAAATTCACCGATTTGGTCATTCGATCCGCTACAACGCGATGGGTCTGCGCAACGACACGGTACCGGCGCTTCCCGCGCCGGGTGTCACGAGAATCCTGTGCTTGGGCGATTCGGTGACAAATGGTGGGGCAGTCACGAGCCAGCAGGACACCATAACCGCGAAGCTCGAGGCTCTCCTGCGGCGACGAATGCGGCAGCCCGAGGTGCTGAACGCGTCCGCCCCGGGTTGGGCAATCGCCAACGAGGCTGGCTGGCTCAGGACGGTCGGCACGCTCGGAAGCAGTTACGTGGTCCTGATCATCAGCACCCACGACCTGTTTCAGGATCCCGCTCCTTCCAGCACCGTAGACAGCCATCCGTCCTTCCCTTCGACGCGACCGGTTCTGGCTCTGCAGGAAGTGCTGAACCGCTATTTGTTGCCGAGGTTCGCGCCGAGCATCGTTCGACAGGACCCCGGGGCG
>Ga0335069_10011074_pt1 | contig 12754 bp, 13 predicted proteins | sample Lox_Sample_11_FD_206714 | JGI IMG/M metagenome (GOLD analysis project Ga0335069, IMG submission 206714) | Soil microbial communities from Loxahatchee National Wildlife Refuge, Florida, United States - Lox_Sample_1.1 | ecosystem: Environmental > Terrestrial > Soil > Wetlands | place: USA... | reverse complement strand
GTCCTTGCCCCGGGATTCCACCACCCAAGCTTTCATAAATGCCTCCAGCCCCTTTTTTAACCGCCCTTGGCATCTTAAACAAAAAGGGGGCGGAATAAAAAGACCGGCAGGGACAAAAACAAAGGGAGGCCTAGGGGGTGGGGGTGGGTGTCACCAAAAGCCAGCTACAAGGAATCACCGTGTCTTGTGAAACCACCGGCAGGTTGGATTGGGGCACCACCAATCCGTGCGCAGAACCCGTAAAGGACGCCACGTTGCAAAACACGCAAGGTTCCACCCGAGTGCCATAAACCGTGATTTGAGTCGGCCCTTCACAGACGTCATTCACGGTATAAACGGGCGGCGGGCACCCCACGTCCATATACACGATGATCATTTGTTTGGAAAAATCCACGGGCGGCGCGGGGATGGTCGGCGTGACCGTGGGAGTTGTAAGAAGCAGTCCCACGGGATAACTGCAGAAGGTCCGCCAATCGCTGTAGCTTCGAATCACATTGGGCCCGGCATATACACTGCGCTCGCCAAGCTCAATGGGGGTAAAGCCACAAAGAGGGGTCGTGATGGGGGTGAGGGTCGGCGTGGGCGTGGGGATGGGGCCGATATTAACGGGCCTGCGGCAGGCCCAAGGCGCCAGGAAGAGGGGCATGGCCATCAATAAAACCAGCAGGGTCTTTTTCATAGCTTCTCCAAAATAGGGCCTCAAAATATTAGGGACAATTATACCACTTTTTAAAAAAAGCGTTAACGTCGGCGCCGCCAAGGAGCTCCCCCCAGCTCGGCGGGCGGGTCTGGGCCTTCTTTTTCACAACGAATGCCCCGCCCTATCGGTTAAAAAGAAAAGGCCACCGAAAGGTCGGCCGGGGGCACCGCTTTCCAATTTTCAACCGAAGGGTCGTCCTCGCCCCGCACCACTTGGTTGTAGCGCTGGACCGCGGCGAATTTCGACGTGATGGACTCGGAAATCAAAAGCCTGCCGACGAATTCGACCACCGTCCCGAGGCCCATGACGACCACCGACCCGGTCGAAACATTCCACTGGCGGGTCTGTTCGTTATAATTCGTCGAGAGCAGGCCGCCAATGAACAGCGCTCCCCCGCCGACGTAGCTGAACAGGCCCAGGCTCTCGTCGTTTTCCGATTTATGGAGCAGGGCGCTGGCTTGCGCGTCGTTCATCGAGTAAATGACCGAATCCAGCGTGGGCCCTTTACCCTCGTCCAACAGAAAGCCATCGTGGTAATAGCGCATTCCTTGCACGGTGGTCCATTTGGCCACGATGGGTTTGTGCATGGGGACCAAGGGGGGCGGCGGTGGGTTTTTGGCCTTGGGCTTGGAAATCGGGGCGGCGGCGAGCGCCGGAAGGGCCGTCAGGGCCAGCGTCAGGATCAAGGCGAAACCGAATCGAAAGGGACGGAACATAAAACCTCCGGACAGATAGATGAGCGGCCAATTGGCGCCCATTCTATGCCAGGCCCGCCATTCCGGCATTGAAGATTTTCACCTAAAAAGCCCATAATTGTCCCAGTCGGCCAACCCAAGCCAGGAGCCATCCATGTGCTTTAAATCCTCCACTGTCTTATGCCTCGCCTTTCTTGGCGCGCTGGCCGGTTGCGTGAAATACGAACTGACCGTGAATGCCCCCCTTACGGACTTCGGTTATGTCTGGATCGGCCAATCCACCTTGAGGGGTGTCGCCTGGACCAACCACACCAACGGCAAGGTCGACGTGGAGATGATGCAAAAACTCAACCCGCCCTTCGGCTTTAAACCCCTCACCGGCTCCACCGCCGCCCTTCCCCCGGGAGGCATCTATGGGGTGGAGATCCTCGCCTCCCCCGATCAAGTGGGCGAGCAGACGGAGGATCTGGTGGTCAACAACGCGCAAAATTGGCGCGTGGAACCCACCCAATTGAAGGTCATCGGTTTGGGCCATATGGAGAAGGGTTGCCTGACCATGGGCGGGGGCTATATCAACGCCCTGTCCCCCGCGCCGGCGGGCGCCGGCGGCACCGGCCCCACGGGAAGCCCCAACAACGGCCCGATGGATTTTGGGACCATCCTGGTGGGCGGGCATTCGGAAAAGACCATCACCCTGAATAATTCCAGCGCGGCTGACGTGACCGCCGTCGTCCAGGTGGTCAGCCGGGCCGTCAATGCCTTCACGGCTACCCTATCCACCGGCGGGGCCGCTTTGAAAAAGATCACGGTCCCCGCCAAAGGCTCCCTCACGATCATCGTCGGCTTCAAGCCGCCTTTCGCGGGAAAGTTCGTCTCGATCCTGCAGGTTTATGACGGGGCCAACCTGGACGCTTCCGCCAACGCGGACGCCCTGGTCCTGACGGGCATCGGCCGGGCCGGGGAGTAATGCGCCTGAACCTTCGCGGGCTCAATCCCGTCCCCACCCATCCCGCCCTTGGCCCGGCAAGTGAAAGCCGACCGCCATGGAACAAAGAAAACCGGAGGCGAAAATGAGCAAGCTCGCGAAGGTTTCCATCGTCTTGCTGGGCTATGGGGCGGCGGTCGGATTGGGCTTTTTGGCCGGATGGTTGAACGACCTGCGGGCCTCGGCCTTCGCCCAAAATTCGGGCGGCATGGTGGCCGAGGGGGACGCGGCGGCCTTTTTCGTGGTCACCGGCCTGGCCATGATCTTCCCGACGCTCCTGGCGCTTTTCTTCCTGCGCTCCGCGGGCTGGTTCTGGCGGCCCTATTCCTGGGCCATGCTGATCCTGGCCTTGACCGGCCCGCTTTTAGAGATGCTGGGCGCCGCCTTGCACGCGATGGGGCCCTCGGCCATGCCCTATAGCCTCCTGGGTTTTCCGGTGGTCGTGCGGACCTTCAGCGTGCTTTTCCTTTCGCCCGGCGACTTTCTTTCGGCCCTGATCGCGCCCGAGCCCAAAAGCCGCCGCAGGCTCTTGATCGCCTTCGCCATCGAGACCGCCCTGGGCCTTTACGTGCTGATGAACTTGGCCTTTCGAGGCCGCTTCATGTAAGCGGGTGGGATGTCGGGGATCTGTTTAAGAAGGGTCTAGAAGCCGCGAGACCGGCAAGGGCAAGGTGCCTTTTACACAAGCTTCAATAAATAAAATAAATCGGAATCTTGAAGGCGCCTTGCCGCACCGCGACGGTCACCCAATCCCCGGCGGAATATTGCTCATAGGCTTTTAAACCCGCGCGGTATTCCTTTGGCGCGGTCATCGTTCCCCAGGGCAAGAGCGTCATGTAGTAAAAATTGCCGTGCCGGTCACGATCCATCCGTTTATCCACAACCCGGGCCCCATAATGGGCCGGTACGCTTTTGTCCAAGATGCCGTTGAGGCAAACTGTCGCGCTTGAACCAAAAAGGAGGCTGAAAAAAATACCGGCAAAAAAGATATTTTGCTTTAACTTCCTGAAATCCGGGATGGCCAACAAATAACCGTATAAAGCCAGCGAAATCATGAAAAAGGGCACCCAGAAATTTTTCCATTCCAATATGTTCCAGTCCTCGATAGCCCGGATCGCCAAAAACGAAGCCGGCGTCATGGCCAAAAGGTCGACCCCAGCGTAAGGACTCCTTTGAACCGTGTTGAATCGAATCGCTTCTGGAAAGATCAAAGGCAAAGCCAAGACCATAAGGGGCGCAAGAACCAAAAAACCAATAAACAGCCTGTAGGGCACTTGCATATGCAGGCCAAATAGGCAAAAAAGAAACACCAATAACACTAAAATCCCCATCGCTTTTTTAACCCGGGCCAAATTTTGTGCCCGTTGGTCCGCGCTGGTTCCCAGCCTCTCGTCCGCCATGGCTTCGCCCAGTTCTTTCTGGGCTTCGACCTCGTCTAAATTCTTGAACTGGGTTTCCAGCCATTTTCGGAAGGCGTCCTCTTCCTCCAGCATCTGGAAAACCCGGATGCTTTTTTTGGCCCGCCTCGATATGAAAAAAACGATCCCGCCGCCGCCTCTTTGATTTCGAGGGATTCTAAATCCGTCGATTTGGGGGATTTCCAGCTCCCGGGCGCCCAGAAGCCCAATAGAGCGTATCCGGTCGGGCCACACTTCAAACCGATATTTGTAGCTATTGGCGATCAAATAAGTCCCAAATAAATTAGCAATGGATCCCAGGGCGCTAAAAAGAAGGGCACCGGACAGCGGGTTATAAAAATGATCCCAGAAGGGCGCGCTGTAAAAAAATAACCCCGTCATAATTAAAAAAATTCCACCTCCGACGCGCGCGAGCCGCCAGTTTTTGGAGATCGCATAAGTTTTAATAGGGCCTTCAGGCATGACAAACCTTTCGCCGTCGGAAAATAACGCCCATCATCCGCGAACCACTTTTTGCGTCCATTTAATTTTCGTCAAATTTTAAGCCAATACCGTTAAGATTTATCAGCTTTATTTCTAATGGGTTTGATCCTTTGGGGCCCCCTGCTTTAAAGTGAAGCCCTGACCCCTATATTGGGGACATCACCTTTATTTTGTTTCTGGATTTAAAACGAATGGAGCCCCATGGCCTACGACGAAAAGCTGGCGGAGCGCCTCCATAAGCTTTTAAAGGCGACCAAGGGGGTCACTTCCAAGCGCATGTTCGGGGGGATCTGTTTTCTCTGGAAGGGCAAGATGCTTTGCGGGGTGCTGAGGGAAAACTTGATCATCAAATACGACAAGAGCCACCAGGGCCGGGTCATGGCCTTCGCGCATACCAAGCCCTTTGACTTCACCCACAAACCCATGGCGGGCATCGCCTATGTGGCGCCCGCCGGGACAAAGACCTCCGCCCAGCTTAAGAAATGGGTCGAGTTGGCGAAAACCCTCCGAAAGCCGGTAAAACCATGATCCCAAGCCGCCACATGGCCCCGTCCATCCCCGCCTATATCGCCCGGTTCCCCTTGTCCCAACGAGGACACTTAAAGAAGCTTTATGCCGCCGTGAAGAAAGCCGCGCCCGGCGCCAAGCAAGGTATCAGCTACGGAATGCCGGCCTTCGTCCAAGGCCGCAACCGGGTTTATTTCGCGGGCTTCAAGAGCCATGTGGGCTTTTTCCCCGGCGGTTACATCTTGGATTCGTTCAAGAAGGACTTGGCGCCCTACAAGACCGGCAAGGGCTCGGTGCAGTTCCCCTATGACCGGCCTTTGCCTTTGAGGCTGGTGGCCCGCATGGTCAAGCGGCGGATCGATAGAAAAAAATGAGTTGAAGAAAACTACGGTTTTGCCGAGACGTAATTTACGAAAAATTTAATCCAAAGACCCGATCACCCGCCTAAACCATCCACTACAAAGCAGAGACTTGACCAAGATGTTCCCGCAGATAGTTTCCAGTCTGCCAGTCTTTTCCTCCCACAATCCTTCCTGTGCCTCAAATTTACCCCTTATCGGCGCTAAACATCTCATTGTAAAATGTCATTATTTGTGCCGTTTATATTTTTAACGTTTTTTTAACACCGCTATCAAAAATGTCAATTTATAGTCACATCAATTAGTCGATTTCCAATTTTGCCAAGGAAGAAATCATGAATTACAAACTGCCGGGGCTAATCTTATTACTTTTGTCAATTCCGGGTCTTGCGATTTCTCAATCAGCCTTCTCTAACGCTTCCGATGAGAGAAATCAAACGACAATTTACCGGCATCACGATTCCACGACTAATCCATTAGTGGTTGCTTCAACCAGTCTCCAAACGGAAGACTTGGAATTTGTCGAACCCCAAGAAGTAGGCGCCGGAGCTGGAGAAGAGACTGAGACAGCGCCAACACCCGCAACAGCCCCAAGTCCCAACGTGACGACTTATCGAGTAAATGTTCACGCAATTTCCGAAACGGATGTAAAAAATTATCTACCTGCGGACCAAAAAATTTCATTGAAGGTCGCGAAGGATAAATTCCCCGGACAAACGTCTTCGGATCCCGATCATGCCGAAAAAGCGATATCGAGGGACAATAAATATTTGATCATTTGGTTTGAATCCGTCAAAAACGGCGTTGATGACGGAATTGCGCAGCCTTACGACGTTGGCGTCACACAGGTTTTTTTGTTTAGTCAAGGCGTGACTTTTAAAGTCAAATCGATTGACCCTTACGTGGGCGAAAATTCAAATTACAACTACATACTCATTGATTTAAACAATGAACTGGATGGCGGAAATATTTTTTCCGTAGGCAATGAACAACCAATTCAAATATCTGTAGATTGTGGCAAAAAGGCTAATCTAGCCACCTCAAACATGAAAATGGATCAAAATCTTCAGGGTTATGGTTGGGATCTGGGAGCCGCTGGATTTTGGATTCCGGTAGGCTTATTTGGCACTGATTTTAATTCGACGGCCTCGGGCATAGGCTTTGCACCTATGCCTATTAACATTGCGCTTGGAACTAAGTGGTACCTCATGGATAAGGATTATTTAGGCTTTTCAACTTGCTTCAACTGGACCGTCAATAGTGGCCAAGACTCAAATCAAACCAATACCAACCAAAACGTCAATCTTTTGACTGGAACCGCCGGGCTCCTCCTAGATTTTGACAATTACATTTATTTAGGTGCTGGTAAGGAGTTCAATTTTGAAAAAGGAAGTACAAGCAATAATAAGGTCGTTTTTTTCCTTGGGTTTGCCACAAACGCTTTGAGTTTCCTAAATTCAGGGAAAACAAGTCAATAATTTACCTTTAGTTGGGGCGCTCGGCCAATAGTGAACCAGCGGATGGGGCAAAAGAGGCCCATTCAGCCGAAATAAATTTGGACCCCCAAATGCCCGGGTGGACCTTCGCCCCTTTCCCTTTTATAGTTTATCCATGAGGATCCTCATCTCAGGCGCGGGCATCGCGGGCCCCACCCTCGCCTATTGGCTGGCCCACTACGGCTTCCAACCCACCCTGGTCGAGAAATCCCCCCAATTTCGCCGGGGCGGCTATGTCATCGACTTTTGGGGCACCGGCTTTGACGTGGCCGACCGGATGGGCCTCGTCCCCGACCTGACCCGCCAGGGATACTTGGTGGAAGAAGTCCGCGTCGTGGACCCAAGGGGCAAACCAATCTCCGGCTTTCCCGTCTCCGCGCTTATGAAGACCCTCGGCGGCCGTTTCGTCAGCATTCCCCGCGGCGATCTGGCCGCCGCCATCTATGGCAAGATCGAGGGCCGGGTCGAGGCCCTCTTTGGCGACAGCGTGAAATCCATTGCACAAGACCGAAAGGCCGTCCGGGTTTGCTTTGAGCGCGGCCCCGAACGGGAATTCGACCTAGTGATCGGCGCCGACGGGCTCCATTCCCGAGTGCGGGAGCTGGTCTTCGGCCCCCAGGAACGTTTCGAGACCTACTTAGGTTATAAGGTGGCGGCTTTTGAGGCCGAAGGTTATGAACCCCGGGACGAGCTGGTTTATGTGATGTTCACCGAAGTGGGTCAAATGTTGGGCCGCTTCACCCTGCGGGGCAACCGGACCCTATTTATCTTCATCTTCGCCGACGATGATCCCGGCACGAGCGCGGAACGCTTCCCGGAAGGGCAAAAGGCCCTCTTGCGAAAACGCTTCGGGCAAAGCGGGTGGGAATGCGGCCGCATTCTGGACGCCCTGGACTCAAGCCGCGATCTTTATTTCGACCGGGTGAGCCAGATCCGAATGGACCCTGCCCAAGGGCTTTGGTCCCGGGGCCGTGTCGCCCTGCTGGGGGACGCGGCCTTTTGCGTTTCGCTCTTGGCCGGCCAGGGCTCGGCCTTGGCCATGGCCGCCGCTTACGCCCTCGCCGGGGAGCTTCACCGATCTAAGGGGGATTATCCGATTGCCTTTTCGCGCTACCAGGACCTCTTCGGGCCTTTCGTGGCGGGAAAACAAAGGGCCGCGGTTCGGTTTGGCGGGGCCTTCGCCCCCAAAACCCGCTTGGGGCTTTTTTTCAGGAACCAGGTGATGAAGACGCTCAGAATCCCCTGGATCGCCAATCAAGCCTTCAGCCGGGACCTCTCGGACAAGATCCAATTGCCCCAATATGAATGACCACCCGGGGCCGTGGGTGGCCCGCAGGGTCAAGTGGCGGATGGGGCAGAAGAGGCCAACCAAGCAAAAATGAGTTTTTGCCTCAACTTGAGCTTGACAATATATGCAATTACATATATTTTGCTTCCATGCTTAACCACCCGGACGCTTCCAAACCGCTTCCCCTCCTGCCTTGCGCCTGCGCCAACTTGCGCCGGGCCGCCCGGGTAGTCAGCCGGATCTACTCCGAAGAGATGGCCCCCACGGGCCTGCAAATGTCCCAATACACCCTCTTGATGGTCCTCGACTACTCACCCAACTTGAACCAGTCCGCCCTGGCCGACGGCCTGGGGATGGATCAAACCACCCTGACCCGCACCCTCAGCCTGATGCTCAAGCAGGGTTTCATCCGCGTCCAACCGGGCGAGGACCGCCGCCAGCGCCTCTATCAATTGACGCCCAAAGGCGCCAAGAGCCTCAAGGCGGGGCTTCCCTATTGGGAAAAGGCCCAGGCCCGGCTTAAAAGTTCCCTGGGCGAGACCAAATGGGACACCATGCGGGGCTTCGTCCACGAATTGACCGCGCTGTCGCTCAAGAGCTAATTTTTTTAACCCTAAATATATGTATTTACATTTAACGAAGGAGACGCCATGACATCCCCCCTGCATCCCACGGTCTTGGAAGTCCAGCGCCAACCAAGGCTTTCCCCACCCGCCATCCTCGACGCCCAGTGGCTTCGGCAGGCCGCCCTGGACGCCGGGGTGGACGACGTGGGGTTTTTGCCGCTGGAAGACCCCAGCCTGGATGGGGAGCGCGCCGAGATCCTGTCCCATTTTCCCTTCGCCCAAAGCTTGGTGAGCCTGGTGGGCCGCATGAACCGTGAAAACATCCGCACCCCCGCCCGTTCCCTGGCCAACAAGGAATTCCACATGGCCGGCGACGCGATCGAGCACGCGGTGCGTTTGCTCGTGCGGCGGCTGGAGGATATGGGGATCCGGGCCGCCAACGCGGCCAACGTGGGTTTCCCCATGGAAGCCGACCGTTGGGGGTCCAAAATGTGGGTCGTCTCGCACAAGATAGTGGCGGTGGCCGCGGGGCTGGGCAAAATGGGCATCCACCGCAACGTCATCCATCCCAAGTTCGGCAACTTCATCCTGCTGGGCACCTTGGTGTTGGATAGGCCCGTGAGCGCTTATTCCCGGCCCTTGGATTACAACCCCTGCCTGGAATGCAAGCTTTGCGTGGCCGCCTGCCCGGTGGGGGCCATCGGCACCGACGGGCACTTCAACTTTTCCGCCTGCTACACCCACAACTACCGGGAATTCATGGGCGGCTTCGGCGACTGGGTCAACACCGTCGTGGAAAGCAAGAACCGGCGGGACTATGGCCAAAAGGTCTCCCCCGCCGAGACCGTCTCCCAGTGGCAAAGCCTTTCCTTCGGCGCCAATTACAAAGCCGCCTATTGCCTGGCCGTCTGCCCGGCCGGCGAGGACGTCATCGCCCCCTTCCTCGACGACAAGAAAGGCTTCATGGACGAGGTCCTACGCCCGCTGCAGGCCAAGTTGGAGACGATCTATGTCGTTCCCGGTTCGGACGCGGAAGAATACGTGACCCGGCGCTTCCCACATAAAAAGGTGAAGCGGGTTTCCAACGGCCTGTCGTCCCAACCCAGCGTCAAGGCTTTCTTACGGGGAATGCCCCTGGCCTTCCAGCGCGGTAGATCCCTGGGGATGGATCATGTCTACCACTTCACCTTCACGGGCTCTGAGACGGCCAAGGCCACGGTCATCATTCGCGACCGGAGAATAAGCGTGCAGGAAGGCCACCAGGGCCAAGCGGGCTTGGCGGTCACCGCGGACAGTGAAACCTGGCTCAAGTTCCTGCGCAAAGAGGCCAACCTCTTCGCGGCCCTTTTGACGCGCAAGGTGCGCCTGAAGGGCAACCCCAAGCTGTTGCTTGATTTCGGGAAGTGTTTTCCATCTTAAGGCGTGGACGGACCAAATTTATGAGGGAGGCTGTCATGGAATCGAAAAAAGTGGTGTTGGTAACGGGGGCTTCGTCGGGCATCGGGAAGGCCACCGCCGAGCTTCTGGCCGCCAAGGGCTTCAAGGTTTATGGCACGAGCCGTCGGCCCCAAGGGGACGGGGCGGGTTTTTCGATGCTGGCCATGGACGTGCTGACGGAGGATTCCATCCGCAAAGCCGTGGACAAAATCCTCAAAGCGGAAGGGCGCATTGACGTTCTCGTGAACAACGCAGGGAACTTCCAGGGCGGCGCCTTGGAAGAGACCAGCATCCCGGAAGCCCAGGCCCAGTTTGACACCAATGTCTTCGGGGTATTGCGGGTCACCCAGGCGGTCCTGCCCGCCATGCGCGCCCAAAGGTCCGGCCATATCCTGACCACCGGCTCCGCGCTGGGCCACGTTTCTCCACCCTATTCGGGCCTTTACGCCATGACCAAATTCGCCGTGGAGGGTTTCAGCGAGGCCCTGCGGGCCGAATTGGCCCCTTTTTCCATTAAGGTTTCGGTCATCGAACCGGGGTTCGTGAAGACCCATTTAGGCGTCACCACCCCCGCCCATCCCTTGCCCGAGTACCAAGCGGCCAACGCAAGGGCCGAACAGGCCATGACCAAGGGAATCGCCGCCGGCTTGCCGCCCGAAAAGGTGGCCCAGGTCTTTTTGAAGGCGATCACGGCCTCCCGGCCCCGCCTGCGCTACCCTGCGGGCGCACCCGCCAAGGCCTTAATCACCATGAAACGCCTGCTCCCCGAGGGGGTTTTTGTGGGGGTTCGAAAGATGATCTTTTCGGAATAAAGCCGCGCTGGGGCTGGCGGCCCGGAGGGTCAAGCGGCGGACGGGGCAGAAGAGGCCCAAATGAGGCCTGACGAGGTGCGGTGCCGCTAAAGCGTAATGTTTAGGCCCGACCCTTTTCTTTTATTTCTTAATAAATCTCATCTTCCTGGTCGCTGGCGGTCAAATAGGAATCACCTTTTCCCGTAAAACTATAAGCCAGGGAGTTGGTCAAATGAACCGCAAGGGTGTAGTCCCCCGCGTTGGGATAGGTAAAGAGCCCGCTGCCAAAGGTGACAGGGGAACTGATTCCGCCATAAAAAGAACCGCCCCCAGACGGGGGATTCACTTCAATGGTGAGATTATCGTCATCATTGCTTCCCCCTGCCCAGCTTAACGTCACGCCCGAAGCTCCGGCGTTCTTGACCACTCCCCCCGGCGCCGTCACGGACGCGCTGTAAGTGGTACCTCCGAAGATGACCGTCATGGTGTATTGGGTTCCGGCGGAGTAGGTCCAACCCGAGGACAGGTAAAAGGACTCATAAACACCGTCCACTAGACTGTCATTTTGCCAACTCAGCGGCACAGGCGAGGTCCCGCCGGTCAGAGTGATGGCCGCGTCGGTGATCGCGCTGGAGGTACTGTCAATCTCCACCGAAACCGGTTGAGTCACCCCCTGAACATCGCTGATCGAGGCGATGATCGCGGGATAGGGGGAACCTCCCGGACTGGAGATGGGGGCCTTATTGCTCGCGCAAGAAACCAGGCATCCCCCGAGCCCCGCGATAAGGACAAATAATATTTTTTTCATGACAATCCGCCTTTGATTTTCAGGTTTTCTTCATAGGGTCATCAATTTATACCACCGGCTTATTTTACTTTCCCCTTCTTTTTGGGTTTTGTTTCAGTGTTTCAAGAGGAACTATTGAGATTGGAGAAGGTGGCCCGGTTTCTTTTGAAGGCGATCACGGCCTCCCGGCCTCGCCTTCGTTATCCTGCGGGCGCGCCCGCCAAGGCCTTGATTACCATGAAGCGCCTGCTCCCCGAGGGTGTTTTTGTGGGGGTTCGAAAGATGATCTTTTCGGAATGACGCCGCGCTGAATCTGGCGGTTCGGATGGTCAAGCGGCGGAAAGGGCAAGAGAAGCAAGCATCGCCTAAAGTGTAATATGTAGGCTTGACAACTTTTTCATTAGGTTTTAATCAGTTTCTTGTCTTTGAAAAATCCATGTAGTAAGTTTCGTCATCAATTCTATAGAAATCAACATTAGTTCGCCCATATCGACGCAAATCTCGCGCAGTAACTAACGCCCCATTTGATAGTCCCAATCTATTTCTAAAATATTCTCCTATTAGGCTATTGTCATGTGGCGTTTCTATCGCCTTACCATTTGCTTGGGCCCTTTTACAGATGAGCACCTTTCCATCATCAGTCAATACCGTAAAATCCATTCCTCGCTCAGGAAAAAAATTACTTTTGATTATCTCTGACGGAACTCGTATGTATGCTTGATTTGGATTCCGACGATATTCAGGTCGTTGCCCCCAATTCAATCCCGACCTAGTCGGCAACGTTTCTTTTCTATCTAACAAACTGATTTTGGCATAAGGCAAGGAAGCATAATCTATTTTCTTCTTCGGGGTCGCCGGAACTTTAGACTTTCGAATCCTTCGCCCGTAGTATTCTTTATCATTATAAATTTGAACAAAATCTTCCGCTTCACCATGCGTACAATAAATTGAATCCTTTTCAATCAAATCAAAGTATTCTCGACAATCTTTTGGATTTGCAAGCCCCATAGTCTCTCTTTGAGTATTACCGAAAGCATTTTGAGTGTAGTTCGCCGATCCAATATAAGCATATAGAGGCTTGTCCTCTGCACACCAACTGTAGATTTTTGAATGAACGGGCGTTGAACTCATGACATAGCTACACTCAAAATTACTCGGGTAATCTTCTTCTGCCAATTTTCGAAAAGCAACGTGATTGGTTTCAGGCAATCCATCTTGAGGACACATCCCTACAATTAAGTG
>Ga0335069_10011073_pt1 | contig 12754 bp, 12 predicted proteins | sample Lox_Sample_11_FD_206714 | JGI IMG/M metagenome (GOLD analysis project Ga0335069, IMG submission 206714) | Soil microbial communities from Loxahatchee National Wildlife Refuge, Florida, United States - Lox_Sample_1.1 | ecosystem: Environmental > Terrestrial > Soil > Wetlands | place: USA... | reverse complement strand
GCGCGCGTGCACCGGCGCGTCGGCGCCGAAGTTGCGCTCGATGTTGTCGGCGAAGCGGCGAAAGCGTTCGAGCGCATCCGCGTGGCCGACGCGGCTCCACCAGACGGTGGGGTCGTCCAGGCGTTGGTGCAGGAGAACGAGCTTGCAGGCGATGTCTACGCGACGCCGGCCGTAGCGGGCGAGCAGGTCGGCGCGGGTCGCGTCGAGCGCGCTCTGAAAGTCAGCCTCCGTGGTGCGCCGTGCGGGATAGCCCTGCGCCGTCAGGCGCTCCATGGTGAACAGCATGACGTCGCCGAAGAACTGGCGCTCGAATTCGTCGGCGAGATCGACCACGGCATCGCGTTCGCAGACGCCGGGGCGGAACTCGGCCTGGCTCGTGCCCTCGACCGTGCGCTTGTGCAGCATCGGCAGGTTGGCCGAGACGAAGCGCGCACCGAGTTGCGCCTTCAGCAGCCGGCCCAGCGTCGGTCCGGACATGCGCAACCGCAGCGGCGCGAAGGCGATGCCTGCCCGCGCCAGCGACTCGGCGCGAAACACGTAATTGCCGGCGTAGACGGTGCGCGCCGGCTGCATCGTGCGCCACAGGTCGTCGGGCACGTAGCGCGAGACGCGCGTCGGATGCTCGCCGTGGAAGAAGCCGGAAAGGCGCGCCGCGAAGTCGGCGAAGCAGTCGCCTTCGGTATGCCAGCCCGCGAGCGGGCACGGATAGCGCCAGGCCTCGGCGGCACCACGAAAGCCGAACAGGTCGGCCATGTCGTGATACGCGGCCTCGCCTTCGCGGGGCGCCGCGCGCTCGTGATGACGGCAGGGCGACCGCGGATCGCCGTCGGCGGTCGCATCGAGGAAGGCGATCACGTCGGCGAGGAAGTTGCCGGCCATCACCGCGGGCGAGACCGGCGGGTCGCCAACCACCTTGCCCGTGAGAACCTGCGCGTCGGTGCGCGCGAAGATCTCGTCGAGGCGATGGAAGTAGCTGATGGCGGGCGCGACCACGTCGCCGTCGGCCGTTGCGATCTTCACCGAGAATTCCTGGTCGCTGTCGACGGACCAGATCAATAGCCGCGTTGCGTCTCGACTCCGGGCGAGATGAAGATAGGCGAGGTTGCGCGTCGCGCCCTGGCCCTTGTGGCCGCGATAGGCGGGCGAGCAGTCGCCGAGCATGGGCGCGAGTTGCGCGCACTCATCGTCGGTCAGCGTCGCGAGCAGCGCCGCCTGTTCGTCGGGGCCGAAGTGGAGCGTCGCCAGGCCTGCCTGCGTCGCCCGCTCGGCGAGCGCACGGTTGCCGGCGACCTGCGCCGGATCGGCGGAGTCCTCGGCGATCAGCAGTTGCACCTTGCGCCAGCGGCCGCCCTCCACGCCGCCGTAGCCGTAGGCGCGGCAGAGGCTCAGCAGGCTGTCGACGAAGGCCGCAAGATGCTGCGGGCAATCGGCCACCGGCACGACGACCACGAAATCGTGATGCGAATGGTCTCCCGGTGCGGCGATGTCTGCGTCAGCGGTCGGAGAGATAGCTGGGGAAGGCATGCTTGTCCCACATCAGCTCGATCAGGTTGATCGCGCCGGTGAGATCGGCTGCCGCGAACAACCCGTCGACGTCGGCTTCGCTGTCGACGCGCCAGTGGCGGATGCCGAAGGATCGCGCCAGCAGCGCGTAGTCGGGATTGCGGAAGTCGCAATCGATGTAGCGGCCGCCGTAGAGCTGGAACTGGTTCTTGCGGATCAGCCCCATGGCGCCGTTGTTGATGACGACGACATTGACCGGGATGCCGTAGTTCACCGCGGTCATCAGTTCCATGCAGCACATCTGGAAGCCGCCATCGCCCAGTATCGCGAAGGTCGGCGCCGCGCGCGCGAAACGGGCGCCGATCGCGGCCGGCAGCGCATGGCCGATGGCCGAGACGCCGGAGTTCGGGAAGTAGCGCAGTCCCGGCGAGGCGCGCAGGTAGCTCTGGGCGAAGATGATGTTGTCGTCGAAGATGATCGCGTCCCTGGCGTAGCGCGCCGTCACTTCGGCCAGCAGGCGCTCGATGGGCCGGAAGCGCGGCGCGGTCGATGGCGGCGCAGCTTCGGCGAGCTTGTCGAGGGCCTTGCGCGCCAGTCGGTCGCGGCGCGCGATGGCGAGGATCTCGCCGAGCACGTCGGCGACGTCGCAGCGCAGGGCCAGGTCGGCGCGGAAGACCTTTTCCAACTGGTCGGGGTCGGTGTCGACCTGGATGATCTTCTTGCCAGCGAGGAGGCTCTCGTTCCAGAGATAGCTCGTACGCTCGTTGAAGCCGGCGCCGAGCAGGATCAGGAGATCGGCGTGGTCGACGATGTAACGGTGGGCGCGGCCATCCGAGGTGACGCCGAGGCAACCGAGCGCCAGCGGCGACGATTCGCCGATCGCACCCTTGCCCTTGAGGGTCGTCGCCACCGGAATGCCGAGCGTTTCGCTGACCAGCGCCAGCGGCTGCTGCGCGCCGGCGGCGATGCAGCCGTGGCCGGCCACGATCACCGGATAGTGCGACCCGGCGACCAGGTCGGCAAGGGTCTGCGCGGGCGCCGAGCGGCTGCAGGCGGCGGGACCGGCCGGGTCGAAGTTGATGTCGTCGAGGATTTCGTCGTCGACGCTTTCCTTCTGGATGTTGTAGGGGAAGGAAAGCAGCACCGGGCCGGGATTGTTGGCCAGCAGTGTGCGCGCGGCCTGGTTCAGCACCTGCGGCAGGTAGTCGGTGCGCTCGACCACGCGGTGGTAGCGCGTGATGGCGCGGAAGAGTTCACTCTGGTCGATGCTGCCGCCTTCGCCGGAGCTTTCCTGCAGACCGCCCTTGCCGAAGATCCAGGTCGACGTTTCGCCGGTGATGGCGAGCAGCGGCTGGCGATCGGCGTAGGCATTGGCGATGCCGGTGACGAGGTTGGTCGCGCCCGGTCCGGCGGTGGTGATGCAGGCGCCGATGCCGCCGGTGACGCGCGCGTAGCCGCCGGCCATGAACGCGGCGCCCTGCTCGTGTTTGGCAAGCACGGTGCGCACGCCTGTGGAGCCGCGGAGCGCGTCGTAGACCGGCAGGATGTGCGCGCCCGGCATGCCGAACACGTGGCCGACACCGAGCCGCTCCATGAACCTGACAACGAGTTCGCTAACTGCTATCTTCATTCTGTCCGTGGCTGCCGCTTGGCGCGGCCCCGCCGTGAGGAGGGGATTTGAGCACAAGCCGGCGCCGCAAGAAAGCGAATATGCGCCCAACGAGAAACCTGTTCGCCGGCATCGGCATGGCGTTCGCAGTTGCGAGCGCATCGGCTGCCGACAACAACCTGCTGATCCAGCTCGGGCCCGACGGTCACTATGTCGTCTGGCACGCGGAGGGCACGACGCAGGTTTCCGAGGACGAAGCCCTGCTGCTGGCCGCAAGTGCGACGCCCGAAGGCGGGCCGCCGCAGCGCATCGCGGCGGGCATGGCGCGTGCGATGCAGCTCGAACACGGTGTCGTGATCGAGATCATCGACGCCAGGACCGACCCCAGGCTGCTTGTCGACCGCGACGAATGCGGCGCCATCAAGCTCTGGCATTCGGAAGGCGCGACGCAACTGAGCGACGATCAATTGACGGAGCTTGCGATCAGCGCGCTGCCCGGCGGTGGCCGCAGCGTCGACCTCGGCGGGCGCTACGCCAAGGCCTTCGTCACACCGCTCGGCTACTCGGTCGTGATCTGGAAGCCCGTCGCGCGCTGAATTACGCGGATTGATGGACGGTCCAGCGGCGCAGGCGCTTGAGCCAGGCCACGCGCGGCCAGGGCAGGCCGACGAAGGCCTCCATCACGATCAGCGGCACGCCGCCGCGCCAGAACGTTGAGCGCCGTGCGAGCGGACGGCTGCCGAGTGGCAGGCGCGTGAATTCGAAGGGGCCGCGCCGGATGCGCGGATCGGTCCACACCAGTGTCGCCAGCGGCCGCCGGCCGAGCCGGCGCAAGCCCTTCCACGGGCCGCCGACGCCGGCGATCGTCGTCACGCTGCGCGCGAGCACCGCGGGCTTGCCGTCGCGGCGCACGACGACCTCGCGCACGAAGACGCGCATGCCGGCATGTGCCAGGCCGAGCGCCTGCGCCTCGTCGGCGCGCGCGGCTTGCCAGCCGCTGGTGCGCACGTCGACCGTGACTCTGCCGGAGCGCGCCAGGCGCGCGGTGAGCGAGCCTGGCTGGCGCATCGGCCGCGTCTCGGGCGCCATGGGCGGCGCGGGGATCCAGTGCAGGGGCAGCATGGCGGGATTCTAAACGGTGCGACTTTCGGTCTGCGGCAAAATGCCGCAGCGAACGCGCGGTCCGATATGGCGGCCGGCATGATCGTGGATAATGGCCGCCGATGTCTTCACAGTTGCCCATAACCGATGCCAACGCCGCCGCCGTCGTCCGGCGGCTCGTCGCATTGCGCTGGTGGCTGATCGCGGGCGAAGTCGCGGCCATCGTCTGTGTGCCGCTTGCGCTCGACGTGCCGCTGCCGCGCGTGCCGATGCTGGTCGTGGTCGCGTTGCAGGCGCTGGCCAACGTCGTGGCGACGCTGCGCCTGGCGAGCGGCGGAATCGTGGGCGATTCCGGCCTGCTTGCGCAGCTGATCACCGATATCGTCGCGCTCGCCGTGCTGATGTTCCTTTCCGGTGGCGCCGCCAATCCGCTGATCTCGCTGCTCCTGCCGCCCGTGGCGGTGGCGGCGCTGGCACTGCCGGCGCGCCGCGTCGTGGCTGTCGCCCTGCTCGCGATCGGCGCCTACTCGCTGCTCAACATCTTCTATCTGCCGCTGCCGATTGCCGATGCCGGCCGGGCGGCACGCCTGCACCTTGCCGGCATGTGGGTCACCTTCGTGCTCTCGGCAGCAATGCTGTCGTGGATCGTGCTGCGCATGACGACAGCGATCCGCGCCCGCGACGCCGAGCTCGCCGAGGCGCGCGAGAAGGCGCTGCGCGACGAACGCGTGGTCGCGCTGGGCGCGCTGGCCGCAGGCGCCGCCCACGAGTTGTCGACGCCGCTCGCGACCATGGCCGTGATCGCGGGCGAACTGGAGCGTGACGCGACGGTGCCGGAGGCCGCGCGCGCCGATCTGGCCGTTCTGCACCGGCAGGTCGCGGCCTGCAAGGAGATCATCAGCGGGCTGGCCGAGCGCGCGGGCGCCCAGCGTCTCGACAGTGCGGCTGCGGTGCCGGCCGCGTCATGGCTGAACGATGTCTTTGCGCGCTGGCGCGGAATGCGGCCGCGCGCCGCGGCTGAACTGCACTTGCACGGCGTGCCACGGGGGCTGACTTTCGTGGCGGACGCAACGCTCGAACAGGGGCTGCTCAATCTCTTCAACAACGCGGCCGACGCGGGCACGCATGTGCGCGTGACGGCGCAGGGCGACGAGGCGGGGCTGACCATCGAAGTGTGCGACGACGGTCCCGGGTTTTCGCCGCAGGTCCTGCAGCAGGCCGGCAGGGCGCCGTTTCCCGCACACGAGCGTGGCAGCGGGGTCGGCCTGTTCCTTGCACATGCCGCGATCACGCGGCTGCGTGGCGACCTGAGCCTCGGCAACGACGGGGGCGGGTTCGCCCGCGTGCGGCTGCCGGCGACTTCGGCAAACTGAGGGAATATGGACTACGTACTGGTGATCGACGACGATGAGACCTTCAATGGCGTGCTCACGCGCGCGCTGCGTCGGCGCGGCCTGGATGCGGACGGCGCACTGGATGCCACCGGTGCGCTGGCGGCAGCGGGCCGCCGGTCGCCGGATCGCGTGGTGCTCGACCTGAGCCTAGGTGGCACGTCGGGTCTGGCGCTGATCGAGCCGCTGCTCGACATCAACCCTGACTGCCGGATAGTCGTCCTTACCGGCTACGCCAGCATTGCCACGGCGGTCGATGCGATCAAGCTCGGTGCCGTGCAGTACCTGGCCAAGCCCGTCGAAGTGGATGCGATCGTCGCGGCATTCGATGCCGCGGAACGACCGGAGACAGCCGAACTGCCCGAAATCGAGCCGCTGTCGGTGGACAGGCTGGAGTGGGAACACATCCAGCGCATCTTGCGCGAGCACGAAGGCAACATCTCCGCGACCGCGCGCGCCCTGAAGATGCACCGGCGCACCTTGCAGAGAAAGCTTTCCAAGCGGCCAGCGAAGTCCTAGCGTCTTGCAGGCGCGGCGCCTGGCACCGCGCCGGAAGATCTTACTTGTGCATGTGCTCGTGGTCCATGGCCGGCATCGGTGCCGGCATGATCGGCCGCACGGGCGCTTCGACCTGCTTCGTCGAACCGTCGTCGAAGCCGAGCGTGATGGCGACCTTGTCGCCTTCCTTCAACGGTGCCTTGAGGTCGATCAGCATCACGTGCAGGCCGCCGGGTTGCAGCACCGCTTCGCCCTTGGCCTTGATGTCGATGGCCGGGACCTGGCGCATCTTCATCACGCCATTGTCATTGACGTGGTTGTGCAGTTCGGTGATCTTCGAGGCACTGTTCTCGGCCTTGATGACTTTCACGTCCTTGTCGCCGCCGTTCTTCAGCACCATGAAGGCGCCGGTGGCCTGCGCGTTGGGCGGCGCCAGGCGCACGTAGGGGTCGACCACCGTGATGCCGTCGGCGGCGCCGGCAGCGAAGGCGCCTAGCGAAAAGGTAGCGGCGAGGGTTGCTAACGCGAAGCGGATGGGGCTCATCATGTTGCTCCTTTCATGGGGACAGGTTGGGGAAGATGCTTGCGGATCTCGGCCAGGGTCTGGTCGACGGTAGCGCCGTGCGGAATCCGGCCGACCAGGCGTCCATCCGGCGCGACGACGTAGGTCCACGCGCTGTGGTCGACGACGTAGCCGGCACCGCCGCCGACGTTCTGGCGCGCGTACACGGCGCCATACAGCTTCGCCGCGGCGGCGACGGCGTCGGCGCTGCCGGTGACGCCGATGATGCTCGGGTGGAAAAAGGCCGTGTAGCTCTTGAGACGCTCGGGCGTGTCGCGTTCGGGGTCGACTGAAACGAAAATGGTCCGCACGCGCGCCAGTTCCTCGGGCGAAAGCTTCGCCAGCGCCTGTCCCGTCACGGTGAGCGAAGTCGGGCAGATGTCCGGGCAATAGGTGTAGCCAAAATAGACGAGCACCACGTTGCCGCGCATCGTCACCGTGTCGACGGGGCCGTCGGCCGATTGCAGGACGAAGTCGCCGCCGGCGGGACCGGCGGGGGCGGCCGGCGGCGACGGCTGCCAGAAGAGCACGCCGGCGATGGCGAGCGCAAGCAGGACGACGATGGCAAGCAGGGCGCGCTGTGACATTCAGTTCTCCGAGATCGGCGCGTCGAACAGGAAGGGCACGGCGATGCGACGTTGCGCTCCCTCGACCAGCACGGTTGCCTTCCAGGTCATGCGGCCGGTGACGCAGACGGGGATCGTCGCCTCGCCGACGTAGCGGCCTTCGGCCTCGGGCTTCAACTCGACACGGTTGAACCCCATGTTCATCGTCTCACCGGCGAAATCGACTTCGACCTTGTCTGCGGGCAGGTTGGCCAGCGTCATCGTGATGTGCATCGGCTGCACCACGGGTATCGGGTGCGGCGCGATTTCGAGCCCGATGCGGCCGCCGCCCGGCACCTCCGCCATGCAGGCCTGCCGGTGCAGATCGCAGCCGGCAACGGGCATCAGCGTGAGGTCCGCCTTCGGGATCAGGAGCGGCGAGAACTTGTAGCCGGCGAGGGCGACGAGCGCAAGGGCGAGGATGATCGCGACGTCGACGAGGTAGGAGCGAGCGGAAGACACGGCAGTGCAGGATAACTCAACGGAAGCGCGGGACGGCTGCGACAATCCGTCGCAGCGTCACGTCGCGTAGCCCATCACCGCGACGAAGTGGAAAGCGCTGCCGGCGAGCACGAACAAATGCCAGACGAAATGGCCAAAGCGCAGGCGGTTGTCCGCGAGAAAGAAGGCGACGCCCGCGGTGTAGGCGAGTCCGCCGGCCAGCAGCCACCATAGCCCGGAGGTGGCGATTCGGGCGAACAGCGGCGCTGCGACCACGACGAGCCAGCCCATCGCCAGATAGAGCGCGGTCGACACGATCGGATGCGAGAGCCGGTTGAAGATCTTGAGCGTGATGCCCAGCGACGCCAGGCCCCAGACGACGCCGAACAGGGTCCAGCCCCAGGCGCCGCTCAATACGCCGAGCGCGAAGGGCGTGTAGCTGCCGGCGATGAAGAGGTAGATCGCGCAGTGGTCGAGCGTGCCGCAGATCTCCTTGGCGCGCCCCTCCGGCAGCGCGTGATAGAGCGCGGAGGCGGCGTAGAGCAGGACCATCGTGACCGCGAACACGACGGTGCCGACGATGGCGGCGGCGTGGCCGTGCGGGGCTACGTGAACGATCAGCACGGGCGCCGAGGCAAGCGCCGCCAGCGCCCCGACGCCGTGGCTGATGCTGTTGGCGATCTCCTCGCCCCGGGTTTGCGGCCGTGCACTCATGCGGGCGAGGATGACAGCTTCACTCGCTCAGGCGAAATTCTTCGCCGCGAAATCCCAGTTGACCAGGTGACTGAGGAAGGTCTCGACGAACTTGGGTCGCGCATTGCGGTAGTCGATGTAGTAGGCGTGTTCCCAGACGTCGATGCACAGCAGCGGCTTGTCGGTCGTCGTGAGCGGCGTGCCGGCGGCGCCCATGTTGACCACGTCGACCGAACCGTCCGTCTTCTTGACGAGCCAGGTCCAGCCCGAGCCGAAGTTGCCGACCGCCGAGGCCTGGAACACCTTCTTGAACTCGTCGAACGAGCCCCACTTCTTGTCGATGGCCGCGGCGAGCGCGCCGCTTGGCGTACCACCGCCACTGACTTTCATGCAGTTCCAGAAGAAGGTGTGGTTCGACACCTGGGCGGCATTGTTGTAGAGGCCGCCGGTGGGCGCGGTCTTGACGATCTCCTCAAGCGACTTGTTCTCGAACGGCGTGCCCTTGATCAGGTTGTTGAGGTTGGTGACGTACGCCTGATGGTGCTTGGCGTAGTGGTACTCGAAGGTTTCCTTCGACATGTGGGGCGCCAGCGCGTCCATCGCATACGGCAGGGGGGGCAGGGTGTGTTCCATCTTTTTCTCTCCGGTGATTGACAAGTGGATAGGGTCTTAATGTTGAGCATTCTAGTCAGGAATTATTTTGCTGACAAGGGCCGTCGCGCCGCCCTCGGCAAAATGCAGGTCGAGCGCCATGCCGCCGGCCAGTTGCCTGTGGCTGCGCACCAGTTGTCCGTCGGGCGCCCGCACCAGCGCGTAGCCGCGCGCGAGTGCCGCCCGCGGGTTGAGCGCGGCGAGGCTGGCGCCGAGCCGGGCGAGATGTGTGCGACGCTGTTCCAGGTTCGGCTGCGCGCGAGCGAGGCGCAGGCGCAGCGCCTCGATGCGCTGCCGCTGCCGCACGGCGACGCGCTCGCCGGCGGCCGCAAGACGGGTGGCGAGATGCGCCAGCCGCTGCCGGCTGCGCGCGAGGCGCTCGGCCGGGTGCACGAGGCGCCGCCCGAGCAGGTCGACACGCTGCATGCGGCGTTCGAGTTGCGTGCGCATCGAGCTGCGCAGCGTGGCTGCGAGTTGCCCAGTTTCCGCCGCCGCCTCGAACCAGCCTGCGCTGGCGATTTCGGCCGCTGCAGTCGGCGTCGCCGCGCGGTGGTCGGCGGCGAGATCGGCGATGGAAAGATCGGTCTCGTGGCCGATGCCGGCGACGACCGGGATCGGCGAGGCCGCGACCGCGCGGGCGACGACCTCTTCGTTGAATGACCAGAGGTCCTCGAGGCTGCCTCCGCCGCGCACCAGCAACAGCAGATCGCATTCGTCGCGCTGCGCCGCGGCGTCGAGCGCGGCGACGATCTGGCCTGCGGCCTCGCTGCCTTGCACCAGCGTCGGGTAGATCACGATCGGCACGTGCGGCGCGCGCCTGGCCAACGCTGCGATGACATCGCGCAAGGCTGCCGCGCGCGGTGATGTGACGACGCCGATGCGCCTGGGAAAACGCGGCAGCGCGCGCTTGCGCTCGTCGGCGAACAGGCCCTCGGCGGCGAGCTTCTCCTTGAGGCGCAGGAAGGCCTCGTAGAGCTTGCCGAGTCCGGCCCGGCGTACGCTTTCCACGTTGAGCTGGAAGTCGCCGCGCGCCTCATACAGGGTCACCAGCGCGCGCACTTCGACCTGCTGGCCGTTCTCCAGCTTCCATGGCACCGATTGGGCGCGCGATCGGAACAGCGTGCAGCGCACCTGCGCATCGGCATCCTTGAGCGTGAAATAGCAATGACCGGAGGGCGCCCGGGTAAGGTTCGATATCTCGCCGGCCACCCACAGCAACGGGAAGTCGCGTTCGAGCGCGGCGCGCGCGAGGCGGTTGAGTTCGGCGACGGTCAGGATGTCGGGCAGCACGGCGCGGTATTTCCTATGACAAAGGCAATTTCATGCACAGATGGATTCTACGCGTCGCTCTCATGGGATCGGCCATTGTCATCTCCCCGAAACCCGCTTGTAGTCTGGCCGCAATTTGCAAGTAACTGAAAGATAAGGATCGCGGTCGTCGCAATTCCGCGCTCCGTGGGTCCGCGGCCAATAACGGCGGCCCTTCTGACGATTTCTTGACGAAGGATTCACAGGGTTTTCCACAGTTTTTGTGGAAAACGAAATGGGCCTCTCGGGCCTAGATTCATCCTTCGCCATGACCGCCATCGTTCCCGCTTCGACCACCCTCGCACCGTTGCGTCCTGCAGCGGTGCTGGGCATGTTCCGGGAGGTGCTCGAAAGCAGCCTGATCGAGCGCGGGGCCGAGCAGGGCCTGGAACTGCTCGGGCCGGCGGCGGATTTCTGGCATCAGGTCGATCTGGCGGAGCTGCAACGCATGGCCGAGGGCGGCAACGCCTCGGCGCAGGCGGAACTTGCCTGGCGCTGCGCCGTGGGCGACGGCACGCCGCGCTCCTATGCCGAGGCGCAGCGTTGGTCGGCCCGCAGCGCCGAGGCCGGCTGCGCCGCCGGCGAGGCGGTGCTGGGCTGGCTCCTCTACCATGGGCACGGGCTGCCCCAGGATCGGGCCGAAGCCGCAAGCCTCTTCGCCAGTGCGGCGGCCAAGGGCCAGGCGCGCGCGGCCGACCTGCTGGCGCGCTGCCGCTTCTTCGGTCGCGGCGTTGTCGGGGACAAGGCGGAGGCGGTCCGGTTGTGGCGCCAGGCCGCGCTCCAGGGCACGGCGACGGCGATGTTCTCGCTGGGGCTGTGCCTGTACGCGGGCGAGGGCGCCGCGCAGGACCGGCGCGAGGCGGTGGAATGGTTCCAGGCCGCTGCCGCCAACGGCATCGTCGGTGCCATGTTCCTGCTCGGCCAGTGCCATACGTTCGGGCTGGGGGTGGCTGCCAACGCGCGCGCGGGCTTGGCCTGGTACGAGAAGGCCGCCGAGGCGGGCAGCGCCGAAGCCTGCTTCGAACTGGGCGAGGCGCATGCCGCCGGTCGGTCGGCCGCAGGCCAGGATCTCGGCGAGGCGCTGCGCTGGTGGCGCGCCGCCGCGCACCGGGGACACGCGCGCGCCTGCGTCAAGGTCGCCCACTGCCATCGCTGGGGCGACGGCGTGTCGGAGAACAAGGAACTTGCGCGCTCGTGGTACCGCCGTGCTGTCACGCTGGGGGAAGCGCATGCGCAGGTCTGGCTCGGCGAATGCCACGAACACGGCGAGGGCGGCGCGGTGGACCTTGCCGCCGCCGCCGATCACTATCGCATCGCCAGCGAGGCCGGCGACGTGCACGGCCAGGCCGAGTACGGCCGCTGCCTGCTGCACGGCATCGGCGTGGCGGCCGACCCGACGCGGGCCGAAGTGCTGCTGCGCGCGGCCGCCGAGGACGGCTGGACTTCGGCGCTGGGCGAACTGGAACGCCACTGGTTCGCCGAAGGCGAGCGCGCCATGCGCCGGCCCGCGGGCGACCCGGCGCGCGCTGTCGCCTGCTATCGCAAGGCCGCGGAACTCGGCCACCGCCAGGCGGCCCTGATGCTGGCCGAATGTCTGCGCTACGGCGTCGGCGGGCCTGCGGATCTCGCGCAGGCAGTGCGCTGGTATCGCAAGGCCGCGTCGTTGTTCGACGCCAAGGTCGCGCTCGGCGACATGTACTTCTACGGCTGGGGCGTGGAGCGCAATGCGCGCGAAGCCGTGCGCTGGTACGAGCAGGCGGTGGGACAGCATGAGGATGCCTACGCCATGTACAGCCTCGGCTACTGCCTGTTGCACGGCCAGGGCGCGGGCCGTGATGTCGCCACGGGCATGAACTGGCTCGAACAGGCGGCGCGTCTGGGCGAGGCGGACGCGCAATACGAACTGGGCAGCGCCTATTACCGGGGCGAGGGTGTCACGGATTCGAAGCGCGCGCTGGAGTGGCTGGCATCCGCCGCGAGCCTGGGCCACGCGCAGGCGCTCGCCTTCCTCGAACGGATCGAGCGCGGCGGGCCGCTGAACTAAGCCAGCTGCGCCTGCACGAGGGCGATGTCGGCGTCGAGCCGGTCGGCCATTTCCTGCAGCAGATCACGCTTCGCGCGCCGGGCGATGTTGGTGGCCGTGAAGAGTTCGTAGAGCCGCGACCCGAACAGGCGATTGAGTTCGGTCTCGATCTCCGTGATGCGACGCCGCAGGCGCGCGAGTTGCCCCGACAGCGAACCGGCCTCATCGCCCGCAATGCCACCATCGCGCCCCGGACCGTGGCGCGCGCCTTCCTGCCAGAGCGCCAGCACTTCGAGCAGCGCGGCTTCGTCGCCGGCCTGATAGGCCCGATTGGCCTCGGTCATCAGCTGTGTGCGCCATGCGCGGTCG
>Ga0335069_10011072_pt1 | contig 12754 bp, 14 predicted proteins | sample Lox_Sample_11_FD_206714 | JGI IMG/M metagenome (GOLD analysis project Ga0335069, IMG submission 206714) | Soil microbial communities from Loxahatchee National Wildlife Refuge, Florida, United States - Lox_Sample_1.1 | ecosystem: Environmental > Terrestrial > Soil > Wetlands | place: USA... | reverse complement strand
CAGGGTAGTCGACCGCCCATTGCAGCGCCTGCATTCCTCCAATTGACGCACCCAGGATGACGCGCAGACGTTTAACACCCAATTCGTCCAGCACATGAGCCTGCGCTCGAACCATGTCTCGAATGGTTACAAGCGGGAAGTCTGGCCCAAACTGTTTGCCGGTCGCGGGATTGATCGACATCGGCCCGCTCGACCCGTAACATGAACCGAGGATGTTGGTGCAGATGACGCAATCGCGCGAAAGTTCAAACACCGGCCCGAACATCTCGGGCCACCAGTCTGCCACCCGCGCCGAGCCCGACAGCGCGTGGCAGACAAGAACAGCGTTGTCCCGCCGCTCGCTGAGTTCGCCATACACGGCGTACCGCACCGACACCGGCTGCAATGTTCCGCCGCCTTCCAGCCGGAAGGGCTCGCCGAACGCGAACGTTAGGTCGCCCTCCCGCGTTGGCTGTAATGCGTCTCGCATGACTATGCTCCCGCGGCTGTGGCGGCCTGCTTCTTCCCAGCTGCCACCCGCAGTGTGTTTTCCAGGTCGGCAATGATATCGCGCACGTCTTCGATTCCCACCGACAGGCGTACCAGCTCCGGAGTCACCCCTGTAGCCCGCTGCTCCTGTTCAGAGAGTTGCTGATGGGTGGTTGACGACGGATGGATGACCAGCGACTTCGCATCGCCAATATTAGCCAGCAGGCTGAACAGTTGCACCGAGTTGATAAACTTCTTGCCAGCCTCGTACCCGCCCTTAATGCCAAACGTCACGAGCGCGCCGGCTCCGTTCGGTAGATACTTCTTCGCCCGCTGATAGTACTTGCTTGTCGGCAGTGCGGGATAGTTCACCCACTCGACATCGCTGTGGCCTGCTAGGTACTCGGCCACTTTCAGCGCGTTCTCGGAGTGCCGCTCCATCCGAAGATGCAGTGTCTCCGCACCCTGCAATAACAGAAAAGCGTTGAACGGCGATAGGCTCGCGCCCGTGTCACGCAGTCCCTGCACACGCGCCTTAACCATGAACGCCAGCGGTCCAAAGGCCTTGGTGTACGAAACGCCGTGATAGGAAGGATCAGGCTCGACGAATTCCTTGAACCGGTCTGACTTCTCCCAGTCGAATTTGCCGCCGTCGACGATGACTCCGCCAATCGAGGTACCATGCCCGCCGATAAACTTCGTCGCCGAGTTAACCACGATGTCCGCGCCCCACTCAATCGGCCTGCACAACGCCGGGGAAGCCGAGGTATTGTCAATGATCAGCGGCACCTCTGCGTCGTGAGCGATTCGCGCCAGTTCTTCGATGTCGGCGATGTCGAGCTTGGGATTCCCCAGCGTCTCGGTGTACAGCGCCTTTGTCTTCGGACCGATCGCCTTGCGCAGCCCGTCGAAGTCGTCGGCATCGACAAATTTCACTTTGATGCCCAGCTTCGGCAACGTGTAGTGGAACAGGTTGTAGGTTCCGCCGTAAAGCGAAGTGGTCGAGACAATGTCGTCTCCTGCCGAGGCCAAGGTGGTGATCGCCAGGGTCTCGGCCGCCTGGCCCGAAGCCAGCGCCAGCCCCGCCGCTCCGCCTTCCAGCGCCGCGATGCGCTTCTCGAAGACGTCGGTGGTGGGGTTCATGATGCGGGTGTAGATGTTGCCGAACTCTTGCAGGGCGAAGAGCCGTGCGGCGTGGTCGGCGTCATCGAACACGTACGAGGTGGTCTGGTAAATTGGTACCGCGCGCGACTTGGTGGCGGGGTCCCTTTCCTGACCTCCGTGGATGGCAAGTGTGTTCAGGTGGTACTCGGGTTTGTCGCTCACTGCAGTCTCTCCTCTGTCGTTTTCCTCTGGACTTGTTCCGAAAACACAGCGACCCACAGCGTGACGGCTGTGGGTCGCTTGAGAACTCTGCGGCATCTACTCGGTTGTTCGCCGCTTCAACGCGCTACCCACACGCCGACACGCATACACATGCACATGGCCATGGTGCTAATGCGCGCCCGGATGTAGGAAGCGGGAATCATGCTTGGTTGATAAGTATAGTGACCGGGCAACGGTTGTCAAGCTGACCTTCTTCCGCCGAAATGATGAAATTGTCATCACAGCCGGCACACCGTGCTCCCCCTTACTATATAATTTGCGCCTCTTGGCGACTAACCGGCGCCGTGTCCATGACGATTCTCGCTTTCACCATCCTAATTGCGACAGGTTCTTTCCTCGCAGGACTGCTCGGTGCGCTCACCGGCCTGGGCGGAGGCGTGGTCGTCGTGCCCATGCTCGCTTTGTTGTTTGGGGTCGACATTCGATATGCCATCGGTGCGTCCCTCGTCTCTGTAATAGCAACATCGTCGGGTGCAGCGGCAGCCTATGTTCGCGAAGGCTACAGTAACATCCGCATCGGGATGTTCCTGGAGGTGGCCACCACGATCGGCGCAATCTTCGGAGCACTCATCGCCACCCACGTTCCCACCGCAGCTATCTCCATCATCTTTGGTATCGTGCTTTTGCTGTCGGCATACTTCTCCAGTCGCCCGCATCCACCCGATCTTGTCAACTCGTCTCCGGACCAACTCGCCACTGTCCTCAAGCTTAACGGTTCCTACCCCGGTCCGAAAGGTCTGACCAACTACAACGTTCACAATGTGCCGGGAGGATTCAGTCTGATGTTTACCGCCGGAACGCTCTCCGGGTTGCTGGGGATCGGCTCCGGTGCGCTCAAAGTCCTCGCCATGGATCAGGCGATGCGCATCCCCTTCAAGGTTTCCACGACCACCAGTAATTTCATGATCGGCGTCACTGCCGCCGCTAGCGCGGGTATCTATCTCAGCCGCGGCTACATCGATCCCGGTATCGCCATGCCAGTAATGTTGGGGGTTCTCGCCGGATCGCTGCTCGGTGCACGCATTCTCGTGAGGGCGAAGACCCGCTGGCTTCGCTACATTTTTAGCGCCGTGATCATCGTTCTGGGCTTCGAGATGATCTACGAAGGCTGGAAAGGTACTTTGTGAATCGCCCGGCAATCGACGATCGGCGTATTGAATTGTTGCTCGGTAACCTGCTTCGCTTCGGCGTCCTGCTCGCCGCCTCGGTGGTCTTATGCGGCGCGGTGGTCTATCTCGTCCGCCATGGGCACGAAACTGCAAACTTCTCTGAATTCCGCGGAGAAGCCGCCGCCCTGCGTTCGTTACCGGCTGTCGTAGCGGGGGCCCTGCATTTCCATGGCAAGAGCATCATCCAGTTCGGCCTCTTGATCCTGATCGCCACGCCGGTTGCCCGTGTCGTCTTCTCAGCAATCGGCTTTGCGATCGAGCGCGACTACCTCTACGTCGCTCTCACACTGATTGTGCTGGCGGTCTTGCTCTACAGTCTCATCGGCTCTGACGCTACCTAGCCGCAGCGATGGCGCCACCGTCATCGCGAACCGAGCGCAATTCGCAATCGGGAACTGGGCCAATGCGGGAATAACCCCGTCCCCCTTTTCTATTTCGCCCCATATCGGCCTTCCGTCCGGCCTAAAATGACCTTATGCGTCCTCTCGCACTCGCTCTCACCGCCTCTGTTCTCGCAGCCACCGTCATGGCTCAATCACCGCGACCGACTAAGGAGTCCGGACTCGTGACCAGCTTCACTCTCGCCAGCCCTGCCTTCAATTCCGGTGCTCAGATCCCGAACGAGTACACCTGCAAGGGTGAGGACGCCTCGCCTGTACTCGCATGGACCGGCGATCCCGCACACACGGTTAGCTACGCCCTCATCATGGACGACCCCGACGCTCCATCCGGCACGTTCGTTCATTGGCTTATCTGGAACATACCCCCCGCCCTCCAGTTGCTGCCCAAAGACATCATCAAGAGCGGAACTCTGCCCAACGGTGCCATGCAAGGCCGCAACGACTTCGGCAATGTCGGCTACAACGGCCCGTGTCCTCCTCCCGGCAAGACGCATCGTTACTATTTCCGGTTGTATGCTCTCGATACGAAGCTCACGTTGCAGCCGGGCGCAACCCGACGCGAGCTCGAAGCGGCAATGAAAGGTCATATTCTCGGCAAAGCCGACCACATGGGCACCTTCCGAAAGTAGCCTTCGATGCCGCATCCCGAATCCCTATCCCGCTGCAGATCGACGGCTCAGGCATGCCTCGCAACCCCCGATCACATCTTTCCGGCGTCGAATAATCCTCTTGGCGCGTCGCGCCGCAAGATGCTAGGCTAGCTGTATACCTTTCTCAATTCCTGGCTTGGCCTTTGGCCACGCTGATCGAATCGAGGTCGTAAGGCTCTCCACCAGCGGCACTCGAAGTGCGTTTCTATCTTTCACTATCACCGGAGGTCGCAAGTGCAGGCAGGGGTCTACAAATTTCGGACGTTATCGCTTCGCCTTCGCGCCATCAAGTTCGGTATTTCTTGTGTTGGAATTCTCTCCATCGGTCTCAGCGCGCAAGCCGCAACAGCCACCGATCCACCGTGCTTTTCCATCAATGTGCGTCTGAATGGCCAGCCGATTGAAGGTCCTCAGTCCGTCACCCTGAAGACCCACAAAGCCGAAGATACCGTGTCGATCGACAAGAGCTGTTTCAGAGTTCCCGATCCCGTAACTCAGAGCGAACTGGTTGAGGTGTCGTTCACTGTACCCGGAAGCAGCATTCACATGTCCGACGTCCCGTCTGACTTCCTTAACGGCTCATGGACCCTGGAACTCGCCGATAAGAAGTTTCCCAAAGACATCGCGGTCCCCAAGCACGCCAACGCGAGCGAGATTTGCGCGCTCGTCGTCCACGCCGGCAACTCGGATCAGAGCTTCGCGCAGCCACAATGCCGCACTCCGATTGCCTCCGCGTCCAAGTAAGGCTCACCTCGTGAGACCCCGGCGATACTTCGCCACCAAGACGCTCCGTCCCGCTTCTTCCATGCCTGGATAGCGTGGGACGGTAAACCGCTTCATGCTCGTCACTGCGCGGGCGCCGGAGCCGGCTGCTGTGTTGGCGTCGAGAAGTTCACCTTCGGGGCCTGCCTCGCCGCTTCGTCGGCCTTAAAGTATGCATCATTGCGCGTGAAGCCGGATAGGCTGGCAACTATGTTATTGGGGAACAGCCCGATGTAGGTGTTGTAGCCTTGCAGTGTATCGTTATATCTCTTGCGCTCGATGGCAATCCGGTTTTCCGTTCCTGCCAGCTCATCCTGCAAGCGCATGAAATTCTCATTCGAGCGCAACTGCGGATAGTTCTCCACAATTACAAACAGGCGCCCTAACGCCGACTCCACCTGTCCGTTCGCTGCGATTTTCTCGGCCGGAGTCTTCGCCCCCATCATCGCAGCGCGCGCGGCTGCAATGTCGCCAAAGACCTTCTGTTCCTGCCCGGCGATGCCCTTCACTGTCTCTACCAGGTTGGGAATCAAGTCGTTGCGCCGCTGCAGCACAACATCCACCTGCGACCAGGCCGAGTTTACCGCCTCGCGCTTTACCACCATTTCGTTACGGCGCGAGACGTACATGCTGCCGAAGACAAACAGCAGCAGCACGATCACGATCAGAATGATGACTCCGGTCTTCATGTTCCTTCCGCCTCCAAAAGAACCGCTGCGATCTCGAAATTTGTCAGTCGTGCTTGTGCCACTGCCGTTTCGGCGACTTCACGTCCAGCCCGTGCGCCACCGTCAATATGGCATTCATGTAGGCGTGATACAGGGTGCGAACATTGTCCACGGGATGGCCTTGGTTACGCAACTCCAGCACCTTTCGCAATGCCTTTGCGTCGAACCCGAACACCTCGGCCGCATGCTCCAACATCTGCGCTTTGCCGTGCGGCGGATTGTCGCCCAGAGCGATCAGCGCGTGCCGGAACAGCACCAGGATGCTCGTCACCGACTTCGCCATCACGGCCTTCAGCTCCTCGTCTCCATCGCTGGTCAACAGCAAATGGTTGCGCAATCGCAGCAGCGTCGTCCGCAGATCGTGCTCCACCTCCACCCGATGCAGGTTCATCGGGACTTCGATTCCTGCCAGCACATCTTCTCCATGCAGAATTTTGTGCGAGTGCTGAATATCGAGCATCTCAATGGCAAACACGTCCGCTGATTCCCGCAGTTCTTCCAGCGTCATGACATTTGGCGGCCGTTGCCTCTGCTCGCGGCTCCACCAGTTCAACGTCCCGGTCAGCCCCGGATAAATCTCCGGCTCCATTCTTCGCAGCACGACCAGAAGGTTCACGTCCGAATACTGCTCGTGGTAATCGTCTCGCGCCGCCGAACCGTAGAGCACTACTGCTACTAGGTCCTCGCCGCAGACATAATGCAGCCGGCTCACCAGCTGTTGCAGCTTTTCCTCTGGTTTCGTTGGCATACTTCCCTCGCTGTTTCGGCTACCAGCTCCCGCCGGCGCCCCCGCCGCCACTCATGCCTCCGCCAAACCCTCCGAAGCCTCCACCGCCTCCGCCACCCCACCCGCCCGAGCTGCCGCCCCATCCGCCGCCCCAACTCCCGCCGCGTCCACTCCCCATCGCATTGCCCAACAGAAGCCATGGCAGCGCACTGCCCATTCCTCCGCCCCCGCCGCCACGCCCGCCTCCACCTCGGCGTCCCGCCTTCGCCAGAATTCTGATCACCAGGAAGAAGCCAGCAAGCAAGGCGAACGGCAGCCACCACGGTGCCTCTCGCGTTTGCGTCGACGCCCTGCGTTGCGGCAGCCCGTTGAGCCGCACACCCGCATCGTCCGCTACCATCCGCGCCAGCTCGCTTGCACCCAGCAGCGCAGCCCCGCTGTAGTCGCCATTGCGCAGGTCGGGGACCATGTCGCGTCCCACGTCCCCGGCGCGTGCATCGTTGATGACCGGCTCGAGTCCGTACCCAACCTCGACCTTGTATTGCCGTTCCTTCGGTGCAATGAGAACGAGCACTCCGTTGTCTTTGCCTTTCGCCCCGATGCCAAGCTGCTTATAGAGGTCAGCGGCGTACTGCTCGCGCGTTTCACCTTCCAGCGAGTTCACCGTCACAACCGCAATCTGTGCTCCCGTCTTCTGTTCCAACTCCGTCGCCAGCAACTCGATTTTCTGCCGCGTCGCCGGATTGATCACTCCCGCCAAATCCGTCACGTACCCCTGCGGCCGGACGCTGCTGATCTTCTCGGCCTGCGCCATCAGCGCGAGCAACACAACAATCGCTAGCAGTGCAACGGATTTGCTGCGGGCATTCATAGTTACGTCAATACCCTTCTGCGGCGCGTTTCTTCCTCCTCGTACGCTAGTGACCGGCTAAGCAGGTGTCAAGAATCGGAACCGCCATCACTTTCCGGCAAAGGGTCTGCTTTGTGAATCCGAAACGCCGGTGCTCGATACCCCTTCGACAGATATGAGTCAGGAATGGCTGCGCGGTTGCCGTCCCTCAAGGAATAGAAGACAGGGGACATGATTTCGACGCCCGCCTCAAAGAAGCTGTCCTGGATGTTGGCGTGCAAGTCCGAATAGATGAATGGCATCTGTAGCGGATGGTCCGTGTACGCGTTGATTTCGTATTGCACATACGAATCCTGCAGGTTCGCCTGCAGCACGAAGGGCGGCGGATCTTGCAGGATGTGCTTGGTCTTTAATGCGGCGTCGATGAGCAGCTTGTGAATGGTTCGCCATGGGGCGTCATACCCGATCGTCACCGAGGTGTGCAGCACCACACCCTTTTCCTGCGCCTGTAGACTGAAGTTAGTGACAAAGCTTCCCAGCACCACCGAATTCGGTACTGTGACTTCCTCGTTCCGGATGGTACGCAGATGCGTCGCCAGCATTGACATCTGCACCACTTCTCCGGTATTTTCCCCAATCGTCACCCAGTCGCCGACACGAAAACCCCTCGTGTAGATAAGGATCACTCCGGCCACGAAATTTGCCACTGCCGAAGTGGAGCCGAGAGAAAACAGGAGCCCTAGGAATACGCTGATGCCTTTGAATGCCGGCGATGACTCGCCCGGTAAGTATGGGTAAATCAAAACTGCTGCAAAGGCATAGAGCAACACTCGCACGATTTTGTATGTCGGCTGTACCCACTCCGGATAAAAGCCCGGAAAACGGATGCGCCCGCGTTCTACCTCTCTGGCAATGATGCGCACAATGCGCATCACGTAGTACATCGCCACCAGGATCACAATGATGTAAATCGCTTTGGGCAAGTACGCCAGAATGCCCTGCCCGACCGCTACCAGTGGCGATGTTACGTACCCCAGAAGGCGGTTACTCTGCCCCCGCGTGTACGGGAAGTAGCTGAACGCTTTCGTCAACATCACGAACGTGAGAATCGCAAGGATCGCCATCCGAACAACGCGCACGATGGACGCCAACAACGCCGTCAGCCTTTCGCCCTTGACGATCTCTGAATCCTGTATCTTGATGCCCTTGAGTCGCCCTTTCGGTGTCGTCTCAATCAAGCGCAACAGCCAGCGTCCGATGATGACGACCAGCCACACAACCCCAACGTAAAGAAGCGTTGTCACGGCCGTGTAGGCGACCGCATTCCAGAGATAGCGCGGGGTATGGAGTTCCCGCGCCAGTGGGAGTTTTTCTTCCAGGATCCTTACATACTGGCTGGCTAACGCTTTTCGGGGCAGGCCGGAGTTGTGCGCTTCCGCGTCGGTAATGGTGACAATCAGTTGGTCACCGTATCGGACCGTTGTCGTTCCATCCTCGTCATTTACCGTAAACTTCTTCGGATCAAGATCTTCAGCCCGTGTCAGCTTTTCCAGCCCCGCCGAGATTCGTTCCGCACGTTCTTCTGCCGAAACCGCTCCGAGGCCCTCATAGACATAGAACAAAACATAGCCGTCCACGACGACCGGATATCCCGGCTTCCCCAGAACGGAGGCGCTCTCTTGCTCGCCTTGCCAGGCAAACAACGGGAGGGAAATCGAGACCAAAAGTGCGATTTGCGCGACCGACACGATTCGCGCTACGGCGCGGCTGCAAGCATGGCGCTTCACGGGCGTTTGCCTCCCGAATCTGAGAGGTTGCAGGTCAACGGCTCATGGTAGGTCAAAGACCTGCGCTGCTCAAGTTTCCAAACGGATACGCCCGCCTGCCTTGGTTGACGCAACAGCACGAATGAAATGTCGGTGCGACGCCAAAATTTGCCTTCTCCGAGAAACCAGACATTCGAGACCCTCAACTACACTCCGGAATCGGTCCTTCTGGGTTTACCGCGCCGTCTGCTTCGTTTTGCGACGGGCTTCGAGCCAGTTCATCCAAGCGTCGAGTCCTTCTCCCGTTGTACTTGAGACCTCCAGAATTTCCATTCGCGGATGCACCCGGCGGGCGTTCCCTTTGGCCACGTCGGCCTTGAATGGCACATAGGGGAGGAGGTCGATCTTCGTGAGCACCATAAGCTCAGATTTGAAGAAAATCGACGGATACTTGAGGGGCTTGTCCTCACCCTCTGTGGTGCTCAGCAACACAATCTTCGCGTCTTCGCCTAGGTCATAACTAGACGGGCACACCAGGTTTCCGACATTTTCTACGATCAGCAAATCCAGATCGTCCAGGTTCCAATCCACGAGGTGCTTTTCCACCATGCGCGCGTCGAGGTGACACGTGCCGCCAGTCACAATCTGCTTCACCGGGAACCCAAAGTTCGCCAGCCGCTGCGCGTCGTTCTCCGTTTGCAGATCACCTGTCAGCACGGCCACACGAACGCTCCTGTCCATACGCTCCAGCGTCTTTTCGAGTAGCAGCGTCTTTCCGGAGCCCGGCGCGCTGATCAGGTTGATGCACAACAATCCGCTCTGCCGATACCTCATCCGCAGTTGCTCCGCCAGCATCTGATTTTCGTTCAGTACTTTCTTCTCGACTTCAACTCGGCTCATTCATCCACTTCCATGTAGGCGATGTTCAACTCGTCCCCGCTGATGCAATCGGTTGCGAATTCTCCGCACTGCGGACACTGCGGATCGAAATCTGCCATCCGAAACTCTTTCCAGCACTTAGGACACTTCTGTATCCGCGGAATCGACTCCACCTCCAACACAAGACCTTCCCATTCGGTCTCTTTTACGATGCACTCGAATCCGAATTGCAGCGCCTCCACATCAACGCCGGAGAGCTCGCCAACCCGCACCCTAACTTTGGTGATCCGCCCTTCCGGGTGCCGCTCGGCCTCCTTGACGACGGTTTCTAGTATCGAGCTTGCGATGCCAAGTTCGTGCATTCGATTGGCTGCGGCGCAGCGGCTAGACCACATTACTCCGTTTGGCGGGCCGTTTGCTACTCACGCCTTCGGTGCGACGCGGATGCCCTTAAGTCCAGCAGCTGGAGTGGGATTGTGACGATTGAATGTCCAGTTTCGAACACTCCTGTCCGGACTTCACTTTGCGGAAACATTTTTGCGCAATTTTCGTCTATGTGTGCAGGGCTGACATCGGTCCTCCTCGGGGAATAGTGCGTGCCTATAGGTAGTGAAAGACTACAGCGCTGGGCTCGGGTGTGGCTGGTCGGGTTTGTCCTTTGGACGCTCCTTGCCTTTCTCTCGGCTGCTGGCGCGCATGTGTACTTCTCGTCGATGGGTACGCCCATTGGTTGGGCACAGCTACTCGCCTGGAACGTCACCATTTCTTTCATCTGGTCGCTGCTAACCCCAATCATTTACGAGCTTTCCCGGCGATACACCTTCGATCGGGCGAGCTGGAAGCGGTCGCTTCCGCTTCACATCGTGGCGAGTGTGGCCCTGGCCTTTCTGGGCGCACTTACGCTGGTGGCGGTCAACCCATTCATTACGTGGACGAAAGAGCCGGCGGTTCCGTTCTTCGCGCACGTGCTCTCACGTACGTTCATGGACATACAGCGGTACTGGTATGTGCTGCTGATCACCCAGGCAATCGCCTATTACGGCAAGTACCAGGAGCGGCAACTTCTTTCTTCTCAATTGGAAGCGCAACTGGCGAACGCGCAGCTCGAGGTCCTGAAAATCCAGCTCGAGCCGCATTTCCTGTTCAATACGCTGAACTCAATTGCCGCGCTGGCGCGGCACGACGGAGAGGCAGCGGAGCACATGACGCTCCAGTTGGCGGACCTGCTGCGCATGTCGCTGGACGGCGTCGGAGTTCACGAAGTGCCGTTGCATCAGGAACTCACGTTCCTTCAGAAGTACATGGATATCCAGCTTGTGCGGTTTCAGGATCGGCTCACCGTGGAGACCGATATTGACCCGCGTACACTGGACACGATGGTGCCTAACCTTATCCTGCAACCGATTGTAGAGAATGCAATTCGGCATGGAATTGGACCGAGGCGGACACCCGGAACGGTGCGGATTGCGACCTGGCGCGACCGCGACGACGTGTGGATGGAGATTCGTGATAACGGAGTTGGGTTGTCCGGAGGTCGTGGAATCCGGCCGCGGGAGGGGGTCGGGTTGACGAACACCCGCGGACGGCTGCGGCAACTGTATAACGACGATCACGCGATGGTGCTCGAGGATGCGCCCAGCGGGGGATGCACGGTGAAGATCCGCGTGCCGTATCGTACACGAAATGAGGAGGTTACAAGCGAAGATGTCCATCCGAGTTTTGCTTAGCGACGACGAGGCGCTGGCGCGCGGACGGCTGCGCAGCCTGCTGGAGGCCGAACCCGGCCTGGAGATTGTGGCGGAGTGCGGCGACGGGCGGTCGGCGATTGCGGCCATTGAACGGGAGGCGCCGGATCTGGTCTTCCTCGACGTACAAATGCCTGAAATTGATGGATTTGGAGTAGTGGAGGCGTTGCAGAATTCGGGCAACTTGCCGCTCACGATTTTTGTTACTGCCTATGATCGCTACGCCATGCGGGCGTTCGAGGTGCACGCTGTTGACTACCTGCTAAAGCCTGTCAACCAGGATCGACTGTCGGAGGCTTTGGGTCATGCGCGCAAGCAACTGATACAGCCGTCAGACGGAGCGTTCCAGAAGCGCGTGCTGAAGGTGTTGGAGGAACTCGATTCTCGTCAACAGGTTCCGGACCGGATCGTGGTCAAGTCGGACGGGGAAATCGTGTGCTTGAAACCCAACGAGATCGACTGGGCGGAGTCAGCAGGGAATTATGTCTGTTTGCATGTTGGTAACGTGACACATGTGCTGCGGGAGACGATCACAGCGTTGGAGAACCGGCTAGGCGCGCGGCAATTCTTGCGTGTACACCGCTCGACGCTAGTCAATGTTGATCGAATAAAGACTTTGAAACCATCGCTTTACGGGGATTATTCGATCCTGTTGCGGGATGGTACCAAGCTGACGCTCAGCCGGGGATTTCGCGAATCGGTACTGCGGAGGCTTGGAACAACCTAGACTTCCCACTCGATCTTTGAATTACAGCCATTGATGCGGTCGGTTTACCACTTGGTGGGGAGAGACCGCATCTTTGTTTTTGGGGTGTTTCCTTCCGTGGCGAATGATCGCTTCGGTGGCCGAGTGGATTGCGGCCTGCCTCATCCGCAGTACGAGAGGCGATGTTATAACATTTGTAATAACCGGCATAGTTTTGTCATTTATTCGTTTTTTATTCGTTATCTATTCGCATGATATTCCCAGTCAAATAAACACGCTCCGCCAAGAACGCCTGTGAACTTCGGGGGGGGCTCTAACGCGGACCAGGCCACGGGGCGATCACACCGACGAGGCATGCGACACGGTTTTGTTATCTTGGCAGGGCGCCGGAGCAGCGGCGTCCAAATGGCCGCTCCGGGCAATTCAGTGAAAGGGGATCCGTTTTGCTGGAGTGGGTGCAGAGATATCGCTCGGAGTTGCTGGCGTGCTTGCTGGTCGCCGAGATGCTGATTTCGCC
>Ga0335069_10011071_pt1 | contig 12754 bp, 17 predicted proteins | sample Lox_Sample_11_FD_206714 | JGI IMG/M metagenome (GOLD analysis project Ga0335069, IMG submission 206714) | Soil microbial communities from Loxahatchee National Wildlife Refuge, Florida, United States - Lox_Sample_1.1 | ecosystem: Environmental > Terrestrial > Soil > Wetlands | place: USA... | reverse complement strand
CGGCTCCCTCCCTCGGTGCCCTCTTCGGCCCGGGGTGCGGGGACCCCGGGCAACGTGCCGGAGTGCAACCACGCGGCCCAGCGCCTGTTTCCAACGAACGGCGGGGAGACCATCGCATGGTGCTCGCCGTGCGGGTCGGTGCGACCGATGGCGGAAGCGCCGTGGCAGTCACCGATGCTGGGCCCGCGCCCGTTGGCCGTCGTGGAAGAGCGCAAGCGTCTGGTGAACAACCTCGCAAGGCTCCGTGAGCATGTGCGGGAGCGCTGCAAGTCGTGCGGCCGGGTCGTGAACGTCGGCGAGCTGCGAGCGGGGCGCACGGCCGACGGGGAGATGGTCTGTGCGGAGTGCCAGCTGTGCAGCGTGTGCGATAGCCCGATGCACCGTCGGAGCTTCCAGGGAAACGGAGGCATCCAGGTCCTGTGGTTCTGCCCTCAGTGCTGCAAGCCCACCGAGCCCAAGGCGGTGCAGTCGTGAGGCTGGCCATGCTCGCGATCGCGTGCGTAACGCTGGCGTGTGGCGGCTCGGAGTTCCGGTCCAGCGCGGTTGCCCCCGTCGACGCCGGCGACGTCGACGCCACTGCCTGGGATGCCGTCGTCGGCGACGTCGAGGCGCACGACGCCGGCGAGCTGCACGACGCCGGCGCCGACAGCGTTACGGTGGTCGACGGGGAAGCGGTTCGGGACGCTGCTGTCGACGTCGAGCGCGACGCGGAGCACGACGCCGGCGACGCGTCGGTGGTTCGGTCGTGCTGCTACGTGCCTGCAGGGGCGTGCCTCGGCGGGACGTTCGCGTGCCCTGGCGTGGTCGCGTGGACGTGCGCGTCCGGCGCGTGCGGCACGTGCGATCTAGGGGTGCCGTGCCTGTACGCCGGCTGCATGGGGACGGTCGAGGTGTGCCCATGATGGATCACACCTGGCACGCATTCTTTCGTCAGTACATGGCCGAGGCGTACCCTGATCCGGTCGACCGCTTCCGCACAGTCTTTCAGCTGATGATGGAGAAGCTGGAAGAAGGCAAGGAAGGGCTCAAGGGCGCGTGCCCATGCTGCGAGGGATTCGTGGCCATCGGGCGGACGCCAAACGGCAATCTAGCGCTCGCGCACTCTCCGCCGGGATGCTCCGAGTTCATCGTTGCGATGTCTTCGATGAACCCCTTTGTGGGAGAAGGCGCATGATGCCGCCGTGGTGGAAGTATCTGTGGTGGTCGCTCATCGGTCGTTGCTTGCACTGTGGTGGCGTGCGGGTCGAGGGCTCGACGCGTTGCCAGCTGCATCGGTGGCGAGGCTTGCCACCCCGGCTATGAGAGGCGGGAGCAAGCCGATCCCCAATCGGTTCATCTTCGGGTGCGTGGCGGCCCAGCGGGAAGCGGAGAACCGACACCGCGCGCGCAAGCTAGCGCGCGGTGTCTGCACGTACGGGGGCTGCCGCAACCCCGCCCTCAGTGGGCGCCAGCAATGCCCCCGGCACCTGGCCGCGAAACGGCAGTGGCACAACCAAAGTTGACGCGCCGTGCCGTTCGGGTAGCGTCGGTTAGCTATGAGAAACCGAGCCGTCAACGTTCGACTGTCCGAAGCCGAGCACAAAATGCTGAGTGAAGCGTCGACCTCCGTTCGTCGGAGTCTCGCCGACTTCTTTCGCATCGCCGCTCTCGACGCTGCTGCCGTCGTCTTGGTGCAACCGAAACTGGCCTTGACGAAGGCGAAGCCGACGAAGAGGTCCCGCGCAGCATGAGGGCCCACAAAAGGCACGAGGGCCGCCCGGTTCAGGGGCGACCCTCGACGTCGACAACGACCTGGGGGGGTACGTGGGCTCGACGCTCAAGAGCCTAGCGCGCTCTCTCCCGCGAGGCCAAGCGCGAGGGCCGCCGGCGCCCAAGGCGCACGTGTGAGCGTTGCTGCGCTCGCCCGTCGCGCCTTGGGGCCCAGCCCTCGCAGTCCCTCGTCCTAGGCCTCTCCCGCCACCGTAGGACGCCCCTTTCGAGCTGGTTCTCGCTGCAGGGGCGCCGAGGTGCATGAGCGCTCTTCCCGTCTTCCTGCTGGAGCCCACGTGGGCTCCAGCCCTCGACGTCCGTCCGCGGCCCCTAGCCGCGCGCGTACGCACGTCCTCGCCCCTGCCGGGGCTGGAGGACGTCCGCGCGCTGCAACTGCGCCTGGAGGCGCGTGCGTCGAAGCACGCCCCTCCGGCAAGCCTCCCGCCGGAGCGCGGGAGCCTTGCCGGAGGGCCGTGCTTCGCCTCCCGCGCGGAGCGCGCTGGGGAGATCGTCGGCAACGTTTCCGTGCCAGGACCGGCGTGGACCTGCTCAGAGGGGGAATACCTCAAGCATCTTGCGGCTGTAGGTCACTACCTGGGCACCCCGGAGGGGGCCCGCTTCGCGCATGCAACGGCCGTCGAAGACGAGCGCCACCGAACCAGGGCGGAGCGCTACGCCCGGCAACGGGCCCTCTCGCCCCTCTACCCCGAGGCGATGCGCGTGTGCCGTCACCGTCGCTTCGACGCGGACGGGGCGACGGTCATCGTTCATCAGGACGGGACCTCTCGGTGGCACGGGCTCGTCAGCTGCAACCGGCGAAGCGGCTGTGAGCACTGCGGACCTCGACTCCTCGCGAGGGACGCGGAGCTGGTTCAGGCCTTGGTGGAGGACCACGGGCACGAGCGCACGCTGATGCTCACGCTTACCCTGCGGCACTGGAAGCGCCTCCCGCTCAAGCCGTTGCGTCAGGGACTTGTGGATTCGTTCCGGTCGATGCTCGCGCATCGCGAGTGGAGAACGTGCGCGGAGCTGGACGACGTGCAGATGGTGCGAGCGCTCGAAGTGCCCTTCGGGGAACACGGCTTTCACCCGCACTTGCACGTGCTCCTGCTCCTCGGTGTGACGCCGACGTCGGCCGAGGTCGAAGCGCTCCGCTCGTGGGTCCAAGGCCTGTGGCGCGATTGCGTCGACCGCACGATGGGCAGGGCGTTTCGCCCGACGCTGGAGCACGGCGCCCACCTGACGTGGTGCCACCGCGGCGACTACCTGACGAAGCTCGGGCTGGAGATCGCCGACGCGGGGCAAAGCAAGACGGGCCGTGGTCGAACGTACTGGCAGCTGGCGCGCGACTGGATCGCGCGAGGGTGCAACCTCGATGACCCGCTGACGCCGACGCTACGTGAGTTCCTCGACGGCATGCACGGCGCGAAGATTGTGACCTGGGCTCCAGGGCTCAAGGCTCGCGCGGAGGGTCTTTTCGAGGAGGACCCGTCACCGGAGCGCGAGCGCGCTCTTGTGTCGGCCATGCGCTGGGACGTCGTGCGCAACCTGCGAGACGCTGACGGGCGCGACGTGCGTGCGCTCGTGCTGCAGGCGGCGGAACGTGCGCAACCAGGTGAAGTGCAGTCGGCCGTTGATGCTGTGGTCGAAAACGCGTTGCAGCGTGCTCCACCCTTCGCGAGAGGCTCGCCACCGCACTTGGGACGGGTCGGTTTCGTGGCTCTCGTCGGGGAAAACGACGGTGCCAGGGGTGCTGCTACACTGCCGCCCTGATGCGAGTCAGGCGCGAGGTTCGCGAAACGACCTTCCGTACCGAGCAAGTCACCGTGGAGGTGGGCGGGGTGCAGGTGGACTTTCGCATCGACCAGCACGGGAGCGACGAACCTCGGCTCACCATCAGCATGCCGGTGTCGGTCGACTCTTCGACGTTGGAAGAGGCGATGCGCCACGGAGAGGCCATGCGGCGCGAGTTTCTTCGCGTGCGCGGCGTCGAGGCGGTTGCCGTCAACGTCTTGCCGGTGGTCCCGCGTCGGCTGAAGCGCTGATGCGACCTGGCTCGGTCTACCGGCGAAACTCGCTGAGCACCATCACCGCGAAGACGAGCGACAGGATGTCCTTTGCGCTGCCGAAGAGGTCTTGAGGTGCTGGGGGCGGCGCTGGCTCTGGCGGTGGGCTGCAGCCTGCTGCCGAGAGTCGTCCATAGAACGGGTGCATGTCCCGCTGCAGCTGCTGCCCTGTGTCCATCTGCGACGCCGCGCGAAGGTTGGACGGGGCATCGTCGAGGTAGAGCGCGACGCGCGCCGTGAAGCGGTGCCAGTCGCCGGCGAGTGACCCGGACCCGTCGAGCGTGCCAGCCTTGATGCACGAGGTCACGCTTTGGTCCAGCGCCATCTGCTGTTCGTCGATGGTCGCGTGGAGCTGGGCGACGTCGGAGGCGGTCACGAAGGGCATGTGCCGTATCTTGACTCCGCTTCCGATGGACGGAAAGCTACGACCATGGCCGCGAAGAAGAGCAAGACCACCACGCAAATCGTCAGGGCCGCGCCTTCGCACGGCCGACCCCAGTCCATCACCATCAACACGCCGCGCCCGATCGTCCACCAGGGCGGCAAGGGCAAGACGGGCAAGTCGGGGAAGAACAGGCGCCACCACCACGGGGGCGACGGCTCCCTGATGACGGTGGTGGGCTACCCCGCCGCCGCGGGACTCGTGCTCGGATGGGTCGACAAAAACCAGCCGAACTTCCCGACCATCGCCATGCTCGGCCGGGCGGGCACGCTCGCCGCGGGGTGCTGGTTCTTCCGCAAACACCACCGCGCGCTTCCCAAGCTCGCCGGCGGCTTCGCTGCCATCGCTCTCTACGAGTGGCAGAAAGAGGGCAAGATTTCCGGCCTTGCGTCGGACGACTGAGGGGCATCGCCCCGCTTCAACCTGCAACCGAAGGAGAACGTCACATGGCGATGCGAGTGGTGGGCTACGACGAAGAGACCGGAACCTTGCACGACATCGGCGCGGCTGCTCCCGCGCCTCCGAAGCTCGCGCTTCGCCCCGCTGCGAAGCCGGCGGCGCCGGCGCTGCCGCCCGTCGACTGGCGGCAGAAGAGGGCGGCCAACGGCGTGTACGACGCGCAGGAGAACATGGTTCCCCTGCCCTTCGTCCCCGACGCCAACGGCGGCGTCTTCGTCCCCGGAGGGCCGACGCTCATCAACTGGATCGGCAAGCCGCAGCGCCCGTATCGCGCCGAACGTCTGCTGGTCAACGTCGCGCCCGTGGTGGTGTCGACGCCGGGTCTCGCAGGCACGCGCGCGCTCTGCCTCGGCCCCTTCGTTGGGTCCGACTTCCAGCCCACGGCGCGCGGGCAGATCGACCTCGGCTTCTACACGGCGAACGCCTTCGGTGTGCGCTTCGCGCTGACGGCGGCCGAGCCGGGCATCGAGATTGCCTTCCCGGTCAACCTCTCGGTGTACCCGGGCGCGACCGGCGAGAGCGTGTTCATCAGTCTGCAGATGAACGGTGCCAACATCGCGTAACGCCGTAACGGGCGCGAGCTCCGCGCAACGTAACGCTCGCCCCTCGGTGTCTTGCAGCCCGCACCGAGGGGCGTTTTCTTTGGGGCCGCCGGAGGTTGAAGCGATGCAGGTCGACGAACAGAGGGTGATTCAGATTGGTCCGGGCGCGACTCCCGAGGTCATCGCGGCGGCGGAGCGTGAAGCCGCGGCCAGTGGTGCTCGCGTGGTCGTTTCCTCGCAGCCCGCTCCGCAGGCGCCCTCTTCGCCTTCGACGTCGCCGGCGGAGGCGCTTGCGCGGAGCGCGGGCCAGCGCGCGACGTGCAGCCACACCGAGCGGACCAAGCTGCATCAGATGGCGATGCAGGGCTCCACCACGCTCTTCGTGACGTACTGCTCCGCGTGCGGCGCGCTCGGGCCCGCCGCCAACGGGCGGACGCCTTCGCTGACCCGCTGGCAGTTTCCGGGCTGACGTCATGCGCGTGCAGCTGGCCATCCCGGACCAGCACGTCAGCCCCGAGGTGGTGGAGCCGCTCCTCGAAGCTGGCGCGCGGTTGAATCAGAAACTCATCGTTGCGGGGCAAGCTCCGACCTTCACGGAGGCCTTGCAAGAGGGCGTGCGCTGGCAGCCCGAGCCCCCGGGGCTGGAGCGCTTCGACCACGCCGCGGCCGTCCACGGCCGGGGGCACGGAGACTGCGACGACCTCGTCCCGATGAGGGTGGCCGAGCTGCGAGAGACGGGCGAGGACCCGCACGCAATCGGTCGCATCATGCGGACCGGGAAGAAGACGTGGCATGCCTACGTCGAGCGCGGCGACGGATCGTGGGAGGACCCGAGTGAAGAAGCGGGCATGGTTGTGCCCATCAACGGCATCCGTCCCCCGTGCTGCCGCGCGATGACACCGGAGCGTCGCGTAGCTGCGAAGGTCGACAAGATGGCGGTGGGTGCCTACCGCTCGCGCGTCGAGGTCCCGTGGATCGGCGGGCCCTACAAGCTCTCGTGCGAGGCCATCGAGGGCGATCCGGTCGACGCCCTCTCGACGGCCATCGCCGGCGCGTACCTCATCGGAGAGGCCTCGGGGCTCGCAACGCCCGAGTACCTCGACCAGCTGGCGCGCGTCGAGCAACGTGCTCGCGCGCGACGGGGCTGGTGATGGCGCGCCGCGACCTGATGCGGGCGCCTGACGAGGAGGCGGACGAGGACTACGGCGGCCGAGTCGATGCGGAGATCCACCGCGGGGACAACCGCGAAACGCGAGGGCGCTACCACGACGACAAGGTGTGGGGTGGCTCGTACACATCGAGCTACACCACGCCGGCGGCGTTGCTCCCGAGCGTGCAGACGGTGGGAACCAACGGTCCGGGCGAGCTTGTGCGCCTGACGCTTCGGCCGGCGCGTGCCGTCGCGCTCTCGCTGATTTGGACCCCCGTGTCAACGGACAAGTGGGACGCGGACGGCGGCACCTACGACCTGCAGTGGATCATCGGCTTCGGCGTGGGGCGCAACGCTGAGACCATCACCGTCGACGTCCCTGGCCTCGTCGCGCCGTTCACGCAGCGAGTGAACGCTCCGCCCTTCGTGCTTCCCGTCCGCACGCTCTACGTGACGGCGAAGCTGCTGGGTATTCCCACGGCGGCGTCCACCACCTACGTCTCCCGGTTTTCCGCCTTCGCAGCGCCGTACTTCAACCATCCGAGCGACGAGGGGTGAGGCCATGACCGTCGACTACCTAGACCAGCTGCGCGAGTACCAGTTCTCCGACCTCTCCGACCTCGCGCGCGTGACCGCGCTGGCCATCGAGCAAAGCGGGGGCGGGTCGACGGCGACGCAATACGTTTTCTACTGGCAGCCCGGGGGCACGGCCAACGGCAACGTCTTCGCCGACTTCGCAGAGCTGTACGCGGCTGCGAGCGCCCTGCGGGCCTCGAACCCGCCCAGCAACAACGAGAACCCCATCCTATGCGTGGTCGACGACAGCGATGGCTCGCTGAACATCCCGCTCGGGGGCTACGACTTCACGGGCTGGGTGTGGCGTCCGGCGACCTATCGGCTTTCGAGCCCCATGGTCGTCACCTTCGAGGATGGCGCGGTGTTCAAGCTCGCCGACAACCCGCAAACGTACTTCTACGTCGACGGGCCCATCATCTTCGTCAACGCGGGTGCCACGTCTCCCATCCACACGACGTCGACTCAGCAAGAGGTGGCCGCGATACTCAGTAACGGTGCCGTGCTCGCTGGCTCGGCCGCGGGCCCGTTCATCGGCTCGGCGACGGCGGGAAACGTCTACGTCTACCTCGACGAAGCGACCTTCGGCGACGGCACCAACCTCGCGAGCGCTGGCAGCCGGACCACCGTCGTGGCGGTCAACAAAAGCACGTGGGGGACGGGGGCGATGACTGCGGGCGCCTTCTTCTACGACGCAGGCACGCAGATTTCGGGCACGTTCCACGCTGGCTTGCTCGCCGAGCTAATCGACCTCGCGGAGCAGGTCTCCTACCGCTCCGGCCCGCAGTGGCCCCCCGGAGAGGGTCCCGTCGACGTGCAGGCCATGGGCGACTACTTCGCGAGCTTGCTGAGCAACAACCCTCAGCAGCAAAGCAGCCCAGCGCCTGGTCCCTCGCCTCTCACGCCAGCCGCGTCGCTGCTGAACCTGACGGCAACGCTGGCCGTCGGTGGGTGGTTCCTCGTGACCATCAACGTGCCTTGCTCCAGCGCGGTCTCGCCGGACCTGCTGGAGATGACCATTCTTCTCGACGGAGCGGCTATCTCCGGCGCTCCCATCGCAGAGGCCACGACGGCTTCCGACGCGTCGAGCGTGGTCAATCTCGCCATCACCTGGGGGATTCAGGTGCCGGTAGATGGCGCCGCGCATGCCCTGGGCGTTACGATCCAAAGCATGACCGGGGGCGCGGGTACGACGCTGACCCCGGGGACGGTCGTGGCTTCGGCAATCGAAAGGCTCCCTCCCCCGTGAACCTCCGCTCCTGGCTCCGCAAGTCGCCCGTACCCGTCTCGGTGCGAATCACACCGCACGATGGCGAGGCGTCCGTCTTCGTCATCGACCAGGCCGACCCTCGCAAGTGGGCTCGCGCCGTCGAGTCCATCGAGGCGATGGGACCGCGCAAGCTCGAAGCGCTCGACCGGAAAAGCCAGGTGATTCGGGCGACCCTGGTCGACGGCGACGAAGAGCCGGAGGAGTCGAAGGGGCCGCCCACGCCTCTCACGCAGTCGCGCCTGGGCGAGCTGGCGCTCCATCTGAACGTCGCCGCGAAGCAAGGCGGCGATCAGGTGCGCGAAGCGACGAAGGACGCGCAAGAGGCGATGGTGCGCGTCACGGGCGTTGCCGTCGCGAGCCTGGAGAAGGCGGCGGCGAGCATCGAGCGGTTGTCCAAGCGCCTGGAGCAGGTCAGCGCGCGCACGGGTCCCGAAGAAGAAGAGGACGTCCCGACGATGCTGATGCAAGGCTTGATGATGCGTCAGCTTGGGATGGGCGGTGGCATGGGCGCGATGCTCGGAAGGGGCAAGCGGCCTTCCATCCCGACCGGCGGCGACGAGGGCGAAGCGATAGAGCCCACGCCGGAGGAGGAGCAGGAGATCGGGCAGTTCTTCCTCGGCTTGATGAAGCGGCGGATGGAAAAGGACGCAGCTGCGCGGAAGGCTCCTGCGAACGGCGTCGCGAAGACGCCCCCGAAGACGGAAGGGAAGTAGCCAGTGGATCCCCTAGGCGTGCTCTTTCTGATGACGATTCTGAACAGCGGCGGGAAGAAGAAGCCCGCGCCCAAGCCGCAGCCCGAGCCGCAGCCCGAACCGCAGGTCCTGCCGCAGCCCGCTCCGCAGCCGCAGCCCGCTCCTCAACCGAAGCCCGCGCCGGCGCCGAAGCCCGCACCGGCGCCGGCGCCGGCGCCGCACAATCTCGTGATTCACGTGCAGCCCCCGGCACCGAAGCCCGCGCCTTCACCGTCGCCGACTCCTCCGGGTCCGCCGGCGCCTCCGACGGATCCGTTCCCCTCGGGGTGGACGCCGCACCCTGCTCCCATCCCTCCCGAGGTGGTGGCAGAGGCAAACTCCCTGATGTCACAGCTGGCGGTGGGGCACACGTCGATGCAATACATCGCGACGGAGCAGGCGCCGTGGTCGCCGGGGGAGTGGGTCATCTTCCAGGCCGTCGGCCCGAGTGCGCTACCTCCCGGTCGCACGAAAGGCGTCTTCGCCTACATCACCAAGTCGGCGGCGGCCGCGGCGAAGTAACGGAGTAGCGCTGTGGACGTCGCCACCATGGTCCTTGGTTACCTCGTCCTCAACGGAGGGCTTGGCAAGCGTTCGCCCACGAGCGACTACGACGAGGACGACGCGAACGCGCGGCGCCTCGACAAGGCGCACCACGTCGGCGACATCGTGAAGCCCGCCCAGGTCGTGAGCCAAGGCGAGGCGATGGCCCAGCACCTGTTGCAGGCGGCCATCGCGGCAGCAAAGTCGCCGACGCCGGCGACGCCGGACCAGCTGTGGAACATGCTCGCGACGGCGAACGCGGGGACGTGGAATAGCAACCAGGCCGAGATGCTCAAGTCGCGCCCCGCGGCGAACGCGCAGCCCTCGGACATCAACGCTTGGCTGAACCAGTGGGGTGCGTCGCCCGTCTATGCCTACCCGGAGTGGCGCTGGCACTTCAACGGGCGCGACGCCACCGCGTCGTACGACCTCGGCCAGGACGACCACGTGCAGTGGTCGGCCGACGCGCTCGGTCATTGGAGCTACCAACACCAATGGGGCGGGACGAGCGTGGGTCAGTTGCTCGACGAAGCCGTAGGCATCGTCTCGAAGGTCGCTGCCCTCGGGGGCATGTGGGGGGTCGCGCTGATGCTGCAGACGGCGCAAGCCATCGCGGACCACCGTCCCATCGGCGACGTCGTGGAGGCGCTGAAAACCGACTTCAACGACCTACAGGACGGGAGCCAGCTGGCGTTCTCCGTGCTCTCGGGGAATTGGGAGCAAGCGTGGGACGCGGCGACCAACTACGGGAAGGACATGGGCCCGCTCCTCGAAGCGTTCAAGGGCGGGCCCGCGCCGGACCGCTATGGGCAGCTGGTCTTGGACACGCCGTCGCCCTTGCCGCACCCCCTGCCCCCGCCGCTGGCGAAGCCGCTGAAGCCGGGGCTTGCGAGCATCAGCGGCTACAGCGAAGAGGGACAAAAGGGGGGGCGTAACGCTGCTCGAGGAGGGCGACAGTCGCCACGGGGGGGGAAGCGCAAGTGAGCTTGCTCGGTCTCATCGGTGGTCGGGGGCGAAGCGATGACCTCGTGGAGCTGCTCCTCAGCGCGTGGCTGGTTCACGCGCTCTTCGCGCGCTCGGGCGGTGGTGGGCAAGCGCAGCCGCAGCCGCAGCCGCAACCGAAGCCCCCGCCGCCTGGCGTGAGCACGTGGAGCGATGCGGACATGGCTGCCTTCGTGGCCACGGTGACTCCCATCATCGGCGATCCGTCGATGGCGCTCGCGGTCTACCAAGTCGAGAGCGGCAACAACCCGCGCGCCATCAACCCGACGAGCAACGCGACCGGGCTGCCGCAATTCATGCCGCAGTATCTGCCAAACTACGGGTGGACGGGCACGCCGCAGGACTTCGCCAACCTCGGCGTGCAAGGGCAACTGCCGTTCATCGCGCAGCTGCTCCTCGGTCAGGTGACCGCGATGGGAGGTCGGCCGACGTCGCGCGCGCAGCTGTATCACGCGAACTTCTACCCCGCGACGCTCAAGCAACCGTACGTGGTCCGCGCCGCGTCCTCGGGTGGCAGCGCGCAGGAAGACCAGGCCTACCAGGCAAACAAGCTTCTTGATGCCAACAACGACGGGACCATCACCGAGGCGGACCTCGAACGCACCATCGCAAACGCGACGTCGACGCCGCGTTACAAGGCGCTCCTGGCCCAGCTGCAGCACGTGCTAGCGGCGTCGCCGGCGACGGCGAAGAAGCCTGCCCCTGCCGCGGCGAAGCCCGTCTCTCCGACGTCGGGCACGCCGGTCATGCGCGTTGTGATGCCTGCTCCGAAGCCAGCCGGCGCGGCGGCGATGAAGGTGCCGGCGGCGGGCCCCGCGGCAAAGCCAGCCATCAAGCTCGTGGTGAAGAAGTGATGGCCGGGCTCCGGGATCCGCGTTACGACGTTACGCATGCTCATCGAGCCGTGTCCGTTCTGTGCGTTGGGGGCGTGCCGGTTCTCGTGGGAGGCGGCTGTGGCTGACCCGAAAGACGAAGACGTCATCAAGCTTGCGCGCGTGCTCTTCCGCAACCTCGACAGTCGAGGGGTGCAAGGGGAACCGCTCGACGATCAGGACTCGACGGTCAAACACTTATGGGCGGGCAAGGCCTACCTCGTGCTCATGGACCTATCCCGGGAGTTCCTCGCAGGCTCGGCCCCGCTCGCGAGTCGAGGTACCCCCATCATCGGAAGCTGATGCAGTTTCAGCGCAAGCCGTTTGCTCGCGTCACGCGTGAGGGTCGCATCGAGGGCCTTCCGTCGGGCGATGCTGCGCTGGACCTCGTGCAGGGCAAGGCGGGAGGCTTGCGAGAGGTCGTAGGCACGGCGGCCGTGCGCGCCGTGGTCATCTACGCCGCGTTGTCGATGGCGGGGCTCAAGGGGAAGAAGCTCGAACGGGCGACGCTCTACGTCTCGCTCGCCATCGAGGCGGGTGTGATTGCTTGGGCGGTCGAAGAAGCCGAGGGCAACGCCTTCTGGAACGCCCTCTAGCGTTACGCAGTTGCGCGCCGACGTCGGCCGTCGTAACTCTGTAACGATGAACGATCGAACCTGCTGTGTGATGTTGCGTTTCACCGCGGCCGAGCTGGAGCGCGTTCGGCTCGCGCAAGAATCGGAGGCCCGATGGGAGCGGATGGCGACATGGGCCCGCAAGCGCTTCCTGAATGGGCTTCCCGCGGCGAAGCTGCCGCGCAAGTCGCTCGCCAAGGTCATCGCGAAGTCCAAGCGTCAGGCGAAGAAGCGGGGGCGTCGATGAGTGACGCCAGGGTTCCGCGCCCGTCGGAGTACGACTGGTTTTGCATCGTCTCCGGCATGCGCGCGTGGCTGCAGCGCGTGAAGGAGACGAGGGATCGCGTCGACGAAGAAGAGGCGCTCGCGAGCTTGGCCAACGACGCCTACGCGATGTGGAGCGCCTTGCTTCTTCTCTCGGGGGCTGGGGGCTCTGCCCCCAGTAGCGGCGCGCTGGCGCCGCGCTCTGAGCACAACGACCCGTTGGCCTCCGGGGAGGTCCGGGAGTACTCCGCGCCGTTTGTGCGGAGCGGCCGGCTCCCTCCCTCGGTGCCCTCTTCGGCCCGGGGTGCGGGGACCCCGGGCAACGTGCCGGAGTGCAACCACGCGGCCCAGCGCCTGTTTCCAACGAACGGCGGGGAGACCATCGCATGGTGCTCGCTGTGCGGGTCGGTGCGACCGATGGCGGAAGCGCCGTGGCAGTCACCGATGCTGGGCCCGCGCCCGTTGGCCGTCGTGGAA
>Ga0335069_10011070_pt1 | contig 12755 bp, 12 predicted proteins | sample Lox_Sample_11_FD_206714 | JGI IMG/M metagenome (GOLD analysis project Ga0335069, IMG submission 206714) | Soil microbial communities from Loxahatchee National Wildlife Refuge, Florida, United States - Lox_Sample_1.1 | ecosystem: Environmental > Terrestrial > Soil > Wetlands | place: USA... | reverse complement strand
CGGTGTCAACGGTGTCCGCTTCGAGGCGGTGATCAATGCCGTCACCAGCGGCGTTCAGGTGGCGTCGGCAGGCGACGTGAATGGTGATGGCTTTGACGACTTCCTTGTCGGAGCAAGGATGGCGAGCCCCGGAGACGCGCAATTCGCCGGCGAGTCCTATCTTGTATTCGGGAAAGCTGACTGGTCGGGTACGCCGGAGATGGCGCTTTCGAACCTCGACGGCACGAACGGCGTGCTTCTCATCGGGGCCGATGCGGGAGACCGCACTGGCTTTTCGGTCGCTCCCGCGGGCGATCTCAATGGCGACGGGCTCGATGACCTACTTATCGGCGCACCCAACGCTAGTCCAGACGGTCGCGACCAAGCAGGTGAAAGCTACGTCGTGTTCGGCAAGGCGGACTGGGCGAGCACGCCTGTTGTCGATCTCGCAACGCTTAGTGGCACAGACGGGTTTCGCCTCGATGGCATCAAGGGTGGCGATCTTAGTGGCGACTCTGTTGCTCCAGCCGGGGATGTGAACGGGGATGGCTTCGATGATTTGATAATCGGCGCGCCGCTTGCTGATCAGGGCGTCAAGGTGTCCACCGGCGAAAGCTACGTCGTCTTTGGTGGCGCTTTTGCGGGGGCCGTCACACACCTGGGGACGGCTGCGAATGACAGTCTCACTGGTACTTTGGCGCCAGAGACGTTTGTTGGCGGGCAGGGAGACGACACGCTCGTCGGTGGGGGCGGGGCGGATGCCTTCCAGGGTGGAGCGGGCAATGATGTGATTGCGGTATCGGCAATGGCTTTTGAGCGTATCGACGGAGGAAGCGGCGCTGACACCGTCCGCCTTGATGGCGCGGGTCTTAATCTCGATCTGACGACGCTGTCCAACAATCGCATTGAGAACGTCGAAGAAATCGATATCACAGGCACCGGTAATAACACCCTCACCTTGAGCATTCTTGACGTGCTCGACATATCCGACACATCGAACACGCTGCTAGTCAAGGGTAATGCCGGAGATGCCGTGCATCACGGAGTCGGTTGGGCGTCAAGCGGCACGACCGTTATCGGGGGTGAGAATTATCAGGTCTATACAGCTGGCCAAGCAACGCTTCTGGTGGATACCGACATCGCTGTCACCGGGTGATGCAGCAACGTCAGCTCTCGGCAGATTGTTGACCGTCGTGCGGCTTAGGAAGTGGCCTCGCTCCTCTCGACTGACAGCAGACCGAGGTACTTCCACAGCGCCCGAGCTCTGCCTGATTGGCGTTTCAACAGCCGTTCGCGTGGCCGCCTGCCTTGGTCAATATCGGCCCTGAGCGACCGGTAAGTCGACGTCCGTTTTTGCGCAGTTAGCCGCCTTGGCTCGACCAATGCCTTTGGTCCGGGAAGAGCCAGGACCGGACTCAGCCCGCCTTCCACCAGCGCCTTGGACTGGGACAGCGGCGCGAGCGACATTTTTCTGAGCATACGCGCTACCCGCAGTGCGCCGCTGCGCTTGCCGCCGGGACGTCGAGGGTGGGATTGGCCTCGAAGAATCCTGAGGGCATCCAGTGGAAGCCGGCATAGGCCGTCGGCTGCACCGGCCAGTCCTCTGGTCGCGGCAGATGGTGGTAATTCAGCGTATACCAGACAACGACGTTCTCGTTGTCGAGCGAACGGTCGGCGGCCGTCCAGCGCGGCAGGCCGTCGCCGCCTGCATGCTGGTTCGGATACCAGCCGGTCGAATAGAGCTCGTCCGGCGCATAGCGCGTCGCCCAGAAATGCTTGAACATGAAGGCGGCGCGCCGCCCGACCGGCGACTGCGGATGCAGGAAGGGCAGGGCGTTGGCGCCCGGCACCAGCTTGTAGGCCACGGGCTGGCCCATCCGATTGCGCTTCCCGGGATTGCTGACTTTCCAGTAGCGCGCCGCCTGCAGGTCCATGGTGCGCTGCGCCGCCAGCTCCGTGCGCAGCGGCGTCTCGCTGATGCGGATGGCGTTGCCATGGGGATTGCCGGCATCCATCGGCGCCGGGGCGAAGTTCACCTCGCTGACGTCATTGCGGTCGCCATCGACGGCCATGTCGAAGCGGAAGGAGAAGATGTGCTGGTGGACGATCCCGTCGACCTGCGGCGCCATCAGCTGGCCATGGAGCGGTTGCTCGCCCGGCGCCCGCGTCGTCGCCAACGGAATTCCCGTGGCCTTGATTTCGACGCCGATGGTGCCGTCCTGATAGAAGTACCAGAAGAAGCCGTAGACGTAGTTGCCGATGGTCGCCAGCGTCGAGATGACCAGCCGACGCGAGCGCCGCACCATGCTGTTGCCCGCGGCCCAATCGGAAAACTTCCAGAGGATGCCGTAGTCCTCCTCGTGCAGGCAGATGGCGTTCTCGATCCGCTTCGGCCGGCCATGCCAGTCATGCCTCCAGGCATCGAAGTAGCGGACGTGGCCGAGACAGTCGCAGCCGAGCGCCAGCGAATCCAGGTACTGCCCGATGCCGTACTCGCCGGTGTCGAAGGCGTTCTTGCGGAAATGGCCTCCGGTCGGATCGCCATAGGGCACCACCATCTCGGCGAGCGAGGCGCGGTACATGACGGGGCGCACGCGATCGCCGTCCTCGTAGGCGATGTCATAGAGCACGAGCCCGTCGCGCACGGCGAAGCCGACGCGGAAGCGCCAGTTCTGCCAACGCACGAGTCGCCCCTCGACCGTGAAGCTCGGTCCCTCCGGCTGGGTGATCGCCAGTGGCGTCGGCGCGACGCGCGGGCGGGCGTTGCCGATGGTGCTCGGCTCCGGCGGCAGCGGCACCACGCCCCAATCGTCGATGCGCAACAGCTTGCCGGCGCGCAGGTCGATCACCGGATGCAGATTGGCGATCGGCTTGGCATAGGGATTGTCGCCGCTGCCGACCCAGCAGTTGCCATAGGCAATGCGCTGGCCGGCCTCTTCGGCAATGCCGAAGTTACCCGCCGACCACGGCTCGACGAGCACCCGGTCCATGTCGGTGATGCCGCGCTTCGCGCAGGCGGTGCGGAAGGCCGGATCGGCTTTGGCGATGCGCTCGCCTTCGAGGAACTCGTCGGCGACGATGCGCGCCTGAGCGCCGGGCACATGCTGCCAGCGCTCCAGCTTGCCCGCCGTCAGGTCGACGACCCCGTCGAAGGTCCGGTTGCTTGCCGGCTCATAACAGCACACGAAGGCCTTGCGAAGCGGGGCGGCGCCGGATTGGAAGCCGCGTACATAGGTCTTGTCTGGTTCGTCGAGGCTGATCGTCTCGAACCAGGCACCGGCATCGAGGCCGCCTTCTGCACGCACGATAGTGGCGGCCTGCTCGATCTCCGCCTGGCTTAGCGGATCGAGCGGGTGGTCATGACTCGGCATTGCTCCCCCTGTTGAGTGACGAGAATAAGGCGGCGGCGCCGATGATCGCATCGACCTGCCGGTCTGGAAAGGGCAGGCTCTTCAGGTCCGAGGCCTTCAAAAATGCGCTAGAAAATACTATCAATTTATGCTATCTATAGTTGTAGTCCATACTGCGCACGGATCGAGCTATGGGATTGGATTGGCTGCCACTCGGCAAACCCAAACCGGGCCATGAGGCCGAGTTCCTCAATCTGTTTGAGGAGCTTCTTCTCTTTCAGAAGAAGGACGCGGCAATGCAAACCCGTTGGGAGGAGATCCAGATCAGCCCCTACGAGACTCTGGGCGTGCCGCGCGTCGGGTTCGATCCAGAAGCCGACCGCTGGGCGGCAGAACAATACCCAAAGCGTCCATGGAAGAAGTTGTTCGTCTCCCGACGCAAGTTCATGCGCGTCCTCCACGGCTACTATGTCGAAGATCTGGTGCCGCCGATCGATGGCTTACCGCACTACTCGAATGGCGGTGTCGGCAGCTACTGTGATGTGCTCAGTTTCCGCGGCAAGTTCCTGGAGTATTGCGAGGACGCGCTGGATGAAGAACTGATTGGCGAAGCTTGGACCAGCCACAATGCCGCCGATTTGATGGACTACGGCGCGAGGCTTCGCGACCGCGCCGTTGCCTATGCGGAGAAGGAGAAGGTATCCAACGTCCTGCCGTTCCGCGATTCGCCGGATACCGAGGAACTGGAGGACCCGGCCAGCCAGGCCCACATCGTCATCTCCGCCGCCCGTTGGTGCGCGTTCTGGGGCGAACGCGGCCACGGCATGATCGCGGACTTCTAGCGTGTTGCTATCGGCCCTACTGGTCGTCGCGGCCGCTGCGGCTGCTGTAGAACACCAGCGCCATCAGCCCGACGGAGAGCAGTACCGTGAACACGGACCCCGCCACGATGGCGACGACACCTTGCGTGCTGAGTCCGCCGAAATCGAACCCGCTCGCCGCCCAGGCCAGGAATATGATCGCGGCGATCGCCACGACGCAGACGAGCGAAAAGGTGAGAACCCATTTCATGCGAGCACTTGGTATGGCCTGTGCCAAATATGAGCCCGTTAGGCGGACGATCAAGGGTCAATCGTTCCGTGGCCCCGACCGACGTCCCCACAACAAACAGCGATCCCCAACTATCAGTGGCGGCAATGCAGTCGGCGTGAGCAACAACCGAGACGGTTCCAGCGCTTCCTGGATTGCCCGGTCAAGCCGACCGATGACAATCAGGAGAGGTCACTGCGTCGCCTCACAGCGAGACGAGGTTGAATGCCAGCGCCAGGCCGCCGAGCAGCTGCACGACGAACTTCACCTGGAACCAGCTCTGCGGCGGCTGCTCCAGCAGCGTGTCGTTGTTGCAGGCGTCTTGATACTTGATCGGCGTGAACTTTAGGCCCTCGGCCGCAGCCAGCGCCTGCCCGACGGTATTCGCCATCGCGGCGTAGCCGACCGTCGAGAGATGCATGTTGTCGAGGCCGAACAGGCCGCCGCCACTCGCCGCGAACGACCACAGAGGATAGTTCGTCAGGTGCACGTCGTCCTTGCCATGCAGGCTGACGCGGATTTCGTCGCCCGCCGCCTCGCGTCCCGCCTTGTCGTCGAGCCGCGTCGACAGCCCGAAGAGATCGGCGAACACGAGGTTGACCTTCTTGCCCTTGAAGGCGGCGCGCACGGCCGCCTCGGCATCGCGGTTTACGCCGACGATCTGGTCGTCGAAATCCTTGATCAGGGTGCCGGCGATGTTCGAGGTGTTCACGAGGTTGCCGTAGTAGCGGTCGAAATAGCCGCCCGTGTTGGGCAGCGAGTTGAACGGGCGCGGCGTCAGGTTGGCGATGGCGCTCGGCCGCACCAGGTTGTTGAAGACGATGGTCTGCGGCATGTAGTCGCCGAAGCGCGTGACCATCGCGTTGGCGAGGCCGGCCATTTTTGACGGGATCGCGGCGACCGATGCCTTCGTCGCGTCATCGTAACGCGCGAGCAGGCCGCCCATGAACAACCCTTCGTTGCTGCCGATATTGACCAGCAGCCGCCTCGGCTTGCGCAGCGCCACGAGATCGACCGGCGTCAGGTCGTCCAGCTCGTTGACCACCGACGGGTTGAGCAGGAACGCCGTGTTCAGGCTGTAGTAGAGATTGCCGATGTCGGCGATGCCGAAGCTGTCGCGATGGTTGAGCAGCTTGTCGATCAGCGCCAGCGCCTGTCCGCGATTAGCGCGCGCCGTATCGCTGTAGAGACTGCCGATCGTGGCGCCGGAATTCGACACGTTGTCGAAGAACATCCGGTTCGACCAGCGGTTGCGCCGCTTGTACCAGTTGGCGGCGTTGGCGGCGATCTGGTTGAACAGCAGCGTCTGCAGGTTGGTGATGGCGGTGAAGTCGATGTCGCCGCGCAGGAAGTCCTCGACGTCGATGAGAATCTCATAGGGATAGTCGGGGACGATGAAATCGAGGCCGAGGGTCTGCGCCACCTGTGCCGGCGCGCTTAGCTGCGCCAGGCGCGGCGTCATGCTGAGCGAGCGGACGCCGTTGTAGAGCGAATCGCCGATCGCCATCAGCTCGGGCACCGGCTGCGTTGCCGCGATTTTGGCGGCCGCGGTGGCTTGCGGCGCGACAGCGGTTGCTGCGGCCGGCTTCGATGTCGGCTTCCTGGCCATTCGGCTCTCCCCGAGAATGCTTCAGTGTTATCTTAGGCGGAATGCGGGCCGTCTGTCCCGGGCTGCAGTTCGACGCAGCGATTGCCAGGCGATGCTGGGTCAATCGCTCCCGCTGTCGCTATCGATCTCCAGGGCCACGACGTCGCCATTGATCAGCAGCTTGCCGGCATTCTCGAAGTTGACGGTGATGCGCGGGCCGACCACGGACTGGACTTGTCCCAAGCCCCAGTCCGGCCTCTCGGGGTGCCGCACCAGCATGCCGGGGGTCAGTTGTTGAGACATGTCGCCAAGGTTGCCTCCTGCCACGGGAATTATCGTATAAGGCAACTGTCCACTCAATCGGCGCCGGGTGCGACACAGGGAAGAGGCGACGCGACATCGGCAATGCCGGGGGCTAATCTGTCGCGGTCATCGGGGGAGGATGCATGGGCGTGAAGCTTGAGTTGCGCGTGTTCGAGTTGCTGGCCTCGCGGGTCTGCCACGATCTCATCGGCCCCATCAGCGCCGTCGGCAACGGCCTTGAGCTGCTCGAGGATGCCGACAAGGAGATGGCCGACGACGCCCTCCAGCTGTCGGTCAATTGCGTCCGCCGGGCCTCGGCGTTGCTCGAATTTTTCCGTATGGCCTATGGGGCTGCCGGCGCCGATGCCGGTCTGCGCTGGGACGCTGCCAAGACGCTGGCCGAAGGCCTGCTGGCGGGCGGCAAGATCAGCCTCGCTTGGGGAGCGGCGCCGGCAACCCCGGCATTGCCGCCGGGCGCCGCCAAGCTGGCCCTCAACCTGGTCATGCTGGCGACGGATTCCCTGCCGCGCGGTGGCCAGATCGGCATCGCGCTGGAGCCGGGCGCCGCCCGGCTGACCATCGTCGCCTCGGCCAGCGGCCGCGATGTGCGGATCACCGAGGAGGTCGCCGCGATCATCGCCGCCGGGCCGGAGGGTGCCGGGGCGCTGACCGCCAAGTCCGTGCACGCCTTCTTCACGGCGCGCCTCGTCGAGTCGCTGCGTGGCCGCCTGGATACTGCGGTGCAGCCCGGCGCCGTCCGGCTCGCGGCCACCCTGCCGCTCGCCTAAATCCTTCCAGGGCAGGCGTTTGCGCGGCGTCTTCATCCGTTCTTAATCACATTCTGGGAAGGTTAAGGGAATCCGCCGCCGATGTCGGCCGCGCGGCTGTTGGGCTGGCCGTCCACACGCGAAGCGTGATTCCATAGGATTGCTCGATGGACGACCTTCTCAAGGTCTTTCTCGCTGAAACCACGGAATGCCTGGTCGAGTGCCAGGGCGACCTCGAGCAGCTGCGCGAGGCGCCCGACGATACGGCCGCCCTCGACAACATCCTCCGTCTCATCCGTTCGGTGCGCGAGACCTCGGGATTCCTGGGCATGCCGGCCTTGCAGGTTGCGGCCAATGCCGCCATCGACGGCCTTGAGGCAGCGCGTGCCCGCCTGCCGGCCTCGGCCGACCGGATCGTCGCCATGGCCGCCGACAGCCTGGCGCAGATCAAGGTCGTCGTGGACGGTCTGGCCACCGATGCCCCGGCCCCGGCGGCCGCAACCGCACCGTCGCCGGCGGTCCTCGCCACCAAGCGTCCAACGCGCAAGAAGAAGGCCGCCGCCGAGACCAAACCGGCCGAGCCGGACGAAGAGGGCTCCGACGAGCCGTCGGCCCAGGCGACGCCGGCCGTCGCATCAGTGTCCCTGGCGCCTGCCGCCTTGCCCGCATCGGTACCGGCGCCCGCCGCGTCGCCGCTAGCCGCCGCGCCGCAGCCATCAAGCGACGGTACCGTTCGCGTCAGCGCCGACATGCTCGAAAACCTGCTCTCCACGGTCAGCCGCCTCATGGCCGCGCAGACCGAGATGATGCAGCTCCTGAAGACGAAGGAGTCGGTGCCAGCCCCGCTGCCGGTGCCCGTCGAGTCTCCGGTGACATCTGCCGAGTTGCCCGCGACTCCTGCGCCCGAGGCTTCCGCGATCGCGCCGTCGGCGGTTGAGAATGCCTTCGCGCCGCCGCGTGACGCATCCCCCATCAGTTCCGATGGCAAGGTCGTTTCGCTCCAGGCGCATCAGGCGGCCGTCGCCGCGCGCGTGGTGTCGGAGACGATTGCTGCCAGCGCCAGATCCGCGACCGCGACGCCCATCGTCGCGGCCACACCGGCGCCGCCGGCCAGCGGGCCGACCCATCGCTTCCTCGTCTTCCACGCCGCCGACAAGACCGCCAGGGCCGTGATCCTCGACCGGACGACGCGGGTCGAGCAGGTCGATGTCGCCGCCATCGACGGCTCGCGCGGCCTCTGGGTGATGCGCTCGGGCGGCGACCTCTTCCCACTCGTGCCATTCGACTCTGCCTACCGGGTCGCCGAAAGCGGCCGCGCGCCGGTGATCATCTTCAGCATCGAGGGACAGAGCTTCGGCCTGCTGGTCGACTCGGTGCAGGAGGTCGGCGACGCCGTGCTGGCGACGGCGCCGGCAAAGCGTGTCGGCCGCCTCGGCACCGTGCAGCTCGACGGCGCCACGGTCGACGTCATCGACCCCGTCTACTATCTGAACGAGGCCGTGCAGACCCGCTTCCGGCTCGGCCGGCGCAATGATGCCAAATCGCGGGCGCCGCGCCCGGAGCGGCCGGCCATTCCCGAAGGCGACGATCTCTTCGTCCGCAAGCCCGCGCGCTGAACCTCCTTCTCGAAAAACAATCGCCGGGCCCCCTTGCGGGCGGCCCGGCGTGTCTATTTCTGCCGGAGATGATCGGCGCGGAGAGCCGCGCCGGGCGGAATCGTTCAGCCGACGGCGGCCTGCTTGGGTGCCGCGGCGCCGTCCTCGCTCGGGTCCCGCAGCACGTAGCCGCGGCCCCACACCGTCTCGATGTAGCTGTCGCCGCCGGTGGAAGCCTTCAACTTGTGGCGGAGCTTGCAGACGAACACGTCGATGATCTTGAGCTCCGGCTCGTCCATGCCGCCATAGAGATGGTTGAGGAACATCTCCTTGGTCAGCGTCGTACCCTTGCGCAGCGAGAGCAGCTCGAGGATCCCGTATTCCTTGCCGGTCAGGTGCAGCGGCTGGCCCTCGACCTCGACGACGCGGGTGTCGAGATTGACCGACAGCTTGCCAGTCTTGATGATCGAGTCGGAATGGCCCTTGGAGCGGCGGACGATCGCCTGGATGCGCGCGACCAGCTCGCGCTTGTCGAAGGGTTTGGTGAGGTAGTCGTCGGCCCCGAAGCCGAGGCCCTTGATCTTGTTGTCGAGTTCGGAAAGTCCCGAAAGAATCAGGATCGGCGTATTGACGCGCGCCGAGCGCAGCCGCCGCAAGACTTCGTAACCATCGATGTCCGGCAGCATGATATCGAGAAGAATGATGTCGTAATCATAGAGCTTGCCGATCTCGAGCCCGTCTTCGCCCAAGTCGGTCGAATCGACGATGAAGTTTTCCGACTTGAGCATCAATTCGATGCCCTGAGCCGTGTTCGAATCGTCTTCAACCAGGAGAACGCGCATATTCAACTCCGGCAAGTAGAGTGGATGAAGTCTAAACTGTTAACCATTGTCCCGCCACTTCGTTAACAAACCTTTACCGGGGGTCAAAAAAGCGGGCTGCGGGGTGCTCCGCCGGGCATTCACGGATGCTTAAGACTTATCCGCCATTATCACGGTAACCAATTGATCTTAATAATTTCTTCGAACGCTAACGCAGACCGAAGCCCGCTGGCGCTGTGAATCGGGGGAAAGCCACGCCAACTTTTTTTTCAACGGAGGCGTCTGCCGGCGAACGGCAGGGGCGGGCAGCATGACGGCCATCGACCAGATGGCCCGCGTCTACCGCTGGGCCTATCAGGAAAAAAAGCGGACGCTCGACGACCTGTCGCGCCTGGCCGATCGGCTGCGCGCCGACATGGACCGGCTCGATTCGGCCGATCAGCCGGGCGACCCGCGCCGCCAGCGGCTGGAACGCTCGGTCGCCGAGATCGAGGCCAACATCGTGCGCGCGCGTGAAGACCTGGCGATCGCCGAGACGGAATTCGCCCGCGTCGAGCAGATGCAGGGCGGTCGCGAGGGCGCCGACAAGACCTCGATCCAGCGCCGCAACGAACGCGCCGCCGGCCTCGGTCGTCCGCGCTAGCCGCGCCGCGGGCGATGTGCGCCCGTCAATCTTCTCAGCAACGGACTCGCGGGAATCACCGGGCGCGATGCGATCGTCGCGTCGGCGGCGTCTTCGATTGGCGATGAAAAATGCCCGGTGGGGCGAAGCGAAACGGCGGCTTAACGCACTTCGTCCATCGTGCGATCGCTGCCGCGGTAGTCCTGCAGCCGGGTGACGCGCAGGCCACGCAAACCGTGGCGATCGATCAGGCGCTGCCAGGACAGGAACTCTTCCACCGAAAGCGTGTAGCGGGCGCAGGCTTCGTCGAGACTCAGCAACCCGGCGCGGACGCCGGCAACCACTTCAGCCTTGCGACGGATGACCCAGCGCTTGGTGCCCGGCGGGGGCAGGTCATCAAGCGTAATCGGCATGCCTTCCGGCCCGCGGACGGCACCCTGTTTAGCGAGATGCTCTGCACTCATTCCGAACTCCGTGTACGCCACAACCGTCGTTAAGCGTGTTCCGACAGGCGCCAAGATACGGGAGCGCTTTTAAAAATCCCCTAAACCGCAGGGTTAACGCATTGGCCGGCCTGGACTCGCGGGCCTCGGCCGCAGCCATGCCGCGGACGGTCGCTCAACCGATGATGGTCGGCACAATCCACCGCTATAGAGCCGCCGGCCGGCTCCGGTCAGGTCTCGGCGTTGATCAACAAGGTTATGATTTTTCAACCTTATTTTGCGAAACAGGAGGCGATTCTCGGTCTTGCGGGCGGAGGCGAATCTCCTATACTCCGCCGCCATTTCGGGTCAGGTCCTTGTCGAGGGAGGATATGCGTCCGTTGTTGCCCCCGGATTACCGTCCGAAGGAGGACGAGGAATTCATGAACCCCCTGCAGCGGGAATACTTCCGCCGCAAGCTCCTGGCCTGGCGGTCCGAGCTGCTGCAGGAGTCGCTGGAGACCCTGCATCACCTGCAGGAGGAAAGCCTGTCCGAACCCGACATCGCCGACCGGGCCTCCCTGGAGACCGACCGCGCCCTCGAGCTCCGCACCCGCGACCGCGAGCGCAAGCTGATCACCCGCATCGACGACGCCCTGCGCCGCATCGACGACGGGTCCTACGGGTTCTGCGAGGAGACCAATGAGCCGATCAGCCTGCGGCGCCTGGAGGCCCGGCCGATCGCCACCCTCAGCATCGAGGCGCAGGAGCGCCACGAACGCATGGAGCGCACCCACCGCGACGAGTAGAGCTCCTTCTCCCGCTTGCGGGAGAGGGGTGGGCGAGAGGACGCGGCTCGGCGTCTAAGGCGCCGTCCGTTGCGTGTAGAGTGCCTGGAATTCTTTCAGTTCCGCGGCATTCAAATCCGACACCGCCCAGAACACGAGCTCGCCGCGCGTCCAGTGCAGCAGGTTATAGCCCTCGTGCGAGGCGGCCTGCACAGGCGCATCGGCGGCGCCCGGCGCCGGCCATACGAAGACGTTGATGACGTGCAGCCTGTGCCGGTAGACCAGGGCGGCGGCTTCATGCTGGTCGACGTAGTCGAGCCGGCCGCCGGCGAGCGGGTAGCCTTGCTCGGCCAGGTCGACGACCGGCGGCGAGACGTCCAGCTTGCCGTTGAACCACGGCTTCACCGTGTGCTGGTCGGACGACACCACATCCGTCAGGTGATCGGCCTGCAGCGAGCGGATGTGCCCGGCGATCAGCTCTTGTTGCAGACCGCCATTGTTGGCGCTGGTGACGATGAGCAAAGCGAGGCTGGCCGCTAGCGCCAGCGACGTTCCCGCGCCCAGGCGCCAGTCCCCGAATAGACGCCGCCACCGTAGCAGCGTCGCGCCGGCCGATCCAACCGGCGCAGGGATCGCCCGCTCGATCGCGCCGCGAAGATGATCCGGGGCACGGAAGAACATCGCGGGCTGCCGGATCGCCGCCCGCAGCGCCTGCTGCTTTCGGTATTCCGCCGTGCAGGCCGGGCAGCCTTCGAGATGGCGCTCGAACTGCACGGCGTTGACCGCGTCGAGTTCGCCGTCGAGCATGCCGTGCAGGAGCGCCGTCATATCCGCGCAGCTCATGCGGCCCGCTCCTTCTCCTGATACTTCGCCCACGCCTTCTGCAGCAGGCCGCGCGCCCGCGCCAGGCGCGACATGACCGTGCCGATCGGCGTCTCCGTGATCTCGGCGATCCGCTGGTACGACAGCTCCGCCATCTCGCGCAGGACGAGCGTTTCCCGGAATGCGGGTGGCAGCGCCGCGATGAATGCGTGCAGGGCGTCGGCCTCGGTCTTCTTGATGAGCTGTGCCTCGGCATTCTCCTGCTGCGGATCCCACAGCTCCCAGTCGCCGCTGTCATGTTCGTCGCCGAAGTCGCCGGGTGGTCCGCCGCTCAAGGGGACCGTGGCGTTGGAGCGAGTCTTGCGCACCCACGCATAGTAGCTGTTGCGCACGATGGTCAGGATCCAGGCGCGCGGGTTGCTGCCGCGAAAGCCGTCGAAGAACTGGTATGCCCGCATATAGGCATCCTGCACGACGTCGTCTGCGTCCGGGGCGCTGCCGGTCAGCCAGCGCGCGAGGTTGTAGGCATCGTCCAGATGCGGCAGCGCCAGTTCGCGGAACTGTCGCGCTTTTGTCTCTTCATTCATGCCCACCGAAGCCGGCCCGTTT
>Ga0335069_10011069_pt1 | contig 12755 bp, 13 predicted proteins | sample Lox_Sample_11_FD_206714 | JGI IMG/M metagenome (GOLD analysis project Ga0335069, IMG submission 206714) | Soil microbial communities from Loxahatchee National Wildlife Refuge, Florida, United States - Lox_Sample_1.1 | ecosystem: Environmental > Terrestrial > Soil > Wetlands | place: USA... | reverse complement strand
GATGGTGGTCGCGGCGCTTGTCTTTGAGCTCGTAGTGCGCATGACCATGATGGAAATCGATTTGAGCGACAATGCCTGCTTTGTGAAATGCTTCGAGCGTCCGGTACACCGTTACTTGATCTACGTTCTTGCGCCCTACGCCCTTAATAACTTCTTCAATACTCACGGGATAGGGGGATTTTCTTAGGAACGAAAGTATCAGCAAGCGCGGTTTCGTGGCTCGAAAGCCGGCTTTGCGTATAACATCCATATTTTGATTATTGTGCTCTTTCATATGACGATAGTATATTCACCTGCAAAATAGTTGCAAGTACTTGACTAACCTCGGCAGGTATCAAGATAGTAAACGTTTGCATTTTCATGTCAGTTCTGGAGAAACGCTATAATGGTTCTACCATCCCCAGACCCCCCAACTCCCAGCTTATGAAATGGGCTCATCCTCCGGTAATAAAGATTTACGAAGCACTCGGTTCTGTAGCTGACGGGAGAATTCAACTATCGGGTAATTCGGCGAAAGTCTACTCGTCGAATGGAAATAAATTCTACACGGTGAACTTCGACCCGGCTTCTAAATCAATTATGACCAACGACAATGGATCCTTCTATAAAGGATACCTAGGTTATCCGGCAATCGCGTTCCTAATGCTCATAGGAGAACTCAACTACTCTCCATCAGTAGCTGAAAAATTAAAGGGCATCGCATGGAAGGATATCAATCAAAAATTCAAGAACGACTTTGAGAAAACCCGGCTGTATATCTTGGAAGGTAAGGCAATTGAAGACCGAGCGGCCATCGAACGAGAGGTGAGTGCTATAGACGAACAACTTAAAACCAAAAGCTATGATTTCCTTGGTCCAAGAATCCAACCGCCCGAAGGCTACTGATAAGGGTTCCACCATCGTCCAGATCAGATCCAGGGCCAACCAAGAGGTTTCTTTAATGTGCTCTATTTTGATATGCTTTAACGATAGAAATATGCCACTCAAGATAGACATTGATGAAGGATTCTCATTAAAGGTTCGGCAAATTGACGATGCCGAACCTTTTTTTGAAGTAATCGATCGAAACCGAACATACTTGCGCGAATGGCTACTGTGGGTAGATGCAACAAAGAGTGTTGAGGATACGAAGATGTATATACGGAAATGTCTTGATTCTATCGAGAAAGGGACAACCTTCGATCTCGGCATCTTATTTAAAAATCAATGGATCGGATCGATTGGTCTGAATAATATACACACGGTAAATCGCAAAGCCGACATCGGCTACTGGCTCGATCAAAATCACGCAGGTAAAGGGCTTATGACGAAAGCCGTCCAAAGACTCATCAAACATGCGTTTACAGAAATGAATTTAAATCGTCTGACCATCATGGCCGCTACCCAAAATGCAAAAAGTCGGGCCATTCCCGAACGTCTCGGTTTTTCACAGGAGGGCATATGCCGCGAAGATGAGTGGCTTTATGATCACTTCGTTGACCTTGCGATGTACTCTCTCTTGAAAAGTGATTGGGAAAAAGAAACATGAAAGGAATTATCCTACATTTTGCATGGTTGCCCACCAAATGCAGAGAGGGCGATATAAGGGTTCTTTTTCGGGTCGTCGCGCTGCAAGACCCTTAAAATATGTCATCAGGGGATACATACGCTCTTATTCACATAATGACCTACCCTCGGGATAATTCAGAGTATACTCCAAAGATAGAATCGAAGTACGTTATTACTACTTTAAATTACAACTCCATGCTTAATAAGACCGCCATCGCACTTGTAGCACCATTGGTCCTAATACCACTCTTCGTTTCGGCCCAGACTACAGACACACAGGCGCAGATCGCCTCTCTTTCAGCTGAATTGCAATCGTTGGAAGCGGAGCTTGCCGCGTTGACCACTGGTGGGTCACAGGGCACCGCTTCGGTTACATCGCAGGAGGGCACAACTGATTCTAACTCGTCCTGCTATCTACCAACGCAAAACCTCACCGCCGGCTCAACCGGCTCCGCCGTCATCGCTCTCCAAAATTTCCTCATCGCTCAAGGGGATTTGTCCGCGGATGACAACACTGGCTTCTTTGGCTCTGCGACCCAATCGGCCCTGCAACAATGGCAATCTGCACACGGTATCGTATCTTCCGGCACTCCGTCCACGACCGGATATGGGGCATTGGGACCAAAGACAAGATCGACGATGAGTGCGTCATGCGGGGCAACTAGCTCGACGGCAAGTGTTCCACAATCCTCCCCGACAGATTCAGCAAACCCCTTAATGGCGGGATTCTCTGCTACTCCGAGCTCAGGAGCCGCGCCGCTAAACGTGACGTTTAACGATCCATCAATACCTACTTCTTCCAAGGTTACGTGGGACTGGGGAGACGGAACAAGTTTTAGTTATGATCCGCAGAGCACCCTCGTTGATCCTTCGGTAACGTGTTCTAATACCACCTCTACAAATACCGGATCTACCGGTTGCCAGTTCCATCACACTTACTCATTACCGGGTTCATACACTGCCGTGTTCAACGACGGAGCAACGACGGCGAGTATAACGGTCAATGTCTCAGCGTCCACTAAGCCGTCTTTCACCCCAACCTTCGTACCTCTCTCATCCATCACGAGCGTCTCTGCATTTTACACGGCTCTCTACAAATGCATCCTTGGCCGAGCGCCTGGCACCTATAATGACCCTGGCGGCTTGGCGTATTGGATAAAGGGCAACAGCTCTTTCGCGACACTGTACCAGCCTTATGCGAGTTTCTTCGACTCCGCCGAATACCTTGCCGATAACACCTCAGATCGGGAGTATGTGTCGCAGCTCTTCCAGTGTGTCCTCTATCGGCAGCCGGACGCATGGAATTTGAACTCGTGGCTGCAGGAACTGGGGAACGGCACAAGCCGCGACACGGTTCTGCAAAACGTTGTCAGCAGCGTAGAGTTCCAAACCAACGATGAGCCGACGCTCGGATCGGTAACAGGGCTCGCATATTGAGTGCACCGCGCCTTCACCTGCTGAAAGCAGCTTGCGGTAGGTTTGGTCGTATAATCCAGATTGGTACAGTCTCTCTATATCTTGCTAGGTACCCGTCTTGAGCGGCATAACCTAGCACTATCGTTTTGCTCTTCGGAGGATAGGAACGACAAGTGTACCCAATACATCCTCAACCAATGAATCGCGCGAGTGTCCTTCTTAAAAAAGCATCTGAATAATGATCTTCCAATCCAAGATCTACGTACCTTAGCGCGTCATCAAGAGCAGATCCCAGATACCGAATGTCGCCCGGCAAAGAACCTGCTGTCAGGTTAAAGCTTAGGTCCATATTATGGTCCGCATCTATAGCCAGAACGTTCTTACCTGACTCATGCAGCCACAGCGTCATTTGCGTACTGACGATGGTGTCAGGTACCTTTTTCCATAAGAATCCAATGTAGAATAATCACATGTCCCGGGGTCCGCGCGTCAGCGTGGGGAATTGCATATATCACGTTATCAACCGTGCCAATGGTCGTGCTAACATTTTTCACACTGAATCGGACTAGAGTCTTTTATCGTTTTATCCCCATCTGGGCCTGGAACCCGGGAGGAATTTTTTGCTATACTCTACCTTGTTCGCACCAAAGTGAATTACTGCACACGAACATGGATAGAATCACTACCAGCGCGGTAACGCTTCGTCTCCTGTTGGGATGGTTTATGTTTGTGGACGGAGTGGAGAATGCACTCAATCCAGCGTTCACTGCGAGCAGTTTCCTTTTGGGTTCCAAAATATTCCCGGCTTTTTACGGATGGTTCGCGCAGCCCATGAATCTCTGGTGGGTAAATCCACTTAATGCATGGGGCATTACTCTCATTGGGGTTGCGTTGCTGCTCGGCGTTGGAATACGTCCAGCTGCCTGGGCTGGCGTGGCATTGATGATTCTTTATTATTTTCCACACTACGCCAATTTCCCGTGGGTACCCAATGGTTTTATCGTCGAGGATCATCTCATTTATGCTGCCGCATTTGCTCTCGTCGCATTACTGCCTGCCGCGCAACGATTCGGTCTCGGCGGCATAGCGCGACGTACTTTCCTCGGACGCATCCCCGTGCTGCGCGAGCTTATCTAACTACATCCGCTCGAACTCGCGCGTAGAGTGCGCGCGACTACCTTGTACTTTTTCATAGTCCTTCAGGGTTCTTACATTTTATCACTTTTCAGTTTTGAAATGTAACGCAAAATAAGCGAATTTTAAGGCTCATTTTCAAAACTACTGGCGGAGAGGGAGGGATTCGAACTTTTGTTTTGAGGTCATACAAGCATTCTTTGGCGCATTTTTGAGCGACGGCGACAAAATGTTCTTGGCCGATTCCCACTCCCGGCACAGAGCGAACGAAGTAAATATGTGCTTGGAAGCACAGCGCCTTCGCATTGTGCGGGTGGGAATCAAAAGGCGGAGCAGGATTCATTTATTTTTGCGCGACAATTAAATCGCTTGAATATATTACTCGGTCCAAAGGAACAAAAGCGACCGTCTCGTGAGAAACGGTCGCTTGAGTCGCATCCTTATAAGCGTCCCGGTGGTGCCGAAGTGTCTTCACCGCCATGAGGTCGATCGACATTTTTCCCCGGCGGTGACGCAAGCTTGGGGGGCGGCCGCGGCACCGGAATCACTCGAAAGACCGTCCCATTTGTGGCTGATAGGTTTTTCAGGAACTTCGGCACGCCATCACTGCCACCAAAAGGCAACGGTTGCATTACGATACCAGTGCCGTTCTTTTTGCCTTGGTTCCATGCATCCTGGAGATTCTGAGCGGTCTTCTCTTTCCATGGTATCGAGTAGAAGGTGGGCGTCTTGTCACCCTCCACCAAGAGCAAAAGATCGATCGCCTTGCCGTCCTCAAAGTAGTATGCAAGGACATCTGCTTGCATTGCCTTATTCTTGAGCCACTCAAGGGAAACTGGTTTTGCCAGTCCCATGAGTTGGGTCGGCGATCCGATGGCAAGGCCGAAAGCTGGCAGCGCAAGTAACAAGTACCAGACGCGCACGAATCCCCGCGATGTCCATCGTATTGCGAGGGCATAGAGGATTATCAGAATTACGGCTGTGGTGCCGCAGATGACCAAGAGAGTATCGGGAGCGTCCATCAGTACATTCCTCCTGTTCCTGGGTGGCCTGAATTGCTTCCAGTCGACAATTCATTCGGCTGCAAGCGATGATAGATCGTATTCACACTATCCGGCACGAGTTCTCCGTCGGCAGTGAGCGTGAAGTTGAAGAGTGTGGTTTCTCCCCACGGTTTCGTCAGCACCACGTCCGTCTTGAGAATTTCATGCGAGCCGCCCTTTGCGTTAGGGCCAGCCTGTTTCATTACGGTAACCGATGCATGCACATGGATCTCCTTGAGCACACTGCGGTTTCCATAGAGGTGAGCGTTTGCAATGTACTTCCCGGCCTTAATGCCACGTGTGCACCACATCTCAAAGTTCTTGTCCGGGTCCGGATTTCCGGTATCATCCCGATTCAAATTTGAGGTCAGGTCGCCCAGATGTGAATATCCGACCGGATCATGATCGCCAGGAGCCTGGGCCCATAAATCGACGTCGATATCTCCATGTGCACTATCATTCTTGTCGACGCCATGGTCCCAATCGATGGTGACACAGACATTTCCGGGAGGCGGGGCTACTTGCTTCTGCTCATGCGCGGGCTTGGGGACGATGGAGACTACCACGACTGCTAGGACGATCACCCACATCAACTTGAAGAGGCCCCATCCCGCAGAACCGACGTTGATGGCGAAGATATCTTCGTCATCCTCATCAAAAAATGGGGAGGACATGTGCGTACCTCCTCATTTCATCCCGCCGGGCGACACTTTTTGTGCGCCCTGAGCGATGACCATCTGAGTGAACATCTCGGTGCCGTTCTTCAATACCAACACGACCCAGCTGAGCCACATACTACATACAAGACCAGAGAGCGCAGTTGTCACCGAAATACCAATCCCCTCGAAAGCCGGCAGCAGGAGATCCTTGAGATGCTCCATGTCCGCGCCGCTCTGTTGCTTCATCGCGGCCATGACTGCGAGCACAGCGACAATGATTCCGAGGAACGTACCAACAAGTCCGGCGTTCGACAGACTTTTGTGCAACAGAGTCAGGTACCTGATACGCACGGCCATGCGAGTCTCGAACTCTCGGCGGGTATCGTCCGGCCGAATGCTATGTTGAATGGCTGCAAGATACTTCACCAATCGCTTGCAGGTGCCGGTCTTCTTGAGTCGATCAAGCTCACGCCCGATCTTGAGCGTGTGCCAACCAGTAAGAATGTTGCCGATCACGAAGATCACGAAGATCGCCACTGAGATGTGACTGTCGTCGAAATTGTAGATCATCTGCACCCAGCCCCTCTGCCACGCATAAGCGAAACAAAGGACACCGATGATGTTGATGAGGAAATAGCGAGAGAGAAGCCACCAAGACTGCTCACCGCCAGCCAATGTGCGCGACATGTTTTACCCTTTCCGACGATGAGCGCCCAACCACTGGGTGCTTCAATTGAGCTGAACCCATGTACCTAAGGAGTTGTCAAGGTTCAATGCTATTCAAAGAATACAGATGTGGAAATACGATGTCAATTGCATCAAAAAGCTTGAATATAGAAATAAAAGTGGACGGCTACAATGATGTATTGTAGCCGTCTTGGGATATTTGTCACACGTCTCTTCTAACGTCTAACGTTCAACGATGGCGTAATAACTCCTCTGCTCATTACCACCACGATACAAGAGCAAGAGCATAGTACCCATCTCGTGCACCTTGGTCTGAGCCTGCTCAACCGTCGTGACGGACTCACCATTGATTTTCGTAATGATGTCATACGTCATAATTCCGGTTGCGCTTTCGCTACTCTCGCCCTCGATCGCAGCTTCAGCCACAATGCCCTCGATTTTGGGAGGAATGCCGAGCATACTGCGAATATCTACCGTAAGATCAGTCACTTTCAAACCGGGCACGAGGTCTACTGCTTGGCCGAGTGGGATGTACACATGGTCGTCGGTAGCGGTGATTGTCGACGGTTCAGATTCTTTCTGTGTCGTGATTGTCAGATGCAATGTTTGACGATTGCGGACAACTGTCAGATCAAATGATTTGCCCGGTGGTAGGTCCTTGATGGACCATGCCATATTGTTCTGAGAATACACGGGGTGTTGGTCAATTGCAATGATCACGTCTCCTTGTTTGAGTCCGGCATCTGCAGCTGCACCGTGCGGCCGAACATCGTCAATGAGTGTGCCGTATGGATACACTAGATCGATCCCAAAGAATGGTGCGAGCTCGGACGTAAGCGTTTGCACATCCACGCCAATCGATCCATGATCGGCATGTCCGGTCCGTATAAGCTGACTCACGATCGTAGAGGCAATATCTGAGGGGATAGCAAAGCCAATTCCGACGGAACCTCCCGAAGAAGAAAACATCTCAGTGTTGATACCGATAACTTCGCCATTCGTATTTATTGCCGGGCCGCCGGAATTTCCGCGATTGATAGCTGCATCAATCTGCATGAGGTTTTCATATGGATTCACATCATCGCGATTACGTGCTGAGATGATTCCCGCGCTGACGCTGCCGCCAAGACCGTAGGGATTGCCGATCGCAATTACCCAATCACCGACCTGCATCTTGTCGCTATCCCCGAATGAGACAAAGGGAAGCGGTTTACCGGTTTCAATCTTGATTACAGCGAGGTCGGTCTGCGGGTCAGTGCCAACAACCTTCCCCCAATACTGGGCATGATCATACAGGATCACCTTAATGGTATTCGCGCCATTGATTGCGCGAGCGATCACATGGTTGTTGGTGACGATGTAACCAGCAGCATCGACGATGAAGCCGGAACCTACGTGCATGCCCTCCGGTGTTTTCGCTTGGATACTCACGACAGCCGGCCTGACAGTCTCGACGATTGGTGCGAAACTTTGCCGAGATGGTTGCGCATGCACCCTCATGATAGGGAACAGCGAGAGTATCGCGCCGGTAATAGCCGTTACGAGTAAGATTATCTTGAACACGTGCTTCTCCTGTGAAAAAACTAACGGCTCGGAACAATGTCCGAACTCTGCTATAGACGGTACATTTTTTGTGACAGCGGGTCAATCATCAGCACGCAACTTCAATAGGAACTGTCTTGCACATTGCTCCATCCTAGCTTAGATACAAGATTCTAAGTACTCGTGTCTGTCCGATACAAAAGTCTGACTGCAGTTGAGAGTCGGTCTAGAATCAGAGCCCGTCAAGCCCCGCAAGCATTTCTTGGTAGTTAGCAGCTCGACAAAATGAGGGGGAACGGTCGCGGTCAAAAACTTATTGAACCGTAATCGTGCCTTGGGTCAGCTGAATTGGATTTGCACCTGAATTATCCCAATCTAAAAGATCGATTTTGTACGTTCCTACAGGAAGTGTTGTAGCATCGCTCCCCCGTGCGACATTCGCAGACCAAGTTCCGTTTGTTACGGGAACAATCATTCCTGTCCACCAAGCAAATCCTCCTGAGGCGGCCGAATCCGGTTTCCAAATTTCAACCTTCACCGAACTAACACCTGTCGCAGTCCCAGAAAACGTTGGCTGGCTGGAGCTCGTCGTCAGCGAACTTAGATTAATCGTGGCGGAAGGCGAAGTGTTGTTTTGGGTAGAGACATTTCCGGTAACCGAGACGTTAGTTTGTTGAGGTTCCGTTGCAGGCTGCGTTTGCGTAGTCTGACTTGGTTGCGAAGGAGTGTTGGTGGTTTGCTGTGTTTGCAATTCTGTCGTCTGGGCAGTTGTCGGTTGCGCCGAACTCTGATTTAAATACCAATAAGCTGCGCCAGCGATAATAATGACGATTAAAATAACAATTATCCAAACTGTGGCCGAACCCTTTTGATTATTCATAGATTATGAAGAAACTCTACAGTATCTCAGCATTTAGTAAACTCGGTTATCAACTAGGAGCATCGGTCGCGTAACACCGTGCTCAATCCTGCGGGCATGTAACGTTTCGAAGTTTGTACATCAAGCCCCACAAGGGTATTTTGGCGATAAATCCCGATCAAAACTGAGGTCTCAGCATAGGGATGCGCAAACAGCGAAATCCCCATAAATCCCAATTTATGGACCTTTGCAGGACTCGAGATCGATAAAAAGAGGCATCCCAAGTGTCTTGTGCTGCGGAGTACTGCTTTCGCAATTCAGGACTCGTTACAGCGTCCAAAAGAGAACTCATGAGATGAGTTTTCCCAACGAGCGGACCGCCTTTGGGATCTTTTTCAAAAAACTTACGCAAGTCAATTAGTTGAGTTTTAAGATAGTCGTTTCGTAGGAGAAAGTAGTGGGACTCGCCAATATCTTTCAGACCTTTTGCATAAAAGGATGTTTCAAGCGCATCAAATATTGCCCATCGTATGATGACCAATCTCATCGTGTATTGAAAAGCCTCTAAGGTTTTCTCAAGCCCTGGCATATGCCAATTATGACTTACCCCGAGGAATTTAGGTACTCGGGTCTGTCCGATACAAAAGTCTTCGGGCGGAGGCGAAGGGATACGAAAGCTCTCGGGTCGTACCTTCGCCCATGGCTTAAAATATGGTGATTTTATTTTCCGATTCGTTTCGAATCTCGGCGGCGTAAAAAAGAGGCGCGGCCCGGTGAGGGGTCGCGCCCGAAATCTTTAACTTTGATTGCGGTCGAAGTAAACCGCACAATTGCCCAAGAATTCATCCCGGGGCAGTGAAAGAGGCTTGATGCCTTTACCTTCCGGTAGAGCGCGAAGCAAATTCACCCAGCAGCGGCGATTGCCCGTATTGTTGAGCTCGGTGCGAAAGGCACTTCGAAGACGCATTACCTCTTGGCGCAGCTGGCCCAAAGTCATGGCCTTAACATCAGCATCCATTTTTCGGCTCATTACACGCCCTCCAATGCGAGTGATTCTACATTGCGCAGGCGACGGAGGCGTTGGTGTCCGACAGCAAATGATTCGGTCGAAACACAAACAGCCAGACGCCCGTGGAGCGGTAAGCAGACTCGACCAGCTCATGCGTCTCATCCTTGCGAGCGAGACGGAAGGAATGGTCAGAGTGCTCGACCGCAACATCCCTCGATTTACGAATGGCGAGACGCAGGTGCTCGGCGGCGAGTAGGCGCGCTTCTTCTTTGAGCGCCAACGTCTGGCCAGCAAGCCGACGGCTTTGATGGTTCAACCACCATCGCCGCAGACCTTTCGCTTTGAGGAAGGCTTGGAGGACTTGGTTGTCCTTTTTGTGGAGCCTTTCTGCTTTGAAGGCAAGCTTAGTGAGCTTGCCCGATTCATCAAAGAACCTCACGACGGTTTTGATACGCGAGCGGCTTTCGACGCCTCGCAGTTCCAGTTCAAGACCTTCTTTCACTCGCTCGCGGCACTGGTCAAACAATGCTTCGAGCGACGGCGTATCTCCTCCACCGACATGGAAGAACTCCGCCTGAACGATATTTTCCTGTGTCGCCATAGCGATCTCCCATGCGAGTGAACCTAAAGAGGATATACCACAATTGACATAAAAGTTCGAATCCCTTCGCGGCGGTCTAGATTTCTTTAAAATGTGCTGTGTAATAATGGCTATAAATAAAGTTCTCGGGTCTGTCCGATACAAAAGTCTTCGGGCGGAGAGGGAGGGATTCGAACCCTCGGAGCCCTTTAGAGGCTCAACACATTAGCAGTGTGCTCCATTCGACCGCTCTGGCACCTCTCCTTACTACTGCGTGCCCTACGATACCATAGAGCGTCCTCACAATCACGTGCAAAACGGTTGTGCGTTTACCAAAGCGTGCTACGATTTTTGTATGGAAGCCCAAGATAGTACTGTGAGGTTCCTGACGATCCTTCAGACGATACCAACGCCTGTTTTGATCGTACTCGTTCTCTGGGTCTTGTTTTGGTCGGGACTCGCGCTCTGGCATAGCGCGCAGCGGGGGAATTACGTATGGTTTATCGTCTTTCTGCTCGTGCACACCGTCGGCATTCTTGAAATTATCTACCTATTTGGGGTATTGAGGCTGAGGGTAGGTGAGCTGTTTTCGAGCAAAATGTAACTATTTGAGTCAATACCTCATCTCTCGGTATTCAACGTAATTTTCCCGGTGGTATCGATACGGCACAGGTTATTGATGTCCGAATGTCCGCACTTTATTGCCCTGACTGCCAGAATGCTATGATTCAGACATGTCATTCTCTCTGTGGGTAATGCTCGCATGCTGGCTTATCTTTTTTGCATACTGGATCGTCTCAGCCTTTAGCACAAAGCGCACGGTGAGAAGCGAAGCACTCTGGATCGGCGTTTTGGTGCGTCTCGCTATTTTTATCTTCATTGTCGTGCTCTTGCTCCTCTCCAATGAGCATTTGATCGCTATACACAACGTCATAACCCTGCCATCATCGCAGCTTTTCGATACCATCGGTGCGCTTTTGTGCATCGGGGGGCTTTCACTCGCTCTCTGGGCGCGCACGATAATTGGCCGCAATTGGGGCATGCCCATGACAATCAAAGAAGATAGAGAACTGGTGACGAGCGGCCCGTATGCCGCCATACGCCATCCGATTTACGCGGCGCTACTCCTCATGATTTTAGGGTCGGCCTGCATAGAAGGTATCGTGTGGCTTATTCTCTTTTGTATCTTCTTCATCTATTTTATTGGGGCAGCAAGTTCAGAAGAGCAGAGTCTGGCGCAAGAATTTCCTGAGCAGTATCCCGCCTATATGGCACGCACGAAAATGGTGGTACCGGGGTTCTTGTAAAATTGCCGTTCCGCGGGCTATTCATCAACACTTGCACAGATGAAGCCAATCTATGGTAGGCTGTAGGGACTTATAAAATAACAGTGAATTATGGCAAAAAAGAATTCCGCCTTTATGAAGCCGATGCAGATCAGTCCGGATTTGGCTGAGGTGATCGGTCCGGGGCCAATGCCTCGCTCGGAAGTTACAAAGAAGATCTGGGAATATATAAAGAAACACGGTCTTCAGGATCAGGAAAACAAGCGAAACATCAATGCCGATGACAAGCTGAAGAAGGTGTTCGGCGGCAAATCACAAGTTACGATGTTTGAGATGACGAAACTGGTCTCCAAACACCTTTCATAGGAAAGTATCTAAGCGCGCGCAAGTGCGATGGGATATACCGAAGCCCCTGCCGCGCGCAGGGGTTTTGCCGCTTCTTTGAGCGTCGCGCCCGTGGTGGTGACATCGTCGATGAGAAAGATGCTAGCGTGCGCTACTGAGGAGTGGTCGGGGACGAGAAACGCACCTTTCATATTGTGAATACGTTCACGGCGCGAGAAGGTTGTTTGTCGCGGCGTCGCGCGCGCGCGTATCAGTGCATGCGGGGTAAGGAGCGCAAGAGAGCCATTTTGCATTTCAACGGGTAATTGCGATAACACCAAAGAAATTTGATTGAAACCGCGTTCACGCTGCCGCGTCGGATGGAGCGGTAGGGGAATAAGCAGAATAGGCCGGGGAGAAAAGGCGCGCAGCGTCAGAATTTCCTCACGCAGATAGTCGGCAAGAATTGCGGCGCATAAGCGCGCTGCGTACTCGCTCCCGTCATATTTGAGCGATCGGATGAGATCCCGCACTTCGCTCCTGCGATAGTTGGTGAGTACGGTAATCGTTTCACCAAGAAGCTCAAAATTCCGTGGAGCAAGCGGGACGTCCTCGAGAGAGCGCTGTTTTGTGCGGAGCGCCCGTTCTTTAGGAGGAATGATTGCGTC